>Ga0315280_10001138_pt1 | contig 46838 bp, 42 predicted proteins | sample YL17G06_40_MG_FD_203697 | JGI IMG/M metagenome (GOLD analysis project Ga0315280, IMG submission 203697) | Sediment microbial communities from Yellowstone Lake, YNP, Wyoming, USA - YL17G06_40 | ecosystem: Environmental > Aquatic > Freshwater > Lake > Sediment | place: USA: Wyoming | collected... | reverse complement strand
TCCGTCGCGTGGTTGTAGTGTTGGCATTGGTTGTGTTCGCGCTGTCCGCGGTGCTCGCCGGTTGCAGAAAGGGCGGCACTACCGTGGATGCCTCGAAGGAAGCAAAGGGCAACGTCAAACCCTCGGGCGCGGTCCAGCCCAAGGCCGACTAGCCCGGCCGTAGCTTGCCGGCGTTTCGCACGGGGCTCGCCCGCAGTGGCGAGCCCCGTTCCCGTGTACGCCCCTCCCCAAGGGCTTCGCGCGTCTCAGTAGAAGATACCACCCATGAGCGCACAGCGTCCGCCATGCTTGGCAAGCTCGCAGGGCCCTCCTCCCCGCTCTTCCCCTTCTCCCCCTCCCCGCTCGCGGGGAGGGCCGGGGAGGGGGCCGTTGTCGCCCCCCCTCAATCCCCCCGTGAACGGGGGGAGGAGCACGTCGAACGGGAGGAAGAACGCGTCCGGCGTCGTCTTGGCCTCGGCGCTTTGCCTGTGCCTGGGCGCTGTGCCCGCCCGTGCCGCCTTCCCAGACGGCTTCAACCACTCCGAGCTGAACTGGCACGAGCTCGTCACCCAGCATTTCCGCATCATCTACCACGACGGCCTCGACGAGACGGCCGACCTCGTCGCCCACATCGCCGAGGCGAGCTACGACCGCGTCTGCGACTCGGTTGGCGCAAGGCCCAAGGCCAAGACGCCCGTGGTGCTGGCCGACTACACGACGCAGACACGGGAGTTCGCCGCCCCGCTCAAACACAGCATCTGGCTTACCGGCAACACCGTCAATGAGGCGCGGCTCGATCCGGGCTCCTGGCTTAACCTCGTCGTCCACGAGTTCGCCCACATCTGCACGTATGAGAAGCTGCGAGGCTCGGAGTTCAGCTCCTTCTGGGAGTGGGCCACCACACCGATGCTCCCCAAGTGGTTCTACGAGGGCATCGCGGAGAGCGAGGCAAACCGCTACTCCCAGCTCGGCTACGCCATTCTCCGGTCAGCGATCCTTGAGGACAACGTCCCGCCGCTTGCCGCGCTCGACACCGGCGTGGACCGCGACCTCAAGGCCCTGTGGCTGAAGTACGCCGCCGGGCAGTCGCTCGTCGCGTACATGGTCGAGATCAGCGGTCCCGACGCGGTCCGCGAGGTGCTCGACAAGTACAAGGGGTTCCCGTATTTCGACTGGGCGATCCGCGACGTCTTCGACATGAGCTACGCCGATCTCTTCCGTGAGTGGAAGGCGCACATGCGCCGGTTCTACGAGCCACAGGTGAATGACAACGCTCCCATCGAGGGATACTCGACCGGCATCGACGTCGGGCTCGAGTACGTGCGTGCTGCTAGGTTCAGCCCCGACGGGAAGAAGATCGCCTACGTCGGCATCAAGGACGACTACGAGCCCGCACTCCAGCTCTTCGTCGCCGACGCCGACGGCCTGAACAGGCGGATGATCTCGCGGGACGTGGACCTGTATAAGTCCGTCGCGCTGGCATGGTCGCCGGACGGCTCTAAGCTGGCCTACGGGCGCCACTGGTCCACGACGAACGGCACCGTCAGGTTCGGGATCTACGTCCGCGACCTCGTGACCGGCGAGGACCGGCGCATCACGGGTGACAAGAACGCTCTGGACCCGGCCTGGTCGCCCGACGGGCGGACGATCGCGTGCGTTCTCTTCGACAAGGCCGGTGGCGCGGCGCGCCTCTCCCTGATGGACCCGGACGGCGGGAACGTGAGGACCCTCACCGATGGGCCCGACATGCCCGACTGCGTGTTCCGCCCCTCCTGGTCACCCGACTCCAGGTCCCTGTGTCTCGAGGTCGTTCACGAGGGCACGGTCAACATCGCGACGATAGGTGTCGACCCCGCCGCGGAGCCGTTGCGGATGCTGGAGGACGATGAGCAGGGCTACAGCAGGGCCCCCGACTGGTCACCGGAGGGCACTCGGATCGCCTTCACCAGCTATCGTACCGGCTGGCCGCAGGTGTACGTGTACGACCTCGGTTCGAGCCGGCTCGCGCGAGTAACGCAAGAGGAGGTCCGGGCGGTCTACGACCCCACCTGGACCCACGACGGATCGGCCGTCGCGGTGGCCTGCTGGGGCAGCAAGAGATCGGACGTCCGCGTCGTGTCGGTGGCGAGCCCGTTCGAGACAGTCGACGCTCCCCGGCCCGCGGGCCCTCCGCGCTACCTGACTCGCCGGACGATGGCGGAGCGGTTCCCGGGTGTGGACGATGCCTCGTGGACGACCCGCAACTACCGCGCATTCGACTCCCTCAATGTGTACCTCGTGCGCCCGAATGCCGTCGCCGATCCCTACGGGTCGCAGCCGGCGGTGCGCGTGTACGCTCAGGACCCGCTGGAGCAGCATACCGTGGCGGCCGAGATCACCTACAGCCGACAGAGCCGACAGCCGGGGTACACGCTCGAGTACACCAACTCACAGCACCGGCCGTTCCTCTACGCCAGAGCGTACCAGCGCGCGAGCGGCCCGCGGCTGGTGGCGCCCAATCAGCCGGTTATTGACGCCGAGAGCTCGCTTGTCTTGGGCGCCCGGTACATGCGCAACCCGTACGAGTCGCCGCTGACTCGCGACGCGTGGTCCGCGCTGATCGCCCACCAGGACCTGGACGTGTTGTCCGCCCCGGCCGGGGTGGCCGCCCGGCGCCAGAGCACCACCTACGGCGAGCTGCACTTCGAGCGCTACACGGCCCGCCCGGGCAGCGGTAGCTCCAGCATCCAGCTCACCGGCCGGGCGTCGCTGCCTGGACTGTCGCAGCGTTCTACGCTCTACGATGCCCTGCTGGACTGTGAGCGGCAGTTCACCCGCTCCGGCACGAGGCGCGTGCTGTCGCTCGGCCTCGAGGGGCGAGCCACCAGCTTCTCCGACCGCGCAGGGAACGGGCTGCGCGGGTACTACGTCAAGCCTGCGGCGAGCTACACATGGCGCATCGATGACTACGCGTGGTCCTCGCCCTGGCCGAACCTGTGGCTGGACAAGATCGACGCACGGGTCACCTGGGAGTACCTCGCGTCCTCGGGCGCGCCGCTCCTGAACGCCTGGCGGGGGCATCACCTGCGCGCTGAGCTGATCGGCACGGGCCACCTCACCCGGGCCTGGCCCTACACGCTGTCCCTGTCAGCCGAGTACTCGCCCTCCGCTCCCCCCGGCGCGAAGATGCGGTACTGGCTCTCCTTTACCACGGACTCGGAGAGCGTGTTCAGTCCGTAACGTGCCCCCCCGGGGGAGAAGGGCCCTTCGCCTGGGCTCGTAGGGGCGAGCCAACGTGCTCGCCCGCGGGCGGCCACGCCGGGCCGCCCCTACGCCAACGGGCCGCACAGGCTCTGTGCCTCCGGGGCCGAGGCGAGGTATACTACTGGCGGACTCCACACTGGTGCTGGTGGTGGTAACGAGTGGGAGATCGACCGGCTCATCGTGTGTGCGTGGCAAGCGTAGTCCTGGCGGTTTGTGCCGCTCTGATCGCCTCGGCGGCGCTGGGCGGCTGCAGCCCGGCCGGGGAGCTCGGCGATCGTGGTGCCGTGGAAGGTTACGTCTACATCCCGGCTTCCCCGACCGTCGGCGCCCTTCAGGACTTGATGCTCGAGTGCCCCATCGTCAGCCCCTACGACATCGTCCCCCCGGGATACACACCACTCGTGGGAGCGTACGTGCGCGACATCGACGCCGGGCTGACCGCCATCACCAATGGCGCCGGGCACTACGAGATCCTGGGACTCATTCCGGGCACCCACCGCCTTGGCGTGACCCACGAGGGAATCGTCGACACCGAGCTAACCGTCAACGTCTACGCCGGCCGCCGGACCAGCGGCTCGGCGCTGCCGCCGGTGAACCCGGGCCAGGCGCCGCCCTACTCGTACATGGGCTTCTGGGAAGTCCAGTGGCAGACGGACGACGACGCGGGCACGTTCTACGGGTCCGTCGACTACTCGGGCAACCTCGTAGGTGGCGGCTTGTGGCCCGACGCGGGCGCGTTCCGGGTGACCGGCACGTGCAGCGACCGCGGCGACCTGACATTCGACCTGAACGGCTCCGTGACGGGTAGCGGCCAAGGCCACCAGGGCGAGGGCGATGTGCTGTACGGCGTCTTCTCCGTGAGCGACCCGATGAAGGTGACAGGCACATTCCAGGCCGCTCGGGTCATCGTCGAAGGCGGGGCAGCCTAGGTTCTTCCCGCGGCCAGCATCTCGGTGAACGCCTCCACTCGGGTGCGAAGCTGCTCGGTGTCCTGCCCGCCATAGTCCGTCGTCACCTCGAGCATCGGCACTGCCCGCTTGCGCAGGGCCTCCCTCATGTGTCGCGTCTCGAACTGAAACAACATGCACGTGCGTAGGTTGTGGTAGATAACGCCCTGCGCCGCGCACTCATCGACCAGGCCGAGTACGCGGTTCAGCCGATCTTCGTGGTCGCTGAAGCACGGGCACGTGGAGGGCAGCAGCGCCTTCTCCGCCACCGCGCGCATCACTTCCGGCAGGCTCCATTCCATCGGCACAACAGGGTGATACAGCCGCTCTGTGCCCGTGCATAGGTCATCAGCCACAACGGAGGCTCCGGCGGCCTCGATGATGTCGACGAGCCGCGTGTTCGGGTGGATGATGGGCGCCCCGGTCAGCAGGACGCGAGGCCCGACGGACGACGGCGCGGCCGCGCTCTGACGCTCGCGGACGAGCGCCGCCAGTCGCTCCGTGAACCGCACGGGGTCGTCGATGAAGCTCGCCTGTGCGATCAGCAGCACCTCCCGGCCCGTCACCTTGGGTGGACTGAGGCACCGCAGCTCCAGAAGCGCGCGGAACGCGGCCTGCCGGCGGTTCGTGATCTCTACGGCCTCGCGGAGGCTCCGTGCCGTCACCGCCCGTCCGGTGACGGCCCGCAGGCGCTCGGCCAGCCGGCGGACCTCACCCAGCCAGGCTGTCGCGCTGCCCGGCCCGGACTTGCTCGCAGGCAGGGACATCACGTGCACGGGCACGCCGCCGTCGAGCGAAGCCCCGAGCTTCACCTTCGCATCGCAGGAGGACGGCACGACAAGGAGTCCCACAAGCGAGTGGATACCGCTCCGCCGGGCCAGCATCCCGGCACCGGCGCGCGCAACTGGGCAGCAGTCCTTCGGAAGCGCCCCCTCGGCCTCGGCGGCGGCGGCTTCGTCGCCTGAGTCCAGGCGCACCGGCACCGCCCCTGCCGCCATGACGACCTCATCCGGTACGAAGTTGCAGAATGTCCCGACGACGGGTCGCCGGTCGCCGGCCAGCTCCTCAGCCCTCGACCCTGACTCCAGCACGCCCACGAAGTACTCGATGACACCCATTCTCACGACTCCGTCAGCTTCACGCCCGCGAGCTTCGCCGATAGGCACCCCTTCTCAGGACACGCCTCCAGGCACCGCAGGCACAGAGTGCATTGCGAGTCGGTTACCACGGACCGCGCTCGCTCCTCATAGACCCTCTCGACCTCCACGGGGCACACCCGACGGCAGGTCCCGCAGAATGTGCACTTCTCGGCCCGCTTCTCCAGAGCAAGCAGACCCCCACGGTTGAAGTAGGACAGCAGCGCCCCCACCGCGCACACGCGGCACCACAGCCGCGGGGTCATGAAGCTCAGCGCGAACACACCCAGGAACGCCCAACCGAGGAAGGTCATGAAAGACGTGATCGAGTTGCTCCAGTCGGTCCAGCAGGGATTCACCCCGCCGAGCAGCGGGTAGGCGATACGGCCCGGGCACATCTGGCAGTAGATGAGGAACAGCGCGTCGTTTACGCCCTGGGCGCCTAGGAACGGCAGGGCGATCAGGATCGAGATCGCCAGAGACAGCCACAGCAGGACGTGACGCAGGTTCCCTATGAACCGTTGGACGCTCTCGCTCGCGTGCCAGGGCGCGATGCTCAGCTTGCGCCTCACCCACGACAGCGCGTCCTGGAACGCGCCGAGCGGGCACGCCCAGCCACACCACGAGCGCGCGAGGATGAAGGACAGGATGGCGAGCCAGGTCACGTGCGGCAGGAGGAGCTTCAGGGACGTCTTCCAGGTGAAGTTCTCGGACAGCACGTGGATCGAGCAGGACTTGAAGAACCCGCCCTGGGCTATGAAACGGCAGGCGAGCACCGGCAGGTAGAGGTCGACCACGCTCTCCTTGCCCGACACCCACAGGATCCGGTCGCGGGCGTATAGCGTCGTACGCGGCGTGCCCGACTCAATCGCGGGCATCAGCGTCGCCTCGTAGCCGTGTGGGAACACGAAGCCGCCGTACAGGATCAGCGCGAAGAAGACGACCTGCACGACCCTCCGCGTGGTCGTAACGTAGCGGCGTTTGCCAGCCGGCCCTACGGCGTAAGGCACTTGCCGGTCTCCTCGACTATCCGCTCAGCGAGTTCCGGGGACGGAGCGTCGAACACGCCGACAAGCAGATCAGGAGCGGCCACACTGACCAGCCCGATGTCGCCGGTCCTGGCGATCGCGGCACGCACCTCGTCGGCGGACGCCTTCGGGTCGATCCCGGCCGGGTAGCGCACCGCGAGCACGTACGCCTCCCCGTCCCCAGCCTTCACCTTGAGCATGACGCCGTCCGTCCCACGGCTGAGCTGCAGCACGTTCGCGGTCGAAATGTAGAGGTAGTCCTCCTGGTCCCTCTGGTCGTGGAAGTACCGCACCGAGGTGATCTCGAACTGGATCCTGCGAGCCCCGGACACGAGCAACGGCTCCGGGCCCTGCGGTCCGAGCGTCAGACACAGCGCGTCGCCCACGTCTCGAAGCGCCGGTGTGTCGACGCCCTGCCGCACTAGGGCGCGTACCTCGCAGTAGTACGGGCCGGACCAGAAGTTGAGCAGACGCCCCTTGACCGCGCCGGCCTGTCCGACATCGATCGGGTCACCCTTGCCGAGGCACGAGAACAGTCCGAAGGCGTCCGACGGGCACCGCATGTCGTACACCTCGACGCCTACCTTGAGATCGCCCTTCAGGTACTCGCCGCGGGCCATGCGCGCGAGGTTGTACCTGGTATGCCGTTCGGCGGCTCCGTCGATGTAGTCGAAGATCGTCTTGTCGTCGTACCTGGTAACGTCACCGGTCCGGGCCCACTCGCCGAGCTCCTCGGGGAGCTGTGGAGCCGTCTCGCGCCACAGCCTGCAGAGCGCGTCCGACACCGCGTCCCAGTCCATGCCGCCGACCAGCACAACGTGCAGACCTCCGTCCTCTGTGCTCACGAGCGCCGCGCCGACCGGCTTCTCGCCGCCCATGAACCAGCGCGGAGTGGCGCCCTCGCCGCCGTCCTGGGTCAGGTGAGCTACTAGCGCGATGCCGGCCGCCTCGTCGGGCACTTGCAGCGCAGCGGCTACGATGTCGACCCCGCCTCGGCCCACGGCACGCCCGCGCGTGCCTTTCACCTCGCCCGGCCAGGGAGGTTGTGGCTCGGTAGGCAGGTCCAGCTCGGCCCACAGAGACTTGAGGTCATCGACCGAGGCCAGGGCGGCCTCATCGGTCAGTGCGCCCAGTGCCGCCAGCGGGCCCGTCGCCTGGCTCGGGGCGGCCGTCGACGCGGCCGGAGGGTCCTCTGTTGCCGCGGCCCTCGTGCGCGTCTGTGTGCAGCTCAGCACGCCCGCCGCTAGGCACAGACTCGCCAGCGCCGCCACGTCCATCCGAATCCTCACAGCAACCACCTTCCACCCGCTAGTGTGCGAGGGCGGCCACTCCCCTGGCCGCGAACCAGAGCCCGGCGACGGCCGCCGACGCCCGGACAACGCCCGAGATCCTGCTCGCCACCCGCGCAAGCCCCAGCAGCGCCACGGCGAGCAGCGGCGCCGACGTGCCCACTAGGAATGCCACGCCGAGCCCCGCGGCCGCGAGTCCGGGGCCCGCCTGTGCCAGGGACACCCCTAGCAGCAGCAGCGGCGGACACGGGCTCAGACCCACCAGGAGCCCGAACAACACCGGGCAGGCCTCCGGGAACCGCCAACGCGAGAGCAGCGAGCACATCCGCAGTTCCGGCAGGTTCGCCCGGACCGCGTACAGGCCGACCAGCAGCCCGAGAACGATCATCGACACGCCCGCGAGTCGGGCGCCTAGCCCCTCCCAGTCCGCGGCGGACCCGACGGCCAGGAACACGGCCCCAACGGCCACGTATCCCAGCGCCCGCCCGCCGAGGAATAGAAGAACGTCGCGCCACGGGCGCCCACCCGTCTCGGACCGAACGACCACAAGCGGCGCCAGGGCCGGAACGCACACCGCCAGGCAGTGGCCGCTGGCCGAGAGGCCGAGGACCAGGCCCTCCAAGGCCCCCGAGACGGTCGTCACCTGGGCCGAACTCCGAACGTCACGTGTCGCCGACGTCTGACCGTGAGCCACGTCGAGGCCGCGACCACCAGCACCAGGGGCACGCCCCACGCGAAGGCGTAGTAGTCGCCGAACCGGCGGACACGCACCGCGATCTCTCCAACGGCCTGGCCCAGTCCCGCCTCCACGAGCTGTCGATCGGTCTCCTTGGTCGGGATCGTCATCGCTACGACAGCGGGCTTCTCCAGCTCATCACAGATGACCGTCACGGACAGGGGTGTCTGGGGGTCGACAACGGTCGCGATGCCCGCCTTCAATGCGACCTCGCACGACGCGATCTCCGTCGGCCTGATGGCCGGGATAACGGCCGACTCACCGCTCATGCCACCCCCTGACACCGTCAACCTCACGTTGTGGAGGGACGCCGGGTACTTGTGGTAGAGGGCCACTCTCAGCACGCCGCCCTGCTCCGCCGACGGCAACGGCGCCTCGGCCTTGACCCAGATGCGGTCGGCCGACAGGTCCGCCAGCGCCTGCGGCCCGCCGTAACCAGCATCGGCTTGTGCCTTCTCGTCTCCCGCCGGCTGCCGCGGCGCGTCGCCTGCGTCCTTCTTCTCCTGTTGGTCCGCCAGACAGAGCAGCGCGCACCCCGCGAAGACGGCCAGCTCGGAGTCCCCGGCCGAGTGCGCGTCCCTGAACGTCTTGTCGATCACCTTTAGCGCGTTCTCGTTCCCGGCCCACGCGCACCCCCACGCGGCGGCGACGCGCACACGGGCATCCTCGTGCTGGAGGAACCGGGTCGCCAGCTCGTCGACGAGCCCCGGCGGCGCCTTGTCAGCCATGATGACGCCGGTCGCCGTCGCGCAGCAGACGAATGGGTCGGCGTCCTGCAGCAGTGGCTGTAGCAGCTCGAGGTCGGTCTTGAGCATCCCAAGCGCGAGCGCCGCGAGTCCCTTGAGGAAGCCGTCTCGCTGCTGAAGGAACGGGTGCAGCAGTGGCGACAAGTCCGTGTTGCCCGTCCGCCCGACAGACTCGATTGCACGCGCCGTGTAGTCGCGGCCGCCTTCCCCGTCCAGCAGCGACTTCAGCTTGTCGATGCCCGCCTGGCTCTTCATCCGCGCTAGGGACTCCGCTGCCAGAACGTGGCTGCTTACGTTGCCGCGGTTGAACGCGTCGATCAGCTCGGTCTCGGTGGACTGGTGGACCACCGTCCAATCGCCGACTTCCTTGGCCCTGATCGAAAGCGTCACCTTGTGAGCGCCCTGTGTCGCACCAGCGCCCGCGGCGATCTTGACGGTGAACGCGTGCTTCTCTCCGGGGACCATCTCCTGGACACCGGTCGGTTCGACGGTCGCACGGACCGCCTGGTCGTCCGTGGTAGCACCCAACGCGAAGTCCGAGATCCTAGTCGGGTAGTTGTTCCGGACGAAAACGCGTACCTCGTCACCGGTCTCCAGCGTGAGGCTGTCTCGCTCGGGCTTCACGATGATCCGGTCCGGCGTATTGTAGATGTTGTTGCACAGGTGCGCGAAGGCCACCTGGCTCAGCACGCACAGCACCGCGCCGATCATCAACGCTCGGGCCACGACGTTCACCGCCTTCTGGGCTTCTTCCACCGCCGCGTTGCGCGGCGGGCATCTCATATGCTGTCAAGGGCAAGCAGAGCCGCGCCCAGTGCCCCCACAAGCTCGGGCTCCGGCGGGATCAGGACCGACCGGCCCAGCTTCCGCTCGAGAGCCCGCGCAAACCCAACGTTCCGCGCGGCACCTCCGGAGAGCGCGATGGGCTCCTCGGGGCCGACGCGGTTCGCGAGCGCGGCGACCTGCCTCGCGGCACTCTCGCAGACCGCCGCGGCGACATCGGCCTTTGACACCCCCTGGGCGAGCAGGCCGATCACTTCGCTCTCCGCGAACACGGCGCAGACATGGCTCACGCCGACGGCCCGGTCCGCACTCAGCGCCAAGGAGCCCAGCTCGTCCAGGTCGATCTCCAGCGCCCGGCACATACTCTCGAAGAACCGCCCCGTCCCGGCCGCGCATCTGTCGTTCATGGCGAAGTCGAGCACGGCGCCGCCGGGGCCGAGGAGGATCGCCTTGCAGTCCTGACCGCCTATGTCAACCAGGAACCTGGCGTCCGGAACGAGAGCGGAAATGCCGCGCGCGTGGCACGTGATCTCGGTGACCGTGTCCGTTCGACCGTCCACCCGGTCTCGTCCGTAGCCTGTTGCGATAAGCGCGGCGATACTGAGACGTTGGAGGCTTGCGGCTGCGAGGGCGCCCGCGAGAGAGAGACCTGCCGCATGGGCACACCGTGCCCCTGTCGCGACTATGTGGCGGCCCAACACCAAGCCACCGCCATCCACAACGACTGCGGCTGTGCTTACCGATCCGACATCTACCCCGGCGCAGTAGACCGTACCCACTGCGTTGCGACCTCGCTGCTTCCCTGCCTTCCCCGGCCCCATCTCCCGGGACACACTGCAGGCCTATCTTTGTGTTCACCCGCGACGGCAGGCATCCTCCTAGACGATACCGGCCGCCGCCGCGGCTTGCTCGATCACACGGAGCCACGACTCTCGCCACCGCTGCATGCTGAAGCCCGACCTCACCGCATCGAGCTGCCGTGCCGCGATCTCGTAGCGGCCCTCCAGCGTCTGCGCGCAAGCCTGGGCAAGGGCCTCCGGGTTCGGATCGGTCAGTACCGCGGGCAGGTCCTTGAGGCCGGCCACTCGCGTCGCGACACATGGCGTGCCGCACGCCATCGACTCAAGCGCCGAGAGCGACGTCCCTTCCCCACACAGGCTCGGGACGAGGACGAGGTGCGCCGCCCGGTACTCGACCGGCATCTCCTGCCAGGGCCGGGGCCCGGCGAACTCGACCACCTCCGCTACGCCCAGGCGCGCCGCGAGAGCCTGACACTCAGTCACATAGCCCGGTTGGCTGAAGGCACCCACGACCCGCATCTGAGCGTCCAGTTCCCGGCGTAGCAGGGCCAGGGCCTCGATGGCGAGGTGCACGCCGCGATTGCGGTACAGGTTCCGCGGCACGAGGATGACCGGCGGTCCCGGCGGCGGGTCCCCCTCGGGGTGGAACACGTCCGTGTCCACCGCGTTCGGGACGTACCACCTGCCCGGCTCGATCTCGGTGTGGGGCGCCAGACCCGGCTGCGCGTCGACACCCATCTCGCGCAGGAAGAACGTGTCGTTCGCGACCACTGCGGTCGCCTGCCGGTAGGCTTCCCGGGCCAGCCGCCTCTTCAGACGGCTCCGCAGCGCGCCCGGCCTATCATCCCACCAGACGCCGTGCGACAACAGGATCGTGCACGGGTGCCAGCGGATCGGCCGGTAGTAGTTCGGGTAGTGCGCGATCAGGACATCGAACCGCGCCAGCTCGTCGCGCAGCTTGCCCAGCCCGAGTGGTGCCGTCCAGAACGGAGCGACCCCCGGCCCGGACAGCACAGTGAGCGGGATGAGGCGCACCTCTCCCTCTCCCCCCGGGGGAACCGCCCCCTCTCCCTCTGGAAGAGGCCTGTCCTGAGTAGGCCGCGCAGCGGCCGTACCGAAGGAGCTGGGGTGAGGGCCGTCACCCCGCGCGCAGCCCGGCCGAGCCGCCTGGTACACCACGCTCTCATGCCCGGCCTCAGTCAGCGTCCGGTGCAGCGAGGCGGCGTACACATCAGCCCCGCCGGTGATAGGCTTGTAGGAGTATGTGACCTGCGCTATCCGCACGGCTTCAGCACATCCCACGTGGCGTTCTACGGTGGCACCAAAACCGTGCGCTCCCCCGCTTGCCTTCTCCTGCCCGTTCGTGTATATTCCACCCTCGCCGCAAGCCCAGGCGGGGCTGTAGCTCAGTTGGTGCAGAGTACCTGACTGTCGATCAGGGGGTCGCGGGTTCAAGTCCCGTCAGCCCCGCCAAACCTCAGCGACTCCCTTACTCAGCCCGTGTCGCAGGCGTCTCGCCCGCCACGGCCACCCTTCTCGTTCAGCGCCGGCTCGAGGGGGTGGCGCCCGAGGGCAGGCATCCCTGGACCTTGCGCGAACTGCTCGTGCGCGCGCTACATCGGTTGCGATGCCGTGTCTGACGGAACGCCGAAGGCCACCTCCGACATGAGGACGCTCGGTTGATCCGCCTGCGTCAGTGCATTGCGAGCCCCGCATTCCGCTCGGTCGTGTTCCACGCCGGGTTCTTCATGTACGCGTGGCTGCGCGTTGACACGGCCGCGTCATACTACGCTCCTGCTGCCACCGCCTTGCCGCTTTTCGAGACCACCGCGTCCTTCGCGCGAGCCCACCTGGCGCGACCGGGCGGCCCGGTGGACTACGTCGCGGCTTTCCTCTCCCAGCTCTACGTCCTCCGATGGGCCGGGGCTCTGGTGCTCACGGCCGTCGCAGCGACGGCCTCCGCGGCCGCGGATGGCTACTTCCGCGGCCTGACCGGCGGGCGGCGGATGGCTGTTGTGCGGTTCGTGCCGCCCCTGCTGATGCTCATGCTCTGCAACGTACTGGCCTACCGCCTTGCGCCCATGGTCTCAACCGCCGTCGTCTTGAGTCTCGCGTGGCTGTACTCGAGAGCGGCCGCGGGCCGCGACGCGCGTCGCGGCGCGACGGTGGTAGCCTTCGCCGCGGTGGCCTACTGCCTCGTCGGAGGCGCCGTCGTCATCTACGCGCTGCTGTGCGCCCTACTAGAGTGGGTCCAGCGTAGACGGCTGCCCGTGCTACTAGCGCTTCTGTCAGGTGAGGCTGTCCCGTACCTGGTCGGCGTGGTCCTCATGGGCCTGCGCCAGGCTGACGCGTTCGCCGGGCTCCTGCCCGGCGACCCCGGCAGCGCGGCCGGCACGTCGGGCACCGTTCTGGGAGCGGCCTTGGTCCTGGCGGTCCCAGTGATTGCTTCTGGACGGGCGCTGCTCGCGCTTCTGCCTGCTCGCGCCGGCGAGCAGCAACCGACTGAGACCGCCCCGCCGGTTGTGGCCCCAGCCCGGGCAAAGCGCGGCCAGATCAGGCCCACCCGAGGGCGATCCAAGCGGACGAAGGCCGCCTCCGGTGGCTCGGCCGCCGCTTCCGGAACACGCTGGCGCCGGAGCCCGGTGGTGCGGTTCGTCGGTCTGCTGTGCATGTCGGTCGCGGTGCTGACCGTATGTGACGCTTCCGGACAGCGCACTGTGCTGGCCATGTCCGCGCTGGCCTCAGCAGGTCGATGGGAGGCCGTTCTGCGGGCCGCGGACCGACACCCGCAGTACGCCCTGGTCCCTGTGGCTCGCGCCAGCATCCTAAGGGCGCTCTACTACACGGGTCGGCTCCCCGATGACCTGTTCGAGTATCCGATGGGCCCGGCCCACATGGGGGTCGGCATCTCGCAGGTCGGCGTTGATCTCGGCAACAAGGTGGACGTTGGATTGCTGAACGCCACGGTCGAGCAGGGCTACTTTGGGCTGGGCGATGTCGACCTCCAGCTCGGCCTCGTCAACGAGCACGAGCACCGGGCTCAGGAGACGCTTGCGGCATACGGCGAGGCGCCCCAGGCCCTCGAAAGCCTGGCGCTGGTCAACATCGTGAAGGGTCGCCCCCAGGCGGCCAAGGTGTTCCTTCGCAACCTGAGCCATCGCGTCGGGTACGGCGCCTGGGCCCGCGGCACACTTGCCCGAATGCAAGCCGACCCAAGTCTGTCGAGCGACCCGGACGTCGCCCGCGTCCGGGCCGTGGCTCTCATAGAGGACTCGGTCACCGATGACATGTCGGTCGAGGCGCGGCTCCTGGCTCTGCTCGACCGCAATCCCCGGAACCGCATGGCATTCGAGTATCTGATGGCCCTGTACCTGCTCACCCGGCAGCCGGACAAGGTGGTCGCCCAGTTGGGCCGGCTGGACGACCTAGGCCGCGCGGACCTGCCCCGGACCTACGAGGAAGCGATCCTCCTCCACCAGGGCCTGACCGGGCGCGATGTAGACCTGGGCAAGCGGAAGGTGCGGCTTGAGACGTATCTGGCCTACGACCGTTTCCGCAACGACTACAAGACCGCCGAGGCGCGGCCCGGCGGCTCGGCCGTGGAGGAGCTCGCCCCACGCTACGGCAACACGTTCTTCTACTACTACACGTTTGGGCTGTCGGGGGTCGGTGACCGATGACAAGGCGCGTCAGCCTCCTCAGCCCGTGGTTCGCCTGTGCGCTGGCGGCGCTCTGCGCCTTGGCGCTCTCGTGCGCCCGCGGAGGCAGTCACAGCCTCGCATGGGGCGTGGGACGCTGCCCGAGCATCAGCCCCGAATACTCGGGCTTGGTGATCCCCCCGAACATCGCGCCACTGAGCTTCGCGATCCAAGAGGCCGGCGTGTACTTCGTGACCCGAGTATCCGGCGCGAACGGACCGCCGATCGAGATACGCGGCAGAGGCCCCAACGTCATCATCCCAACCACGCCGTGGCGCCAGTTGCTGACCGTCAACCGGGGCGGTGAGATCCGGTTTGAGGTCACCGCGCGGTCTGCCGATGGGACCTGGCGGGAGTATGAGCCCATCGTCAACACGGTCGCCAACGAGGACATCGACGGCTATCTGGCGTTCCGCATGATCTACCCGGCCTTCAACCTATGGCGGGACGTGGAGATCAGGCAGCGCGACCTCTCTACCTACAATGAGTGGCCCATCCTCCGCGGGGCGAACATCGGGAACGGCTGCGTGAATTGCCACACGTTCCATGCGGGCCGGACCGACCTGATGCTGGCCGGCACTCGCAGCGAGCAGTACGGCAGCGCCGCGATCCTGATGGAGGGAGGAACGGCGACGAAGCTCGACAGCAAGTTCGGCTACGCCGCCATCAGCCCCGACGGTCGGACGATCGCCTACTCGCTGAACAAGGTGAAGCAGTTCTTCCACTCGGCCCGGACGGAGACGAGGGACGTGTTGGACCTTGACTCGGACTTGGCCCTCTTCGACGTGCCCACCCGCACGGTGTCCACGGACCCGCGGATCGCCGAGAAGGACCGGATGGAGACCTACCCGGCGTGGGCTCCGGACGGGCGCGCCCTGTACTTCAGCAGCGCCCCCATCGAGTGGGCAGCCGACAGCGGATTCCCGCCGGAGGGCTGGGACAGGGTGCGGTATGACCTCAGGCGAGTGGCCTACGACCCCGATACGGGCGTCGTTAGCGAGGCAGAGACCGTCGTCTCTTCGCAGGACGCCGGTGGCAGCGTCCTCGAGCCGCGTGTCTCGCCCGACGGTCGCTTCGTCCTGTTCTGCGTCTGCGAGTACGGGTGCTTCCCCGTGTATCAACGGAGCAGCGACCTCTACATGCTGGAGCTTCGAACCGGCGAGTACCATCGCCTCGACATCAACAGCGTTGAGTCGGAATCATGGCACTCATGGTCGTCTAACAGCCGGTGGATAGCCTTCAGCAGCAAGAGGCAGGACGGGCTGTTCACGCGCACGTACATCAGCTACGTAGATGACGAGGGTCGTGCCGGCAAGCCCTTCGTCGTGCCCCAGAAAGACCCCGCCTACTACGGCTCCTGCTTGAAGACGTACAGCGTGCCGGAGCTGGCCGCCGAGCCGGTGAGGGTGGACGCCGACGTCGTCGAGAGGACCGCGATGTCGGCTGACAAGGTCAAGCTCAAACTACCCGACATGCCAATGACGAAGAGCCCGCCCGCAACACCGGAGGCGGCCCCTCCTCAGCCGGAACGCGAGTAGGCCGCCCGGTCAAGCAGTCCCGCGATCAGGAACATGAAGCCCGGGATCGTGAAGATGAGGAACCAGGGCCCCCTGGGGAAGCCGCCGCTCAGGACACGATGCAGCACGTAGAAGAGAGCCAGGCAGGACACGGCGACCGCCCCGCCGGGAACCTCCCACTTCCAGCCTATCGCGAGCCCGACAGCCATCCCGATCGGGAACAGACCGAGCTGCGCCCACTCGCTCGGCGTCGGACCCTTGCTCCCGGCGTGGTCGCCGAACAGCTCGCCCAGGAGGAAAACGAACACCAGGACGGAGAGTCCTCGCGCCCCCCAGCGAAGGCACCCTTCCAGTAAGTCGACGGGCATGCGACCACCTGCCGGCATTCGCCGTCACCTCCGTCCGCGCGACCCCTCACACCGCTGTCGCTGAGTTCGCGGCGCGCGCGGCCTCACCTCCGGAGGGACCCCGCGGGAGGGTTGACACCCCACCGACGCTCCTGTATCCATACCCGCTCGCGGGGCGTGGCGGCGCCGGCTTGACCTGTAGCCGGTCACTAAGGAGGTTAGCGAGCAGGCATGCAGACTCCCGCAGACGGGGGACCGGGGCGAAGCCCAAGGCACGCCGCAGCTTGGCGGCAGACGGCGCGTCCGAGGGCCCATACCCCGGCAGATAACACGTTCGACAGGGTCACCCGAGTGACCCGCACGCACAGACTCGCAGGTGCGACGGTCCTATTGGCCGCGGCGATCGGGGCGGTGCTGGTCATGGGCGCCGTGGCGGCCGCCCAGGAATCCGAGCCGCTGGTTCCGGATCCTGGCCCGCGCGTCCCGACCAAGGTGTCCCGCGAGGAGCACCTGCGGACGGTGATAAGGCAGGATGCCGAGACCGCGGTCAGGCTGGTCCCTCGGATGCTCGAGCTGGCACCTGACATCGATGAGGGCCTGGCGTATGACACCGCTCTCGCGGTAGCCAGGTCGTGCAGGAACAAGGGCGTCCGGCCCGAGCTCTTCTTGGCCCTCATCAAGGTCGAGTCCGACTACGATCCCAACTGCCGGTCGGCAACGAACGACCACGGACTCAGCCAGCTTCACGCCCGGCCCGTCTACGACGTCCAGGACAACATCGCTGCCGGTGTGGCTGAGCTGGCCGAGGCGATTGAGGCCGAGGGGTCGGAGCGAGCGGGCCTGGCTCGCTACAACGGCGGCCCGCGGAAGCCGGGCGTGTCGTGGGGATACGCCGACCGCGTGCTCGCACTGGCGGGTGAGGGTCGGTAGAGCGTCCGCACCGGGAGCCTGGGTCGGGCCCTATGCCTTAGCCAGGCTCCTACACCCTTCTCATCCAGTCTCGTCAAGCCCATGCCGGCGTTCGAGCTCCCGCCGACACGAGCCCAGCCAGTTGTGCAGGCTCTGAAGCGCCCGCAGGTCCAGGATGAGGCCGACCTCTATCCGGCGCGTGAACGTGTTGCCCCCGTGCCGGTGCAGCTCCCGAAGCTGGCCGTCCTCGATGGTGTGCTCGGTTGCATGAGGCAGTGAGCCGTACTCCGCATACAGCGCGACGAGCATCTTGCCACTCGGGGTGGGCCCGCCGACGGCCCCATCCACGGGGATGAGCCGGTAAAGCTGTCCCTGCTCGTAGTCGAAGGTAACGTGTGGGGCTTCGTCGGGCATGTCAGGCTCCCGTCGGGTCATGGGCCCAGCCCCTTGGGCGTTGGCTTCGCCCGGGCGAGGGCGGTTCCTGCGGCCACGCGGCCCGAACATGCGTAAGCAACACCACCCGGCCCGCTCATCCTGAGTACCGCGGAGCGCGTAACGAACGATGCTGTAGTATGATGGTGGCAGATGAAGATGCGAAGGAGGCGCGGGATGACCTACACCGTGGTGCTTCTGCCGGCTGAAGAGGGCGGCTACACCGTCGTTGTCCCTGCGCTTCCCGGGTGCGTCACCGAGGGCGACACCCTCACCGAGGCCCTTCTGATGGCGGAGGACGCTATTCGGGGCTACGTAGCTGTCCTGGTGGAGGATGGCGACCCCGTGCCTGTAGAGGGGCCCGAGGTGCCTGTGCGCCTTGGGGAATGCCGGGAGGCGCTAGTCCGTCGGGTGACGGTTGGCGAGCCGGTGCCCGAGTATGCCTAAGCTGGCGCGTGTCGCTGCATGTGAGGTGGAGGCAATGCGCTACCCCGGGTTGAACGGCTGGCACGTGCCGAGCACCAACAGCCCCCCGAGGACCAAGAAGCATAACACGCACAGGTAGATGCCTATCCCCGCCACAACGCTTGGCCTCTCGCCCCGGGCGAGCGACAGCACCCCGCAGACCGCCCCTAGGCCGATGACCCCCAGGAATGCCGCTAGCCAGACGAAGAAAGCCACGCTGAACGCCCGGAGGCTGGCGGGGTCCGTCCCCGGGAACACACCCCGCCGCAGAATGGCTATGGTCGCCAAGAGCACCACAGCGGCGATTCCGGCTATCACCGAGCCTCGCCCGTAGACCGGCGCGTTGCGCTCCTGCCCAGCCATTCCGGCTCGCCTCCAACCAGCAGCACGTTGTGGGGTCAGCCGCCGGTACCAGCGCAGCCCGCAGGCGAGATGCCTGCGCCACGTGGGCGGTTCACCCCCGCGGCAGGACGTACGGCACGACGAACCAAGTGAGGCACGCCACGCACAGCAACATGCCCACCCACGCCATGGTGGCCGGCCTCTCGTCACGGACGAGCGACAGGACCGCGCACACGATTCCGAACGCGATGACCCCAAGGAAAACTGGCAGCCAGGCACAGACGGCTACGCTCAATGCCGGGGCGTCGCCCTCGCTGGCTCCCCTGAACACCCCGTACTGAAGCACGGCCATCCCGGCGAACATCGCCATCGCGATGATGCCCGCGATCAGCGAGCCGCGTCCGTACACGACTGCCGCGGTCTTGGGCTTCGCCATTGGCTTCGCCTCCCAGTCCCCACCCTTGTGACGGATTGGCCACTCATGGCTGCGCACCTGCACAAGACGAGCGACGGGTAGCCATGGCGGCGCCATCGGAGCCGCGGCCTTCAGGCTGCGGCTCACCCGCCCCCTGAAGGCCCCTACGCTCGCGCTGACGAACATGCCGTGTCGTCTCGATTCCGAGTTGGAGGTACGTTGTGCCCCAGGCACTCAGCGCACTTGACCCGTTCGCGATCGCGCTCTGGACGCTCGTCCTCTGCGGGATCATCTTCATGATCTACCTGACGCTGGCCCTGGGCCGGTTCCTGCGGGCCGTTGACGACGTCCGCCAGCGGTTCGATCTCCTCGCCGAGCAACTCGGCGGCGCCGCCAGGTCTGCCGAGGCGGCCCTGGGGGCGAAGGCGCCCGCCAGCGAACCCCTTCCGCCTCCGCCGACGACAAGACCCGCGGCGCCGCCTCCGCTGGGCCCGGCACAGGCCGCCACCGTTCCTGCGAGTCCCGCACCCGGGGGTGATGGCTCACCATGAACAGACTCGAGATCGTCATCAGAACGGAGAACGGCGCCTGCGTCATGCGCCTCACGGGCGAGCTCGATGTCGCTACCGCGCCGTCTCTGCGCGACGAGATCACCGCGGCCGTGGCGAAGGGCGAGCCCATCCTGGTCTCGCTCGAGAAGGTCGAGTTCCTCGACAGCCGTGGCATCGGCGCTCTGGTCGCCGGCACGCGACAGGCTCGTGACGCGGGCACCGACGTCGCCGTCGTGATAGTGTCCGCATCGCAGCAACACAGCATCGAGGTGCTCAAGCTCGACACGTTCCTGACCGTCTGTGCCTCCGAGGAGGAGGCGCTGCGCGCGCTGACCGGAGCCACGGAATGAGCGGCCGAACGCTCGTCGAACTCAAGGTCGCCCCCGACGCGGAGTTGCTGCGGAGCGCGCGGCTCGTCGTTTCCTCCCTGGCAGCCGACCGAGGGTTTTCGCTGGAGGAGATCGAAGACCTCAAGCTCGCTGTCCAGGAGGCCTGCGCGAGTCGCCTGTTGTTCGGCCTGGCCGGAACGGCGGTGCACGTCACGGTGATCGACGAGGGGGGCCTTACCGTCGAGGTGTTCGGCGACCGGTCGGGCTCGGGCGAGCCGGACGAGGATGCCGCCATGGGCCTTGTGCTCGCCGAGGCTTTGGTGGACGAGTTCACCGTCCGCGAGGAGGACGGCATCGAGCGGATCGTCCTTCGGAAGGCCCCGGCCGGCGCATGAGACGATCCTCCACTCCACAGCCGGGCGGCCCGGGCGGGAGGGCGGCCTGAATGCCCCTCTCCGAGGCCGAGGTCGACCTGTTCAGGCGCACACGACACGCTGACGCGGCGGAGAGGGCCGCGGCCATCGCGGCGCTAACGGTTCAGTATCGCCCCGTGGCGGGCGAGCTGGCTCGTCGACTGCCCCTCCAGGGCCCGGCTGGAGCGTTCCTTGAGCGCGCCGCGCGCGACGCACTCGCGCGCCTACTGACCGCATTCGAGCCTACCGCCGACGCCGACTTCGCGGCTCACGCACGCGCGAAGCTCCGCGGCGAAATGGAGCGGGGCCTGTTCGGGCACGCCCAGGCGCCCGCCTCTCCCGACGATGGTGCCCTGGCCCGCGAGGCGCTGCTTACGCTGTACGAGCGTCTCGCTCTGTCGCTGGCGCGACGTTTCGCCGAGCGCGGTGAACCGGTGGAAGACCTTGAGCAGGTGGCTCGCCTTGGTCTGCTCAATTCGATCCGGCGGTTTGACCCGGACCGCGGCGTCCAGTTCGCCACCTACGCCACACAGACCATCGTCGGTGAGCTGAAGAAGCACTTCCGCGACCGAGGGTGGGGGCTGCACGTCCCCCGGAGCATGCAGGAGCTCAACCTCGCCGCTCGCAAAGCCGCCGACGCTCTGACGCAAGAGCTGGGCCGCTCGCCGACCATCGCGGAGATCGCCGGACACCTCGGCAAGCCGACCGAGCTGACACTGGAGGCGCTGGAGCTTGGGCAGCAAGCCTATGAGCTCCTGTCGCTCGACGAGACGCCCGGCGATGAAGACGAGGTGTCGGTGGGCGAGGCCATCGCTCGCCCCGATGCGTCGGGGGTCGATTTCCGCGACCTGGCGGAGGCGAAGGTGCTCCTCGACGGGCTTCCAAAGCGCCTGCGGCTGATCGTCGTGTGGCGCCATCTGGACGGGTTGTCCCAGTCCGAGATAGCACGCAAGCTCGGCATCTCGCAGATGCACGTCTCGAGGCTCTACCGGAAGGCGGTCAGCGCCTTGCAGGAGCTGGTCGCTGAGGGTGAGGGCAAGAGCGGGTAATGGGAGGTGGTCGGCATGTCGGCTCCTACGACGAACGGCGGCGGGCCCTCCGGTAACGACATCCTGCAGATCCTGCGCCGGTCGTGGCACTATCTCGCGCTCCTGGCAGGGGCGGTATGGCTCATCTACCAGGTCCGCGCCATCCTGGGTCCGTTCCTGATCGGCATTGTCCTGGGCTTCATCTTGGACCCGGCGCTGGACAGGCTACAGCGCCGCGGGTGGTCGCGATCGCGGGCGGTGCTGTTCGTCTTCCTGCTGGGCTTCCTAGCCGTACTGGCGGTTGTGCTCGTGCTCGTCCCGGTGCTCCTGTACCAGGCCAAGGCTCTGAGCGCCACCGTATCAGAGAGCACCAAGCGGCTCGAAGCGTGGGTCGAGACGATGCCGGGGATGGAAGCCTCCTTCGAGGAGCCCGCGCCGGATACGAGCGCCGAGCCGGCAGCGGCTGGGCGGTCTGAGCCGGAGCCGGCCGCGGAGTCGGCGGCGCCCGAAGTGGAGTCTGCTCCTCCCGTCTCCGCCGTCAGGCGGCCCCAGCGACCGACGCGGGAGGAGATCGCCGCGAAGAAGGCCGAGCTCCGTGCGCGGTGGGACGAGTGGTACGCGAAGAACCTGCCGTCGTGGGCGCCTCACGGGCTCATCGCCGCGTTGCCCGCGCCCGACATGTCCGACCCGGCCGCCGGGCTCGCGATGTATCGGGGTCGCATCGCCGAGTGGGGCCAGCGCGCCGCCGCGAGCATCGGGGGCGCGGTCTGGGGCTCGGTGGGGCGTCTGTTCTTCTACATCTTCACGCCCTTCGTGGCGTTCTACTTCATGCGCGACATGGACTCGATCAGACAGCAAGTGTGGGCCTGGATCCCCGACTGCTATCACGACCGCTGCCGGCGGGCGTCGAGCGCGCTCAACTCGATGCTCGCGAGGTACTTCCGCGGCCAGCTCCTCTTGATGTTCCTCGTGTTCTGCACGTGCCTCGTCATGCAGACCCCGATCCGCCTCTGGCTGGGCACCGATCATATGCTCCTGGTGGCCGCGGTGGACGGGCTTCTCTATGCGGTCCCGGTCGCCGGGGCGTGGGTTGCTTCCATCACGGCGGGTGTGGTAGGTTATGTGTCCGCCGACGGCAACCCCTGGCTCGCCGCCATCGTAATGGTCGTCCTGATCCAGGTTGTGAACGGTGTCTTCGATCAGGTCGTCAGCCCGAAGATCGCCGGCGAGAAGGTCGGCCTGCACCCGCTGGTCGTCATCTTCTCCGTGCTCGCGGGAGCGACGCTGCTCGGGTTCGTCGGCATGTTGGTCGCGGTGCCCACCGCGGCTGCCATCAAGATCGCGATCGATACATTCATGCCCGAGGTGCTGGCCAAGGAGCGCGAGGACGCCGCCGAAGCCGGAACATAGCGCGGGCATGTAAGGCACCGCTCATCCCGAGTAGCCGTGGTCCGGCGTAGCGAGGGATGCGCCGCGTCAACTCACGAGGTGAGTGCTGTGAGTCCCGGCCCGACCGTCGACAACCTGAGGCAGCAGTTCATCGACTTCTTCGTCTCGAAAGACCATCGGGTGCTGCCGAGCGCGTCCCTCATCCCTGCCAGCCCGTCGACTCTGCTCACCGGCGCGGGGATGCAGCCCTTCGTGCCCGCCTTCCGCGGCGAGGCCGACCCGCCCGCCACGAACGTTGTGACCGCCCAGAAGTGCGCCCGCTCAGGCGACATCGAGGAGGTCGGCCGCACCGCGCGCCATTGCACCTTCTTCGAGATGATGGGCAACTTCTCGTTCGGCGGCTACATGAAGAAGGAGGCCATCGAGTGGGCCTGGGAGCTTGTCACCGAGGTGTGGGGCATCCCCAAGGACGCGTGCTGGGCCACCGTGTACCTCGATGACGATGAGTCCGAGCGGCTCTGGCACAAGCGCGTCGGCATCCCGATGGGGCGCATCCTCCGCTGCGGCAAGGAGGACAACTGGTGGCCCAAGACGGTCTGGGACGGTCCCTGCGGCCCCTGCAGCGAGATCCACGTCGACCGCGGCCCGGCATACCCGTGCGACTACCCTGACAAGGGTCCTCTGAGCGAGGGCGACCGGTTCATCGAGGTCTGGAACCTGGTGTTCCAGATGTACAACCAGCACATCGACGGCTCGATGGAGCCGCTTCCTCGCCCGGGAATCGACACCGGCCTCGGCCTCGAGCGCCTCGCCTCCGTGATGCAGGACGTGCCCACCAACTTCGACACCGACATCTTCCAGCCGATCCTGCGCGCCATCGAGGCGGCCTCCCGAGAGCGGGGCAAGGGAGCCGTCTACGGCGACTCGGCGCCGGTGACAGTCGCGATGCGAGCCATCGCCGACCACGCCCGCGCCGTCACCTTCATGATCGCCGACAAGATCCTCCCCTCGAACGAGGGACGCGGCTATGTGCTGCGCCGGATTCTGCGTCGCGCGTTCCGGTACGCCCGTGTGCTCGGGATCACCACGCCGTTCCTGCACAAGCTCGTGCCTACCGTAACGGATGTGATGGCCGTCGGCTATCCCGAGCTGCGCGAGTTCGCGGCCACGACGAGCCGCATCGTCAAGTCTGAGGAGGACAGGTTCTGCTCTACGCTGGAGCAGGGCATTTCACGGCTCGAGGACCTGATCGCGGGTGTAAGGTCGTCCGGCCGGTCGGTTCTGCCCGGCGACGAGGTGTTCCGCCTCTACGATACGTATGGCTTCCACAGGGAACTCACGGTTGAGCTGGCGGCTGAGGCCGGCCTGACGGTCGACGATGAGGGCTACGACGAGGCCCTCGAGCGCCAGCGCTCCCGCTCCAGCTTCAAGTACACGGAGTCCGCGGCGGAGAAGGCCTTCTTCGTCAAGCTCGCGGCCGAGCTACCCCGCATGGAGTTCGACCGCGAGGCGGTTGAGGTCGCTGCGCCGATCCTGGCTGTGCTTGGCGAAGACGAGAAGCTGGAGTTCGCGGAGGAGGGGCAGCGCTGCGCGGTGGTCCTCCCGCGCACCCCGTTCTACGCGGAGAAGGGCGGCCAGGCGACCGACCTTGGCATCGTCGCGACCGAGACAGGAGAGCTCTCGGTCGAGTCTGTGCAGGAGCCCGTCGACGGGTTGATACTGCACATCGGCACCGTGTCGACCGGTCGTATCGAACACGGTCAGCAGGCTCGCGCCGCGATCGACACTGCGCGCCGGGCCGGCATCCGCCGCGCGCACACAGCCACGCACCTGCTGCACGCTGCGTTGCGGCACCACCTCGGCCCTCACGTCGCGCAGGCCGGCTCGCTTGTGGAGCCGGACAGGCTGAGGTTCGACTTCTCGCACTTCGAGGCCGTGAGACCCGGGGAGCTTCACGCGATAGAGCGGATGGTTCAAGAGAACGTGCTTGCCGCGCACCCCGTCCTCACCGATCTGACAACCGTTGAGGACGCGATCGCCTCCGGTGCCATCGCCCTCTTCGGGGAGAAGTACGCTGACCGGGTCCGCATGGTCTCGATGGGCGACGTCAGTAGGGAGTTGTGCGGCGGGACCCATCTCGCGACAACCAGCGAGGTGGGGCCGTTCGTCATCGTGAGCGAGTCCTCGGTCGCGGCCGGCACGCGGCGCGTTGAGGCGCTCACCGGCCTTGCGGCGGCGGACTTCGTCCGAGCCGAGCGCGACACATTGCACGCTGTGGCGACCGGCCTCGGCGGGCCTGCGGGCGAGGTGCTCTCGCGTCTCGGAGCGCTGCAAGAGACCGTGCGTGAGCTTCGCAAGCAGATCCAGGAGCTCAGACGCCGCGGCAGCGGGCCCTCGGCGGAGTCGCTGGTGTCCAGTGCCGTTCCGATCAAGGACGGCGTAAGCCTGGTGGTCGCCCGCCTCGACGACGCGGACGCCGAAGAGCTCTCGGGGCTCGCCGATCGCATAGTTGAGCACGATGCGGGGCTTGTCGCCGTCGTGGCGTCGACCGCCGCCGGCAAGGTGCCGATCGTGTGCAAGGCGGGCGAGGCGGCTGTCACGGCGGGCGTGGATTGCGGCAAGCTCGCGGGGGCACTTGCCCGGCTGTGCGGCGGCGGCGGTGGCGGCAACCCGGCGTTCGCCCGCGCCGGCGGCAAGCAGCCGGAGAAGCTGGACGAGGCCCTTGCGGCCGCGGCGGAGGTGCTGAAGCGGCTGTTGTGACGTGCCCCTCACAGGCGGCCTTGACCCGCCAGGCCACGCTATGCTATACACTAGGTTGAGCCCATTGGACTCAAGTAGAGCATCACCATTCAGCGCAACCAGCGCCTGTGTCGACGTGACCTTGGGAGACTGAGACACTATGCCGACCTACACATACCAGTGCCGAAGTTGCGGAGGACAGTTCGAGGTCAGGCAGCGCATCTCCGCGCCGCCGCTCCGCACGTGCACGCGCAACGGCTGCCACGGGCATGTGGACCGCGTCATCCACTCCGTCGGCGTGATCTTCAAGGGCTCGGGCTTCCACGTTAACGACTACCCGGACAGCACGGGCCACAAGCGCACCGAGGAAGCCAAGAAGGACGCGCCCGCGACCGAGAGCAAGGCCGAGAGCACGCCGGACTCGAAGGCAGACAGCCAGAAGGACGACGAGCCCGCCACCAAGGACGCGAAGAAGGACGCCAAGGTGTAGGGCCCGCCGCTACGGTGCGAAGCACAGGTCCTTCACCCAGATCGTGCCCGAGGCCGCCTGGTCCTGAGCCGTTCCGTGCAGACCGACCATCACGCGGTCGACCTTCCCCAGGTCCAGCTTCCCGTTGTCGTCCTGCGTCCACGGGCCGAGCTGGAATTGCCCGAACGGGATCGTGATGGTCGTCCAGTCCTCGCTGGGTGGTGGCGGCGGTTCGGCGTACCACTGTGCTCCACCCTCCCCCAGCATCACGAGCAGGCCGTTGATGCCGGCCGGCACCGTCGCCTTGTACTTGAACTGCAGCGCCCCGTAGCCGTCCGCGAGCCCAACCGGACACGGCACGCTGGGCACGGCGTACATGTGCCTTCCGCCGGGGAACGAGTACTCGAACTTCATGCACGCCGAGCCGTCCGGTGCCTCGTCGGGGTAGGTCAGTGTCCACACGACGGCCGGGTCGCAGCCCGCGGACCAGGAGCCGGGCGCGTCACACACGATGGGTGCGGGCTTCGTCGCGCGGTAGGGCTCCTCGGACAGCCGAGCGTCGGCAAGCGTTAGTTGTCCGGATACGTCGCCCTCCAGCACCAGGCCAAGCCATGCGCGCCGCACAGCCGACCAGTCCAGAGGCGACGCCGGATCCCGGTTGAACCCCGCCGGGACGAGCGACCCGACCGGCATGTCGTCCGTCACCCACTCACCCGCGGTAGCGGGCGGCCCAAGGCGGTACCAGCCGTTCGCTGCCTCGTCGAACACCACCAGCGCGAGCCGGGGCGCGTTGCCTGACTCGAGCCGGAGCGAGTATAGCGCCGTGAAGGACTGCGGCGTCGCGCCGTCAGTCTCCACAGGGCCCCCCAGCCCTACGAACCGGCGGTCCTCGCCCTTCTTGGCAAAGGTCAAGACGGCGGCCTGCTCTCCGTTCGGTCCCGAAGCGTCCACGCTGAGCGACGCCTCGACGCCGGATGCGCCGACGAGCGAGAGGGCGCTGATCCCCTTCTCCGCGCCCCCTAGCGGGTAGCCGGCCTGCTGGGCGAAGCTGGAGGCGCACACCGCCAGGACCGCAGTGAGCGTTGCGGCAAAGCCATGCGTTGGGTGCACTCGTGCCCTTGCCCCCATCGCGAGTGTGGCCTCTGCCCGGCTCCTGCCTTCCATCCTGTTCATCCTGTTCATCCTGTTAGGTCTTTGCATCCTGTCCATCCTGTTGGGTCTTTGCCTATCATCTACCTCACCCGTCCACAGCAGGACCATCCCCACTTTCACCTTGCACCCGTGCTCGTCAGCTCGATGTTGTCGAGGTAGAGGGCCGTCTCGGTGTCCGCGTTGCTGACGAACCCGAGCCACTCGAGTGAGCCCCAGTCGGGGCTCACGTCCGGAAGGTCGCCGAACTCGTGCGTCTCGCCGCCTGGCAGCGTGACCCCGAGCGCCCATGTACCCTTCGAGTCCGGCCCGATGCCCGCCGACACATCAAAGCGAACCCACTCGCCGACTGGGATCCTGAGCAGCTCTTTCCCGGCGATGCTTACAACGCCGCCCACCACCCACAGGCTGGGGCCGGATTTGTACGGGTTCGACGCGTCCCGCCACTCGTGATAGAACTCGGTCTCAGGCGCGATCAGGAGGTCGAACCGCACGCGCGAGACTCCCGCAGTGTGGCCGGGCTGCCACCATAGGTGAGGGTTGAAGCGGAACTGGAGTCCCTTGGCGTCAAGAAGCTGCAGGCATCGCCCCGGACCGTTGGGGTTGTCGACGACACCGATGGCGTCGCCTTTGTTCTCGACCGACACGGTCGCCTTGAAAGGCCGCGCGCCGGGTGCGTCGTTGTCGAAGTCGAGCATGAACGTGAGCGGCGGAGGAGGTGGGGGCGGTGGGGCGAAGCGAACCTCCCCGAACGCAAAGCTGCCGGCCAGCGCCACCCACTCGGGGTCGCCATAGACCCCGGCCTTCGAGTAGTCGAACGGCCCGAACCCGATCTTCGGCGCCGGCGAGCCATCTCTCAGCGTGAAGTCCCCGTGCTCAGGATCGACGAACACCGGGTCGGCGATCATCGAGTCGGGGTCCTTGCCGAGCGCCTGCCACTCCTCGAACGTCTTGCCCTCGAGGTCGATCGGCTCGCCGCTCGCGTCCCAGTAGAGGTTGCTCTCCAGCTTCACGTTGTCGTCCGACCACGAGCCGCTGAACAGCCGGCCGCCGTTCCAGTAGACAATGTTGTGCTCGAACGTGAACGACAGGTGCGGCTCGACCCTGGACCGCTGTAGCTGCCCGTCCATGCTGAAGGCGAAGATGCTGTTGCTGATGTGGTTGTTCTCGCCGTAGTGCTGGTGGTAGCCGCCTGTCTTCACGTTGTAGACGAGGTTGTTCTCCAGCACGATGTCGCTGCTACCCTCGTCGTTGTAGAGCCCCCATCCGCCGCGGCCGTACCGGTCGTACGAGTACACGTCGTGGATGCGGTTGTTGCTGACCGTCGTCCCGGGCGACTTCCCCAGCGTGTAGACGCCGCCCATGTCGCTCAAGACGCCCCACCCGATGTGATGGATGTGGTTGAAGTCGATCGTGTTGCCGGCCGCCAGGCTGTCGCCGTAACCCCATGTCCAACCTACCGAGATCCCGGTGTAGAACAGGTCCGAGATGTCGTTGTAAGTGACCCTGTTCTGCCCGCTCTGGCCGATCCACACCCCGACCGCGCCCATGAAGATGCGGCCCAGCGAGTGCAGGATGTTGTTGTCCACGGTGATGCGCCCGGTTCGGTCCGCCTCGTCAGGTCGGATCGTCCCCTCGCCGATCCGCACTCCGCCGGCGCCCAGGTCGTGCAGGTAGCTGCGCGTCAGCGAGCAGTCCTTGCATCCCCGGCGGAACCAGACGCCGTAGATCCCGGCGTGCGCGAGCTCGCACTGGTCGAAGCTCACGTTTCGCGCGCCGTCGACCATCACCAAGGCGGGCACGCTGGCCGCCGCTTGCCCGTCCGAGTGTCCACCCGGCTCAAGAACATACTGACCGTAGGCGAAGCGCAGGCCCCGGAAGGTCAGGTTCTCCACAAGCAGCCCGAGGCTCGGCTCGCCGGCGACCACGATGAACTGCTCCGCGACGGGCGCGATCACCTCGGCCTTGGTCATGTCTTCGTCCGGCAGCGGCTTGTAGTACAGGGTCCCGTCGCGAGCGAGGTACCACTCCCCGGGGCTGTCGAGGGCCGCCAGGTAGTTCTCCAGGTGGTAGCGCTGGCTGGGGCCCCACTGCTCGAAGGGCCACCCGGCCGGGCCGGTGGTGATGACGGCGCCCTGGGCGCGATCGATGCCGGCCACGCGGAGGCGTGAGATCTCCCACGATTGGTACGCGACCACCGTCACGTCCCTATCGTCGTCGGGCACCTCCGCGATGTCTTCCGGTCGTGCCAGGAACGCGCGCGTCGGCAAGCTCCCGAGCTGGCCGGTGAGAGGATCGACGAGCGCGGGCGACTGCCCCACGGTATAGTAGTAGAACTCGTTCGGCGTGCGCGCACGCGTGGCCCTCGCGCCGTTGACCCAAAGCTGCTCGAAGTGCCACTCCCCAGCCGCGACCTCGGGCACGTCCGCGACCCAGATCCCGTTCTCGGCCGGCTGGAAGCCGCTGATGCGGCGCCCGCCCATGAACAGCGGCTTGGCCCCCGGGGCGGCCTCGTACGCGACGGGCGACTCAGGCGTGCCGCCGTCCTCGGGGGTGAAGACCACCGGCTCGGCCATCGAGTACTCGCCATCCGCGATGAGCACACGCGCGGACCCGGTTGCCTCGCCCGCCCCGCGCAGCTTGCGGATCGCGTCCCTCGCGCCAGCCAGCGACGCGACGGGCCGGTCGGCGGTGCCTGGCGACGCATCGTCGCCGCTGGGAGAAACGTACACGGTCATGTCTGCCCACCCCATTGCGCAGAGCAGGGACCCGACGAGAACACAGCTTGTCAGGTGGCGCGGCTTCATCGTCTTGCCCCTCACCCCGGCCCCCTCCCCGCGGGCGGGGAGAGGGAGGAAGATCACAGGACGGCGTCCGGCTCGGTGTACTCCATGCCGAATGTCTCGGCCACCGCGGGATAGACGCACTTGCCACTCACAAGTTGCAGCCCGCGCTTCAGCGCCACCGAGTCGCGGCACGCCTTCCTCCATCCCTTGTCGGCGATGGCGCAGGCGTACTTCAGTGTCGCGTTGGTGAGGGCCCAGGTCGATGTACGCGGCACGGCGGCAGGCATGTTGGTGACGCCGTAGTGGATCACGTCGTGCAGCACGTACACCGGGTCGGAGTGGGTCGTCGGCCGCACCGTCTCGACGCAGCCGCCCTGGTCTACCGCGACGTCCACTATGACGGCGCCGTAGTTCATCTGGGCGACCACCTGCTCCGGCACCAGCTTCGGCGCGGCCGCCCCTGGCACCAGAACGGCCCCGATAACGAGGTCGGCTTGGCAGCACAGGTCCTCGATCGCCATTCGACTCGACATGTACGTGATGATGTTGCCGTGGAAGACGTCGTCGATGTAGCGGAGCTTTCGCGCGTCGTTGTCGAGGATCTTCACGTCCGCGCCAACGCCGACGGCCATCCTGGCCGCGTTCTGCCCGACGACGCCGGCTCCGATGATCACCACCGTCGCCGGAGGTACCCCCGGAACGCCCGACAGGAGCGTGCCTCGGCCCTTGTAGTACCTGCTCAGGTAGTGGTTCCCGTCGAGCACGGCCAGGCGGCCGGCCACCTCGCTCATGGGGATGAGCAGCGGCAGGGAGCCGTCCGAGAGCTGGACCGTCTCGTAGCCGATCGCCACGCAGCCGGACGCCGCCACGACGTCGGTGAGCTCCCGGGACGAGGCCAGATGAAGGTAGGTGAAGAGCACTAGGCCGGGGCGGAGGTACCGGTACTCATCCGGCACGGGCTCCTTTACCTTCAGCACCATCTCGGCCCGAGTCCACACGTCCTCGGCGGCGGCCGCGATCTCGGCGCCGGCCGCGACGTACTGCTCGTCGGGGATCGCGCTGGCCTCGCCCGCCGTGGTCTCAACCACCACCGTGTGGCCGTCGGCGGTCATCTGCCTGACGCCGGCCGGGGTGATCGCCACCCTACCCTCCCAGTTCTTCACTTCCTTGGGGACACCAACAATCAAGCCGATCACCTCTCCGGAGGGGACTTGGTCGCGGCACATTCGGTGCGGCCGCAACCCAGGCCTTCCGGCTCTGGCGCGAGCGGAGGGCAATGAGTATGATACGCGCCTGGTAGGGGCGCACAACGCACGACCCCGACGCAATGGGGCCCAACCGCCTGATCCCCTGCGCCACCGGCCGAGTGGCGCGCCCTTACGTCTGCCGAGAGGTGAACGTCGGATGCCTAGTGCTGTACGGCGCCTGCTAGTGGGGCGGCCACTCTCGACCGACAGGGCTGAGCACGAGAAGGTCGGCCCCGCCGGAGGGCTGGCCCTGTTCGCCCCCGATGCCATGTCCTCTGTCGCCTACGGGCCCGAGGAGGTGCTGATCGTCCTCGTCGCCGCCGGCGCGGTGGGGCTTGCTTACATCATCCCTGTCGGAGTGGCGCTCGCTGTCCTCGTCGCCATTGTCGCCACTTCGTACCGCCAGACGGTCCAGGAGTACCCATCCGGTGGCGGGGCGTACGTCGTCGCCCGCGAGAACCTCGGCGTCCTCCCGGCCCAGATCGCGGGCGCCGCGCTGCTCACGGACTATGTTCTGACCGTGGCAGTCAGCATCGCGTCCGGTGTCGCGGCTGTGACCTCCGCCTTCCCGCAGCTCCACGAGTACCACGTTGCCCTGGCCGTGGGGTTCGTAGCGGTCATCATGCTCGTGAACCTGCGAGGGGTTCGCGAGTCAGCCGCCGCCTTTGCGATACCCGTCTATGGCTTCATCGCATGTGTCACGTTCGCCGTCGTCGTTGGGCTGTGGCGCCTGGCTATCGGGACGCTTGAGGCTCTTCCGCCCCGCACGCTGGAGGTCACGAGCGGGCTGTCCGCGTTTCTGGTCCTGCGTGCCTTCTCGTCGGGCTGCGCGAGCCTGACCGGGATTGAGGCGGTCGCCAACGGTGTGCAAGCCTTCAGGGAGCCGAGAGGGGGGAATGCGGCCAAGGTGATGCTCTGGCTAGCGGTCGTGCTGGGCACTAGCGTCATGGGTATCAGTATCCTCGCAGCGAGGATGAACGCCACTCCGCTGGCCGACCAGACCGTGATGTCCCAGATAGCTGACAACCTCTTCCATCGAGGGGCCATCTACTACGTCATCCAGGCGTTCACGGCCGCCATCCTGATCTGCGCGGCGAACACCAGCTTCTCCGACTTCCCCCGTCTGTCCGCCTTCATGGCCAGGGACGGGTACATGCCCAGGCAGATGGGCAACCTCGGAGACCGCCTCGTCTTCGCGAACGGCATCGTAATGCTCGCCGCCCTCGCCGCCGCTCTCGTGATCGCGTTCCACGGCGAAGTGACCCGCCTGATCCCGCTCTACGCTGTCGGCGTGTTCACGGCGTTCACGACCTCGCAGACGGGGATGGTCATCCACTGGCTGCGCAAGGGCGGCCCCGGCATGCGGTGGCGGGTGGCGGTCAATGCGGTCGGCGCCGTCTGCACGGGCGTGGTGCTCATGGTGATCGCCGTCACCAAGTTCTCGCACGGCGCGTGGATCGTCTGCCTGCTCATTCCCGCGATAGTCGGCGCGTTCGGGGCCATCAAGCGGCACTACCAGTATGTAGCGTCCAGGCTCACGCTGGAGGTCGCCCACGAAGTGAAGCCCGTGCGCAACCTGAACGTGCTGCTCGTCGGCGGAATCCATCGCGGGACGCTCGAGGCGCTCCAGTACATCCGCACCGAGGCCGCGGAGGCGCGGGCGGTGCACGTGGAGATCGGCGGCGAGCCGGAACCCAGGGTGAAACGAGAGTGGGCGACGTGGGAGCCTGACATCCCCTTGACCGTCCTTCCGTGCCCGCACCGCGACCTTGCCGCGACTCTGCTCGAGTACATTCAGGAGATCCGCGCCGCTGAGGGATTCGACTACGTCACCCTCGTGCTTCCCGAGTTCGTGGTCGGCTCGTGGTGGGAGTCGCTGCTGCACAATCACACGGCGCTCTGGCTTCAATTCGCCTTCAGGCAGTACACCGGCATCGCTGTACTGAACATGAGGTACAGGCTCTGAGCGGCGGGCGAGATGCAACCAGCGTGCCTGCCGTACACAGGCAGATCCGCTCATCCCGAGTAGCGCGAAGCGCGTATCGAGGGACCCTCACCCCGGCCCTCTCCCGGGGGAGAGGGAGGACCCGAACACACCTCCCCCGAGGAGGCCTCACACTGACGCACGAGATCCAACAGGCTTCGGACGACATTCGGTCCGCCATGCACCGCGCCGTGGACGAGCGCGCGATCCCCGGGATCGTGGTCGCCGCCGGCGACTCCGAGCGGCTGCTGTTCCACGAGCACTACGGCTGGTCGCGCACGGTGCCGTCGAAGCTGCCGTTGGGGCTCGACTCCGTGTTCGACCTTGCGTCGCTCACGAAGGTCGTCGCCACCACGACTCTTGCGGCTCTGGCCGCCGACGAGGGGATGCTCAACCTCGACGGCCCGCTGTCGCGCTTCTTCCCCGAGTTCGGCTCCCGGCCGCCGTCGACCGCGACCGTCCGGCAGCTCATGACGCACACGGCGGGGTTCATCTGGTGGCGGCCCTACTACAGGACCTGCCATTCGCGCGAGAAGGTGCTCGCGGCCATCTTCGCCGAGGAGCTTGTCACGCCACCCGGAGAGGAGCGGAAGTACTCCGACCTGAGCTACATCCTCCTCGGCGAGACCCTCCAGCGGGTCTTCGGCGAGCCACTCGACGTCCTCGCCGGGCGACGGATCTTCGCCCCACTCGGCATGGCGGATACGTGCTTCCGCCCCGGTCCGGAGCTGCAGCCGCGGTGCGTGTCGACGGAGATCGAGGAGGGCTGCGACCTGCCCGTCTGCGGCGTCGTGCATGACGAGAACGCCAGGGCGATGGGCGGAGTGAGCGGCCACGCCGGGCTCTTCTCCACCGCCTACGACCTCTCTCGGTTCGCCCGCGCGATGCTCCGGCGCGGCGACCCTGTGATGCCCGAGTCGGCTTTCGCGCGGCTGATGACCGGAGACGAGGCCAGCGGGTCGCGCTGGCTCGGCTGGGTCGGCCTGGAGGAGGGCGGGTTCCTCAGTGACGTGTTCAGCCTGCAAGCGTTCGGGCACACCGGCTTCACGGGCACATCGATCTGGATGGACCCCGGCAATGACCTGTTCGTGGCGGTCCTCACCAACGGCGTCCATCCGAAGCGCCGCGACGATGACGCCGTGATGAACACGCGCGTGGAGTGCTACCGCGCCGCCGTAGCGCTGGTGCGGGGTTATCACGATGCCTACGCGGCGGAGGGAGTTGGCGCACCAGATGATGTGCTCAGCAAAGAGTGAGCTGATCGTCGCGCTTGCGATCTTGGCATGCTTGGCCGGGGCGGCCTCGGGTGCATCTTCCGACCGTGCGTTCCAGGCCTTGCGCAAGGCCCTGGTCGCGCTCGGCTTCGATGCGTCGGCCATCCATGCCGCCACGGGCACAGCCCCACTTGAGGTGACCAAGGCGTCCCAGGACTGGGCGGTGCCGACTCCGGATCTGGCGTGTCACACCCTGACACCGATAACCATCGGCACTCGCACGTTCGCACATGGCATCGGCGCCCACGCCAAGGGCCTTGTCTCCATTCGCCTAGCCCAGCCTGCCACCCGTTTTCACGCCTTCGTCGGCATCGACAACAACTGGGACACGGCGGGAACGCGAGGGTCCGTCGAGTTCGTGGTGCGGGCCGACGGCCGCGAAGCAGCCTGGACTCCGGTCTGCCGAGGCGGTGAGGAGGCGCGCGAGCTATCGGTCGACCTGCGAGGCGTCGGTACGCTGGACCTCGTAGTAACGGACGGGGGCGACGGGTTCTCATACGACCAGGCCGATTGGGCTGACGCCACTGTGGTGCTGGAGAGCGGCCGGGTCGTAGAGTTGAGCGAGGTGCTCGGGAGCGCGCTCCCGTGCCCCTTCTTCGACCGCCCGCCCACGCGGTTCTCCTACGGCGGCCGCGACTGCTGGTCGGCGTTCGAGGGGTGGCAGAGCGAGGATCTGCCAACGGAGCACGCGGACGGCGTATCCCGCCACGCACGCCGCTGGACGGAGCCCGGCACCGGCTTTGCAGCTACTCTCATCACCACAGTGTACGAGGACACCCCGGCAGTTGAGCTCGGCTGGCAGCTCGACAACGTGGGCGACGCCGAGAGCAACCTGATCAGCGAGTTGCGGTCGGTCGATCTGGCAGCCAGCGCGGCAGACGGGAGAGCCCGCCTCGTGTCCTGTTCCGGCGGGCTCACGGGCACGCTCGACGGGTCGGGTGAGCATGCCGGCTTCGAGCTCGCGGAGACGCAGCTCGGCACCAGAACACTGGGCGTCTCGGGCGGGCGATCGAGCAATGGCGACTTGCCCTTCTTCATGCTCACGGGACTGCCCGGTGGGTGGGGCATGGCGGTCGGACTCGGCTGGTCGGGCCAGTGGAGCGCACGCGCGGTATACGTACCGGACGTCGGCGAGGCGCTCCTCACCGCCGGGATGGAGCCCGTCCACTTCAGGCTCCCGCCGGGCTCGTCGGTGGCCCTGCCGACGGCCCTTCTCGTTCCGTTTGCCGGACAGGACTCCACAGGCTCCAACGCGATGCGCCGCGTGCTACGGATACACTACCAGGCAGAGCTCGACGCCCGCCCGGTCGATCCGCCGGTATCGTTCAACTCGTGGTTCGTGTTCGACAACCGGATCACGGCCGACATGCTGTGTGATCTAGCGGACAAGGCGGCGGCGTTGGGGGTCGAGTTCTTCTGCATCGACGCCGGGTGGTTCGACGGCGACTTCCCGAACGGTGTCGGCAACTGGATCGTGAACAGCGCGAAGTTCCCCCAGGGGGTTCGCCAGGTCGCGGACCATGTGCACGGTCTCGGCATGAAGCTCGGCCTGTGGTTTGAGCCTGAGCGTGTTGCCTCCGGCACGCGGTGGGCCATCGAGCACCCGGATCTCGTGACAGGCGACCTGCTCGACCTCGGCCGCCCGGAGGCCCGCGCGCTGGAGCTCGACATGCTCGATTCCATCATCTCGGAGAACGGCGTCGACTGGATCCGCTACGACTTCAACACCGATCCGCTCGCTGCGTGGACACGTCTGGAGGACGATGACCACCGTGGGCTTCGCCAGATCATGCACATCAATGGGCTCTATGACGTGCTCGACGAGCTGATGAGGCGGCACCCGGGGCTGCTGATCGAGCAGTGTTCAAGCGGCGGCCGGCGCATCGATCTGGAGACGATCCGCCGGGGACACACCTTCTGGAAGAGTGACAACACACACGACCAGCGGCTGATGCGATTCCACGAGACCGGAGGCAACGTGTTTCTCCCGGGCGGCCTGCTCAACACGAACTTGCTCTCTATCGGGTCCCAGGGCGAGCTGCTCGGCCTGTTCGCTGGCCCGCTCGGGTTCGGAGCCGACTTCCGCGGGCTGACGGAAGCGCAGGCCGACACGGTGAGGCTGACCGTTGCCGCCTACAAACGCGTGCGGCATCTGATCGATGAGGACTACTACCCGCTGCTTCGCCAATCAACCGATCCCGCCGGCTGGAACGCATGGGAGTTCCTTGACCCCGATGCGGGCGAGGGGCTCGTAGTCGCGTACCGGCAGCCGGGGTCACCCTACTTCTCGGCGACGCTGAGGCTGCTCGGAATCGACACGGCCGACAGCTACCAGGCAGAGAACCTGCTCACCGCCAAGGTGGAGCCGCTTCCCGCTACGGCCGCACTGGACATTCGCCTCGCGACCGATGAGGGAATGGCCCTACTGCTCACGCGACGGTAGCCCCTACACCTCCACGACCTCGGGCACGATCGGAACGGTGACGGTTAGGAGCACCTCGCCGGACGCCAGCTTCACGGACACCGGCACTGCGTAGACGCCTGGCGTAGCGTCGCCGGAGACCCGCAGAGCCCACCTGCCGGCGCCGATGGCCTCAACCGAGACGCCCGGCGGGGCGTACCACGTCACGGCAACGTCGCCGACATCCGCCGCGCCCCTGTCGAGCGTCACCTCCGCCGCGCCGCCAGGGCGAACCGCGTCGGTGTCCAGGCGCAACTGGAGCCCCGCCGGCCGACCGCGAATGGCGCTGCCGCCGGTGCGGATGAACACCGGACTCCCGTGGCGCAGGCCCATCAACCGAGCGCCGCCCACCGACGCCGTGGGCACGGGATCGCCCATCAGGTCGATCGCGTCGATGCCGTCGCCCGTTCCATCGAGTGCCACCGCCAGGTTGGCGTGGAGCGACCACAAGGCAACCACCTGATCGTCGCCGTCACCGAAGCGGCAAGCGAGCACGTCGCCGTCCCACTTCTCGACCCCGCTCGGCCGGCGCGTCCCGATCGCTCTCGCCAGCGTCGCTGCGGCGCGGTACGCGGGCTTGGGGCTCAGATCGTTCCGGACAACGCCGAACCTGTGCTCGTTGTAGTACGGGTTGTTGCCGTCATCGCGGAAGTCGTACCAGGAGATGTTCTGCACGGCCCCGGACGCTACGGCGCCGATGTAAGCTCTCGCGAGCAACTCCGCCTGCTCGCGCTCCGTCGCACCCCCGACCTGCGTGGGCCAGCCCATCTCCGTGATCCACACGGGCTTGCCGTCCACAAGCGCCGCCACGTCGCGCAGCTCGCCCATGAACCCCTCATCGTCCAGCGCGCCACGATACGGGTGGATCGTCAGCCCGTCGAGCGGCGCGCCGGCATCAAGCGTCCGGCGGATGAACGAAGTGTCGATCCCGGCGGTAGAGCACCCGAACACCACTGCATCGGGGTCGACGTCCTTGATCGCCGCGTAGGCGCGCTTGAGAAGCTCGAAGTAGACTTCCTTTGGCCCGTCCCAGAAGAAGATGTTCGGCTCGTTCCAGATCTCCCAGTGCTTGACGCGGTCGCCGTAGTGCCGCACCAGTGCCTGCGCGTAGGCGCAGTAGTCCGCAATGCCCTCATCGGTGAACGGCTTCGTCCACGGCGACCAGTAGTCTATGAGCCCGTAGACGGAGATCCCGTGCCGGGTCGCTGTGTCGACGACGCTGTCGTAGAAGCTCCAGTCGAACTCGCCCTTGCGGAGCTCGATGCGACCCCAGCTCATCTCCTCGCGCGTCCACTTGATACCCGCCGCCTGGGCCAGCGCCGCCGCCCTATCCATCTCGGCGAGGCCGCCCTCGTCGCCTCCGTACCGGTACAGGTAGAGGCCCATCCCCCAGGGGGAGGATGGGTCGGGCCCGGGCGATCCGGCGTCCGCCATCGGCGCCGCCCACGTGGCGAGGGCGCGCTCGGTTCGCAGGCCGGGCGCCGTGATCGTGAACTCCGCCTCCAGAGCGCTCCGTCCTTTGGTGGCCTGCGCGACGGTGAACGTGGCCGGCGCCGCACCGGCGGGGACGTCCAGCCCGTCCTCTCGCTCCGTTACGGTGCGCCCGGCCCAGTCGCGGATGACCGTGTGGACGGCCGCTCGTGCCGGATCGTCCGACACGCATCGCGCCGTCAGAGTGAACTGCGCCTCGGTCAGTGTCGCCGACGAGTTCGCCAGTGCGAACACGGCCGCGTCGGGTGCTGGCAGCTCGGTGGTGACGGACAGCTCCTCGAAGGTCACGCTGCCACTGGCCGGTCCGCCGCCCCTTTCCACGAGCTCGACCTGGCCGAGGCGCAACGGGAAGCTCACGCCGCCCTCGTTCGGCCCCCAGGGCCGCTCCCACTGACCCACGCCCGTCAGGTCCGCGACGAGCTCAACCACCCCCTCGCGGTCGAGCGTGCCGAGGCTCGTCCGGAAGCACTGGAAGTGGGAGTAGAGGTAGAGCCGCACCTCGTGTCCCGAGCCGTCGCTACGCAGCTTCAGCCTGGCCTCGCGGGGGCTGCCGAGCAGCGCGGTGTCGTTGGAGAAGGACACAGAGGTGGCGCCCTGGGTGAAGTCGTACTGAACCGCTCCGCCGGACCGGGCCGTGGCGCCGGCGGGCCCGCCCGAGACGCCGAAGCTCATCTCGCTGTCAGCGAACGTGGTGACGACGTAGCTTGAGGGCGGACGCTCGATCGACGCCTCCGTGCTCGGCAGGCCGACGATCCCGTCAATGTCGATGTGGCCGGTCGCCGCGCCGCCCTGGTTGACGCAGATACCGAGCGCGGTCGCTCGGCCGTGGAACACGCCGTCATCTCGCCCGCCCCAGTGGAATCCCCAGCCCGAGAGACGGATGCGCACGCGCTGCCAGCCGGTAGTCGGGAGGTTGAAGTCCTTCTGGAACGTCTGCCCCGTCTCATCGACCGCGCGGACGGTCAGCCTGTTCGGCACCAGCTTGCGGACCCACAACTCGACCGCGGCCAGGCCCGGCTCCGGCGGGAGCGCGGTCGTGCACTGGACGTACGCGCCACCCTCGGTGAAGTCGAAGCTCAGCTGGCCGCCGCCGGAGCCGTCATGCGCCGCACCGGGCACAACGTCGAACGTACCGGTCGCCCCGGGGAACTCGGGCCCATTGCTGAAGCTCCACCGTTCGGCCGCGCCCGTCTCGAAGTCTTCGATGGGCACGGGTCGCTGACTGGCGATGCAGAGCGACACTCCGGCGAGTAACACGCTCATGGCAACCTCCGGGCTGACCCCTCAGACGGTCTCCGCCAGCCACCTGTCGATCTCCTGCAAGGCGGCTCCGACGGCAGCCTCAACGAGATGCCACTCGGGGAACACCCAGCACCGGATGGACGTCTCGCGCCCATGTATCTCCGTCAGCTTCCAAGGCATCAGTCCCCTGGTCGGCTGGTGCCACTTGGGACTGGGGCCCTGGCATAGCAGGATCCTGCCCCAGGGGATCTCCGTCACACGACCTCTATGGTCTTCGAACGCGATCGCGTCTTCGCGGAGGTGCACTCGATGGCGCGAGTACCGTGTGAGCCACAGCAGGCCATACACAGCCGGCGGCACACCGAAGGGAACTACCGCCATGACGCCGAGCGGGATCGGACCCACGATCCGGGACAGCAATGATAGCGCGAGATCGGCCGCGTTAGCCATGACGATGAAGAACGGGAACGCCGTGCCCAGGCCGAGCATGGAAGACCATCGCTAGCGTAGCGTGGTGGCAGGCTGCCCTTCTAGCCGCACCTGAACGCCATGGCCTTGCGCTGCTGCCGACAGCCGGCGCGCGATCTGCGGCTCCACGTCCAGATGGACCTTTGGGTTGACCGCGATCACCCGCACAAGGATGCCGACCCAGTGGCGCGGCCCCCAGACGTACATCGGCCTCCCGGTGCTCGGCACAAGCCAACATCCGACCTCGGCGCGACCCCACCGCACGAGCTTGATGATGGCGATGTCGCCGATCGACAGGCGCCCAAGTCCCCAGTCGGCGACGACCCGGGTGCCTACGGCGATGCGCCGGTACCACATGAGGGTCAAGGCGAGCGCTCCCAGAAGGGGGACGAGCACGCCCGGCCACGGCGCTCGCCATCCGTTCAGCGCCAGGCTGCTCAGGAGAACCCCGTAGAACGTCGCCCCGAAGACGAGCGCGAAAGGCCCCACCGGCCGCTGGTATACGGTGGCCTTCGCGCGCCCGGCCTTCGCCTTGCCGTCCATGTCGGTCACGCCTCATCTGCCGCCAAGCGGCCCCTGTGCCGCGCTTCCAGGGCTCGCGCGAGGGGTCACCCGCCAGCCCTGGGCCGGCCGCGCCCAATCCTACTCCCTCGCCCAAGGCTGGGGGCCGGCTATTCGGCGCTATCCCGCCGCTGCCAGGGGTCTGAACTCACCTGAAATGGGAACGGCAAGTAGCTCGCCTTGCGTCAGGCGCGCGGAGAAGAACATCAGTTCCAGGTTCTCGATGACACCAGTTGCAGGGTTGAGCCTGGCGATCACGTCGTCGCCCAGCTCCTCCGACTCTTGCTCGGCGTACGGCTGCACCAGGTCTATGTGCAGGATGTCGCCATCCCGGTCATATGTGAACGTCAGTCCCTTTTCCACTCGACATCACCCTTCGAGCTCAGGCGCCGCGTCATGTACGCCGTCACAACCCGGTGCCCGCCTGTTCTCCCGCGTTCGTGCGCCACGACAACCACCACATGCTTGCCGCCGCGGAGGTCGGCAAACCACCGAGAGAAGAGCCGCGTAAGGCTCGACCGGGGGCTGACACGCACCTCGTCGGGGCCCGCGAGCACATCCTCCACTCTTGCCAAGTGCTCGGGAAACAGGTCCGGATGCCGATCGCCGATGTGCCGCGCCCGTTCATCGCTCAACTCGACCGTGGCGTCAAGGTAAGGGCAAGGGTAGAGCATGTCATTGCACCGGATCAAGAGGCGTGCAGCCCCGTTGGCGGCGGCTCACGGCTTTTACCCCCACCCCGGCCCTCCCTCCGAGCGCGGAGGGAGGGCGGGCAGTCGTAGGGGCGCGTGGCGATGCGCCCCGGGCACTACGCCCAGTACGCCTCGCCGGCGGACTCGGAGATGATCGCCTGGCGGAGCAGCGCGACGGCCTTCTCGAAGCCTTCGCGCGGCGACATGAGGCTGTCCTCATGCTCGATCGAGAGGACCAGGTCGTAGCCCACCATCCGCAGGTTCGACACGAAGGCCTTCCACCACTCGAGGCTGTTGCCGTAGCCCACCGTGCGGAAGACCCATGAGCGGTTGATCTCGTCGGTGTAGCTCTTCGTGTCGAGCACGCCGTTGACCGGCGTGTTGTAGGGGCAGACCTTGGTGTCCTTGGCGTGGACGTGCCAGATGCAGCCCTTGAGCGCGCGCACCGCCGCGATCGGGTCGATCCCCTGCCAGAAAAGGTGGCTCGGGTCGAAGTTCGCGCCGATCGCGTCCCCGCACGCGGCACGGAGCTTCAGCAGCGACTCGGGGTTGTAGACGGCGAAGTTCGGGTGCATCTCAAAGGCGATCTGCGTAACGCCGTGCTTTGCCGCGACCTTGACCTCCTCCGTCCAGTACGGGATCAGCTTGGCCTCCCACTGCCACGCGAGCGTCTTCGCGAAGTCGTCCGGCCAGGGGGCGGTGACCCAGATGGGGTCCTTGCCGCCACTCGGGCCGCCGGGACAGCCGGAGAAGTTGACCACGCGCGGGATACCCAGCTTCTCGGCAAGGCGAAGCGCCTTGCGCCACCCGTTGTGATGGTCCGTGGCGATCGCCTCGTTCGGGTGTAGCGGATTGCCGTGGCAGGACAACGCCGAGATCTCGATGCCGGCATCGGCGAACTTGGCCTTGTACTCGGCGAGCTTGGCGTCGGAGGCGAGAAGGTCGTCAACCGGGCAGTGGCTCGTGCCGGGGTAGTTGCCCGCCCCTATCTCGACCATGTCGCAGCCGACCGACTTGGCGTACTTGAGGGTTTCCTCGAGTGTCTTGTCCGCGAACAGAACGGTGAGTAGTCCGATCTTCACTGCTCAGCTCAGTCCCTTCGGTGTGCTCCGAGCACGCGTGCCCGGCTAGACGTTCACCCACGCGCCGGTCTCGGCGGACTTCTCAACCGCGGCGAGGACCTTGTTGACCATGAGGCCGTCGCGGAAGTTCGGGTAGATCTCCGTGTTGTTCGCGATCGCGCTGAGGAAGTCGTGAACGCTGTTGATGAACGTGTGCTCCCAGCCGATGTGGTGTCCGCCCGGCCAGTAAGCCTTCATGTATGGCTGGCTGGCGTCCGTGACCTGGATCGTCTTCCAGCCCTTGACGTAGTCGGGATCGCTGCGGTTGTAGACCTCCAGCTCGCCGAAGCGTTCCAGGTTGAAGCGGATCGAGCCGTTCGAGCCATTGATCTCGAAGCAGTTCTGGTTCAGCCGACCCGGGGCGAACCGCGTGACCTCGAACGTCCCGATGGCGCCGCAGGCGAACTTCGCGAGCCAGATGACGGCGTCGTCCACGTCGACAGTCCCCATCTCCGCGCCGGCCGCCGCTCCGAGCCCGCCGGCCACGGCCTGCAGAACCGGGCGCTCCTTGATGAAGGTCTCGGAGTGGCCGGTGACTGACGCGATGTCGCCGACGAGGTGCCTCGCCAGGTCGACGATGTGTGCCCCCAGATCGCCGAGTGCGCCGGAGCCGGCGAGGTGCTTCTGAAGGCGCCAGACAAGCGGGAAGCTCGGGTCGACTATCCAGTCCTGCAGGTAGACCGCGCGCCAGTGGAACACGCGGCCGACGAAGCCCTCCTCGATGAGCTTCTTGGCCAGCGCGACCGCGGGTACCCTGCGGTAGTTGAAAGACGCGAGGTTCTTCACGCCCGCCTTCTCGACAGCCGCGGTCATGGCCTCGGCTTCCTCGACGGTGTTGGCGATGGGTTTCTCGCAGGACACGTGCTTGCCGGCGCCGGCGGCCTTGACGGCCATAGGCGCATGGAGCCAGCCGGGAGTGACGATATCGACGACATCGATGTCGTCGCGCGTCACGACCTCCTCCCAGTTGTGCGCGGCCTCCTCCCAGCCGAAGACCTTGGCCGACGTCTCGACGTCCTCCTCCGGCGCTCCGCAGATGACCTTCATGCGCGGCCATGCCGGGGCGCTCGGGAAGAAAAGCGGCACGCTGCGGTAGGCGTTGCTGTGCGACTTGCCCATGAAGCCGCACCCGATCAGTGCGACGTTCAGCTCCTTCAACTCGGTCCCTCCTATGAGACGTGATGGCCGCCTGCCAGGCAAGCTCACGCTCCTGCCGCGACACGCCGCCGCGGCTATCAGTGTCAGTTCGAAGCGCTGTGCAGTTCCCGGCCTCCCGGGTGCGGACCTTCAGGTTGGCGGACCAGGCTGGCTCAGCAAGGTGCGGCAGGGCCATGCTCAGCCGCCGGAGGACATCCCCGGGGTGACGATCGTCGAGTCGGTGCCGGGGCGGAACGTGAACACAGAAGCCGGGCTCAGGCCCCGAACTAGCCGCCCGGCCCGCGCCTGGACAGCGCCCCTCTGATCCGCCACGTGCCACCGACTCGGGTCAGTTGGTAGACCGCCGTGCCGCCGGCTTGGTTTGGCACCGATACGGTCACCCCGCCCCGGTATCGGTGGTAGCTGTAGGTCACTTCCGCCTGCTCCATGGGGACGCTGGGCGTGAGCTCGGCGACGGACGTTGGCAACATGCTGGGCATGCCGCCCACCCGGAGGGCTTGGATCACCCCGTCCTCGCCCCGTTGGGCGTCGAAGCCACCATCCACCATAGCCTTCATGCCCTCGTCGTCGCCGGCCTGAAGGTGCTCCAGGAAGCCGCTCACAGTGCCCTTCGGACCCGCAGACGACCACGGCGTGAGCGCGACGAACATCGTCAGCTCGCCCCAGTAGGTGCCCGCCAGTGCCGCGGCCGTAACCACGACCGGGACGACGACGGCCCAGACTACCGGACGCCGGCGGCGCTTGGGCGGGCTACCGGAGGAGTTCGACGATGGGGCCGACGTGGCCCCGGTCTCAGGCGGGCCGGTCACTGCGAAGCACCCCATTCTCTAATGGGACTCGAGGCTCACGCGACACGGCCGGCCCCGCGCGAATGGCGCGGGGCCGGTTGTTCCCACTTGAGCCGAAGGTGTTACACGAGCTCCGGCACTACCACTTGCCGTTGCCCCAGCCACCCACTCCCATGCCGATATTGCCGGCCTCCGCGACCGTGCGGCCCATGAGGCGTTTTGCGGTGAAGTGCTTCGCGTGGCCGTCGACCAGTCCGAGGTTTGACCCGCCGTTGTGGCGCGTGGCGCCTTCGGGCACGTCCGGCCAGAACGTGCACGGCGGCCTCCCGGCCCAGCAGCCCTCGGGATATGCGAGGTTGGCGAAGCCGACCTTCAGGATGCCCAGGTACCCGGGCCCCCACCATGTTCCGTTGGGGAGGCCGTTGGCGTCACCCAGTATGAAGTCCTCGGACGGCGTGGTGGAAGTGCTGAGCTTGAACTCGCCGGATCCCGCCACTGTGTCCCCCGCGATCCAGGGGTCGGGCCTGTACGAGTTCTTGATGCACTCGCTGTAGCCGTAGCTGAGGCAGAACCTGGCGGACACGAGGCCGCGGTTGTAGTGGTCGTTGGTCGAAAGCTGGCAAATGCTCCCGTTCACGCCCGGGAACGCCTTGGCGCTCGGACACTCGAAGATCTGCTCGTTCTTGATGTACGGGTTGGCCTGGACGTAGTACTCACGATAGTGCATGAAGAACGGGTCTCCGCTCAGGTTGCAGTAGGTTGGGCTCACAGGGAAGCGCTCGTCGAAGTCCTGAGCATAGGACAAGCAGGCTGTCACCTGCTGCCGGACGTTGGAGAGGCAACTGGTCTGACGTGCCTTCTCGCGGGCCTTCGCGAATACCGGGAAGAGGATGGCCGCGAGGATGGCGATGATGGCGATGACGACAAGCAGCTCAATGAGGGTGAAACCCCTTCTGTTGCCGCGCACGGCTGGTTCTCCTTTCTCAACAAGTGCCGGGGCGCCGGAGTGGAGGCGACCCCAAGCATCTACTGCCCCTTTGTCTCGGCCGGCGCCCCGCCTGAATCGCCGCCTTTGGCGCCCGCCTCCGCCTTCGGCGTACCCGCGGCTCCGGGTTGGCCGCCCGCCTTAGCGCCACCGGACGCCATGGCCCCCTTCATCTTGGTCTGCAGCTCCGCCGTTTTGGCCGTATCGGTCGTGGTCTGCTTCTTGCCACCGCAGCCCGTACAGGCCACGCACATCGCTGCAACTGCCACAGTGCACACAACTGCCACTAGCCTTTTCATAGGCTCCTCTCCCCACAGTCGTAACGCGCTTGCCTTCGTATTCCAACAGGGACGTCGCATGCGATGCACCCCTGTCCGTCTGAGCATTCCTCGGCCTATCGCGGGGTCCTGCACTTATCTCAGCGAGGCGGCCGTACCCACAATACCCGGAGCACTCGCCGAAGGAGTACAGCGCTGCGTGGCGAAGGACCGTCGTGTGGTTGGTGTGGCCATCAACACGGCGGTGCCGACGGGAGGCACCTGCCGAGCACGCCGAGCGGAGGTGGTGGTGCCCGGTCGATTCCAGCCAGTGAGCCAGACGGGAGTGACCCCCCGCGCGACATGCGGTCAGTGCGTCGGTCGTATCGTGGCTGAAAGGAGACGGCAGGTGAGTAGACGCAGGGCTTTCACACTTATCGAGCTACTTGTCGTCATCGCGATCATCGCAATCTTGGCCGCCATCCTCTTCCCTGTGTTCGCCAAGGCTCGGGAAAAGGCCAGGCAGACGGCGTGCCTCTCCAACACGAGGCAGCTAGGCACCGGGTTTGCGATGTACGTCCAGGACTATGACGAGTGGTCCCCCCCCGACAGGCCCTCCAACGCCGTAGCAGCCGGAAAGCGCCGGTGTGATGGCGCCATCCAGAACGGCACGTGGCGCACCGCCATACAGCCCTACATGAAGAACTGGCAGCTCTGGTTCTGCCCGAGCAACACCTGCACAGGAGGAGACCCGGAGGAGCGCCGCATTCCGGCGCTGCCGGCCAACCAGCAACCCTACAACGCATACACCAACTTCCACTACCACTACAACGGCAGTGTCTTCTGCGGAGACCCGCCCAAGAAGCTGTCGGAGTTCCTGATGCCGGCCACGCAGATCATCATCGAGGAAGGGCGCATCTGCGCCCCCGATATGGGCGGCTGGTGCAATGTGGTGTGGTCGCTCAGGCCCCACAACAACGCCAAGAACTGGACGTTCCTGGACGGGCACGCGAAGTGGATCAAGTGTGCCCAGACCACCTCGCCGATCAACATGTGGGTGTCGTGGGATACCCCGCGCACGCCGTATGACTACACCTGCAGTGATAGCTGGGTCCTGGAGTAGCCGACGCAGAAGGGAGTCGGGTCGATCATGAGAGGTGTAGGCTGGTTCCGTCGGTTGGCGCTGGCTGTCGCGGTCACAGCCATATGCGCGGTGGTACTGGGCCCGCTCACCGGCTGCAAGAAGCCGGGAGAGGCGGGCTCGCCCGGCAACGAGCCCCCCCCGGCGAAACAGAAGATGCTCGGGGGGACGATGAAGAAGGGGCCGGATACGAGCACGGGGGACTCCAGCTCGAGCAAACGCTAGGAACCTCCTCAGCGGGCCGGCTCGCCCGAGCCGGCCCGCACCCGGGGCTGGGCGGCGAGAGCTGCTCGGCGGCTCGCA
>Ga0315280_10001137_pt1 | contig 46854 bp, 32 predicted proteins | sample YL17G06_40_MG_FD_203697 | JGI IMG/M metagenome (GOLD analysis project Ga0315280, IMG submission 203697) | Sediment microbial communities from Yellowstone Lake, YNP, Wyoming, USA - YL17G06_40 | ecosystem: Environmental > Aquatic > Freshwater > Lake > Sediment | place: USA: Wyoming | collected... | reverse complement strand
TTTCTGTGGAATCCCGGGAAACCGTTTGAACGTGATCCGGATGATAAATAGAAATATTGCCAGTTTTTCCCGAAGAACAAGAAAAAAGAAGCCCCAGTGCGAGGAATAATTCAATGAGGATTGTCTTGACGCTAGCAATTTTCGTCATGGTTATTCTTCCTGGGCAATAGTATCTAAAATACTCTCAATAGGCAACAGGGATTCGAATAGAAGTTGGCTCTATAACGAAAAGTGGGCTAAAGCAAAAAAGATTACAGAATTCCGACAATAGATGGGGCCAGTCCGGTCACGGTGTGTTCGAAGACCTAGGGGGGCGGGTGGGTTTGGTCAAGAACATACAGGGACCCGCCTGGCCACCAACTGGTCGATCATGATCTTGGCCTAAAACAATTACCACACTTTTCGTCATAGAGTCGTAGCAGCTTTGACATCTTCCTTTTCCCTGTGATATAGATTTTTTCTTTTCAAGACATTATTTACAAGGAGGGATTATGCTTAAGAAAATGATTTTCCTTTTATTAGCGGGCGCACTCATCTTCTTCGCCTGTCAGAAAAGCGAGCATCGGGCAGTCAAACAGTACACCATTGAACAATTTATGAACACTGTTTCCATCATGGGGAGCTCATTTTCTGCGGATGAAAAGACGATTCTCTTTTCAAGCAACCAGACGGGCATTTATAATGCTTTCACTGTTCCTGTTGAGGGCGGAAAGCCGACCCAGATCACAAATTCCGCAGACAACGCCATCTTTGCCGTTTCATTTTTCCCTCATGACAACCGCATTCTCTACAGCAGCGATAAAGGAGGGAACGAAATCTCCCATCTTTACCTCCGCAATGAAGATGGGACTGTGAAGGATTTGACTCTGGATGAAAAAGCTCGGGCCGATTTCTATGACTGGGGCCATGACGGAGAAAGCTTTTTCTATGGTTCCAACACAAGAGACCCCCGCTTCCTGGACATCTATGAGATGGACATCGAAACTTTCACTCCCAAAATGGTCTATCAGAATGATGGAGGATATGAGCTGGGTGCCATTTCTCCCGATAAACGCTATTTCGCTTTTTCCAAATTCATCACCACCTCCGACACGAATATGTTTCTCTATGACCGGGCGAAGGGAGAGATGAAGCTTCTCTCTCCTCATGAGGGAGAGGTCACTTACACTCCTCAGACATTCAGTCCTGATTCGAAGAGCCTATATTACTTAACCAACGAAGACAGCGAATTTGCCTACTTGAAGCGCTGTGATATCCAAACAGGCCAGAAAGAGACTGTTGAAAAGTACAACTGGGATATCTTGGATTCCCGTTTCTCTCACAATGGAAAGTACCGCGTGATTGGGATCAATGAGGATGGACGAACAGTTATAAAAGTTTATGATACCGCCGCCAACCGGCCTCTTCAGCTTCCTACTCTTCCCGGCGGAAACATCACCTTCGTGAATATTTCAAGAAGCGAAAAGTTGATGTCCTTCTATTTCGAAGGCTCAAAGTCTCCGGATAATTTGTTCGTGTCTAATTTCGAAACCGGAAAGTGCACTCAGCTCACTAATACCATGAATCCCGAGATCGACCCTAACGATTTGGTTGAAGCTCAGGTCGTCCGCTATAAATCCTATGATAGGCTGGAGATACCCGCTCTCTTTTATAAGCCCCTGCAGATCAAGCGAGAAGAAAAGGCCCCGGCGCTGGTCAAGGTCCATGGCGGACCGGGCGGCCAGGCCCGAGTAGGCTATAGCTCGGTTGTTCAGTATTTGGTGAATCATGGCTACGTGGTGATTGATGTCAATAACCGAGGGAGCTCGGGCTATGGCAAGACTTTTTACAAAATGGATGATAAAAAACACGGCGAGGTTGACCTCGACGACTGTGTTTGGGCCAAGAAATTTTTGGCTTCGACAGGCTATGTAGATGAGAACAAGATCGGAATCTTTGGAGGCAGCTACGGCGGATACATGGTGTTAGCCGCTCTCACTTTCAAGCCGGAGGAGTTTGCTGCGGGAGTGGACCTGTTTGGGATATCGAACTGGGTCCGAACCCTCCAAAGCATCCCCTCCTGGTGGGAATCCGAGAAGGAAGCGCTCTATGCCGAGATGGGAAATCCTGAGACAGATTTAGAGTATCTTCGCCGGATATCGCCGCTTTTTCACGCGGGGGAAATTAAAAAGCCGTTAATGGTTCTCCAAGGAGCGAACGATCCCCGAGTGCTCAAAGTCGAATCGGATGAGATTGTGGAAGCCGCGAGAAAAAAAGGCCTTCCCGTCGAATATATCGTCTTTGAAAATGAAGGACATGGCTTTGTCAATAAAGCCAATCAGAGCAAAGGATACAAAGCGGTGCTGGACTTCCTCGATAAATATCTGAAAAAAAGTGAGCAGTGAGTGAGGAAATCAAAAATGAAACGGAACTCCAAGATTATTTTCCTTTTCGCCATCACACTTCATCTTCTTTTTTCAGCAGGCTTCTCCTTGGCGCGCGTTTCCGAGGAGAGTCAGGCCTACGCTGTAAAAATCGAAAAAAATATCTCAGCCGTGATGCGCGACGGTGTGAAACTCTATGCGGATATTTGCCGACCAGATACTCAGGATAGAGTCCCAGTTATCCTCATCCGCACTCCCTACAACAAGGACTCCTCTGAGGAATATTATTCTTTCTGCCGCTATGCCGCTGAACGTGGCTATGCGGTCATCGTCCAGGATGTCAGGGGCTGCTTCTCATCGGGGGGCGAATTTTTACCCTATGTTCAGGAACTTAACGATGGCTATGATTCCGTCGAATGGGCAGCCACACTTCCTTTTTCGAACGGCAAAGTGGGAATGTATGGTTGTTCCTATCGAGGAGCGGTGCAATGGCAGGCCGCGGTCATGAACCCACCCCACCTCGTCGCTATTTTTCCCCAGTGCACTTTCGCCAACGCCAGGCATTTTTTCTTTTTTTCCGGCGCCTTTGACCTGAGCTGGATAGCCTGGCTCAACGGCCGTCTGCCCGATGTCAAGCGCCATCACGGAATCATGACCAAAGAAGCTGCTGAAGATGAGGCTGATCTTCAATGGTCTTTTCACAAGTGGGAATGGCTCAGTTTTTTGCCGCTCAAAAAGTTTTCCCTCTTCCAGGGATTCTGCCCCTATTATTACGAATGGCTCGACCATCCCGATGATGGCCCCTACTGGGACTTTGCCAATGTCGAGAAAAAACATAAAGACGTGAGTGCCCCAGCTTATAACCTCACCGGCTGGTTCGACGACGGCTACGGACAGCCCGGCGCCGTTCGGAATTTCCTCGGCATGCGCAAAAACGGAAAGACGGAAAAATCGCGCAGCGGACAGAAGCTCATCATCGGACCATGGACACATTGCGAACCATCATCTCAGGCAGGATCGATGGATTTCGGCCGAGAGGCTGCTGTAAACGTTGATGAACTTGCCGTCCGCTGGTTTGACTACTGGCTCAAAGGGATTGAGAACGGCATAATAGGGGAGCCCCCTGTCAAAATTTTTGTGATGGGGGAGAATAAATGGCGCTTTGAACAGGAATGGCCTCCGGCCCGGGCTAAGCTCATACCTTTTTATTTATCAAGCCGAGGGATGGCCAACTCACTTTATGGGGATGGGAAATTAAGCCAGAGCGCGCCTTCGGGAGCAGGACATGACCATTACACCTATGACCCGGCAAACCCGGTCACCGATTACTTTTTTGAAGAGCCTGGGACCCGGGACCTCAGGCCTTTCGAGGTGAGGAATGATGTCCTGGTTTATACTTCAGAGCCCCTGGCTCATGATCTGGAAGTGACCGGCGAGATCCAGGCTGAAATCTGGGCTTCGACCACAGCCAAGGATACGGATTTTGTCGTCAAAGTCACAGATGTCTTGCCCAACGGCTACTCCCAGAATATCACCCCTCCTCTCTCCGGAATCATCAGGGCCAGGTACCGAGAATCAGAATCAAATCCTTCACTCCTTGAGCCAGGCAAAGTCTATAAATTTATAATCGATTCGATGGACACAAGCCATGTTTTTAAAATAGGACACAGAATCCGCGTTTGGATCACAAGCAGTTTTTTCCCTCATATCGACCGCAACCCGAATACCGGTCATCCCTTCGGCGAGGATTCAGAGATACTCAAAGCTTCTCAGACGGTTTATCATGAAGGAAAACATGCATCGAAGATAATCTTGCCGGTTATCACGGAGTTTGGGATGCTTGTTTGTTCAAGGTAAATGTTGATTGTCAACAGGAGTCAGGTTAAAATTTGATTTGCAATTTATTAATGGGAGGAAAAGACGGATGAAGAAAGGGATAATTTTCGTTAGCACGCTCATTCTATTGGGGACAATTATTTTTATTTTCGGGTCAACCGAAGAAAAAACGCCTCCCCCGGAAAAGAACTTCTATGAAAAAAGTCTTCACTACACCAACAAAGGCTTGGAATACTGGTACGGCAAAGAACAAGGAGGCCTCGAGAGGCTCACTGGTATTCCCTTTTCTGAATTGCCATGCGCGAAGTGTCATGTCCGAACCTGTGATACTTGCCATAAGCAAGAAGTCAATGGGAAGGCCGAATATTCGCTGGAACCGGCGCGTGCCCAAGACATCTGCCAGAGCTGTCATGGAATTGAGCCTTTGGAGGAAGTAAGAAAGAATCCCGAAGGCGCGGCTCTGGATGTTCATTTCAAAAAGGGAATGAAGTGCCTGGATTGCCACTCGGTGAGAGAAGTCCATGGGGATGGAGTAGAGTATAATTCGATCCAGCAGCCGGGCGCGATGGATACTCGATGCGAGAATTGCCACAGTTCCTTATCCCAGGGCGAAAGCCACACCGTCCATGCGGGCAAAGTCGACTGCAACGCCTGTCATATCAGAGACCTTCCTTCCTGCTATAACTGCCATTTTGACACCAGAGTCAAGGAAGGCAAGAGCGTATCTCTTCCTCTGAAGAATCTTCTCTTCTTGATCAATCACGAAGGCAAAGTAACGTTGGGCAACCTCCACACCTTCGTCTATCAGAATAAAGGCATGATCACCTTCGGGCCTTCATTCCCGCATTCAATCATGAAGGACGGGAGAAAATGCGAGGACTGCCATCACACCCAGATCCTGAAAGATATCAAGAAGAATAAATTCTATCCGGTTGTCTATGAAAAGGGCGAAATAAAAAATGTCAAAGGAGTGATCCCTGTTCTAGAAGGATTGAAATGGAATTTTGTTTATTTAAATTATGAAAATGGCAAATGGGTTCCTCTCGAAAATCCTGGAGAGCCGTTACTGAACTATTCGGGCTACAGCAGTCCCTTGACTAAGGAACAGTTCAGCAAACTGGAAAAAGCTCCTGCTCAAAAAAAGCCTTCTCCAAAAAAGTAGGAAGGCTGTTCTTAGACTTTGTAAGCATACTGGCAAGAGACCTTAATATTATCCCTCTTCAAGGCCCCGTGGGCAGCCTTGGTTTAACGGACGATGAAGAGAAGGCAATTGTTGCCTTTTTGAAGACTCTTTCGGTGGTTTTATACCAAAGGAAAGTTAATCCGAAAAAATGAGATCAATTATATATTGTAGCGGTCGGATTTATCCGACATTGCAGAACCAATAGTTACCCAGAAAATAGCTATCAATTCCCCTTATATCCCCCCTTTATCTAAAGGGGGGAGGAAGGCGAAATCATTTTTATCATCTGTGGGTGTCTATAAGATCATGGGCAGTTACGTTGGTATTAATAATAGCCAACCTGTTGGGCCACCCGGGCTAAAACCTGCAAATTTTCTCTTTTCGTGTGCGGCGCCACCGAACAGGCGCTGCTGAGGATAAATCCGCCTCCGGATTTTCCGACTTCAATTCTCCTTCTTGCATCTCTCTCTACGTCTTGAATTGTTCCGTGGAGCAGGACATTGACAGGGTCTATATTTCCTTTGATAAAGATCTTGCCTCCCACGCGTTTTTTCGCTTCGGCCAGCTCGACATTTCCCAGCGGCGGGGGGTCGAGGCATTCAATTCCCGAAACTCCGGCCTCAACCATCATCTCCAGCCTATCGTTGATGGCTCCGCAGGTATGGATGTAAACAAAAACACCACGCGAACGAACAGCCTGCACAATCTGGCTTTCATAAGGTTGGACAAATCTCTGGTAGAATTCCGGAGAGATAAACCCAGCCCCCGCATAGGGCGATGATATTTTGATCGCATCGACTCTGTGCTCGATTTGTCCCAAAGCTATTTTCACTATTCCAGCTGCATAGCGCTGCAAAATTTCTTTGGATTTGGCGGGTTCATCCACAAGAGCAAGCATTCCGTTTCTCAGGCCAAAAAGATTCAGAAAGTAATCAAAGGGCGAAGTGACCTCTCCGTGGATGGCGTACTGACTGCCCGCTTTTTTGGAGATAAGATCAAAAATATCATACAGGTGGTCAGGGTCAAGATGGAATTGCAGGCCTTGGGAGACTGGTATAAAATCAATCTCTGAGGGGATAGATTCCGGGTCAAACTCTGAAATTGAAAGAGGGGCAGTGTCCCTCACGGGATAGTGGAGAGGAAGGTCATCTAGGGGAAAAACAGTCCTGTCACCGTTTTTCCAGTAAGCGACTTCGCTTTCCTTTTCTCGCTGGATTTTGAGGGCATTTTTCTTCCAATCGAGCGAATGGCCGTGGAGGCTGATGAGGATTCCGTCGAAATCATAAATTTCTCTCAGCTTCAGCAGCCCTTCGGCAAAGACTTCTGAAGAAAACCAGAATTCGGAAGGCGAAAGGCCGGTCTGGAGAAGCATGTGACCAATGCTCATCTGGCACATGACCGGCACGCGGTCCGGAATTTCCAGGTTCATAGCCTTTTTCATTCGTTCTTTGGATGTCATGGCCTTCTTAGAAGTAGACTCATTTTAATTTCAAGTCAAATTTAAATTTGAAAATTTGAATTCAAGAATTGGGGGGCAAAATGAGCGGCTCCGACTTATAGCTGTTTTTAATTCTTAAATACAATGGATATCCATAGATATGCAGGAGCACCATTTGGAGCAATGATATTCTATCAACATTATATTTTATGGAACCTTTGGATTTGCCTAATACCGAACGAAAATCTTTTAATTTAGATTTAAAGTATCTCTGAAAAGAGTAAGCCTTCTTATAGAGATCTGCGTAGTGGCGATAAAATTCTTTCCGGCTGAGTTTTGTGTGAAAAATGGAATGAGAAAAGTCAAAAAAGTCATAGTCCTTGATAGCCAACCGATCATAATTTTTGAGATAAAGTTCAGTTCCTGGCAGCGGAGTCAAAACGGCAAAAACAGGTCGAAAGAGTTTCCTCTCGCAGACATATTCGAAAAGCCGTTTGAAATCTTCTGGAGTATAACTGGGATTCACCATGAAATGGGCTGAGATTCCGACCTCCAACTTCTGTAAAATTCTTATGGCTTCATTATTTGTTTGAACCGAACTCTTCTTGTTCAATCCATCCAATTCGGTATCATTAAATGACTCGATGCCCACTGTTAAATATTCCAGCCCTCCATCTCTTAAGCTCTCGATAAGCTCAGGATGGTTGACGATCGTATCAGCTCTAGCGTACATCGTGAATTTTTTTTTGATTTTTCGTTCTTTTATTAATTCACTCAGCCGCCAAGCCCGGCCAAGATGATGAAGAGTGTTGTCATCCGCAAAGCAGACGAGATCGATGTCATCAGGCAAACCGGCAATTTCTTCGACGATTGATTCGGGATTACGAGTGATATATTTTCCATTCATGATCTTCCAACAAGCACAAAATGTGCATCTGAAGGGACACCCCCGGCTGGCCAGGACAAGGGCAATTTTGTTTCTCATGGCGTCGAGATAGTTTTTTCGATAATGAAGAGTTAGATGTCTGGCCGGCAGAGGAAGCAGATTAAGATCTGGCTCAGCTTGCTTTTGCTCTGTAAAATGTAATTCGTTATCTTTAACTAAAACAATATTTTTTACACTTTGAGCATCTCCTCCCTTTTCCATGTTATCGATATATTCTCTAAATGAGGAATCTGATATTCCTAAAAATATGACATCCACCAAAGGGAGGGCAAAATCATGGGGCATGAAAGTGACATGATGCCCACCGATGGCCGTTCTTATATTCCTCTTGGTTTTTTTGATTTCTTTTAAAACCTCCCGGGCCATCTGAACGTCGCAGGTATAAGCAGTGATACCTGCCAAATCGGGTTTAAATGTTTCTAGCTTTTTTTGAAGGTTTTCGTCTATTCTCATATCGAGTATCTCCACTTTATGTTCTTTTACAGAAGAAGCTAGATATTCAAGCTCCAGCGGTTCTCCTCGAGTTGGAGTTAATAAGTTGCGATTGAGAGGTGGTTTAATCAACAGAATTTTCATTGTCTTAGCTGTGATTTAGGGGTCCGTTTTTCTTACTTTTGTCGTCTATAACTATATATGCATTTCAGAATTAAAAGTTGTCAAGAAGTTGTTAAGAATTTGTCATCCGCGTCTGCATTCTCAGTTTTAGGACCCACAAAGCGCAGGTTGAAGAAGCATTTGAAATTATCAAAGCTGAAGCCAAAAAGCTAGAAAGAGAATAGAAGTTCATATTGACTCCGTCGATTTCCTTGTGCTATAAGCATTATTGATGCAGAGCAACCAGGCATCTAAAAATGGTTAAACCCACTGAAAAGGCTATATTCTCCAAAATTGCCTTAAGCTTAAACGCCATCAATAAGGCTATTCAGACTTTTAATAATTTCTTGCAAGCAAGCGTTTCTTTTTCGTCTCAAGATTATTACCTTGCCCGAAATCTCCTTCGAGACGGTGATGCCTTCTACCAGGAAGCTCTCAAGGATGCCAAAAAACTTTTAGGTCCGTTGCCTGATTATGTACCGCCAGATTTTGTAAAATCGAGGCAGGATCTGCTGGAGAAAGCCAATGTTTTGGCGAAGGGCCAAACTTTTGAGGATTTAAGAGCGGAGCTTGAGAAGGATGAATTTTTGATGAGTATGATGAGTTCAGAGGAAGTTGAAACGTACTTGAAGCAACATTATTTTAAGCAACAGACTGGGAAGAGGAAGTTATCGAATATTAAAGTCAGAATTCTATTGAGCAAGTTGGAGGCACTTCTTTCCAAAGCCCAGGACTTAAAAGAAAAAGCCCAAAAAAAGCATCAGCAGCAGGGGTAGCGGTCGCCTTCAGGCGGCGATGTTCGATAAATCGAACCGCTACTATTTATTGAAATACCTGCTTCAATATATCCACGAGGCCCAAGGCGTACTCAATCTGAGTCAGGGGAATATTTTTCTCCTTAGAAATTTTTGTGAACCGGCCATCCTTGTTGCTGTCGTTGGTGACAACGATATAATCCGCAAAAGGAGCCACAGCATCGATCATTCTCTCGTTGTCGCTTCCGGGGGCGCCTCTTTTAGATTCACCGCCGAGGTGGACGGCAATGATGAATATCTTTTTCTGCTGGCAATACTCGATGAGCTTCTTCAGGCGCGCTTCTTCGGTGTCGAGCGTAAGGCCGGACGCTCCCATACCTTTAAGGCTGGCACCGATGGCAAAAATAATTGTCTTGTAAGGAGTGCCCGTGGGGAACTTGGCAAGATCTGTATAAACCTCGGCATGAAATCCTGGAGTCGACTCTTTGCCCCCTAAGCCAACGCCCGCTGTTAAAATTTCGACGGTGGGCACATCGCAGTAGTCATACTTAATCCCTGCTTCATCCATGATGATGTTGAGTGTCGTGACATCAGGACTCTGTCCTGCGGAAGATGTCATCACGGGCAGCTGGGCTTTGGGGATATTCTGAGCCCCCAGATAAACTGCAATAACCATTAGCCCCATGAAAATTATTATCTTGCGGTTCATATTAACCTCCTGTTTATCATCGTGAAACGTGAAACGTGAAATGGGAAAAGTGAATTAAGAAAAGAGTCATTTTGCATTTCACGTTTGACGGTCATTTCTTTTCCTCTGGCGCCATCAAGACATCATAGGCTTTCACGGCTTTTCTCCACCATTCAGGATAAACGGGCTTGGTGCGTTCCCTTGTCCTTTTTTCGGTGTCATAGAAGCCAATATGATTGTACCTGACGAGAAGGTCATCGCCCAGCTTCCACCAGGCATTGATCACATTTTGAGCATTGTTCAGGCAGAAGCCAGTTAAAAATTTTGCGGCTTTAGCCGGTGATTTCTGGTAAAGATCCTGAGCCTGCTTATCGATTTCAGGGATGCGAGCCACAACTTCTGCTTCCCATTTCGCCTGAGCCGCTTTGACATCCTCGATAGCGGCGTTATAAGCCACCTGGGCATGGAAATCGACATAATCGAAAGCCCAGCGCGCTGAATCCCGGTTGAAAACCCAGTGGTCACCGATGGAGAAGGATTTAGGAAATTCGGTCATGCCGGCGTAGAATGGCATATAGCAGGAAGTATCCTGAGCGCCAAAGCAAATCCAGACGATTCCTCCGATTGGGTCGGGTAGCCATCCTCTGCATTGGGTTATGGTTGTGTATTCCGCTCTGTTGGTCCCGATGGTTCGCGTGGAGCCGAAATAATAAGGATTTAAAAATGGACCACCTCGGATTCCTTTCACCGGGTCAAACTGCGTTCCCTGGCACTTATCCCGCGTGATGTTCATCACATCCTGGACCGAAAGTTTCTTCTCCGGTTTTGCCGAAAAAGGCAGATCCATATCTGCGGTATCCGGGCTAAGTTTGAGAGAAGGAGCGACGATGTTGAAGAATCGCCAGAGCCGAGCTCTCCGGCCCTCAGTGCTGGTGGCACTTCCTTCCGCGGGCGAGTAGGCTTTTTTGAAACTAAAGGGCTGCCCACTTTTTGGGTCATAAAGGCCGTTCTCAACAGCACAAGAAATCACGTTGGAAGAAGCCATGAAATAATCTGGACTGTTGAGGTCGATCTCGCCAATCCGGGATTCATTGGGACAAACAGCGACTTGGTCATCCGGGATTCGTTGGGCACACCACACTGCGCCCGGTTTTCCGCTTTTTGGCGTCCAGAGCGGACCAACAGGCATAATTTCAAACTCCCAGACCTCTTTAGTATCAGCCACCGCCAGCATTTCGCCGTCATCGTTAAAACCGTAACCATACTGTTCTGCCAGTGATCCCATGAGCTTAATGGCCTCGCGCGCTGTCTTGCAGCGCTCCATGGCGAGCAACGTCAGCATGGTGATGTCGAATGCGGGAGCAGGAGTTGGGTTGGCTATTTTTCTCTGACAGTTGATGCTGGATTCACCGATGGCCAGCTGGCACTCATTCATGTAACCGAACATGCCATGGTGATAGGCATAGGTGTGGGGCACTTCAGGGATTTCCAATCCTGTGAAATCTTTTTTGTATAAATCCCATTTCAGGCCTTCAGATGGAGGCCAGGTTTTGTACTGGCTGACGTGGTAGATTTTGCGCTTTTCACCTTGCTTGTGGTCAGCGGCAGGAACATGCCGCCAGGTCCAGTCACAGATCCCACAGTCGGCGGTGTGAGTGGCCATGGTTGAGCCATCAACTGAAGCGTCTTTTCCCACCATGACGACGGTGCAATTGCCTTCAGAAATATCTGTGAGGAAGGCTTCGCTTCGTTCAGCGCGCGCTTGAATAATCAGAGAGACGCCTGCCAAGATAACTATAATCGCGAAAAAGCCAAGCACCAAGAATAATCGTTTTCGGTTCATAATTACCTCCTCTCTTCTTTGCATCTGTTGAATCTCTTCCGTTTTGTGACGGTTACACTGAAGAGATCAGGAAACGGTCGTAGCGACCATTGAAGGTTTAGCCTTCCCGAATCGTCCTCCGAGGGAACCTCTGGGCGCCGAGGCTGTCTGAGCCTAGACCGATCAAAGGGAGATGCCAATAGGAGGTGAGGGGCGCCGTTGATAAGCCTGTAATCGGGCATGCGAGTTCCGCAGGCGCCGAGAAGGGCGGTGAGGGAACGGCGTGAAAAACCTGAACGGGAGCGAGACCGTTTCCCGATCTCATCTCTCTCCTTACCCCTATAAAACGGAAGGTAGCCCATTTGTTTAATTATAAATAATATTTTCTTTCTTTGCCACAGCCGGGTTATGAAAATAGTGGCCGACGCCGTTCTTCACTACCTCAGCGTAACGTGGGACATTCAGGACCTTGATTGCCTTCTCCGGGAATTTTTTAGAAAATTGCCGGACGACTTCCAAGCCAACCGAACAGTGCTGTCCAACTCGCTTTTCGATCGGCCAGCCTGTCTCATCGTACGGCACGAAGAGCTTCTTTTTCTTGGATAGGCTCAGCAGAAAGGGATCTTTTCCGTCCAGCAGCAATTTCACAGTCTTGGGGCCGGTTGGCTGGTCCAAAAAGGGGAGAGGCGCTTCGAGCAGAAAAGGCATTGTGTCCGCATAATCTCCAATCTCCCGGTGGGAGAGCCCCCTGAATCCTGATGGGGAAGGTTCGACGTGGTTCTCAAAGCCCTCCATGGCTTTGACAGTAAGTGAAGTCAATGTCGCAATTTTCAGGGATTTATCAGGGGCGACGATGCAATTTGTCACCGGGAACATGGTCTCTGCTCCATGAAAATCGATGGCAATATCCAGCTTCTGGCTTCTCATAATCTCCATGGCTCCATAAGTCACCCTCTCCATGCGCGGGCCGTTGGGCCTTCCTGGCCAGGTCCTGTTCGTATTCCGGGCATCGATGAAGGAAAGCATCTGTCCGTCTGGATAGTGAATATAGACGTCAGGATCAGGCCATTGGTCGAGCGGCGAGGCATCGCGGTTCCCCATCCTGAATTTTTTGCTTCCCCAATCCGTCGGGATCTCAAAGTAAAGGGGGTAGCCATCACCCGGCCGTGTGCTGCAGCTTGCGGAGTTGTTGAATTCAGGAATAATGATGAGCGTCCCTTTTTCGACGGTTGCATTTTCGAGGAAGATGATGACTGCGAGCAGCCCTGCCGGTTCGTTCGCGTGGGTATTGGACATGAGGAGCGCTTTTCCACCCGGTTCTTTCCCTTCGAGAAAAAATACGTTGGTGTCTGCCATCGTCCCCTTAATTCCCGGAGAAAAGTCGCTGAGTTTTGAGACTTTTGTGACTCCCGGTCCAAGGACAACCGGCATCTTGAAATGGCGGTGATGATAGAGAGGCAAGCCTCCAGCAATCATCAATGCCGCCAGGATGATGAGAAATATTGATTTTATCGTCCATTCGCGGGACATGTGGCTTCCCTCCTTTTCCTATTTAACGCGCAAGATCCTCAAGATGAGCGGGATTAAGACAATAAGATAAAGGAGCATGTCGTCTCTGTTTTTTTTCTCCCTGGAAAAATTCCAGAGCAGTATCCCGATTAAATAAATGCAAATGACATAATAGACAATCATGATAACGGTCATCTCAAAACCTCCCGGGTTCTTTCTATTTGATCTTCATTTTACGTTTTTGGATTATTCTTTATTCTATGCTTTTTTAAGCTCGATAAATCGAGCCGCTACAAATATGCTGTAGCGGTCGCATTGATGCGACAAAGTCCGATAAATCGAGCCGCTACATTTTCACATGCTCCAGCGCACCAAAAATGCCAGTTTGGCGCTGAAAACGATCATTAAAATCCCAACGATGGTGATGACCAGCCAGGGAACCCATGTGGTTTTTATGAATGACCAGTAAGTTCCTTTATAGTCGGAGACTATGACACTCAGCCTTCCGATGAGGGCCGTCGGCGGCAGGCCATCTCCCAAGGGCCAGAGCAGGCTCAAGCCCGCAATAACCACTGTTGCATGCAAGCCAATAGAATCCAAGTACCAGACAAGTGGAATGCCGATTATTGCCGCAGCGCCATAAGTTAAAACACCTTCAGAGATTGGGATGATGATCGCAAACAGGAAGTAGAGCAAGATCAGGGGAGTGCTGATGACAGCAAAGGAAATTAGCCCACGCACTCCGGTTGCGGTCATGACCTGCTGGAGCATTCCTACGATGACCAAGGTGGCAAGAAGAGGAAGCAGCCGTTTAACTGTATCTCTGGATAGCTTAAGGATGTTGATTTTTTTGGGACTTACAAGCCAGGCAACCAGAGCAGCTATCGCAAACTCTAGAGCTAATCCAAATATCGGAGTAGAGAAGGGCCAGACTCGGTAGGCTGCGACCAGCCCGAAAAACGCCAGGAAGGGCAGGAGTACTCGCCACCATTTCATGCGCGGCGGGACAGCAGGCATGTCTTTGAGAGCCGCTTCCAAATTCATCGTCCCTTCTTTCTTCCAACCCAGGAAGAGAATCGTAAAGATTCCCAGAATAAGAACAGGAATTCCGAGCGGGAGCTCGAACCCAACATAGGGTATGGCAGTTCCGGCGCAAAGCACCATGGCCCAGATGTTAACCGGAGGGGCGGCCGCACTCAAACCAGCAACGATGAAAAGAATAGCTGCAACTTTTTTGGGGGGAATTCCAAGGTATTTCAAAGCTAAGGCTACCGGAGCTCCAACAACGAGCAAGGACACGCTGCCTGCTCCTGTGAATGCTCCTGGAATGAGGACGATGATCATCAACAGGATCAGAGCAATAAGGCGTTTGTTATAGAAATATTTTATCGTCCCTCTGACAACATAATTCACGCCACCTGACTCACTCACAATGGCCATGAATAGAGTTGCTGTGAAGAAAATCAGGATGACATCGAGATAAGTAAAAGCTCCCTCGACCAGGTGGCGGGGAAGCTGAGCGATTGGAGGCGTTTTGATGAAGGCGCCAGCGATACCTCCTGCTATTGCAGCGCAGAGCATGCTCGTTTCTACTGATAGTTTTTTCCATTTGGCTATAGCGTAGGTCGCGACCATTATGGCCAAAATAATCTCAATCTGCAGATACATGGTTTATAGCCCCTCTAATTTTGCTCTTAATAATATCACTTGAAACAATTCCATGTGATACACTTTCCGCCATCTTACTCTTTTAGGTTTGAGGGGTCAACCCGAAATTATGGTCACACATTAATTTGAAAAACCATAAACTGTCGATTAAAGAGTGTCGTCGGGGGCGAAGCGAGGCGACCTCAACAATTTTCAGGAAATCGCAGCCTTTGGGCTGCGGACGGAGGTAACCTCAAACTTTGTTTTGCGTCTTTTAAAAGAACGCAGGTTGATACCTGCGACTGCCGGTTTAGGCTAATGCGCTTATATTGCCAATTCGGGAGTATGTTGAGGGCTCTATAACGAAAAGTGTGGTTATTGTTTTCGGCCAAGATAATGATTGCCCAAATGGTGGCCAGGCCGGTCCCGGTGTGTTCTTGACCAAGCCCACCCGCCCCCCTAGGTCTTCGAACACACCGGGACCGGCCTGGCCCCATCTCTTATCAGAATTTTGTGCCCTTTTTTGCTTTACCACACTTTGCGTCATAGAGCCGTATATTGAGTTGACTTCACGGTTGTTCTTCGATATAAATTTAGTGCAGTCGAAGGGCTAAAGATAGCCCTGAGAAAAGGGAAATGCAAGATCTAGAACGGAGGGCTAAACGATGAAATGGATGCGTTATACTGCCCGGACTATAATCGTCCTTTGGGCCGGATTCTGGGTTTTGTTTGTCGTAGGGGAGGCGATAACTGGAGGGGGCCATTATGGCGGAGGAAACGGAAAGGAAGCCCTAAAAGGAATCTTAGCCCTCGGAGCCATTTTATTGATTATAGCGGGAGGTATCTATTTAGCCTGGCGGAGAGAGCTTGTGGCAGGGATTTCCCTGATGCTCATCAGCCTGCTGGTTCTCGTTGCATATTTTTTGAGATTTGGCGCGAGCCTTAATCTTTCGAAAATGGCCCCTGTCCTTCTGATCATGGTGTTGCCTCTGCTTGTGGCCGGCCTTCTATTTCTCATAAGCGGCCTGAGCAAGAGAATGTCTCCTCCTTCACAGTGATTGTAAGGCTGCGTGTTAAATGTGAAGGGCTGATTATTGGCTCTTAAACCTCGATCTCCTGGTAGCGCTTGTCGGCGAGCTTGACCAGGAACCAGAAACTCGCTGCGTCGAGGCCAACGAGCACCAGTAACAGGATGGCCAAAATCCCGCGGCCTCGGACACCCATCTTGCCTAGGCCGAAACACAAGAACCCAAGAAGCGCTAACAGGCCTAGGTCGGCTAAGAACGCGAAGAGGACATTCAGATTCTGTTTAATAGCCTTCTGCGGGTTGGTCCAGTCGAGAAGCGGCCGGGCGAGGTCGATGGCGATCCCGACAGCGGTCAGATTGAAGGCGGCGGCCAAGGCCAAGAGCAGGGCTGGGACATAGACTGCGAGCTTGAGCTGGAACTGCCAGATGAGTACCCCGGACCCGACCACGATGCCCAGCAGCGCGATGAGATAAGAGTGCAGAAATTTAGCTGTGACCTGCTCACGCGGAGAGACGGGAATAACCTTGGACATCCAGAACTGGCTACCCTCGCGGGAGAAGGTTGAGGAGGCCGTGCCATTGAGAGCCCCACAGATGGTCATGAAACAGGCCGAAGCAAGAACAACGATGAAGGCTCTGCCCGAGGCAATCACGCCCAGAAGGAAAGTCGTATCCGAGTTGGGCGAACCGGTCTTTGCTAACAGAAGGAAGATGACGGGGATGATGATGACCGTCAGCACGCCGTTCAAAAGGAAGATGGGGGTGCGGTTCATGATGCGCCATTCTCGCCGGAAGATCGCCCGGACCGGCTGGCGTCCTGTGGAAACCTTCCGGGACATGTCCGCCCGCGAGAGCACCTTGCCCCGGCGGGCGGCCTCGCCCAATCCGATGAGGCCGCGGTAGAACAACGCTTCGGCCGCGCTCACGATGCCGAAAAGCAGGATGAGGGACGTCCCGGCGAAGAGGAGTAGATTCCCGAGGCCTGTGGCGGAGAGACCGCCGGCCAGGGCTTTTGTAGCCCAGATGCTGGGCGGAAACCGAGCGCCGACTCGATTGAGGAGGCTGTCGGGCGACGCTAAGAAGCTGACCATGGCCTGCGGGTCGAGATTGTTGTTTCCCGTCCGGCCAAGCCAGAACTGCAATCCCATTGCCAGGACGATCAGCACTAGACTGCCGACAATGATCAGGGCATCCTTTTTTCGGCCGAGGTTGACGGCACGCATGAGGACGATGACGAGGAGCGAAGCAATAGCCAGCGGGATGACAGGCAGCAGTAAATAGATGATGACAGCTTCGATCCAGTAGCCAGGACCGGCCTTGGCGCGAATCCCGAAATAAATTAAGAGGGGGAGGATAAGCGGCGCAGTAGTCAGATATTCGTTGGTAAGGATGATGGCGAACTTGGACAGCATGACCTGAAACGGCCGTAAGGGCAAGGGGACGAGGATTTCCAGGTCCTTCGAGAAATAAAACGCTGAGATGACATAGTAGAGACCGAAGAGAAGGATGAAAATCTGTCCTGCCAGAAAGCCGAAAGTCAGTAGGGCATATTGCTGCCCGAGTGGCTGCAGCATATTATAAAGCATCTTCATGAGCTTCACATAGCCGTAGAAAAGCGGCCCCAGGCCAAAGAGGCTCAAGGCGACGAGGGGGACGAGCCAGAGGTCCTTTCTTTCCTTAAAGAGGCTGTGTCGCAGGACGGAGAGGCCGAAGTTGGACTTGAGACCTGCCCGGAGGAGAGCGAAAAACTTGTTCATTTCTCTGTCAGCTCCAGGAAGATGTGCTCGAGTGACTGCTCCTCGCGGTCTATTTTGCGGAGCTCCTCCATGGTCCCGCAGGCGATAAGATGGCCCTTGTGGATAATGCCGATACGGTCGCAGAGCTTTTCGGCCACTTCCATGATGTGGGTCGAGAAGAAAAGCGTCTTTCCCTGGTCACAATGTTCACGCATGAGTTCTTTGAGATGGTGGGCAGCACGCGGGTCCAGGCCGACCATGGGCTCGTCGAGGACCATGACATCTGGAGCGGGCAGGATGGCCGCGATGAGGACGATCTTCTGCCTCATGCCGTGGGAGTAGCTTTGAATGGGATTCCCGACAGCCGCAGCGAGTTCGAAAATCTCGAGCCACTTGCCGATACGTTCGAGGCGTTCCGCTCGCGGCACGCCATAGACGTCGCCAATGAAGTTCAGGTATTCGAGCCCAGTGAGGCGCTCATAGATGGCCGGATAGTCCGGGACATAGGTGGTCATCGCTTTGCACTTCAGGGCATTCGTCTGGACGTTCAGGCCGTTGATCGCGATAGCCCCGACATCGGGCCGCAGCAGCCCGACAATCATCTTGATCGTCGTTGTTTTGCCGGCGCCATTGGGTCCGAGAAATCCGAAGATCTCCCCGGGGTGGATGGTGAGCGTGAGGTCGTCAACTGCCTTGACTTTGCCCTTATTGTAACTCTTGGAGACGCGCTGAAGTTCGATCATGAGTCGCTCCTTACATTGCTTATTATAATTTATACGAAGGAGAAACTCGATAGTTGTAATTCAATGGCAAGAAATCCTAATGCCTGTCCACCAACGCCGGCCATAATCCTCCGCTTCTCTTTCGAGCTGACGGCCGAATCGGCGCTTGAATGCGGGAGGGCTTTTTCTTGGGTTCATGCCCGACCAAACAGTGCGCTCAGCAGACAGTCCAATTAGAGCCGGGAGAGGTGATCGTCTTTTAAAATAAAACATCAAAGTCCATTTTTCTCTTTTTTAATTCAGTGATTAGCCGTGCCTTATATTTCTGGAAGAAAGACTCTGTGGCTCCCTCTGTGATTTTGTGGCGATAATAGAATCCTTTGAAAGAAGTCATATAATTCATCCTGTCTATCAAAACCTTATCAACTTTTCCCTGGAGGAGCTCGATGAGCCTTTCTGGGTTTCCGGGGAGGAGAGGGCCGATGAAGGTAAAGGTTTTAATACCTTGCGAATGAATTTTTCCTAAAGCTTCGATCCTCTCTTGGACAGGGGAGGCATGAGGTTCAAACAATTTTGCCATCTGCTCATCGTCTGTTGTTATCGTGAACCCGACTTCAATTTCATTGAATTGGGCAAATAAGTCTAGATCGCGCAACACCAGCGCAGATTTAGTTTGGATGCTGATGGGGAACTGCAGGGCCAAAAGTTCTTGCAAACATTGCCTTGTTGATTGATATCTAGCTTCAAGAGGTTGATAAGGATCGCAGACTGAGGAAACCCAGACTGTACCCTTTTTTGCCCTCATGAGTTGCTTTTTCAAGAGTGCAGGGGCGTTGACTTTCACATCCACAAATTCGCCCCACGGCTCGCTGTGGCCGGAATAGCGCGGGATGAACAGACGAGCATAACAGTAAGCGCAACCCACCTGGCAGCCGGTGTAAGGGTTCAGGCAATAATCATAGATTTTGGATTTATTGAGAATGCTTTTCGCCTGAACCTCTCTCACTTTTAGCATCGAGGCTAAATCCTTTATCCCGAATTGATAGCATAAATCACGACATTTTTCTATTTCCTCTGCTTTCATTCTACTTTTATTTTCAAACAAATTTATTTATATTAAACAATCTCTAGCATGGCGTTTAAGAATTGATCCGCAATTCGTCCCATCTTTGTTCTTCTCTTTATTTTATAAGCAGCGAGATTTCGAGCCTGCCCAGCCTTTCCTCCCGCTTTTGCATTTCGTCATAGAGCCTTCGTCGTGTTGACAGCCCTTCTCGTTATGATTTACTATCTTTCTCGATTTAACGAAGGGAAAATCGAAGCAATAACTGATGCGCGGCTATCCTATTCAAAAACGAAATGGCTATACCTAAAGTTATTCAAAAATAAATATTTAATGAGAGGAGGTACTATGTTTGGGTATTTTATCGCTTTTATCTTTGGGGCTTTGGTCATTGGCTATCTCTTGATGTCCAAAAGCCGCTCGGATTCCAGGGATTTTTCCGGCGTGATCAGAGATCGCGCTAAGCCGATCGCATTCACCATCGTGGTCGTCATTGTGATTGTTTTTATCATTCAATCGATTGTCATCATCCAGGCGGGAACAGTGGGCGTTGTGAAAAGGCTCGGCGCAGTTCAGACTGAGCTAAAGCCGGGAATGCATCTGATTATTCCCTTCATGGACAAGGTCGTCCTTTATCCTACGATTAAAAAGACTTATGAGGCTTCGGAGATTCCTGGCGAAAGCAAGGCCGATTATCCTGATATTATTATCACAGCGTTAACTTCTGACGGACAGCAAATCAAGGTCGGAATCACTGCCCGGTTTATGATTCAACCTGGAAAAGCCACTTGGATTTTGCAGAATCTTGGGACCGAACAAGAGTACGTGGAAAAAGTGGTCAAGACTGAGATTCGAGGTTCTGGCCGTCGTGTGCCGACCAAATTTGCTGCCTATGACCTCTATACTAGAAAAAGCTATGAGGCTCAGCAGACGCTCTATGACGAGATCACCCCAAAATTCGACAAAAACGGACTCATCCTCGACGAACTGGTCCTGCGCAACATCACCTTTACGCCGGAGTACGCCAAGACCCTGGAGGAGAAACAAATCGCTCTGGAAAACATCACCACTGAAAAGAACAAGCTGGAGCAGGAAAAAATTCGAAAGGAGCAAAAGATCGTGGCTGCTGAAGGAGATGCCAAGAGCATTGATATCCGGCAAGCGGCGTTGAGCAAAAATCCGACAATAATCCAGTGGGAATTTGTCCAGAAACTGGCGCCCAACATCCAATGGGGTATTCTGCCACAAAATATAGTGCCGATGCTAAATATCCAGGCCCTGACAGGCGAGAAAAAATAGATCTCTAAGGCTGTTTCAAAGTTGCATTGAGAGGCGCTAGTTTTACTATATAGTAAGAATAGTCTTGTATTATCTTTATTCTCCCTCCCTACATTCAGAAAATCGCGCGATCGATTAAGAAAGAAAAAAAGTGTTATTTTTATGATTGGACAAGATGTGCCAATTCGGCCAAGCGTTTTGAGAACTATGTGGCTCTTGAGTTGAAAATTATGCTTGAACTCTGGAACGATTCAGGAATTGCGGATTTTGGGCTTTTTTATATTCGGAGCAAGGATGGAAAGGAGACTGAAAAGTGACCGTTCATTCTATCGCATTTCAGCTAGCCGCTTTTTTCTTAGGTTTAAGATTCAATTGACACTTCCTTCCTAAATTGTTATTCTTTTGCCACGCAAACTCAAAGGGACAAAAGTTTATGAAATGCCCCAAGTGCCATTTTGATAATCCCGAGGATACTCTTTTCTGCGGGAAGTGCGGGATCCAGTTGCCTTCTTCGCAGCCAATTTCTTACTCTCACACGGAGACCCTTCAAACTCCCATCAAAGAACTAACCACAGGCAGTACCTTCGCCAGAAGGTACTGGGTTATCGAAGAACTCGGAAAAGGAGGCATGGGCAAAGTCTATAAAGTCCTCGACACAAAGATCAAAGAAAATGTGGCGCTCAAGCTGTTAAAGCCTGAAATTGCTGCTGACGAGAAGACCATCGAGCGCTTCCAGAACGAGTTGAAATTTGCCCGAAAGGTTTCTCACAAAAACGTCTGCCGCATGTATGATCTCAATGAGGAGGGAGGAGCCCTCTACATTACCATGGAATATGTGCCCGGTGAGGACTTAAAGAGCTTGATCCGTAGAATAGGACAGTTCTCTGTGGGAAAAGCTCGGAGTGTCGGCAAGCAGGTGGGCGAAGGCCTGGCCGAAGCTCACCGCCTGGGAGTTGTCCACCGCGACCTCAAGCCTCAAAACATCATGATTGACAGAGACGGGAATGCCCGGATCATGGATTTTGGGATCGCCCGCTCGCTTAAGGGAAAAGGAATCACAGAAGCCGGTGTGATGATCGGAACGCCCGAGTACATGTCGCCCGAACAGGTGGATGGAAAGGAAGCAGATAATCGTGCGGATATCTATGCCTTGGGAGTGATTCTTTATGAGATGCTTGCCGGGAGAGTGCCCTTTGAGGGAGATACCGCTTTAAGTATAGCCCTGAAACATAAAACAGAGATGCCCAAAGATCCCAGAGAGTTCAACGCATCGATTCCCGAAGATTTCAGCCGATTGATTCTCAAATGCTTGGAGAAAGATAAAGCAAAAAGGTATCAGAACGCCGAAGAAGTTCTTGTGAATTTGAGCAAAATAGAAACAGGGGTAACGCCCACTTCCGGCTTTTACAGGACTGAGATTGCTACAAGAGCGAAGAGAAAAAAGATGATGATAGCCGCCGCTGGGGCCCTTATTTTTATAGCCGCGGCGATCGCGATATTCATGTTAATCGGAAGTAACAGGCTCGCCGTCGACCCCAACCGGATAGCAGTTGGATACAGTAACCTGGGGAATTATACAAAGGCAAATGAGATTCTTCAAATCCTAAATCAAAATCGCGAGCAACTTTCTCCTTTTGATCGCAATATGCTAGACTGGTGTTTGGCCGATAACCAAGGACGCTTGGAAGAGGCTTTGCGATATTTACGCATGGCAGAGGAGCTTGCCCCAAAAAATTACACTATTAACTATGTGGTCGGGTTGGATGAGCTCCTTTTGAATCGTCCTCAAAATACGGTGGAGACCTTTTCCAAATTATCATCCGATTATCTCAAGAACGTTTTGGGAAGGAGCACAACCAGTTGGCGCTTTGATGTCCTGACCGAAGCTTATCACATGCTCGGGAAATATAAGAAAGAGTTAGAAGTCATACGTGAGGGTCAAAGCTATTTTCCGGAAAGGCTCTGGCTTATTGCTTATGAAGCTCGCGCTCTTGCGGCGCAGGGAAGCGTTTGCTCAAGGTCGCAGTTATGGCGTTTATCTCCACCGTGATGCAGACCTAGAGCCACTCCGCAACTACCCGCCTTTCCAGGAGCTTGTGCGTCCGAAGAAATAAGAAAAAGAAAAAAATGACCATTTAAGATTGCCAAGCTTCACCCGCGAACGATGAAAATAATCCCCCTCCATCCCCCTTTAGATAAAGGGGAGATGTTTATTTCTCCTCTTATTTTCTGAGTAAGGCTGAACAGGATGAATTTTAAGATATGACCTTTCAAGAACCAGGCAGTTTGAGAGTATTGACCAGCGTATCTTTGCCGTCTATTTTTTACGCATTGCTCAGTCCCTACTATAAGCGATACATAAAAAGTCTCGGCTTAAAAGGGAGTGAGAAGGTCTTCGATTTCGGCTCGGGGTTGGGTATAGAATCAGCCTATTTAGCGGAAGTTTTGCACAGAGGGAATGGCCGGTTGACTTGCTTGGATATCTCCGAGCCTCGAATCAAGGGCGCGCAAAAGAGATTAAAAAAATATCCCAACATCGATTTTAAAATCGGAGACATCACCGGCCTTTCTCTTGAGGATTCCAGCTATGACGCAGTTTTTATCCATTTTGTCTTACATCACGTCAAGCGGGATGCAAGGCAAGAGACCGTTAAGGCTTTGGCTCATTTGCTAAAAGCCGGCGGGAAGATTTTTATCAGAGAGCCCTTAATCATAAAACACGGCATGTCGCCAGATGAAATCCGGCATTTAATGACCCAGAGTGGCTTTCAAGAAATGGATTATAAAATTGTGCAACTCCTGGCTTTTGGGAAGATATACACAGGAGTGTTTGAAAAAAGATAGCGACGAAAACTCATTCAGACATGAAGGCAATCCCGATTGCGCCGATTCCGGTGTGGACGCCGATAACAGGTGAAACATCCATAATATAGGCTGGGTTTTGGCCTAATATCCGGCTTAATTCTTCTGCATACCTCTGCGCCCGGCGCGGGTTTTGGGCATGGACAATAGCATACTTCCATAATTTTCTTTCCTCAGCGGATTTCCGGATGATCTCTAGAATCTTCTTCATGTTGCCCCGGCGACTGAAAGATTTTCCGAAGTTCATTGTCTTCCCCTCGGAATCGAGCGTTATGATGGGCTTTAGATTCAGGAGTTTTGCCAGCAGGCCTCTTAGTGGGCTGACCCTGCCGCCCCGGACCAAATATTTTAAAGTGTTTATGTCCACTAAAAGCTTAGTTTTGGAAATCCAGTCCTGGACCAAACAGGCGATTTCTTCGTAGGATTTTCCCTCTCTCAAGGCTTCAGCCATCCGCATGACAATCAGCCCCAGCGACACAGAAATGTGGCGGGAGTTATGCACTGCGATTTTTTTGTCCACAATCTTTTCTGCTGCCTTTTGGCAGAGATTGAATGTGCCGGTTAATTTATCTGAAATGGTGACCACCAGGATAGATTCATAGTGACATGCCAGGAATGAAAAAAGGTCTTCGATGGTCGCCAGCGATGTCTGAGAGCTCTTGGGAGAATTTTTTTGGGTTTTAAGCAGGGTATAAAATTGATCGGGTGTGATGGTGACCTTGTCCAGAAAAAGGCTCTCTCCAAAATGAACGTGTTGAGGAATAAGATGAATCTGGAAATCATCTATGACTTCGGGAGGCAAGTCACAGGAGGAATCGGAGACCAGAGCCACGTTTGATTTTCTGGAGTGGCTGGCTTCATATTGCCGGACCATGTCATCCGCCTTTATCTGGGCGATGGAACCATAATTTTTGAGTTTGAAAAAGAGCTCGGCGGGATGGTCGGTGTGGATGTGAATCCGGGCCTTTTCGGCCGAACCGGCCACAATCGCTGAATTACCATACTGCTGGATCTGCTTCCGGATGCTCTCCAGATCAAGATTCTTTCCGAGGAGCAGTGCTTCCGAACAGTATCTCTCTCGGATGGAACTTCTTTGGGCATGGACGGCAACCAGGGTATCTCGCAAGGAAGCGTTGAACCTAGAGATGGCTTTGATGTTCCCTTTTGTTATGAAATGGACAACCCCTTCAAGAAAATCCACAAACCCTTTGGCCCCGGCATCCACAACTCCTGCCTTCGCCAACACGGAAAGCTTTTTGGGCGTCTCCTTCAAAGATTCTCTCGCAATCGGTAGGGAATGGGAGAGGAGTTCAGCAAAGTCGCTAGTTTTCTGTCTGTGTTCATAAACCGCCTCTGCCCAGTCATGGATGAGGGTGATCATGGTGCCTTCGACCGGTGAGACAAGGGATTGATAGGCGTAGCGGACAGCTCTTTTTACATATTCGCCAAAGGCTTTGGTCGAAATCTTGACCTCGTTTCGGAGCTCGTTGCTGATTCCGTAAACGAACTGGGCAAAGATAAGGCCTGAGTTCCCCCGGGCTCCAACAAGGGCCGCATCGGCGATCGATTGCAGGGTTGTTTTGATGGAACGAGAGGGCACGGCTGTTTCAGCAATCGAGCGCATGGTCGAGGCTAGATTCGTTCCTGTGTCAGAATCAGGCACAGGAAAAACATTGATCTTATTCAGGTAAATCTGGTCGCTGATGACGGCATTCCCCCCGGCCAGGAAAGCGCGGTAAAGCCGGGTTCCGTCAAGGTATTTGATTCTCATCGATAATATAGATATTTTTGAAATAAACCGGCGCAATGCTGTCGTGATTCTGGAGCCCGATGTACCCTTCGCTCGCAAAATCTTTGACCTTTCCCCGCGGCTCGGCATCCCAATCAATCACAACAACGCCGTTTAACTCCACCTGAAGGTGCTTTTCCTTAAAGATGATCTTGAGATGGTTCCATTCTCCCCCGCGTCTAAAAGCATCTGAGCTTGGAGCCTCAGCGTCATAAACAGCAGCAGTCCTGTGAATCCCCTCGCCGACGTCGTAGATCTGGATTTCGAAGGAGTGGTAGATGTAGTCGTCGCTCGTGGGAACTTCTGGAACTCTCAAGAAAATTCCGGAATTTGTGTTATCTTGGGAGCACTTGTAATCGAGCTCCAGGACAAAATCTTTGAACTTTTTAACGCTATACCAGAGAAGCCCCATTCCTCCTTGAGATTTTAATACGCCTGTCTTTTTGTCCAATTCGAAATAGCCAGGGCCATAGTGATTCCAGCCGTGCTTCTCGTAATGACCGTCATAGCTTTTTAAGATCTGTTCGTAGCCTTCGTAATAGGTGATGCTCTTGATGTATTCGATGCCTTTTTGGACTGAGGGCGTGGGGTTTTGGACTTCTTTTTCGGCCTCATACTCGACAGTGAGACAGCCTTTAAAATCCTGAAGAGTGAGTTCCGCCAGAATGTCGTGGATGTTTGCTTTTCCCATCCCGAAGGGGACGTCGTCGGTGCGCTTGGTGCCGAAGTCATTTCGGTCTTTGAGGTGGACATCCAGGATTCGGCCCTCGAGCAGCCTGAGCGCTTCGACAGGCTTTAGGCCGCAGCGCATCCAGTGGCCGGTGTCTGCGCAGGACCCGATGCGATCGTCTTTTCCTTTAACATGGTCGAAGACAGTCTGAGGATAGGCATACTTGGAAGGCTCAGGGTGGTTATGAATGGCGATCTGGATGTTGTATTCTTGAACCATCTTTTCAAGAAGGGTAAAATCATCATCCTCCGGCTCAGTGACAATGGTCCGAATCCCCATTTTTTTAGCAAATTCGAAGACTTTGCGCATACTTTCCTCGGTCTTTCCGATATCGCAAACGCCGTAACTAACAAGCCTGATGCCCGACTCTTCGAGCTTTTCTTTGACCATTTTCATCTGCTCATCGCTCATGCTGTGGTCGAGTTTTGCTCCAGGCATCTCAGCGCCAAGACCTTGCCCTGGAAAGGCCTGCAAGTACTCGATACCCAGTTCCTTGACTTTTTTGAGCGTATCGAAGAAGGAAAAATTCCTGAAAGTCCAGCACTGCATGGCGATCGGGAATTTGAAAATCCTCACATCCTTGTAGTTTGTGTTCGCAACCTGTTGTTCAATTTCTGAAGGGATGAATTTTTTAGGCGGTGTGGTTTTCTGAGCCCCCTGAATGGAGGCGACTGTTGAGACGAAGATCAAAACAACCAACACATAAATCATTTTTTTCACGGCTTCCTCCTTAAAATAAAATTCTTTATTTAAAAGTCATTTCAAGCTAATTGCCCATGTCCACATGGTAACTCACAATCGACGAAAATGATTCCCCCCACTCCCCGCTTTAGATAAAGGGGGGATAAAGGGGGAATTGAAGCCTTGTTTTCTAGGTAAATCATTATTCTATCTTTAGCCTTTAGCGATTGACATTCCACCTATTGTAGCAGTCGGATTTATCCGGCTGCCCTCCCCTGAAATGTACAACCAATCACACCGCTCCAGACAATTATTCTTTCCTAGGGTTCCATGTGCCTTTAGCGACTGCAGGGACGAATGTATCCAGTCCGGGCGGCGGGAAGGGGAGAGTCTTATCTCTCTCCGCGCTCATGTAGGCCGTCATCAGCAGCTCGGTGACATTGACCCCGTCGCTGAAATTCTCTTCGGGACGCTTGCCGGCAAGAAACGACTGAATCATATGCCGGTTCTCTGCGGTGTACCCATATTCGTGCTCTTCGGAGCTCACCACTGGCATCAGCCCAATTTCCGCATTTTGCTTCTCGACGAGGTCTTCACCGCTCTTGCCTTTAACATTCCGGCTAAAAAACACTTTGAGGCCTGAATCCAGAGTGTTAATGGCAAGGGAATACTCAGGGCCGAGCAATTCCATGCTCAGGCGCAGCCCCGCTCCTATGTAGCACCAGGAGGTCGTGGTCTCGACGATCAGCTTCGCACCGCACTCATCCTTGTATTCGACCAGCGAGCGGGCAAAATCCTCGGCTGGCCTGTTGATATAATCTATCTTGCCGCCGCTCGTTTTTGCCAGGATTCTGGCGTAATGGGGATGCTGCCATTTTAGGCAAGATGCGTGGGCCGTGACTTTGAGCGGTGTCAGAACATTGCGAGATGCACCTGGCGGCGTCAGCATAAATCTTGCCTCTTCCACCGAATGACACATCATGTCATTGAGCACTCCACCTCCCTGGAGCGTGCCCTCCCAAAACCAGGGCATGTGCGGACCGCTGTGTTCCTCGGCTGCGCGGGCAAGGTAAGGACGGCCCGCGATCGCGGCTCCGCGGGCCCAGACGATTTCTTTTCCCCTCACCACAGCGGGCGCAAAAACCTGATTCTCCAGGTATCCATCCAGCAGACCCGCTTTTTGCGAAAGCTCAAGCATCTTCCGCGCTTCTTTCACATTCCGGCCCAGGGGTTTCTCGCAGGCGACTCCGATGAGCTCGCCTTTGCCTTTGAGGACAGTCTGGGCGATCTCTTCCATGACTTCGACTCGCGTATAATTGGGCGCACCGATCCAGAGAGCATCGATAGCCGGGTCGCAAACCATGTCTGTGATGGATTTGTATTTTTTGGCGTCGCCCACTTTGAGCTTTCTTGCTAGAGCCGCGGCTTCGCCCGCTCTTTTTTCAGCGGGGTCAAATATGCCCAGAATATCCGCATCCCGGACTCCGACCCAGGAACGGATATGGAATCGGGCGATAAAACCGCCGCCAATAATCCCGACACCTAGTCTCTTTTTTTTCATTTCTTACCTCACTTTTTTCTCTCTAAAGAAAAGCAAAAAGACGATAGCGCAGAGCACAGTCAGAGCACAGGGCACGAGAAAGACCGAGGTCCAGTTGGTCACACCACCCTTGGTGAAAAAGTCAAAAACCCAGCCGGCAAAGAGACTCCCGATGTAATTTCCGATTCCATAAGTGACCAGCGTGATGAGGCTCTGCGCTGAATGCCGGATATCAGGCGGCGCGATTGTATCGACATAGATGAATGCTGCGGCAAAAAAGAAAACAAAGCAAAAGCCGTGAAGAGACAATGAGGCAATAACGAGCCAAACAGGTTTACCGATGGCGAAAATGATGTAACGAGCAGGCCAGGCCAAGATGCCGATAGTGAGAATTTTTCTAATGCCAATCCTGGTGATAAGATACGGCAGGAGAAATGCCAGCACAAAAATCTCAGCAACCTGGGCGATCGTCATAACCCAGGGAAGAATGGAGCTCGAGACACCAATTTTTTCGGATGTCAAAAATGGCGCAGTCAGAATGTAATAGAACATCAATTCAGTGGCCACGACAAAAGCAATGATGATGAATAGCAAGAAACTTTTTTCTTTCATCATCTTGATAGCTTCCAGGAAAGCCCAGGGCTTAACACCTTCTTTCTTGGGCGGAGTATGCGGTAAGCTGAAAGACTGAATCCCCATGATGATCGAAAATATCCCGGCAAGGAGAAGGGTATCTCCCTTAAAGGCGATGGCTCCGATTGACTTGGCACCAATTCTCCAAAAAGTCAAAAGATAGCCGGCCGCAATCCAGCCAATCGTTCCCCAAACCCTGATTTTTCCGAATTCTTTTTCTGAATTCTTGAGGTTGATAAAGGCGATGGAGTTGGTTAGAGCAAGCGTGGGAGCATAGAGGAGGCAATAGATCAACATTAGCCACACCATGGTTCCGTAGGCCGTGACCGTTGATATGAAAAGAAGAAATACTCCGCCTGCCAGCTGCAAAAAGGCAACAAATTTTTGACTGGGAAAATACCGGTCGGCAATCTGCCCGCCGATGAAGGGAGCGATGATTGTTGCGAGAGGAAGCAGGCTGTAGATAAGACTAAATTGTGCCCCGCTGAAATGGAGAGTATTTCTCAAATAATCAGAGAGCACCGGGGCCCACGATCCCCAAATCGCATACTGCAAAAACATCATAATACCGAGACGCCATTTGACACTCATACACACCTCTCTTTCAAATTCACCTCTGCCCCCTTTTTTGAAGGGGGAGGAAGGAGTATTAGCCAAAGCTAAACTATTTTCTGTTTCTCAGGATCCCATTCCACTTTTCTTTTGCGCAGATAGGACTGGGTGGCCATGTGGCAGGTGATGGCTTCCTCCAACCCACGATCCACATTGCAGCTGGGTTCACCTCCGTCGCGGATGCAGTCGAGCCATTCCTTGAGGTGGAGATAGGTTGGGTCATAGCGCCATCCGCTCTTGGAGGAATACCTTAAATCCCTTGGGGCAAAGTATTTTTCCGTTGCGGAAGTGACCGTGTCGATGCCTTTAGCGCCGGGCTGGTAGGTAAAGAGAGGAAGTGATGTGTTGATAATTTCCTTCTCAATTTTATCTTTATAGCGCGTCGACTCGTAGTCCGCCATCACCGTCAGGTTTTCGCTGACTTCCATCGATGCGTCATGGCCCATGAATATCCGGCCGCGGCTTCTGTTGCTGGCAAGAGTGGCGCTATAGACGAGAGTTAGCTCCCGCTCCGGATACTCAAACACCGCTTGGAAGACATCGGGAACATCGCGTCCATCCTTGAAGAAATAGATGCCCCCGGATGCCACCGCTGTTTTGGGGATTCCGAGTTCAAGAATCTGGTTGATTGCGTCGTATTCGTGGGAGAGCAAATCACCGGCAAGTCCGGTTCCATAATCATACCAGCAACGCCAGCGGAAAATGCGTTCCTTGCTGAAGGGAACCTTGTCCGGGGACGGGCCCTGGAATTGTTCCCAATCGATATTCTTCGGGCTTGCGTCCTCTGGAATCTCATAAACCCAGGCCCCATCGGGGCTGTTCCGGTTGGTGGTCGTCTCTACTAAGGTGATTTTTCCAAGGATATTTTTCCGGACGATGAATTTGGCTTTGTGATGGGACTCCAGCTGCCTGTTTTGATGGCCGAGCTGGAAGACGACACCGCTTCTTTTCACAGCTTCGAAAACGCTGACCGCTTCCTCGGCAGTGCGGGTCATGCATTTTTCGCAGTACACGTGTTTTCTTGCGTTGACAGCGTCGATTGCCATCCGGGCATGCCAGTGGTCGGGCGTGGCGATGATGACAGCGTCAATGTCCGGGCTTGCCAGAAGTTCTTGGTAGGTTCGGTAGCGCCTGGCCTCAGGTAGATCCCACAACAATTGGCCGCTCGCTTTGTTGAATTTAGAAGCAGCTAGGCCGCGCTTGGCACGTGCCTCATAGACATCGCAAATTCCGTTCAGCACAACATGGAGGTATTCCTGACTCATGAAAGTCTCCAGCTCTTTATCCAGCTTGTTTTCCTGCTCTTCCTGCTTTTTCCTGGTTACCCAATCGTGACAGACAAACCCCGCGGCCTTCGCCAAGTCTTCGCCGCGACCGCCAAAGCCGATGATGCCCAGCCGGATGAGCTGCTGTGGCTTTTTGGAGATAGTTCTGGGAGCAATCTCGGGTGCTTTCTCAGCCAGGCCTAGCTCTTCAAGGATGGCTTGTTTTTTCTTATCATCGGATGCTTTTTTTCTCCAATAGCTCAAAAGAAAAGCGCCGAAAACAGGGATAGAAGCAAATCCTTTCAGGATATCCCTGCGCGCCAAAGGCCTTTTTCTGGCCGGCTCTGTGCTTACTTCATAACTTGATTCTCTTTCTCCTTCCTGTTTCATGAGAATCCTCCCCGATGATTCCTTTTAATAATTTAAAATTCAGGCTGTTTCTTTCTGAAGATAAACCTGTCCAATCCGATGATGCGGCCGGTAGGAAAGAGGGTCAGAACCCACAGGGCACCCATCTCGATCAGGTTTTTGTTCACAAATAGATAGCTTCCCTCGACTGGAATCGCGGATGTGCAGCCAATAAACGGCGGGTTGACGATGTAATAGAAAAATAAAAGGACTATTCCGGCAATACTGGCCACTTGAGTCAGGCATCCTGCTATCAATCCTAATCCGATGGCGATCAGTCCCCAGATATTGAGGAAGTCTACAACCTTTAAGGCTGTGGAATTGGCGACAATCGAAGTGAAAAGGCCAGAAAAGATGCTTTTGGCACCAAGAAGATAGCTGGCCGAAGACCAATAGGGACTGACGAACCTCGCGATCCCTTCGTAGAGAAAATGCCATCCAATGAACATCCTGAGCAGAACTAATGCTGTGAGTTGAATGCTGGAATAGTTCAATTCCTTTTGCATCTTTCCCTCTCTTTCTTTAGTTGTTGCGCTTTATTGTAACAGAATGCAAAACCTGCCCCTCCATTCTTATAACTTCAGGAGTAATTAAGTGGAGCGAAGCCAAAAATATAAAAAATTGGATTCTTTGTCAACAACAGTAAATCCAAACCGGCCAGGGCTCATCTTAATTTTCAATCGGGGGGAGCAAATAATTGACATGGCAACTGTCTTATGTTAGGGAGAGAAGGATAAATATAATGCGGGGAGGCTATCATGTCCGATCTTGCAGAAAACAAAAAAAGAAAAGGCAGAAAGAAGTGCCTTTTTCTCATCTGGATGTTCATTTTCGGTTCCCTTGAAGCTGATGCTTCTCAGCTGGGCAGGTTCTTGTTTGGAATCTACACCGGCTGGTCCTTCGGTTTAGGATATGAATTTGATTGGCATTCCAGACCATCACGCTCCGATGACTACAGCATTGATCTTCACTTAGGCGGATATATTCAGTACAATCTTTCTGAACGGCTGGGCTTTCAAGTCAATTTCAATTATCAAAAGGGAACAAATGAGTGGGAATTTACTTATCCGGGATTCCCCTATGATTCTGGAAAAGATAAGATTAGTTTTATCTCTTTTGACCTGAATGGTGTCTTAAATTACCTGAGATTGAAAAATATGCAATTTTATCTTTTAGGCGGAGGCGGCATCAGCAGTGGAGACTGGGAATCTTTTGATGGCCTTTATTTCAATTTCATGGCAGGCACGGGAGTAAAAATATATCTTAAATCTGATTCAAGATTCGCGATTAACCTCGGAGGGACATTCCATCACCTGCTGGACCCTGATGAATATGGAGCTGATCATGCCAATTATTTGAGATTTCACGTTGGATTCGAATTCTAAACCTGTAGAAATAGGATCTGACCCCATCAACTGAAGCGGCTGACGATAGTGAGATTCTGCTGGTTGCAGATGTCCTTCGCTTCCGGGGTGAATAGAAAGTCAAGCCGGTTCTTGTAAAAATCTGCGATCCGGCCGCGCACCATTTTCATCTGAAAATTGAGCATACCGTTTTGTTCGGTAAATCCTTCTCCCAGGACCGCAATCGCGGAGGGCAGCCACCGTGGAGGGAACATCCCCTCAAATTTCCCGCCTTCGCGGTAGGCGTTGATTTCTCCTTCCAAAAGTTTCAAGGCCGCGACCCGTCCTTCTTTTGTCTGGCAAGAAAGATTATTTTCTTCAAGCCAGCGCAGAATAGCTTCTTTGTTGGGTACAAGCAGGGCCACAGTATAAGGAGATTGATTGTTATAGAGCATGATCTGCTCGATGTGGGGAGAATGGTCGGTGATGGCTTCCTCGATGACTTCCGGGCTGTATTTTTCGCCATCGTTGGCAATTAACAGGCTCTTGACTCTGCCCAAAACATACAGAAATCCATCTTCGTCCAGATATCCGATATCGCCCGTGTAGAGCCAGCCTTCCCTCAAGGCTTCCCGCGTGGCCTTCTCATTCTTCCAGTATCCAATCATCACATTTTCGCCCTTGACAACGATTTCGCCTTTCTCTCCCGCGGGCAATGAATTCCCGTTTTCATCGCAGATCTTTAATTCAAGGGCTGCAACCGCAGGACCAGAGGTCCCGAGTTTATGCTTCCTGGGACAATTGGCCGAAATAACCGGCGCCGCTTCAGTGAGTCCATAACCCTGGTACATCGGGGTCCCGATCGCATAGAAAAATTTTTGCAGCTCGATATCCAGCAGCGCTGCGCCCCCAACAAAATATTCCAGACGCCCGCCAAAATTGGCTCGGATTTTTTTGAAAATGAGGATGTCGTAAAGCTTATAGAGCGGCTTTTTAAAAATTCTCAAGCCCCGGCCCTTGTTCCAGCCTTCCTGGTTGTAGTCGTAAGCCAACTTTAGGGCTTTCTTAAAAAGCGCTTCAACTTTAGGGCCTTTTTCCCGGATCGCTTTTTCGATATTCTTGCGAAAAGCTTTGGCCAGCGCGGGCGCACTGAGCAAGATGGTCGGCCTCGTTTCTTTGATGTTCTGCGGAATATTTTTTGTTGTCTCCAAGAGGGTTTTCCCGACCTGAACAGAGGCCATGCTCGCACCGTTTTTCATCAGGGTGTAAATTCCGCAGGTGTGGGCGAAGGCGTGATCCCAAGGCAGAATGAGCAGTGAAACATAATATTCTGGAGTGGGATGGAGCGAGTTCGATTGCTCGACATTGGCCGTGTAATTCCTGTGAGTGAGGATGATGCCTTTAGGGTCGGCAGTTGTTCCTGAAGTGTAGCAGATGTTGGCATAATCGTTTTCTTGAATCGACTGCCAGAGGGCATCAAATTCCTCTCCATGCTTTGCTAAATACTCTTGTCCTTTTTTAAGAACTTCGCCCGCATAAATCTCATCCCGCTCATATTCTTTCATTGGATCCAGGAGAATCGTCAGTTGCAGGTCAGGGAGGTCTTTTTTGATCTGATGGATTTTGTTCACCTGGCTTTGCGAAATCACGGCCATTTTGCATTCCGAATGAGCCAGCCTGAACTTGAGGTCTGCAAGTTCAGCAACCCTGGGTGAGATGGGAACATTCACAGCGCCCGCGAACAAGATCCCGAGCTCGCTCATCACCCAATCATTCCGGCCTTCCGAAATCAGGGCGGCTCGGTCTCCTTTTTTGAGCCCTAGGCCGATGAGACCGGCAGAAAATTTATGAACCAATTCCTGCATTGTGGAGTAGGTGGTTCCTTCATATTTATCGCCCCTTTTTTCCCAGATAAGGATATTATTTCTGAATTTTTTAACGCTGTCTTCAAAAAGCTGAGGAAGAGTTCTCTGGGCCATCTTTTCCTCCCCTGATTTTTTGGAGTTTGCTAAGAATAACGCAGGTAAATCAAAATGTCAAAAGGCAAAGACAGAATAGCTTCGCTCCTGTTCAGGTTTTTCACGCCGTTCCCTCATTGCCCTTCTCGGCGCCTGCGGAACTCGCAGGGCTCAGACCAGGTCATTCGAAGGCACGCTGCGTTTTCCCCAGCGAGGAAAACTTGCTCGCCTCGAGGCTCCGCTCTCCTTCTCCCTTCAATTGTCGCTTCAGCCATTCTGTCTCTGCCTTATTTATGGCTCTGCACAGATTATTCAGCTTTCTTGCCCTCTCTAGGGGAGAAGATGGCGAGCGTGCGATCAATCGTACCACTATATTTTAACTCCTCTGGCTTTATAGACTCTGTTGCGAAAAGTGGCGTAAAGCAATAAAGGGCGCAAAAATCCGATAATAGATAAGGCCAGGCTGGTCCCTGTGTGTTCGAAGACTTAGGGGGTCGGGTGGGTTTGGTCAAGAACACACAGGGACTGGCCTGGCCACCAACTGGGAAATCTTTATCTTGGCCTAAACAACAACTCTACTTTTCGCAGAGCTGGCTTTATATTGCGCTTTGATAGCGACATGAACTAGTCTATTCTTTGTTTAGAATTTGTGGTATATGCTCTATTGTCAGAGAGAAATCAAAAAATGTCGGAGGGAATTTGATGAAGATTCGAATGAGATGTTTTAAGTATTTTTGTTTCTTGATGATAGCTCTTGTTCTAGCCATTCTATTCCCAACGCAGGCAATCGCAGCTCGAACAGACGGAAGCAATGCCGTTGTTTTTAATCATGAAACAAAAAATGAGACTCAAGTTTTCTCACTCAGCAATGATTTCATCCAATGTTCGATTGTGATTGAATTTGAGCGCCTTAAACGAGATAAAGTCAGCGCACTCTCTTCTTGGCTCACAAAGTTCAATGCATCTTCGGTCGCGGTTGAAACGGATGCCGATTTTAAAGTGGACGCGATGTGGACAGACTGGCAGGCTCCCGGAAAAGTCAATAACGCTGAAAATCCGGTTGAGTTTTCCAAGAGTGATTTTATTTTCAAGGAATATATCGAAAGGAATAAACCGGGAGGTGCCGTAGAGCTGGCTTTGATCTTCAAAGGCCGTGATGAGATTCCACTTGAGATTTGCCTGACCTATAAGCTTGAGCCAGAGGCATTCTACGCGCGTCGGAAATTAGCCATCCGGGATTCCTTCAAGCCTGAGAGGCCCTCCGAATTCCCTCAAGCCCGTCATTTCCTCCGCTGGGTTTGGCCCTGCCATTCCGCATTAGTGCTATCACGTAATATCTCGGCCTTTAAGCCAGGCGGTTTTGGTCAGCCTGTCGCCTTTTTTCTTGAGGAGGGAGGGGCATTTTTTGGATTAGAGTATCCCACATCGGAAAATTCTTTCCAGCTCTTTTTGGACCGAAATCCTGAAATCGCCTGCGGCCAGGAGATGGGCGAGAGAATCACCGACTCCTGGGTTGAGAGTGAGTGGGTTGTCGAGGGGATTTCCCCGGACTCGAATATCAAACTCTGGTTTTGGAAATATCTGGACAGGATTCGAGCAGCTCCCCTTCGACCTTATCTTCTCTACAACTCCTGGTACGACCTGGAAGCGCCTGAATATGTGAAGAAGCCGGACCGGTTTCTGAATGAGGCGAATGGGCTGCGAGCCATAGATTATTTCCGTAAGAATCTGTATGAAAAGCGCGGCTTGAGCTTGGATGCTTTTGTCCTGGATGATGGCTGGGATAATTACCAAAGCGACTGGGTGGTGAGCAAGGAGCAATTTCCCCGGGGATTTGCTCCTTTCCTCGATGCCCTAAAATCCATGGGAACGAGGTTCGGGCTTTGGCTTGGACCCATCGGCGGCTACTCCAACCGCCATCTGCGGGTGGGCTGGATGAAAGAGCACGGCTATGAAGTTGTTGGCGACCAGATGTGTGTGGCCGGAGAACACTACCACACGCTCCTCAAGCAGCGTGTCACAGATTTTGTCCGGAGCTCGAGCGTTCGCTATTTCAAATGGGACGGGATCCAGTTTAGCTGCAGCGAACCGGGCCATGGCCATCTCCCGGATATTTATTCGCGCCGGGCTGTCATGGAATCAGTGATCGACCTCTGCCGCTCTGTCCGTGCGGAAAATCCTGATGTTTTCCTCAACATCACTTCCGGAACATGGCTCAGCCCTTGGTGGGTAAAGTACGCCAACACCATCTGGATGCAGGGTCAGGACTACGGTTTTGCCAATGTGCCGTCAATCAGTCTTCGAGACAGAGCGATCACCTACCGCGATTTTGTCCTCTACGATGACCTGCGGAGGCAGGATTTCTGGTTTCCGATTGCAAACCTGATGACCCATGGAATTATCAAGGGTCAGCTTCTCCCGTTTGAGGGCGCCAAGGAGCCTCTTGAAAAATTCACTGACGATATGCTCTTGTATCTGGCGCGCGGCATTTCTATGTGGGAACTTTACATATCGCCGGATTTGCTGAGCGATGGTCAGTGGAATGCGGTGGCTGCATCTGTTCGCTGGGCCAAAGACAGGTTTGATGTGCTCTCGTCGACAGAAATGGTCGGAGGCGACCCAGGTAAGGGCCAGCCTTATGGCTATGCCCATTTCCTTGGAAAACGCGGAATCCTGGCTTTGCGCAACCCCATTATCGAACCTCAGTCCTTGAGGCTGGAGCTTTCGCCAAGAATCGGGCTGGACGCCGATACAAAAAACCTGGTCCTGGAGAGAGTTTATCCGACAAGGTGGATATCGCCAGAATTGCAAAAAGCCGGGGCAGTTCTGGAGATTCCACTTCAAGGGTTTGAGACCGCTGTTTATGAGATTTATCCGCTGGAAATGGTGTCAGAACCACTTCTCGCTGGCGTGATATTTGAAGCCGCCTCTGAAGGAAAAAATAGCTATGCTCTAAAATTATTTGAGTCTGGGGAGGGAGCAAAGTTACTTAACCCAGAGAGAGTTCAGGCCATCCGCTATCTCGGCAAGACGATCAAGCCTCAAGAGTTTAAACTTTCGGCCACCTCAAATCCCCGACCGATCGAAAACATCTCATTCAAGGAGCAAACAAGCGCCGGCCAATGTTTAATTGATTCGGGTTTTAAACTTCAGGAGACGATTCCCGAAGCAACTATCGCCTTAATGCTCGAACCAGCCAAGGAATTCATCGGCAAGAAAGAGCCGGAAGTGATCATCCTTTTGAACGGGAAAAAAGTGGAGGCAAAGGTTGAGAAAGAGAAAGGGAATTGGGCGTGGTACAAACTGAAAGTCCACCCGGGCGAACATTCAGCTCAGGTTCAAATTGTCTTAGCGCCAGATGAGCAGGAATGGAAAGGGGCTGCCTCAGCCTGGGCCATCTGCTTAGAGAAACCAAAGGCCGAGGAAATTTCCTTCGACCTCAAGCAGAAAATAACTCGCTCACGGCCCATGCCTCCCTCTCCTTTTGCTCCTGGCGTGATTTGTAAGAATATCAAACTGGGTGAGACTGATATTGTGATCAAACGCTCAAAAATATCATAACAAAGTGTCCACAAGCATAATGACGCTTATGAAAGATGAAATTAATTCCCCCCTCTCTCCCCTTTAGATAAAGGGGGGATATAGTGGGGAATTGAAATCACATTTTATAGGTAATATTGAGTGCTAATAAATTGTAATTATTTTAGTTACATATTTTCGCAGGATCATGAGAACTGTGTCCTGTTTTTAGTGGTGCGATTTATCGGTCCTCCACCTTCCCCCTTGGAGGGGGAGGGAAAGGGAGGAGGTAGTCGGATAAATCCGATTTGCTTCAGGAAGCCTATGAATTATCCTTTCTATCTCGGAGACGTCGTAATTTACGGCAACGAGCCTTCAAAACCATTGCATTGAAAAGGGCGATGAAAGCACCTTTTTTCTGTGATAGCCATGATCAGGAATAGGGTCCTGTCACGGCTCCTCCCCGTCAAGGCTCAGGCCATTGACTTCGAAACCACGCTCGTTTTCCCCAGCGTGGAAAACTCGCTCGCCCTCTCCTCGCTCTCCTCTCGCCAAGCCGAGAGGAACCATGCTCGCTCGTCGCTCCCCGGGTTTCTTCAACCACTGGCCTTCGCCTTATTCCCCAGATATCTTGCTGCGGGCGGGGTGAGGGGCTCCGCCGCGCCACCCAACTTTGATGACAGCTAAATCATCACAGAAAAAAGATGCTTACGGGGAAAACGTATCCCCAGAACAAGATAAATTTGCCTAACGGAATTTGGGATGCATACAATGGCGAGGGCTCTATGACGAAAAGTGCGGTAAAGTAAAAAAGATCACAAAATTCCGATAATAAATGGGGCCAGGCCGGTCCCTGTGTGTTCGAAGACCTAGGGGGGCGGGTGGGTTTGGTCAAGAACATACAGGGACCGGCCTGGCCACCAACTGGCCGATCATTATTTTAGAATAAAATAATAACCTCACTTTTCGACACGGAGCCAATGGCGATTTGACTCTTTCGTGACGAATTGATATTCTCTAGCTAAGAAAGCATAAAGGAAAAAGGCAGATGAAATGCCCTAAATGCCAGTTTGAAAATCCTTCGGAAACACGGTTTTGCGGCAATTGCGGGACTAAGCTTCCGCCTTCAGAGGAGAAATTTTTTTCCAGCACCGAGACGCTCCAGACTCCCATCAAAGAGTTGACTACAGGCAGCATTTTCGCCCAGAGATACGAGGTTATCGAAGAGCTGGGAAAAGGCGGCATGGGCAAGGTCTATAAGGTCTTCGACAAAAAGATCAAGGAAAAGGTGGCCTTAAAACTCATGAAGCCTGAGATTGCCGCTGATGAGGAGACAATCGAGCGCTTCAGCAATGAATTAAGATATGCCCGCAAGATCGCCCATAGGAATGTCTGCCGGATGTATGACCTGGGTGAGGAGAAGGGCACCCATTACATCACGATGGAGTATGTGCCGGGCGAGGATTTAAAGAGCTCAATCATCAGGATGGGGCCGTTGAGCGCGGGAAAAGCTATTTCAATAGCCAAGCAAGTCTGCGAGGGCCTGGCCGAAGCTCACCGGCAGGGCGTTGTTCACCGTGATTTAAAGCCGCAGAATATCATGATCGATAAAGAAGGGAATGCCAAGATCATGGATTTTGGGATCGCCCGCTCGCTCAAAGCGAAAGGGCTGACAGGAACGGGTGTAATGATCGGGACTCCTGAATACATGTCCCCCGAGCAGGTCGATGGCAAGGAAGCGGACCAGCGCGCAGATATTTATGCTCTAGGAGTGATTATTTATGAGATGTTGACAGGTCATGTTCCATTTGTTGGGGAGACGCCTTTCAGCATTGCTTATAAGCAGAAGAATGAGATCCCCCAGGATCCAAAAAAATTCAACCCTCAGATTCCTTATGACCTGAGCCAGCTCGTCCTTCATTGCATGGAAAAGGAGCGGGAGAAGCGTTATCAGAGTGCGGATGAGATCTTTTCCGAACTGGCCAAGATAGAGAGAGGAATCCCCACCACAGAAAGAATAATGCCTGAGAGAAAGCCCTTCACTTCCAAGCAAATAACTGTCACTTTCGGGGTAAAAAAGCTCTTTATCCCTGCCCTAGTATTCATCGCGCTTGTTATTGTCGGAGTGATTCTCTGGCGTGTTCTTTCGCATGGAGAAAGAGCGCCAATTCCCACTGGCAAGCCTTCACTGGCTATCATGTACTTTAAGAACAACACCGGCGATGAAAAGTTGGACCATTGGAGGACAGCAATTTCTGACCTTCTGATCACCGACCTTGCCCAGTCAAAATACGTCAGTGTCCTAAGCGGAGACAAACTCTTCAACATCCTGAGCGAGATGAACCAGCTAGAGGCGAAAAATTATACTTCAAAAGTTTTAAGAGAGGTGGGAGCGCGAGGAGGAGTTAAAAATATAATGGTCGGGAGCTATGCGAAAGCCGGCGATAACTTCAGGATCGACGTCACGCTCCAGGAAGCAGATACCGGAGAATTACTGAAAACCGAAAGAGCCGAAGGCAAAGGGGAAGAGGGCTTTTTCTCCATGGTAGATGAATTGACCAGGAGAATCAAAGCGGATTTGAAGATTCCGGCCCAGGAAATTGCCGGTGATATCGATCAAGAAATAGGGAAGATCACTACCTCCTCCCCTGAGGCCTACAAATATTACAGCGAGGGCACAAAACTGCACTATGAACATGACGAGCGTCAAAGCATCCAGACAATGGAGAAAGCCATCGCCCTGGATCCCGAGTTTGCTATGGCCTACAGATCCATGTCCATGTCCCTAGGCAATCTGGGCTATTATTCCGAGGCCAGAAAATACCTTCAAAAAGCACTCGGTTTTACAGACAGAGTTTCAGACAGGGAGCGTTTTACCATCCAGGCAGATTATTACAGAGATGCAGAGGAGAACTACGACAAAGCCATTGAAGCCTACACTCAGTTATTGCAGCTTTATCCGGATGATAGCATTGGAAATACCAACCTGGGAATAATCTACACCAATATCGAAGAATGGGATAAAGCTATCGAACACTATGAAGCGCGTATCCAGAAGAGAGATGAGACCTATTTTCCTTACACCAATATCGTAGATTCCTGTATGGCCAAGGGATTGTATGATAAGGCGAAGGAGGTCCTTGAATCTTATATCCGCAATTTTAAAGAGAATTATATGATCCGTCTCTATTTATGCGTTGTTTATTATATTCAGGGGAAATGCGACCTGGCCCTGGTTGAAGCCAATAAAGCCAGCGCCCTTAATCCTTCTATGTTTTATAATTTTATGGCCAAGGGAGATATCTATCGAGATTGTGGTGATTGGCCGAAAGCGGAGACAGAATACCTGAAGCTGCTTGAGTTAGAGGAGAAGGCTGCCAATTTATACGGGAGGGATAACCTGGCCGCTTTCTATTTATTGCAGGGAAAGTACAAAGAATCAGAAGAGCAGCTCAAAAAAGGGATTGAACTCGCCCAAAAAATTGGCGATAAAGGCTGGGAATCGGATTTTTATACAAGATTAGCCTGTCAACATCTGGAATCGGGAAATCCGGCGAAGGCTTTGGGTGAATGCGACAAAGCCTTAGACGGCGCGATGGAAATGAAGAGCCAAGCTCGGCAGAGGAGCATTTTGTTTGCCAGAGGGATCGCCTATGCGGAACTAAAATCAATGGCTGAAGCCCAAAAAACCGCCGATGAGCTCAGGTCGGCCATTGAGAAAAGCCCCAACCAGAAAGCCATCAGGTATTACTATCAGCTTGCGGGCAGGATTGAGCTTGAAAAGGGAAATTATTCTCTGGCCATTGAACATATTAAGAAGTCCATTGCTTTGTTGCCGTTTCAATATTGGTTCGCTAATGAACACGCCTTATTCATGGATTCTTTAGCTTTAGCCTATTTTAAAGCCGGCGATTTAGAGAAGGCTCGGGAAGAGTATGAAAAAATAGCCAATCTCACGGTCGGCAGATTCTACTATGGCGATATTTACGCTAAGAGTTTCTATAGGCTGGGGAAGACTTATGAGCAGCAGGGGCAGAAAGAGAAAGCTAAAGAAAATTATCAGAAATTTTTGGACCTCTGGAAAGACGCCGATCCTGGCCTTATGGAAGTTAAGGATGCTGGGCGCAGGCTAGCCAGCCTGAAAAGCGCATCATTCTGAGGAACCTTTAATAGGCTCAAGTGACGGCTGTTCAATACCCCTGGCTTCGCGCCTCTTTTTCACCAGCTTGTCCGCGATGACATAAAAAGAGGGAACGACAATCAGGCTCAATACCGTCGATACAGTCAATCCTCCGATCACGGCTATGGCCATAGGCATCCGGATCTCTGAGCCTGATCCGATCCCAAGAGCCGGAGGAATGGCGGCCATTAATGTCGCCGTTGCCGTCATCAGAATCGGCCTGAGCCGAATGGGGCCTGCCTTCTGCATCGCTTCTCTTGCGCCAAAGCCCTTGGCCTTAAAATTGTTGGCATAATCCACCAGGATGATAGAGTTCTTTTCGACAATCCCCATCAAGAGCAAAAGGCCGATCATGCTGAAGATGTTTAAACTCCGACCCGTGATCAACAGCGCAAAAGCGGCGCCGGCAATGGAAAGGGGCAGAATAGTGATGATGGTCACCGGGTCTTTATATGAATTGAACTGCGAAGCCAATATCATGTAGGCTATGGCAACGCCAAGGAAGAGAGCGAAAACAAGGCTGCTCATCGATTCCCGGAAGGCGACACTCGCTCCTCCCAAAACGACCCGGTATCCTACAGGCAGGTCTTTGGATAGGCTTTCCACATACTTGATCGCCTGGTCCTGGGAATGTCCCGGAGCTACATTAGCAAAAATCGAAATGGCGCGTTCTCTATCCCGACGGGTTATGGCCTGGAGGGCCGGCTGCTCTAGATAGGTCACGAGAGACGACAACGGCACCAGGTCACCCGAACGCGTTCGCACACGCAGTCGGGCGATATCCTCGGGGCGTGACCTCTGGGAAGCCAGGAGTTTCAACCGGACATCGATTCGCCGTCCTCCGGTACTGTATTTTCCGACCCGGATACCGCCAACCAGTGCATTCAGAGTCGTGGCCACATCATCAATCGTAACTCCTACATCCGCGGCCATGGCGCGATCGGGCGAAATTCGCAACTCGGGCATCCCTAACTGGTAATCCGTATCCAGGTCGACAACCAGACCACTGGCAGCTAATTGACTCATCATTTTCTGGCTGAGAGACACTAATTGGTCCCAGTTCGAGCCTCTCACAGAAAATTCAACCGGGAATCCTCTCTGTGCCGTAAATCCCTGCTGGGAAAGGTCCTGGATAACCGCCCGCAAGCCAGGAATTGCGTTCAAGTCTCTGCGCAGCAGGGCTGAAAATTGGGACTGGCTGAGTTTTCGCTGCTTGGGGGGAACCAGAGTCAAAATCAAATTCCCTGAATTGACCCCTCCTCCGCCCATGCCGCCCACATAACTAAATATCTGTTGAACTTCCGCACGGTTAACGACCGCCGCCTCAGCCTTTTGGACCAACTTATCTGTTTCAGTGATATCCGAGCCAACAGCGGTTTGGAGGCGGACAGCAATTCGGCTCAAGTCCTGGGAAGGCACAAATTCGCGCGGCAATAATCTCAGGATCACGAGAGAAATTGCAAAAAGGAGAGCAGCCAGACTCAGAATGAGACCGGGGCGCCTTAGTCCTCGGTGCAGGACCGAAGAATATGTTTTTTCCAGCCATCGGAAGCTCTTATCTACCAAAAAGCCCAAACGGCTGCGGCCCTCACGGATTGTTTTTAGAAACTGAGAGCATCGCGCTGGAGCCAAGGTGACCGCCTCAACGTAGGAGAGGAGGACAGCCAGGCAAAGCGTGATCCCGAACTGGAGGAAAAAGCGGCCGATTACTCCCTTCATGAATACGACCGGAACAAAAATCGCCACCACCGCCAGGGTTGCGGCCAAGGCTGCGAAGGAAATTTCGTGAGTCCCCTCGAGTGCGGCCGGGACAAGCCCTTTTCCTCCTTCCCTGTGGCGGAATATATTCTCCATGACCATGATGGCGTCATCGACCACGATCCCGACTGCCAGAGCCAAGCCGAGCAGGGTGAAGGTGTTGAAGGTAAAACCGAGAAAATAGATGATGGCAATCGTCCCCATCAGGGACATCGGTATAGCCAGAATAACATTAAGAGTACTGGAAAGAGAGCCGAGGAACAACCAGCAGACCAGGGCCGTGAGGACTACTGACAGAACCAGTTCCAGTTGGATTTCTTTGACCGAATCTTCGATGAATCGGGTCGAGTCAAAATTAATGTTTACCGTCATTCCCTGGGGCAGCGTTTTTTGGAAATCGGCCAGGGCCCGTCGCGCCGCCTTGGCCACAGCCACAGCATTGGCGCCTCGCTGTTTTTTCAAGCCGAGTCCTTGGCCCGGCACTCCGTTGACCCGGGCCAGGCGCCGGATGTCTTCAAAGCCGTCTTCAACCAGGGATACATCGCTCAGGTAGATCGGGCTGCCGTTGATCTCACGGACGACAATATGGCGGAGCGTCTCAAGGTCGATGGCCTCTCCGAGAACCCGGATATTCACTTCCCTGCCTGAAGTTTCCAGTCGGCCCGCAGGGAGCTCAATGTGCTCACGTTGTAAAGCCACAATGACGTCTTGGACCGTTAATCCTTTCTCGTCGAGCTTGGTCGCGTCCAGCCAGACACGCACATTGCGATTCTGAACGCCCATCACGGTGATCTCGCCGACGCCGGGGATGGTCTGCAATTTTTCTTTCAGGCTGTATTGAACATAGTCGCTGAGAACCCGCTGCGGGAATGGGCCGGCTAAGGAGATCATCATGATCGGCTGGTCTTCAGGATTGGATTTCGCAATCACTGGCGGGTCGATGTCCCGGGGCAGCCTCCGCTGCGCCTGGGAGACTTTGGTCTGGACATCCTGTAAGGCGAGGTCGACGTTCCGAGAAAGCTCGAGCTCCACAGTTATATAGGCGCTGCCCATGCGTGAGTACGAGGTGATCGTCCGGATCCCTTCCACCTGAACAAGGGCTTCTTCCAGCGGATCCACAACGTCATTCTCGATGACCTCAGGAGCAGCCCCTTCCCAAACTACAGAAACCGTAATGGTGGGGAAATCGACATCGGGGAATTGGCTGATGCCGATGCGGGAAGCCGCGACGATCCCAAAGACCACGGTAGCTGCCATCAGCATCCAGGCTAGGACCGGTTTTTTAACGCAAACGTCTGTTATTTTCATGACCAGGTTCCTTTCAATTTAACACTTTATCCCTCATGGGGGCAACCTCATTCTTGACGGGAACCTTGGCGATCCTGACAGGGGCGCCATTGCGCAAAGCTTCACCTCCACGAATGACAAGTATCTCTCCAGGCTTTAAGCCAGAAAGAACTTCCACTTGGCCGTCGGCCGTCCTCATTCCCAGAGTGAGGATCCGTTCCGCCGCAGAATCCTTTTCAACCACAAAGGCTATAAAACCGCGCTCGCTGGGGCGAACAGAGGTAAGCGGAATTACCGGAACAGTTCGAGCGCTGCTTACCGGGACCGTAATCTCAGCAAAAGCTCCAGGCCGCAAGGCTTCGTCCTTTGTGTCACTAATTTCCGCTGTCACATCGACCATCCTTGAGACTTCATCGGCTGAGGCGGCCACATGAATGATTTTCGAACTGAATTCACGCTCATTGTCTCTTATTTTGAAAAGGGCTTTCATTCCTGGTTGTAACTGGCTGGCATCGCGTTCAGGGATCTTGAAACGGAGAAGCAGAGGTTCGCGGCGGATAAGCGTTGCCAGCACTGTACCCGTTTCGACATATTGGCCTGTTTGGACCGTCCGCGTCTGGATGATTCCCGAAAAAGGAGCGCGGACATAGGCATCATGCAGGTTGAGCTTGGCCTGGTTGAAGGCGGCTTTTGTCTGGGCTACATCAGACTTGGCTAACAATACCTTGGTCCGCCATGTCTCAACTTCCTCGCCAGGAATGAGTCCCGGCGTCTGTTTGATCGCTGCTTCGCGGCGTTTTAATCCGGCCTCGGCATCAGCGAGAGCTGCGTCTGCTTTCTCACAGGCCGCTTGAGCCGCTTCGACGGCCAGTCGATAGCGCTCGGTCTCGATCTCGACCAGCACCTGATCGACTTTGGCAAAATTGCCTTCCGAGAAGAGAACCCTATCAACCACGCCGGAAACTCGGGCGGTGACCTGGACTTTCTCGAAGGCATCTATCGACCCGACAGCACTAACCGAATAAACTAGAGATTTGATTTTTACGGCTTCGACATCAACAGGAAATGTAATTTTCGATCTATCATAGAGCGATCCAGCCTTTCCTGGAGGCGATGCCTTGGTGCCTTTCTTGCAGTTGACGGGAAAAAAACTCAAAGCTATTACTGCGAAAATCGATATTTTCATAAATTTCTTGTTCAACGTTGTGGCTCCTTTCCAAAGGGATCTAACCCTAAGGCTGCTTCAAGATTTAAATAGGCTATCCCTAGGCCGTATCGTTGGCTGACGAGTTGGACTTCGGCTTCGAAAAGACTGACATTCGCATCGGCCACTTCCAGAGCCGTGCTGAGCCCCTGTCGATAGAGCTCTGTAATCTCAGCGGCGTTTTTTTTGGCTACTTCGTTGGCTACCATCGCCTGTTTAAGAGACGCCCGCTGATTCGCCAAGGAGACTAGAGCGTCCCGGACATCAAGTTCGACCTGCCTCATCGCTGCCTTAACATCCAGGTCCGCGAGATAAGCCAGGGCTTTCTGCTCGGCGTAATCAGCATTGCGATTGAAACCATCAAAGATGGCCCAGGTCAAGGTCAGCCCGGCACTCCAGTTGGTTGATCTCCCTGTCAAGCCTGCTTCATTGGTATAGCGGTATTGCCCGGTCAAGGCCAGGCTGGGCAGCCACTTGA
>Ga0315280_10001136_pt1 | contig 46887 bp, 35 predicted proteins | sample YL17G06_40_MG_FD_203697 | JGI IMG/M metagenome (GOLD analysis project Ga0315280, IMG submission 203697) | Sediment microbial communities from Yellowstone Lake, YNP, Wyoming, USA - YL17G06_40 | ecosystem: Environmental > Aquatic > Freshwater > Lake > Sediment | place: USA: Wyoming | collected... | reverse complement strand
CCTTCTCTTTTGTACTCCCGACCCGCTGAATGCCATTCAACCAATGCTTGCTCGAATCGTACGTATAGCTGGTCGCCGTGTCAAGATTCAAGTAACCCGCGCGGTTGTCGCTTTTGAACGCCTGCTTGGTGCGCCTGCCCGCCTTGTCGAACTCGACTTTTCGCTCGCCCAACGGGTAGAGCGTCTCGGTCCCGTAAGTCTGCCCGTTGAGCCGCTCCTTGGTCGACCGCCCGTCGTTGTCGCCATACTCATACTGCGCCTTGTCCAGATTGCTCCCATCCCTCTGAATTTGCGTCAGGCGGTGCTTGGTGGAATCATACGGAATAGGCCTGGGAGCAATTCAAGTTCAAATAGGGAAAAGAGGTTCCCCCCCTCGCGCCAAGCTCTGAAGGAGCGTTCTAGATCGCGCATCGTCGCCGCCGCTTGGAGGGCGCCCTGTCAGGGCTTGACGGGGGTGGGGCCGTCGCGTCCCAGGGCGTTGCTCTGGGCGGATATAGCTGACCCTTTCCGGGTTGTCGCTGGGAGAAATCCGGGTTAGTACAGGTAGGCGCAAATGATTGAAGGCTCGTTGTCCCGCCTACCAACTATGCATCGTTCTTGGTGTGAGAGACTACCGGGCCTCAGGGTCGGCGATCATCTTTGTAATCCTCTTTCTACTGATCAACGACGGAGCCATCCACATTGAGTCTTGTCTTGAGGGATCGGGGCTTGAAGGGATGGCGTTCTTGGGCATTGTCCACCAATTCCACCCCGATACCGGGCACATCCGGAACAATGAGAAATCCATTTTCCAACTTCAGGGAGCTCTGCACGATCTCGCTCTTGGGTGGCTTGTTTTCTCCTCCCGGATATTCCTGCAAGGCGAAGTTGGGGATGCAGGCCGCCAGTTGGACACAAGCGGCTGTGCTGACCGGGCTGAGTGGGTTGTGTGGGACGACACCGACATAGTGTGCCTCGGCCAGAGCGGCGATTTTTTTGCATTGCGTCAGACCTCCCGCCGAGCAGACGTCGGGCCGGACGTATTGAACCGCCCCGCGTTTCAAGAGCATGTCGAATTCGTGAATCGTCAGCAATCGTTCGCCGGTTGCGATGGGGATGTTGACTTTGCTGGCGACCCATTCCATCGCATCAAAGTTATCGGGCAAAATAGGATCTTCGTAGAAGAACGGATGAAACTGCTCTATGCCTCGCGCCAGAACGACCGCTTCCGCGGGTGTCAGACGCCGATGGATTTCCAGGCAGAGATCCACGTCGTTTCCCACGGCTTCGCGGTAGCGACGAACCGTTTCGATCGCATCGTCCATCTTGTCGGCATGGGTCTTGAAGTAGGGCACGTCTCGCGACTCATCCAGGAAGGGAGTGAGGTGCCCAACGGCGGTGAATCCCTGCTTCTTGGCTTCGATGCAGCCGTTGACCAATCGTTCCTTGGTGCTCCCAGACACATGACAATAGACTCTGACCTTGTCGCGGCATTTTCCGCCCAACAGTTGGTAGCAGGAAACGCCGAGATACTTTCCGGCAATGTCCCACAGCGCGATGTCAATGGCGCTCAAGGCACCCATGATGGCCGAACCGCGAAAGTGCGTGGAGCGATAGAGATACTGAAAGTGGTGTTCGATCCGGAGAGGGTCCTGGCCGATGAGATAGCTCTTGCAGCTGTCCACGGCTTTTTCCGAGGCCTCGAGAAAACCCCACGCGCCCGATTCGCCCAAACCAGTGATGCCTTCATTGGTGTGCACTTTCACAAAGAGATAGCGATCCACCGGGATCGTCTCGATTCTGGTGATTTTCATCGGGACCATACCCTTTCGGGGCGGTCCAGGTGTTGCGTTCAGGCTAAAAGCCTTGCTGCTTGAAAGAGCGACTGCGCCGAGGCCAAGCAGGTTTTTCCAGAAATCGCGTCGGTTCATGGATCTGCTCCTTTCGTCTTTTTCAGAACACAGACCAGGGGTTAGGTTGCTTGCTTCACCTTTTCCTTTGGTTCTTGGCTCTACCTGCGCCCTATCCCGCGATGCATTGCAATGCGCAAATCTTCCTTACCAGAATGGGCCGAGCAAATCGCGATACCCTCAGCCAACCGATTCTCACACCGTTTCTCAAGGGGAGATGAACGGTCTATTCCTCGTTCGTCGTTTATGGACTTGCGTTAACCTTGGATCATGGTTACACTCTCTCAAGAAAGCAGGGCTTTGTTTTCGGCAAGAGTGATCGGGCAAATATCCTTGGAAGGACAGGAGAAAACCTGACGATGGTGAAAGCGATCTCCCAGAAGCATTGGTCGAAGTGCTTTGGTCTGATGGCGGGCGGATGTCCTGTGGCGGCGATTGTGGCTATATTGTTCGTTGCCTGGGCCGCGGAAAGTCTTGCCGCGGAGCCGACATCCGAGAACAGCCCCAGACTGAAGGAAGTTCTCCAGAAGTATCCCAAGGCGGACCTGAACGGCGATGGTGTTTTGACCGCCGAGGAGGCGCGGACGGCTCGCCAGCAGTTCCAAAAGGAGCGGGCCAATAAGGCGGGTGTGCGGGCAGGCAAGAGTAGCCAGGCGGAACAAGGCCGTCCCGGCCAGACCGCACCGCAGCCCACCTTTGCAAATGTCCAGTATGGGCCACACGAGCGAAACGTCTTGGATTTCTGGAAGGCCGACAGCCAAAAGCCTACGGCCCTGGTGGTATTCATCCATGGCGGTGGTTTTGTTGGTGGCGACAAGTCCAAGGCCGACAGCGAGATTATTCGGGCATGTCTCGACGCGGGTGTCTCCTTCATGGCCATCAACTACCGCTTTCGCCAGCACGCGCCGATCCAGGACATTCTTCGTGATGCGGCCAGAGCGATCCAGTTCATCCGCGACCACGCGAAAGAGTACAACATTGACCCAAAGCGGATCGCTAGTTATGGCGGCTCAGCCGGAGCGGGCACGTCGCTTTGGTTGGCCGTACACGATGACCTCGCTGATCCCAAGAGCACCGATACTGTCTTGCGCCAGTCTAGCCGCCTGTCCGCCGCCGGGTGTTTCAATGGGCAAGCGACCTACGATATGACTGAATGGGAAAAAATCATCGGCCCGTTCCAGGAGGAATGGATGCGAAGTCCCAAGGAAAGGATCGAGTTCTATCACTTCAAAAGCGAAACCGACGTTGAGACGCCCGAAGGCAGGAAAATCCTCGACGATTGCAGTATGCTCCGCCAAATCACGCGCGACGACCCGCCGATCTTCATGGCGTGCGGTCTGGCGGATGAAGAGCCAAAGAACCGGGGGCAGTATGTCCACCACCCACGGCACATGGCTGCGGTCAAGAAACAGTGTGAGGCGGCCAAGATCGAGTGCGTCACAGTAGGGCGCGAAGATTTCCCCAATCGGAACAAACTCCTGCTGGAGTTTCTGTTCAAGCACCTGAAGGTCAAGTGAGTTTGGGCAACGTCGTAAGCGAGAATCCACATTGGTGGTCGAACGGCGGTCTACTTCGCAGCGAAATCTCGGGCTGGCCGAAGTTGCCGATCCTGCGGCGGCGATGGGAGCCAACAAGAGACTGGACGATCAAAACAATTTCGAGGAGCCGACAATGACAGAACACAAATTCACAAGCAAATTGGGGCGTCGCGCGTTTCTCGCCGGAACGGCGGCAACCAGCTTCACCATTATGAAGTCGTCGCTGGTCCGCGGCACCGAGGCTAACTCGGCGATCGAACTGGGCATGATCGGCTGTGGCGGCCGGGGCAATTGGATCGCCAAACTGTTTGCCAAGGCCGGCACCTATCGGTTCGTCGCCTGTGCCGACTATTTTCAGGACCGCGTGGATGCGTTCGGGGGCAAGTTTGAGATCAAACCCGACCGACGCCATTCAACCCTGTCGGGCTACAAGAGACTCTTGGAAAGCAAGCTCGACGCCGTGGTCATTGAGACGCCGCCCCACTTTCATCCCGAGGAGGCGGCTGCGGCGGTTGAGGCCGGCAAGCACGTCTATCTGGCCAAACCTGTGGCGATTGACGTGCCCGGCTGCTTGGGTATCGCCGAGTCGGGCAAGAAGGCAACCGCCAAGAGGCTTGTCTTCCTGGTGGATTTTCAGACACGCGCCAACGAGTTCTATCGCGAGGCCGCCCGGCGCGTTCACGGCGGCGACCTCGGCAAGTTAGTCTGCGGTGAAGCCCATTATCCCTGGCAAGGAGGCGGCTCCGGGACCGACTCCCCCGATCCCGAGCAACGCCTGCGCAATTGGTATTGCACGTTGGCAATCTCGGGCGACGTGATCGTCGAACAGGACATCCACGCCCTCGATGTCGCCACTTGGTTTATCAACGCCGATCCGGTTCGGGCGTTCGGCACGGGAGGCAGGACGCTTCGCAAGTTTGGCAATATCTGGGACCATTTTTCGGTCATCTACTGGTTCCCCGGCGATTTTGTTCTCACGTTCAGCTCGGTGAAAATCATCCCTGGACATAAGGATGAAATCCGCTGCCGCATTTTCGGGAGCGAAGGTGTTGTCTTCACCGACTACTACACAGAAGTTCGGATTAGCGGCAAGAAACCCTATCCGGGTGGCACGAACGATAACCTGTATCAAAGCGGTGCCGAGACGAACATCCAGGAATTCTATCGGTCGGTCACCCAGGGCAACTATGCCAACACAACCGTCGCCCCTTCGGTGCGTTCCAATCTAACGTGCGTTCTGGGCCGAACCGCTGCTTACTCAGGGAAAGTCGTCACGTGGGACGAAATGATGCGAGCCGCCGAAAAACTCGAACCCGACCTTCGCGGCTTGAAAGCGTAACCGCTGTTCTGGAGTTCGACGGCTCGATGTCGCCCCGCCTTGCGCCGCCTTGACGAAACAGACGCCGCGCGGTGAAGGAACAGCCTCGCGAGCTGCCGCCCGTACCATACCAAGCGAATGACCGAACTTGCCGTCCTGCACAAGGCAGGCGGGAGGCGACCCAATCAGGAACCGAGAGTTTGAAATGATTGAAATGAACACCCTGCTCCGAAATGGTAGGAATGACTTGTCTCCGGGCACGGCAATTTGCGCGCGCCGGTGCTATCGAAAAGGCGATATAGCTCCCAAGATTCATTTCTTGCCTCGCTTGGCTGAAATAGCGAAACTGAAGATTCGAGAAGATCACAAGTCCTTCCTCGGACGTTTTGACCGATACCAGATTATGGGGCGTTATCCGGATTGCCATGCGCCGCGAATGGACCCAGCCAGAGCACGACAAATGATGAAGCTGGCGGAAGAGATCTTCCAATGGTTGACCGAACAGTTTTGAACCTGGTTCGACGCTATCTTGATGGAGTGCGGTCTTCGGGCATTCGCGTCAAGCGGGCGATCCTTTTCGGTTCGCATGTGCGCGGCGAGGCGAACTCAGAGAGCAACATAGACCTGATTGTTATTGCCCCGGAGTTCGACGGATCGCGTGACGAGGACCTCGTGGATCGCCTATGGGAAACGCGAGGCGTAGCCGACTGGCGAATCGAACCCTTTCCATGCGGCGAGCGGCAGTGGGAAACCGATGACATAGATCCGATTCTCGAGATTGCTCGCCGCGAGGGACGGACAATCGAGACCGCCTGAGATGCAACAGTTGACTTTTTCCACCTCGTTTCTCAGGCAGAGAAGAAAAACCCTCCCTCCTTCAAAAAACCTGCGCCTGAATTCTGAAAGAACGAGCGTGGCAAATTCCATCCCGCGGTTTCTTCAAATCACACTCGACAGATCGGCCACGAAAAGCTGACGTCTGCCTTCAGGGGCTGCCTGGAAAGAGACCCTCTTGTAGTCCGGGCTCCAACAGGGATGCCCGTCCAAACGGAAAACCGGATCATCTCCGAGCTTCCTTGGATCAATTGTTGGTATCTCGCAGACTTGCCGTTCCTCCTGCGCCACGAGGTCAATCAGGCGAATGACAATGGTCTGCCTGTTGGCAGAAGTGCCCTTTTCGTCCGTGACTATGTATTTGCCTCGCGGCTCGATGCTGGGATGTCCCCCGCCTTTGATCTTGTCGCTGAGAACCCTGAACTCCGTTCCGTCATAGCGGAACTGGCAGATGCGCGTCGGCCCGCCGTCCGGGTTTAGGTTTCGGATGAGATGCTCGCCGTCGGGATGCCAGTTCGGATGCCCTCCCTGGTTTTTCCAGACAGGAACCCTGGGCGTATTGGGGGCGTAACGAATATCGGTTCCGTCGGACTTGAAGGTGAAACTCATGGGGTTGCGCTCGCTGCTGCCATCTTCCACGATGTAGCGGAGGACTTGGTGGATACGGGTGCCCTGCTTGTTGAACTTTGAGTGCCAGAAATAATAAGTCCCACCCGGTTGGGGAGGCGGTGTAGGCACCTTGGCGGCCACGTCCTCAATACTGACCAGGAGCGTTTTCTTGTTGGTCTTCAGGTCGGTTTGCCAGAGGCCCTCCTCCTTCGAGGCACCGGGAGGCAGCCGGGGCGGATGTCGCGGGTCTTTCGATGGCACACCGTATCCCAATTGGGTGATGTCGCGCAGTTCGTGGGGAAAGCCGATAATGCAGGATTCATCCGGCGCGATGTGATAGAGCGGCCCGGCGTAGGCCTTGGTCTCTCCGGTTTCCAGGTCTATGCGGACGCCCACCGCTGTGCCGCCGATCACGTCATTGGTGTAGAGGTAGCGGTCCGATGCTCCCCAGTTCACATTCGCGCCGGTCTGGAAGCCCCAGCACTTCGTGATATAGACCGTCCGGATTGTTTTCTCGTCCAGGTCAATCAGACAGACCTCGGCCATATCGCCGAGGACGGGCATGCGATCGTCAAAGGGCAAACGTGTAACGGCGATATACTTCTGAGACTGGCTGTAGGGACAGATGTCGAAGTAGGTCTGGACATAGTGGCCGTCGTCCGGGGTCACCTGCGTGATGGGCGCCAGGGTCTTCGCCGGGTTGCAGGGTTTGAAGTCAAATCTCTTCTTTCGCGAAAACGTGTTCTCGACACCCCAAGTTCCCTGTGACGAAGCCATGGCTAGCAGCCCCGCCGACGTGAAGAAAAATCCGCGGCGATCCATCCGATTATTCCCCTTTTCGTGAGTCTTTTGCCATCCGACCAGATATTGGTTGCCACACGATACCATTCTGCAAGCCGGATCAGAATGGAAAGGATGAGGCTTACTCACCGGATGGTCTTTCCGCGAAAAGAAAGCGGCAAGAGAAAAGGGAATTGGAGAAAGAAGCGGCTGCCCGCAGGCGCTCGTGGCAGGCAGCAAACCCGCCCGAAGGGAAGCAGAGCGATTCATCGCCGCTCAAGGATTTCGCCGTAGGCTGCTAGTGTGAGTTCTATCGTTCGCTCGACAGTAAAGTGTTCGCGGACGCGCCGTTGGCCACTGGCAGCCAGACGAGAACGCAGATCGCCGTCCTGCATGACCCGGACAATTGCGCGGGCCAACGCCTCGCTTTGGCGTGGCTCGACCAGAAGCCCCGTCTCGCCGGCGATAACAATGTCGGGAACGCCGCCTGCCCGCGTTGCCACGATTGGCAAACCGAGCAGCATGGCATCCAGAAGCGAAGTGCAAAGGCCTTCCATGTGCGACGAAAGAGCGAACAGGTCGGATGCCGCCAAGTAGCGCTCGACATTGTCGCGAAAACCAAGCAAGCGGAACTGTTGGCCCAATCCCGCCCGAGCGATTTGCGCTTCGAGCGAGGCGCGCAGTTCGCCTTCGCCGAGAACGATAAATCGGAGACGAGGCGCCTCGGCCACCGCAATTCGTGCCGCCCCAATCAGTGTTGCATGATCCTTGTGGTCCGTCAGCGCACCGACATTGCAGACGAGGAACTCATCGTGGGCGATCCCGAGCTCGCGGCGCGTGGCGCACCGATCGGTCTGATAGGTGAATTTCGCCGGATCCACACCGCTGGGGACAAGCCAGATCCGATCGCTTGCAACCCCGCCTCGGATCAGAACGTCGCGCACCGCCGTCGAGATCGCCAGATAGTAGGCGGCGGGATGCAAGTATTTCCGGCGGGAGAACCAATTGCCGCCGATGGCGAAGTCCACACGCCGCGACACGACAATTGGGGGCGCGAGCGATTTATCGTAACTGAGCCAAGCCATACCGTGAGCTAAGGCCGAGTGGGCATGGATCAGGTCGCCTTGCCGCGCCCTCACGAGCCGTCTCAATCGGCGCCCTGCCCACCAATCCCACTCGCCGCGCGGGGAATCGAACACAATATCAATCGGGACGTTGGCCAGACGTTGGGCCAAGCGACTGCCGGCGGGTGTAACGAGGGTAATGCGATGGCCGCGCCGTGAAAGCCCGCGAACGAGCGACTCGATTTGAGCCTGCCCGCCGCGCCAGTCGCGCGCGACATCCACATGAATCAGCGATAGGCTTCGTTCATCCATACTGGATCGGATACTCGATTTGCTCGCGTGTTCAAACGCCCAGTTCGGGCCAACGTCGTCGAACTCCTTCGAGCACATCGGCGACCAGGACGCGCTCCATGCAGCGGTGGTCAATTGGGCAGCAGCGCAACATGCAAGGCGCGCATGCCGTCTCGCGCCGGATAACGATGGCGTTCTGACTCCAAGGGGATGTCTTGATCCAGTCGGTCGGCCCAAAAATCGCAACAGTTCGCACGTTGAGCGCCGCCGCCATGTGCATCGGCCCCGAGTCGTTCGTCACAAAGATCGTCATTCGTCGGATCAGCGAGACCAGTTCGGTGAGTGAAGCCCGACCAGACAGGTTGTGTGCCCTCTCTCCCACAATGTTGCAGATTCCCTGAGCCGTTGAATACTCGCCTTTTGATCCGGCCAGAACAACCACGCCGCCCGTTACCTTGATCAAATGCTGGGCGACCGTGGCGAATCGGTTCGTCGGCCAGCGTTTGGAGCTGCCGTAGAAGGCGCCCGGATTGATGCCAATCAGCGGAATTCCTGCGGCAATTCCTTCGGTTTCGAGCAAGTGGTTCACAGCCTCGCGCGCCTGCGATTGTTCCTCAAGCACCAGCGGCGGAATTGTCTCGGGCACATCGCCAAGGGCACTCAGAAGGTTGAAATGGTAGCGCACCTCGTGGTCGCGCAAGAGAGGGGGCTGGACGTGAACGGGATCGGTGAGCAGGAATGACCGGCCGTCGCGGGCATAGCCGACACGGCGCCTCACCCGTCCCGCCCAGAGCAACAGTGCAGCGGCAAATGAGTTGGGAAAAGCGATGCCAAGATCGAAGCGCCCGTCGCGCAACCGCCGCGCCAGCCGTTTGAAGCTCCGCCATCTGCCGTGCTTCTCCTCTTCCCATACCTCATCAATATCGGGATTGGTCCGCAGGAGGGTTGCGACCCAGGGACGAGCGATGGCCGTAATCCGCGCCGACGGATAGCTCTGACGGACCACGCGAATTGTCGGCGTTGTGATGATTGTATCCCCCACCCAATTCGCGCATTTCAGAATGATTTTGTTTACCGTCTGGCCAGACAATTCACGCCCTACTTGTTCGGTTCGCATTGCCTTTTTACTCTTGCCTTTTGTCCTTTTCCGCCTGCTGGCGCTCCCAGAGCTTGGCATATTTCAAAAACACACTATACGCGGAGAGGGAGCAAATGACCAGTCCCGTCAAACCGTCCAGAAAGCCCAGTTGCAGAACATATTGCCGGAAGAAACGCCACGCCGGACGCAAGGCGAGATGGTGCCAGCGCACGCGCGGTGTGCGCTTTGCACGGTCGCCCGACGCCCAAGCCGTATAGCGATTGAACTTTCGAATATACTGGTCGAAACTGTTGAACGTGTAATGGAGAAGTTTGCCGCGAAGCCAACCGACCCGCCCGCTCTCGACGATCACGTCCGCGTGGACCTCGCGATCCTGATAGCGGCCCAGGTCGCGGCGAAACAATCGCAGAACGGCATCGTGCTGCCAGCCGCCAAAACGCACCCGTTTGCCCAGAAAATGATTGACGCGCCGGATGCGAAAACCATCCAGGCCGCCGCTGTTTTCCAGAACACCGAGAATCTCGTCGCGAAGCTCGGGCGTCACGCGTTCGTCGGAGTCCACGATCATGACCCAGGGATGGGCCACTTGCGGAATCGCCCAGTTCTTCTGCGTTGCCGAGTTGATATACTCGTGCTGGAGAATGCGATCGGCAAACTCGCGCGCGATCTCGACCGTGCGATCGGTCGAAAAGGAGTCCACGACAACCACCTCGTCGGCCCAACGCACCGACTCGAGGCAGGCGCGGATGTTTCGCTCCTCGTTGAACGTCGGAACCACGATCGAGAGCTTTTCACGCGGTGACATGTTCGGCGTTGACGCTTTGGGACAGTCCGTCATAGTGGACGTTCAGAACAATTGGATTGTTTTGAGTGTGGCAAAACGGTGTCAACATGGAAAGCACGATCCGCACTCGCCTTGCTGAAGTTCATCGTCGGATCGAAGCCGCCGCTCGACGCACTGGCCGCGATCCCTCCGCAGTCCAACTGATCGTAGTGACGAAGAACCGCGCGATCGCCCAAATTCGTGAGGTCCTGGCGTGCGGCCCCTATTGTCTTGGCGAAAACCGCGTCCAGGAAGCCCTCGAGAAAATTCCACAACTCCCGCCCGACACCATCTGGCACTTGATTGGCCATCTTCAGCGCAACAAGGCCAGGCACGCCGTTCGACATTTCGCGTTGATTCATTCTCTCGACAGCGAACGGCTGGCCGAGGCGCTCCAGCGGGCAGCCGAAGCCGAGGAAAGTGGCACGGGCATCTTGCCCGTGAAACCATCTCCGACTGTCGAGACGCTGATTGAAGTGAACGTCTCAGGCGAGCAGACAAAGTTTGGCCTCCCACCCGAGGCCGTCGAGCCGCTTCTGGCTACGATTCGGCGGTCTTACGACCGCTTGCGGGTGCGAGGGTTGATGACAATGGCTCCTTATGTTTCCGATCCCGAAACGGTTCGGCCCGTTTTTCGCGGCTTGCGACAACTGCGTGATCGGTTGGTCTCTCAAGGCTATGATCTGCCTCATCTTTCGATGGGCATGACGAACGACTTCGAGGGGGCTGTTGAGGAAGGCGCGACGATGGTGCGCATCGGCACAGCCATTTTTGAAGGATGAAGGCGGAAGGATGAACGATGAATAAAGGTTCAACGGCTCTTGAGATTACAGCCGCGGCGCAGCCTCGATCACCGCTGCGGCAGAGCACTCTCACATTCGGAGCAATTGTCTTGGTCGGCATTCTGTTTGGTCTGCCGTCGCTGCCGGAGCCGTTTGGCGTTGATCAGGGCATCTATGGCTATATCGGAGAGCGGCTGCTCGAAGGCGCCGTGGACCACCGCGATGTGTTCGATCACAAGCCCCTGGGGATTCATCTCGCCTATGCCGTCGCGTTTGCGCTTTTCGGCCACCAAATGTGGAGTGTGCGTCTGCTCGATCTTCTGGCGGCAATTGCAACCGCGTGGGGGCTTTGCACTTTCGGGCGGCGATTTGTTGGAGTCAGGATGGGCCTGATCGCCGGGCTGCTCTACGTTGCCTATTATGAGGGCGCTTTCGATTGGATGTCGCGCGCGCAGCCCGAGACCTGGGTCAATCTGGCGTTTGTCGCCGCGCTGGCGCTGGTTGCCGGGCCGCGAAGCCAGCCGCGTACAATGGCGGCTGGCGTGTTGCTCGGCGTGGGCTTCTGGTCTAAGCCGACGATTCTTTTGCTGGCGCCAATTTGGATCTTTGTCCTTGCGGATCGCGCGATCCGCGAACCCGACGATCGTCGCAAGCGATTTCAATTCGATCTCCTGGTTGCTGGCGCCGGAGCTCTGGCGATTGGCATGGTTGTGGTTGTCTATTACGCCGCCAATGGTGCCCTGCGCGATCTCTACGAGGCGGTTTTTCTCTTCAACGTGCGTTACCATAACCGCTTCCAACTGCTTCGGGAATGGCGTCAGACAGGCGCGGCTCTTCTTTACATCATCCGCCCTCTTTATGCCGCAGCACTTCTCGCGCTTTTGGCCATGGCAATCGCCGTCATGCAAAAGGAATGGCGCGCAGTAGGGTTGGGTTTGGCCTGGCTGGTCCTTGCGTTTGCGACCGTTTTCTGGCAAGCGGGCTTTGCCAGAAGTCACTACGTATTGGTTCTCGCGCCGATGATTTTTCTGGCTTCGCTGGGATTAGATGGCGCAATCAAAATGCTGACCACGCTTTCGCGTGACGACACATACAGACGAGTGGCCTCAGTGTGTGTGACCTCCGTATGTTGCTGCCTAATTCTTGTCAATCTCGCCGGCCTTTCCGCTGGCCGATGGGAAAAGTTCGTCATGTTGCTTAACAGCCGTTTGCCGCGCGAGAAATACCACGCCACATTTTGGCTCAAAGGCGCACCGGGCCGCAGTGGCTACAGTTTCCAGGAGCTCCGTGAAATTGCCGCCTATCTCGAAGAGCAAACCACGCCCGAACAGACCGTCTATGTCTGGGGTTTCCGACCGCTGATTGCTTATCTCGCCCACCGACACATGCCGACCCGGTTCATCTTTCGTTATCCACTGACGCGTGCGAACAACCCGGGCTGGTGGGCCGAAGTTCTGTCAGACCTCGATCGCTCACCGCCTGTTTTTTTTGTCGTTGTGTTGGACGACCGCGGTCGTTATCAGCCGGAGACGTCCAAAGAAGCGCTTGAGTCGAACGCCGCTCTTAGCCTGTTTCTTCATAGCCGTTACGAACTCGACCGCACGATGGCTGATTTTGAAATCTACCGGCTTCGGGCGAACAAACAGCAATAAGGTCTTGCAAGCTGTTCGGACGCGGCCTAGCGTCAATCGTAAGTCGTTTGAACCGTGCAACAAGAAAGGGTGGTCCTGAATCGTCCTATGGTGTTCCGATCGCCTTCATTCCTTTCCCGAGACTCTTCTGCGGAAGACGAAACCCCGTCGGTGGGAATGGTTTCGGGCATGGTCTGCGTGCGATGCGGGCGGACGTTTGGCCGGTTGAAAAGCGCCCTGTGGTGTCCCGATTGCGGTATGGAAGGAATTCTGGACCTGCAATATGACTATGACTTGATCGGGAAGGTCCTCACACTGGCGAGGCTTGGCCAAACAACAGTCCGAACTCAATGGCGCTACCTGCCCCTGTTGCCGGTTCGGGGCCCGACGCGGGTTCCTCCGCTCGATGTGGGCTGGACACCCCTATACGACGCGCGTGCTCTGGCCCAAACCATGGGGATGGATCGCATCTGGTTGAAAGACGAAAGCAAGAATCCAACGGGTTCGATCGAGGATCGCGCGACGGCGGTTGCCGTGACGCGTGCGCTCGAAGACAACTATTCGATCCTGACGTGCGGTTCAACGGGCAACGCGGCGCTTTCGTCGGCGGCGTTGACAGCGGCAGCGGGGCTTCGCACCACGCTGTTTGTCGGCCACGAGGCTTCGGACGGCTTCATCGCGCAGTTGCTGCTGTTTGGCCCCGATGTGTTTGTTGTCGAGGGCAACTCTGAGGACGCGGTTCGGTTGAGCATCCGGAGCGCGGAAGAGTATGGCTGGTATAATCGCAACGGGGCGGTCAATCCCTATCTCATCGAAGGCGAGAAGACCGTTGCCTATGAAATTGGCGAGCAGATGCATTGGGCGGTGCCCGACTGTATCATTGTCCCCGTGGCGGAGGGCAGCACGATGGCGGCCGTCTGGAAGGGCTATTGCGAAATGAAACGTCTGGGGTGGATCAACAGTCTCCCCAGGATGATCGGAGTGCAGGCCGAAGGCGCGGCGGCGATCTACACGGCGTGGAAAGAAGAACGCGACCCCGTTGCCGTGCAACCAGAAACCGTCGCAGAGTCGCTGGCGGTCGGCGTCCCGCGCGATTGGCGCAAAGCGATCAAGGCTGTGAGCGACTCGGCGGGCCTCATGGTCGCTGTGTCCGACCGAGAGATTCTCCAGGCGATGTCGCTACTGGGCGAGCGCAGCGGCATCATGGTGGAGCCGGGATCAGCCGCCACGTTGGCGGCGCTGGTCTCGTTGCTTCGTTCCCGCCAATTGCCCCGTTCCCTCTCGGTGGTGCTCTTAATCGGGGGGGGCGGATTGCGTCACTCGTCGGCAGCAATTGAAGCAACAGGCAAAGCCCGCAGGCTTCCGCCCAACTTCGATCAAGCACGGGTGATCCTACAACGGCCGCTGTCGCGCACCCCTTTTTGATTGGAGGAGGACGACGGAATGCGAATCTCTGCGATTCGGGGTATTGTGGGTTTCGTGCTGGCCGGCTGGTGGCTGGTCGGGAGCCGTGTTCTAGCCGCAGAAATGCCGGTCGAGCCGACATCGCCAACTGTCATCGCCACATCGCCGACGGCCGTGAGCACCTTGCCAACCTCGCCGGGTCTCGCGGGCAACCTTGCCGCCGAGAAATGGCTTCGGACGCTTGAGCAACGCCATCGCGACCACCGGCGCGCATCGGGGGATTTCACCCAGACCAAAAAGGACCCGGTTTTCCTCGAAGAGAGACGCTCGACAGGGAAGTTCTATTACGAGCGACCAAACCGTTTCCGATGCGATTACGACCAGGACAAACCAGACGAGGCATGTACCACATTGGTGGATGGCGACCTGGTCAGCGTGTATTTCCCCAAACAGAAGGAGATGGATCGGTATCGGCTGAGCCGCGAGGGAAGCGGCATTGGCGAGGTCAACCAGATGCTCCTGGCTTTCGGCGTCGAAACGGACAAGGTTCTCAAGCACTTCACGGTCGTGAGCGATCCAGCGACCACCGCCAACGTGGTACGGTTGACGTTTGTGCCAAAAGCACCGCGTGAGGAGCGGCCGTTTGAGCAATTCATCCTCGAGCTGTCGAAGCCCGATTTAACGCCCAAGCGGTTCGACATTATCGGCGGAGAGGATGACCACACGGTGGTCACCATCACTACCATCACGTGGAACCCGTCTTTGCCGCCGGACATATTTCGCTTGAACGTCCCCAAAGACGTGGAAATCATTGAAGAACGATAGGTGCGGAAGGATGAGGAAATGCGAAGAGTGTTGACCGCGACGATACTTCTGGGCGCGATGGTTGCGTGCACGCGGATTCCGCCCCGGCGGGTCTTGCCCAACACCGTCAATGCGATTTACATTCCGACCTTCAAGAATATGTCGTACGAACCAGGGCTGGAAGAGAAGATCACGCGCCTGACCCAGGAAGAATTCCTTTCGGACGGGCGGCTCGACGTTGTGACCCCCGCGAGGGCCGATGTTGTTCTTGTTGGCACAATCGAAAAGTTCGACGTCAGCGCCTCCCGGTTTTCCTACGACGATTTCCCTCTGACCAGTCGGCTCACCGCCGTCGCCGATGTCTTGCTCTATGATCCCTTGGACCGCCAAAGGCAAAAGCCGCTAATGACATGGACGAATATTGATATCGAGTACTCTTTCGTCAGTGATGCCCGGCGTGTGATAGGAGTTATTCCCGATGACGCATACGAGGATGCATTGAGGCTCCTGGCACGGCGTATCGTACTGGCGGTGATTACCCAACGGCCGACGAAACGTGCCGAGGTGGCAGGGGCGGGAATCGCGCCGCTGCCCGCCCCGCCCCGACGCGACCTGGGGCGTGAAAAGGGCGAGACCCGGTTTCAGGACATCGTCTCGACGGCACCACTGCCGCTCGAGGAGGTCGGCACAGAAAAAAGACCCGATGAGAAATGAAGACGTACGAAGCCAGAGGCCAACCGAAGTTGGGATGCCGCGCAACGATTGGGCAATCGCATGTCTCCTTCCTGCGCCAGGGCACCAAACGTAGCAGGCCCAGGCGAAAGAGCGCTTGAGTGAATCCAAGAGGGCGCAGGGTCGTGTGGGTTAAGATCCAACGCAATTACCTACCAATTCTTTCGGGACTCATCTTTGTTTTTGTTTTGGTCGTGCTCGCCGTCGAAATTGACCGGCAAGTCTATCAGGGCAGAAAAAGGCTGATCTGTACGCGCAACTTCGAGCGCATTTGTCCCCAGGCTCTGACCGAGAAACTGGAGAAATACGCAGAAGGGTATTTCACGTGCGTGGACCGAATCTACAACCTTCCCCTTGAGCGAGTCTATCTGACGATGGCGGGCGAGGAACGGTCGAGGCTGATGCAGGAGATCGAAAGTCTGCGAACAGCCATGGACTATGAGACCAGCCGGATCGTCAACCAGGACAACTGTTTGGTCAGCGTTTCTGTTTTCTTGCTCCAGGATCGAGAAAAGAAGCCCATCCGCGAGCAAGTTGTTTCGAATCAGGTGGACAAGTACAAGCGGTACAATACTTTTGCGAACAGTCTGGTTCTACGGCGATTCAGCGGGGAAACGGCATTGCCTTATGCATATAAGCACCCGCCCTATCAGCGCTTCGGCGAGGTCGTTCTGCGCTATACGACACCTCTTGGGGTTCCGGAAATCGAACGTCTGACGTCGCGGTATCGGCTTTATCTTGCCACCGTTGTGCTCGCTCTGGGGTTGCTCTATTGGGCGATTCTTCGTCACCTGATTATGCCGATCCAGATCGTCACCGAGCATATGAACCGATCGAAAGGGACGATGCCCAAAGTGTTGCCCCAACCCCGGACAATGCTTGAAGCCGCTTACAACGACCTGGCCCGCGACGCGCTGTTGAACGCGGTCACACGAACAATGGCGGAGCACATGTCGGTGGATCGGCTGGTCTCGCGCGAGGAAATCCTGAGTAACATGCCCGATCTCATCGCACCCAACTTCGGATTTGCCACTGTCTATACCATCGAGATCGCCGTTGGGGCAGGGTCAGATGGCCATGTCAGCGCAGATTATGAGCCCTCGGTTCGCTGGTGCCGGGCGGCTTTGCACGACCGCAACGACGTCTCTTCTCCTCAACCGACCGACGGCGATTGGCTCGCGCTGGGGCGACGGTTTGACCGCGATTGGGACCAGGCGATTCTGGATTTCTCCGTTGCTGATCACGGCAAGAATCGTCCCTATTTTGCCGTTCCGATCACGACCGACCACGAGCAGGGGCGTGTGACGTTTCTGGCGGCCACACCGCTTGGCCCTTTGACCTCGGACAATCTGCGCTGGAACCGCGAGACGCTTCTTCGCCTCGCCCACGTTATCCGCGCCGGCCTCGAAACTCTCGATATGCAGCGCAACTTGATCGTCCGCGAGAAGAGCAAGGCCAGCATCAGCCTATCGCGCAACCTCGGCCACGACCTCACCAATGTTATCGCTACAAGCAAGCTCGATCTGGACACGGTTTGGCGCTTTCTCCACCTGCCGCTCGAACAGCAGGCCAATCCGAATTCGGCCGGCCGGACATTGTTCACCGAATCGCTTCAGGGATTGCTCAACAACACAAAGTTTCTCCAGGAAATCATCAACATCTACCGCTCGTTTAGTTTCCTGCGCCATCCCCAATATGAACGCGTGGACCCCAACAATCTGGTGGACGAGGTGGTGGAACTGTTCCAGTTGTCGCTGTCGCGGCGGGTTCGCATCCAGCGGTCTTATGGGAACGATGTTCCCCTAAGCTATTTCGAGCCACGCTTGCTGAAGTTGGCTGTTTTCAACCTGCTGACCAACGCCACCGACGCCCTGAAGCGCCGCGCCATACGCGAGGGCGACTTTAGCGCGGCTCTGTGGGTCACCACAACCTATGACGATTCTTCACAGACGATCACGATTTCCGTGCGCGACAACGGTTGCGGCATCCGCAACGCGCACGGCGAGTTGGCCACTTCCGAGGAAATCCGGACTCTCTTTCGGGAAGGCTTTACGACAAAAGTTGAGGGAATCGCCGAAGGATTGGGTTTGAATTGGGTACGTCAGATTGTTCAGGATTTCCATCGCGGACATCTGCGCGCCCGCAATCATCCGGAAGGCGGGGCCGAAGTGTCGTTTGTTCTGCCCCGCCAGGAAGTTCCGCCGGATACCGAAGGAGTCGAAGGCGCAGCCGAAGAAAAACAAGCGCCCGCTGCGAACGAACCTCAGGCCGTTGAAGGCAAGTTGGGATGAAGCCGATCCGCGTTCTTATTGTGGATGACCATGCCCTGTATCGTGAAGCCTTTGCGCGCAATTTGCGCTTGCAGGGTTACGAGGTGCTTGAGGCCGAACATGGCGAGGAAGCCTTGGCGGTGGTGCGTGCACAGACCGAACCGACTGTGGTTGTCACGGACCTGCAAATGCGCACGGAGCGAGAGGGACTGGATCTGATTCGACAGCTCAAAAGCGAAATGCCGCTGATGCCGGTCATCATGATCTCGGCCGTCGGGACCTTTGAGGAAGGCGCCTTGGCGACCCAGTATGGTGCGGCGTATGTCGTCAGCAAGAGTCGCATCGAAGAGCAACTCGACCCGCTTTATGAGCAGATCAACCGCTGTCACGCCGCCTATGTGAAGAATCACGCGATTTTGCGCAAGGTCGAGGAGATCAGTGAACAAATGACCGGGGCAATTCATGAATTGCCCTTCCAGCCGGACGAGGTGATCGCCGAGTTGCAGCAGTACCTTTCGGATTCCGAGGTGAATTCGTACGTCAAGGGCGAGGTATTCGAGCGACTCTTGGCGTTGCGCTCGGCCGAAATCCTGTCGGCAACGCAGCGGCGACTCAGCTCGCTGGTGGCCGAGAGACCAGAGGGCGCGCCGGTCATTGGCCTCAAGGAGATTGACGACCTTCTGCGCGTCGAGTTGCCCTCGGTTGACCGCCTGGCGCCCGATTCGAGGGAGTCGTTGCGCACCGCCGAGTTTCTCTATCGCCAACAGGCCAGTCTGGGAGAGGACATCAATTTCTCGCGCAACATCGGTTTCTCTTACTGCTTCAGCGTCGAGAATGAGGCCAAGACCGTTCTGCGACGAAAACTCAGTCGCTTTCTCGAATCAAAGAGCACGTACAAGATGATCCAATCGCTCTACGATCCGAAAAGTCGCAGTGTGGATCTCTTCTATCACCAGTATTTGCTTTTGCTCCAACACCAGCGCCGACTCGAAGTGACGACCGACAATGTCGCCCAGACGCTGGCGCGGATTCTGGAGCACGAATCCCGCTATAAGCCCGACGGTCTGAAAGCGCTCGGCATCATCATCCTGTGTTTTGGGCGCACGTATGAATTCCGCCGGAGTACCGGAGCGATACGAATTGACAATCCCCTGGCTCTCAAGGGGCTGGACAGTGACAACGAAGTGCTCACATTTGCGGAACTCCTGACCGGTCTTCAGCACTATCGAAATCCTTACATTCATCCCGAAATCAGCGATATGCAGAAGGTCTCGAAGATTCGCGAAACCACCCTGCAATGTCTGAATTGCATTAGTCGCCTGGTTTGATCTTTCACCGGGAAACTGTGTTTGGAGGGGCTTGCGAGAAGGAATGTGGCGCGGGTTGACAACCTGCCAAAGGGGCCGATTGACAATCTGCCCCACTTCTTGCGGTGCTTGACACAAAGACCGCGAAAGGGATGGATAGGGTTCGAATTCACGCTGGATCACCGGACTGGCGAAAACGTGGTCCGCAAGAGACGAGGTTCAACACCGTGGAAACTTTTTTGGGAAAATTTGCAGAGGAAACCCTCCTATACAGATTCGTTCTGTCGGGCGGGGTGACGATGTTCCTTTTGATTCCCTGCTCGATTGTCGCCGTCGCGCTGATCTTGCACGGACTGATTGATTTGCGCCGAGGCAAAGTGATGCCCAAGAGTGTCGAGGCGGCCTTTCGGGAATTGGGCAATCCTCCATCGCCGGATGAACTGCGTGGAAAACTGAAGGCCTGTCCCGAAAGCCCTCTGACACGAGTTTGTTTGCGCCTCTTGCCCTGGGTCGGACGGCACGGTGAAAGCTGGGACCTGACCGTTCATCAAGTAGCCAGCGAGGAGATCGCCGGTCTCTACCAGCGACATGGCTATCTGTCGTTGATCTATCAAGTCGCGCCCCTGTTGGGTCTGCTGGGAACGATTCTGGGGATGATTCGCGCCTTTCACACCTTTGGCATTTCCGAAACCCGTTCGGTGGGCGAGTTGGGCAAAGGCATCAGCGAGGCCTTGGTGACAACGATGTGGGGATTGATGATCGCCGTGCCCTCGCAATTCTTTCTCAGCTTTTTTCGACAGAAACTTTACCGCTACGAAGAAGAATTCATTCCGGCGCGTGCGCGTGAACTGTTCTCCCTGTTGCCGGCCGAACTCAAGCCGCCGAGCGGGCGGCCTGCCACGGCGCGGCCACCCTCTCCAGCAAAGGAGCAATGACAATGGCTGTTGGCGGACGTGCTCGGAGTCTGGAACTCGATCCAATCAACCTGACACCATTGCTCGACTGTATCCTGAACCTGATTTTCTTCTTCCTTCTCGCAACGACAATCAAAGAGGCTTCGCGCGTGATGGAGGTGCAACTGCCTCGAACCGAAACCGGCGCCACAACGGCGGAGGCCCAGAAAGTGGTTACGGTCACGATTACCCGTGAGGGCAGTATCTTTCTTGATAATGATGCCGTGACGACCACCCAGTTGAAGGCGCGCCTTGCCCAAATGGTCGGGCAGCCGGGCGGGCCGCTTCCCACCCGCATCCGCGGGGATAGCGACGCGCGCCTCCAGGTATTCTACGAAGTGGTTTCGATTTTCCAGCAATCGGGACACCCGAACTTCCAGTTCGAGACCAAGCCGGCAAGGCCAGCACCCTAGACGAGCAAGTCGGTTCCTTACTTTCCTGAATATTCGTATTGTTGAGGTCGGAGGCCTTGGAGATTGTCCGTATAGCCTTGCAGTGTTTGGCTCTCGACGACAGAAGTTTCGATTTGGGTTTTGCCCGCCGATACGAAGCCTTGCAGCGCTCCATCGGCGAAGTTGGAGTGCTGCAACCGCTCCTGACGCGCCCTCGACCGGCCGACACAAAGTATCAGATCGTCTGCGGTTTCGGGCGGGCGCTCGTCGCGCGCGGTCTTTCGGTTCCCGAAATCCCAATAGTTGCCCTTGATGCGGCGATCACCGACGCCGATTGCCTGCGATTGGCCCTTTTCGATAACCTGCCCCATCGTCAGTTCAACCCGATCGAGAGGGCGATTATTCTGACCAAACTGGGGCAGCACGTGGATCGCGACCGTCTTGTGTCGGACTACATGCCGCTTCTGGGAATGCAGCCAGGCGCGACATTGTTCCATCGCACCGTCGCCTTGATGGGTCTGGTGGACCGCTTGAAGTGGGCTGTCGCGGAAGGACGAATCGAAGAAAAGGTGGGCGTCGCGTTGTCCTCGCTGTCTCCAAGTGATCAGGAAGTGTTCGCCCGCTTCTTGGAACGATGCCAGCCGTCGGTTTCCATCGCTCGCGAATGGGCCGAAGCGCTGGTCGCTGTGGCGCGGCGCGACAATCGAACTCTCCTCGAGGTAGCGATGACGCCGGAAGTGGCGGCGATCCTCGAATCCGAAGAAATGACCCGTGGCGAGCGGACAGCGGCGCTCCGGCGACACTTTCAGCGTCTGCGCTATCCAACAGTTTCAGCCAGGGAGACCCGATTTGACGAAGCGAAAGCCGTGCTCCGGTTGCCACCCTCGATGCGGCTCGAGCCGGCGCCAAGTTTCGAATCGGATGAAATCTCCCTGGAAATACGATTTCGAAACGAGGCTGAACTGCGCGACGCACTGGTAATGCTTGAGAAGTGGTTTGACGATCCCGACTTGCTGAAGCGGCTCTGGCAAACCCGCGCTGAACCGGACCGGGACTGACAGCGTTTGCCGATTGAACCATGCACCCGGCTGCTACTTTTCTTCTTCGCGTTCGGCGAGAAGCGATTGGACGACGTTGAAGTGACGAATCAGGGTCCGAAAGCGGGTGCGTATATCGTAGTAGTCTCTGGTTGTTTTCTGGAGGCGGTCGGCAAGCATGAGAGCCAGTTGGTAGTTGAATGCGGGGAACTTCCTCAGGAAATCCTCGAACGTTTTGTGGTCTATCCGGCAAACCTGGGCATTGGTTCGTGTGCGGATCGTCGTGGAGCGTGGGATGCCCAGCAGTCCCGACATCTCTCCAAAGAAGGTTCCGGGCGTATTCAGGACCGCAATCCGGATGCCGGCCTTGAGAGCTTCGACCTCGCCGTCAATTAGCAAATAGACGTCTTTGCTCTGGTCGCCTTCGAAGAAAATCACGCGGTCGGGCGGGAAATACAGCGTCTCGGTCAAGCCCTTGGAATCCAGAATCACGGACTTCAGGATAGGGTCGGCCAGGATGCTGGACGCCACGGCGTGAACCGGCGCCGCCAGGATGGTCTTGCGCTTGGCCGCCTGTTGAGTCCACATGGCCGACTGGCCGGCCAGATGGCGCCCAAGGTCCTCGATCACGTTCTCGATGTCCGAATACCGCAGGTCCACATCCCGTTCGCACATGCCGCGGATGACCTCGACAAGGTTGTCCGAGAGATTGGGGCTGAAATCCTTGGGCGATGGAATGGCTTCGACGGTCTTCTTGGTGAGAATCAAGGGCACGCTGAGGTCTTCGTAGGGAAGGTGGCCGGTGACGCACTGAAAGAGCGTGATGCCGAGGGCATAAATGTCGGTCCGGCCATCAATCAGGCGTTCGCCGCGCGCTTGTTCGGGAGCCAGGTAAAGCGGCGTCCCGACGACCAGGCCCATCTGGGTCTGATAGGCATCCGTTTCGTCCTTTGCCAAACCAAAATCCACCAACTTGATTGAGCCGTCGGCGGTCAAGAAGATGTTGCCGGGCTTGACATCGCGGTGGAAAACCTTACGGCGATGAGCCTCGGCAAGGCCTTGTGACACAGCGAGGATGATGCGGCAGGCTTCGTCTTCGGGCAGACACTTTTCGTGATCCAGGCGCTGTTCGAGCGTCTCGCCGCGCAGAAATTCCATGACGTAGTAGTAACAGCTCCGCCGTTCGCCGCTGTCGAGATAGCGAACGATGTTTGGATGCTGAACCCTGCGCAAAACCTCGATTTCCCGGCGCAGACGGTTGACCAGATCGCGATTGCCGGCGAAATAGGGATAGAGGAATTTGACCGCGGCTTCCTCGCCGGTTTTCTCCGAGACCGCCACATAGACAACACTCATGCCGCCGCGTCCCAGCTCGCGCCCCAACCGATAGTTGGGAATATCCCCGATGGCTGGGCTCTCAAAGTCGGTCGTTGTTTTTCCCTTGGGCGGTGGGGTCCCCGGCACCGTGTCGGTCAGATCGTCGTACCCGTCCATCCTCTTGCCTTCCCTGTCACGTGGCACCACGCCTATCGCATTTCGGTTTGCTCTTGCAAGCGCAATAAGCGAGAATTCGCTTGAATCGTCCGCGCCGTCGCTGGTATCCATCGCAGGGGAAAAACACAAGGCGCACCCGAACAGAGGCGCTCCGCTCTACGTTAACAATCCGCACGAAACGAGCCGAGATTGACCGACCGTTCCGAATCCAACCAAACAACCAGCGACCAGACGATGGACCAATTGCGTCTGTTCGTTAGTTTGCGGGCACTGAGCGAGGGCGAGCAGGACCCGGAGCTGTTGCGAACCGTCGCAACGGAGCTGACGCGCCTGGAGGGCGAACTGGCGGCTCACGGCGAGAGCGTCGAGCCGTTTCGTTTGCTCCAGGAAGACCTCGACAATCTCTTTCAGTTGAAAACACACCAGTCGCTCGAGCCACAAGGCAAGCTCCGTCGCTTCGCGCCGTTGCGTTGGGCCTACGCGTTGTTTCGACGATTGCTCCTGGGCACACAAAGACAGTACAATGAGGCGGTTACCTATCTTGTGCGCCGCCTTTACGCCACGGCCCTTCTAACTCGATACTACCAGCTGCGTTCGCTTCTTCTCGAACGGCGCCAGGAGGAAATCGAGGCGCGTTTGGCCCGGCTGGAAAGCGACTCGAACCGTCCCCCCGCCAAGTCGCCGCCGGAGACAAGATCGTGAGAATCAACCAGATGACCGCTTCCCTCGTGTCAGACGATGCGATCGGCAACTATATTCGGATGTTAAGGTCGGCGTTTTCGCCACGCTACGAGATGGCGGTGTTTGCCGACCGTGCAGGACCGGAGTGGTCGTTTCTGCCTTCCTATTTCTATGTCCCGACGGCCGAGGATATTCTGTGGTTTCACTACTCCATCTATTCGGAGAATTTTGCTTGCTTGCGCAAACGAGGCCCGGATTTCAAGATCATGGATTTTCACGGTGTTTGTCCTCCCAATCTGTTTGCCGACGACGAACCGCAGATGAAGCAACTGACCGCTCGCGCGCTGGAAGAGCTGCGCATTTGCCGTGACGTCTTTGACCTCTGTGTGGTTCATTCCGACTATGCCGGGCGTGTTTTGCGCGAAGCCGGTTGTGAACGAATTGTCAAAGTCCCTCTGGCCATCGAGCAGGCACTGGCCGAAGCCGAGGAGCACCCTTTTTTGTCCCGACATCTTTTGCGTCTCGAATATCTTTTGTTCGTCGGGCGGGTCGTGGTCCGAAAGGATATCTTGAGGGCAATCGAGCTGTTCGCCCACGTTCACAAGCGACGGCCGGACCTGAAATTCTGGATTGTCGGTGATCGTTCGGGTTCGCCCCAATATCAGCGGCAACTCGGTGAGATGGTTGTCCGTCTGGGAATTGAACGCGACGTTGGTTTCACGGGCCGCCTTCGTGGTCTGGCCCCGCTCAAGTCGTTTTTCAAACACGCCCGCCTCTTTCTGACGCTTTCGCGATGGGAACTGTTTTGCGTGCCAATCGTAGAGGCGATGGGGTTCGGTGTTCCGACCGCCACAAACGGATATGCTTGTATCCCGGAAACGATGGGAGACACCGGTCTTATCATAGACAGCGACGACCTCGAAGGGGCCGCCGAGCAAATCGCCTCTTTGCTTGCAGACCCTGAGCGCTATGCGGAACTTCGCCGCCGCTGTCTCGAGCGCGCACCACTGTTTTCCGAGGCGCAAATGGTCAAGACTCTGTTCGAGATCGAAAAACGTTATTTCCCACACCCGGATAGGCCATGAATCGACCGCACATTGGGTTCATCATTCAGCGGTACGGCCCTGAAGTCGTCGGGGGAGCGGAATCGCTTTGCCGGGCCATTGCCCAACGGCTAACTTCCCATTGGACGATCGAAATCCTCACGACCTGTGCCGTGGATCACATGACGTGGTCGAATGAAATGCCGCCGGGAACCAGCGAAATCGAGGGAGTGATGGTGCGGCGCTTTGTCGTGGATCGTCCTCGGAATGTCCAAGCGTTCAACCGCCAGAACGAACGCGTTCTTCAGGAGTTTCATACGTTCGAGGATGAACGAGAATGGATGAATCTCCAGGGACCGCACAGCGGCGCCCTTCAGACCTATCTTGCCGAGCACGGCCGCGAATACGATGGCTTTGTTCTTTTCAACTACCTTTATGCCACGACCTACGAGAGCCTGAAATGGGTGGGCGAGCGGTTCTACCTGGTCCCTTTCGCTCACGACGAACCGCCGATCTACCTGCGACTGTTCGACGAGGTATTTCGATCGCCGCGGGGGATTGTATTCTGCACTCAGGAGGAGTGCGATTTCATTTGCGGGCGATTTTCGTTTCCACTTCCACCTCACGAAGTCATCGGGATGGGAGTGGATTTGCCGGCCGACGCTGACGGCGAGCGATTTCGCGCCAAGTTCAATATTCGTGAACCTTTTCTGCTCTACGCGGGACGCATTGATGAATCCAAAGGCTGCGACGAGCTGTTCCGGGATTTCGCGGCCTACCGAGAACGCGTTGGCAGCGCTGACCTTGCCCTCGCGCTTGTCCTTTGCGGTTCGAGCCAATTGACAGTCCCCCGGCGCGAGAGTATCCACTATGTCGGATTTCTCAGCGAACAAGACAAAGCCGATGCCATGGCGGCGGCGCGATGTCTGGTCTTGCCTTCACATTTCGAGAGTTTTTCGATCGTCTTGCTCGAGGCATGGGCAACGGGCACGCCGGTTCTTGTCAACGGCTATTGTGAGGTCTCAGTCGGTCAGTGTCGCCGAAGCGGTGGTGGAATCTGGTACAGAAACAGCGACGAATTCTGTGCGGCGGCGGATTGGCTGGCTCGCAATGACAACCTTCGCGCCACATTGGGTCGGAAAGGCCGCGAATTTGTCCGCCGCTTCTATCACTGGCCCAGGATCGTTGAGCGTTATCGCAGCTTTATCCGTTTCGATCAATGAAAGCACACGCGGCAAACACACGCCTCAATGATTTCGAATATCGCCAGGGCCAACTGGCCCTGCGCTCCTGGCCGCAGGTCATTGACCTGGGGCTGACGCTGAAGTGCAATCTCCATTGCACGATGTGTTTCTCGCGCCATATGCCGGCCATTGACCTCGATCGCGAGTGTCTGGATAAGGTGATTCCTTACCTGGAGTCTTGCCACCGCATTGTCTGGAACGACGCCGGCGAGCTGTTTGCCTCGAGTCGAACGCGCGAATTTGTCGAGCTGATGAAGCACTACCACCCGCCCATTAGCTATGTCTCGACGAATTTCTTGCTTGTTGATCGCTACCTGGACGACATTCTGGACAGCGGCTTAACCGACATGAGCGTCTCGGTGGACGCCGTGCGACGCGAGACCTACGAACGGATTCGAACCGGCGGGCGATGGGACAAACTGATCGCCAACCTCGAACTCATGCAGCAAAAGAAGGCCGAGCGACAAACGGAATGGCCGCGCCTGACGTTTGTCTTCGTTGCGATGCGAAGCAACCTCGCCGAACTGCCCGAATTTGTGGACTTCGCCAAACATTACGGAGGCATTGCGATCCATGTTCTCAAGATGCTTCCGACTCCGACCCGCCTCGAGCGCATCGAGCAGCCGACGGTGGAGGCGGACAAGGCCGCCTACCAGCAGGCCCTTCGGCGGGCGCGCGAGATTGGCATCGAAATTCAGCACACTTTCTTCAACAACGATGCGCTCCTCGCAGAAATGGCGCGCAGCACGGCTGAAGCGGCAACACCCGCGGGCTTGGATTCCACAGCCGGCCCGACCGAGCCGCGCGTTCCGCACCAGCCACCTGTTCCTGAACGCGTTGCGCTCGAGGCGCTTCACCGTCGCCCGCTCGATCCGACTTCGGGCAACGTGCCGATCTGCGCTTCGCCATGGCGCGAGTTCCTGATCCAGACCGACGGCAAGGTGCGCGCGTGTTGTTTCAGCCCCATCGTGATGGGCGACCTCCATGACCAGACGCTGCCGGAGATCTGGAACGGAGTCCAGTATCAAGCATTTCGTCGCCGACTAGCGGTCCGCGATTTTTCGACCTGCACAGATTGTCCCTACCTGGCCAAGGTGTTTGCGGTCGGCGCAGCCGGTTCCCTCCATCCCTTGCTTGTTGAAATCGAGCAACAGATTACGGGGCCAAACCTCTGGCTCGACAGATACACGAACGACGTCCGCTGGCTGGTCAACTATCTCCGCGAGGTCCGGCGCGGTCAGCTCAAAGATGCTGTGCGCAAGGCCGGGACCGCCTTGCGAACAGCGGCGCGCGTGGCCGCGAAGAACTTTTTCGTCAAACCGGCGCTCGCCTACGCCTGGATGGATCAGCGCCGCACGAACCGTCTCCTTCTCGACCGCATTCGCAGACTGCGGGAAGATTTGGGCATTCTCGCCGAGATCGTCGCCCTGGTCGCCCAGCAAGGCAAAGGGGAGCCAAAGCCGCTGCCGGCGCCGATCATTGTTGATGCCGCTCAGGACCCGATAGATGCTCTGTTTTACAACGTTCGTTTTGTTCGACACGAAACACCCGCCCGACTGAAGGTTAGCTGCGAAATCCAGGTTCCCCTGACCATCATGAATGCGGGCGCGCTCGAATGGCCCACCGAAGGCGAGCAAGCGGTCAAGATCGCCTACAGCTGGTATTATCCAAACGGTGCACTCTATTTTCTCGATGGACTGAGAACTCGGATTGCCCCCTCGCCTCGGCCGGGCCAGAGCGTTGAATTGCGAGCCGTCCTGCGCGCGCCGGATCGTCCCGGCCGCTATCTCCTGAAGTGGGATCTCGTTTACGACCCCTTTGCGTGGTTCAAAGACCGTGGCTCGCTTCCGCTCGAAGTCGAGGTTCTGGTCGAAAATCCCTAGCGCTCGCATTAGTTGTTGCCTTTTGAATGCCAGCATTCTGTTCTTGCGTTGGCGCGAAATGCGAGCAAACGCATCTTGATGATGTTGACATGGAAAAGTGGGGTCGCAGCATCCTGCGCCCCTACAGCTCGACCGTCAGCAATCATGAGATCTGCCTAACGCGGGGCAGAGAATTTCTTTTTGACATGCTGGGGGCAGGTGATATGCCGATGGCGAGTCTCTGGTTGGGAAGGAATGCGCTGTGAGGAAAACCGTCCCGTTCGTCTTTCTTCTTGTCGCAACTGTCTATTCTCCGCTTCAGGCGGCTCCGGCCAAAGAAAACGGAGAAGAGTTTATTCATGTCTCTCCCGATGGCCGGGGTTTTACTCTCGGCGGGCAGCTCTGGTATCCTATGGGGTGCAACTATTTTGATCCTCATGTGGGTTGGGCGCCAAAGATGTGGCGCGAATTCGATGCAGACAAGGTCGAGGAGCATTTTCGAGTGATGCGCAGTCTCGGGGTGAACGTAGTGCGCGTCTTCGTGGCAGCTCAGAGTTTTTTCCCCAATCCACCGAAGCTCGAGCCCGAGGCATTGAAAAAGTTCGACACACTGTTGGACATCGCCCGACGCCACGGCATTCGTGTTCATCCCACCGGACCCGACCATTGGGAAGGCCAGCCGCCGTGGGCACAGGGAGACATTTACGCCGACTCGAAAGCCCTGGAGGCACAGGTCGCTTTTTGGAAAGCCTTCGCCCTGCGTTACAGGAACGAGCCGAACCTGTTCGCCTACGATCTCAAAAACGAACCGCACGTTCGATGGAATGGACCGGAAATGAAAGCAGGCTGGCATGTGTGGCTTCGCGAGCGATACGGAACTGTCGAGGCACTGCGCAAGGCTTGGGGAAATGAGGCGCCAGACATCCTATCGTTCGACGCGGCGGCCATCCCGGAAGACAAGGCGGCATCGAAATCCGTTGCGCTCTTCGATTTTCAACACTTCCGCGAGTCGTTGGCAGACCGTTGGGTGAAACTTCAAGTCGAAGCGATCCGTTCGGCGGATCGCAACCATCTCGTCACGGTCGGGCTTATCCAGTGGTCTGTGCCGGTGATTCTCGGCAAGCCGTCGCGCTATGCCGCTTTTCGGCCATCGCGGATCGCACCGCTGCTGGATTTTCTCTCGATTCATTTCTATCCCCTCCACGGCGACCCTCTGGCATCGGAGGAGGATTTCAATCGCAACCTTGCCTATTTGGAGTTTGTGCTCCGCTACGTGCGCGCCGGCGGCGTCCACAAACCGCTTCTGGTTGGGGAATTTGGCTGGTATGGTGGCGGGAACACCAACGATCGCCGCGCCGTTCGTTCTCCTGAAGACCAGGCCCGTTGGTGTCGAACCGCTGTTCTACAGGGACGCGGGATCGCCTCGGGCTGGCTAAACTGGGCCTATGCAGATACACCCTCGGCCCGTGACATCACCAAATTCTCGGGCCTGGTAACGGAGGATGGCAAGCCAAAGCGCTGGGGCGAGGCATTTCAGGAACTGGCAAGAGCGCCGGCATTTTGGACAGGTCCCGAAAACAAGCCGCCGGCCGAAGTGGAGTTCGACGTGGACCGTGCGATCACGAATCCGAAAGAAGGCGACGCCATGCTTCGACTGTACTTTGAAGCTTGGAAACCAGCAAAGGGCTGCGGTGTGCGGGTTCGGTGAGCCGTGCCGTCAAGTGCGACCATTGTGGGAGGAACTAGCAAAGTCGGAGGTTTTAGAAGAATGAGGAAAGGACAAGGAACGATGTCCGTCACGCGCCGAGATTTCCTGAGAACGTCAATAGGCGGCCTGGCAGGGGCGGCGCTATCCCGCCTTGCCGGGTCGAGTCCGAAGCTCTCGCCAAAGGGCAAGCGCCCGAACGTCCTCGTCATTTTCGACGACCAACTTCGCGCGGATGCGTGCAGTGTTTACAGCGGATCGAATATCTCGACGCCGAACCTCGACCGTCTCGCGGCACAGGGCATCATGTTCACCAATGCCGTCTCGACGTGTCCTTTGTGCACACCATTCCGCGGCATGATGCAGACGGGACGCTATCCCACACACTCGGGCCTGGTTCTCAACTGGGTCGAAGCCAATCCCAAGCAGCGCTGCATCGCCCACGTGTTTCGCAATGCAGGGTATCATACGGGTTTCATCGGCAAGTGGCACTTGTCGGTAGGGGACAAAAAACTTGCTGGCAAGCACGCCAAGACAAAAGCCGACCAGCAGAGAATCGCGGAAGCAATACGGGCATATCAGAAGAAAAACCCGGAAACCGAGTTCACTCCGCCGGGGCCGCAACGTTTGGGCTACAACCATTGGGAGGCTTACAATTTCCACGTCAACTTTCGCAAAGCGTTCTATTACCGCGATACCCCGGAACGTTTGATCATGGATGGCTATGAGACCGACGCCGAAGTGGGCATGGCCATCGAGTTCATGAAAAAACACAAGAACTCATCCGATCCCTTCTTTCTGATGGTCGCACCCCATCCGCCACATCCTCCGTGGAACCCCGATTCTTGCCCTCCGGGATACCTGGAACAGATTAGAAAAGAATTGGATTGGGCGGCCAATGTCCCCAAAGACTTTCCGCTTCGAAAAGATCCGCTTCCTGCTCGTTGCTATTATGCGATGGCGAAAAATGTGGACGACAACATGGGGCGACTCTTGAAGTTCCTGGACGAGTCCGATTTGACCAACGATACGATCGTCGTATTCACATCCGACCACGGCGAGATGTTCGGCGGCCACGGCCGCAGGAACAAAATGGTTCCTTACACAGAGGCGGTGAACATTCCGCTTCTGATCCGCTGGCCCGGCCACGTGGCTGCTGGGGCACGAACCGATGTGTTGCACACGCCAATGGATCACATGCCGGTTCTATGCTCGCTTGCCGGTCTCGATATCCCCGAGACGGCAGATGGCGTTGACCTTAGCCCGGTCGTGCGCGGGACGGGAACAGTGGACCGTGATGCAGTCTTGATGATGAACTATGTTTCTCACTGGGACTTTTTCGATTCGGGCACCCTTTGGCCCGAGTGGCGCGGTGTGAAAACGAACAGTCACACTTACGTCAAGTGGCTCGATGGGAAAGAAGAATTGTATGACAACCTGGCCGATCCTTACCAGATGAACAACCTGGTTGAGGGGCAAAAAGATCTGCCGACGCTTGGCAAATTGCGTGCCCGACTCAAAGATCTCCTTGCTGAGGCGCACGACGAGTTTCTGCCAGGCACTGCTTACGCCGATTGGTATGACAAGGAGCGTAATCTGGTGAGGAACGCCTTGGGACCGATCTGAGGGATGCGGTCGCCGGTGAAAGCATTGCGAGGGGTGATGTTCGGTGCGGCGCTTTTGCTTCGTGCCGGATTTATACTTATCCGATTTGAAAAGGTACGTTTTACGAGTACCGGGGTTGGGTGAGCGTGTCTTTTGCGCCCCTCGTTGAGAGCGCAATCGAAGAATTCTATCAGCGCGTGAGGAATTTCCTAGCTCCGCCAACATGGCCAATTGATCTGCAAATTGACGAGGTCATTGTTCTCCAGTATCCTTCAAATATCACCGGCGGAGCGATTGAGAAGTGAACTCAGGTCGGTTTGTTTGCGCTTGAGCTTTTCTATCCACGGTGGTTGACAGGGGTAACATTTGCGGGATCAAAAACGTGCTGCGGATAGAAACTGCATCCGCACGCTATAACGATTATATACCATATCGGAGGTAAAAATGAATTCAGCCAGTCCTACCCGTCGCGACTTTCTCAAGGCCACGGCAGCACTCGCCGCAGGCGCTCCTTTCATTGCCGGCCGCAAGACCGACAAGCTCAATCTGCTTTTCCTTTGGACCGACGAGCAGCGGGCCGACACAATGGCCGTTTATGGCAACCGCAAGATTCACGCCCCCAATCTGAACAGATTTGCCAGTGAGTGCGTGGTGATCCAAAATGCTTACGATAGTCAGCCTGTCTGTACTCCTTCGCGCGGAACGGTGATGACTGGCCTGTGGCCGCACACCACCGGCTGCGTGGAGAATAATATTCCTCTGCCCGAAAGCACCGCTTGTTTTCCCGAAATCCTAAAAGACTCCGATTATCACACCGGTTATTTTGGGAAATGGCATCTGGGCGACGAGATTTTCGCTCAACACGGTTTCGAAGAGCGGCAAAGCATGGAGGATGGATACAAGAAATATTACCGAGAAGGCCGGGATAGAAATCAAAGAAGCACATACTGCCAGTTCTTGAAAGAACTCGGCTACAAGCCTGACCAGGAGAGTGGAGATTTCAGCCGTGGGTTTTGCTCTCGACTTCCAATGGAACATTGCAAGCCGAAGTTCTTGGAGCTGAAGACCTGTGATTTTCTCCAGCGCCATCGCAACGAACCATTTATCCTGTATGTGAATTTCCTCGAGCCGCATATGCCCTTCAACGGCCCGCTCAATAACGAGCACAATCCAAGCGAGGTCACTGTGCCGGATAATTTCGCCGATCCGCTGGAGGAAGACGAACCTTTGCGCTACCGTCGCCTCCGCGAGCGTTATCATCAGAAAAGGACCGAAGGGCAAGATCTTACAACCGAAGCCGGCTGGCGCCGCCTGATCGCCAATTATTGGGGATTGGTTACCCAAGTTGACCGAAGCGTGGGCGCAATTCTCAAGAAGTTGGAAGACCTGGGACTCGCGGAAAATACCATTGTCGTTTTCACGAGCGATCACGGCGACATGATGGGCTCTCACCAGTTGCTCGCCAAGTCTGTTATGTATGAAGAGTCTGTCAAAGTGCCGTGGCTCATGCGCATCCCAAAACTTGGCCGAAAGCAGCGAGTTCTCCAGGGCCGCTTCAGCCACATTGACCTGGTTCCCACGCTCCTGGACTTGATGGGCAAGCCCATGGAAGGCGCATTTCCAGGACAAAGCCTTGTACCGCTCATGAGCGGGGGCAAGGCAGCAGAGGACCATGTGTTCATCGAATGGAATCACGCCCCAAGACCATCAAAGAAAAAGGAAAAATCGAGTCCCGAAGAGGCAGGCACAATTTCCGTGGACACGTCGGACGATTTCATTCGCACAGTAATCTCGCCAGATAGCTGGAAGCTTTGCCTGAACGACAAGGACAAGTGTCAACTGTTCAACCTGAACAACGATCCCGGCGAGACAACGAACCTTTTCTATTCTGGCAAGCATCCTGATATCATCACCAATCTGACAAAGAAAATTCATGTATGGCAGAAAAGGGTTGGCGACACTGTTTCCATAGCTCCAGGCCAAAAAACTTCCGCGTGATGAAGCGGCGAGGCGGCGCATGAGACAAAAGTATATAATTCTGTTCGTTACGCTGGCAATCATTCTGCCGCCGATCAAGGCAAGCACCGCCGTCTTCAATGTTCGAGACTATGGAGCCAAAGGCGATCAGAAGACGAATGACAGCGCAGCTGTCCAAAAAGCGATTGACGCATGCAACACGGCCGGCGGTGGCACTGTCCTTGTTCCCGCTGGAAACTACCTCTCGGGCATGATTCGGTTACGCAGCCATATCACCCTTGAACTCGACGCCGGCGCCACGCTGTGGGCAAGCACCGACCGGCGCGATTATGACAAGGGGCGATCCCGCCACCTTCTTTTTGCCGACGGCGCCCATCACATTGCTGTCGTAGGTTTCGGCGCGATAAATGGTCAGGGAACGGCTGACTTGGGCAGGCGGATGGGAGTAAAAGAAGAGATGCCCTCATTTCGGACGGGCATTCTTCTCTTTCAGAACTGCGAAAACGTGACAATTCGCGACGTGACGATTCTGTATAGCGATGCCTGGACAGTTCATCTGAAGCGCTGCGAGACCGTGTTCATAGATGGTGTGACTATTATCAACAATTATTATCGGACGAATTCTGACGGGATTGATCCCAACTCCTGCCGCGATGTGCATATTTCCAACTGTCACATTGTTGCCGGCGATGATTGTATCGTTCTGAAATCTACAGATCCTTATCCCTGTGAGAATGTGGTTGTAACCAATTGCACGCTCGAGACAATTGCCACAGCGCTGAAGCTGGGCACAGAATCAAGAGGCGATTTCCGAAATATACACTTTTCCAACTGCACCATTCGCAACTCACCAGTTGGGATCGGCTTTTACATGAAAGATGGCGCAACGATGGAAAACGTGACATTTTCAAATATATCTATCGAGACAAGCACGCCGTCGCTTTACAGCGTATGCCCGATTTTCATGGACATCGAGAAGCGCAACACCGACTCGTCCATTGGCCGGATTCGCGATGTGATGTTTCGTGATATCACGATTCGAAGTGGCAATGGGATTCTCATCCAGGGAATGCCCGAAAGCCCGATCGAGAACCTGACAATGGAGAATATCATCTTCCGGGTGGATCAAGCGAGCGATTACTCAAAACGGTCCAAACACATCGGCGGTAGGCGGACAACGCGTGATGAGCGCGATACGCGCTATGCGCGCCAGCCATCCTATGTGACCATTGCCTATGTCCATGGTCTGCTGTTGGAGAACATTCGGGTCCTGATTGCAAGAGATGGTTTTGAGAAATACGAGCGATGTGCCGTAAGTGGTCACGAACTGGAAAATGGCACGATTCGCAGCATATATCGGTCGCCTGCCGGAGCGGGCGGCCAACTGCCAATTGTGGCTCTGGAAAACTGCCGCCGCATGTTGCTGACGGGTTGTCAGGCTTCACCAGAGACGCCGGCGTTTCTCGGACTGCGTGGGAAACAGACCGCCGCCATTTCGCTCGTGGGAAACGACCTTCGAGAAGCGGTTCGCCCCGTGATCCGAGGCGAAGATGTGCCCGCCAGCGCCGTGAAGGATCTTGACGACAAGCGCTGATCGCCGATTCACCGGAGAGGCGGCTCTGCACCACAGAGCAAAAGGAATATGGTTGTCTTCGTGTCCTTGGGTCTTGGTGGTTGCGGTTTTTGGTCGAATCCTGGAAATACTCAATGAACCACAAAATGCAGCCGGAAGTGCTGGCCGAAGCGGGCGCGGCCAGCGGCTTCGATCTCCAGTTCCATCATGCAGTCTTTTTCGAGATCGCGCACAATCTCGAACTCGTCGAACAGGCAGTCGCCCAGCGGCGGAGTCTCTGTTGTGAGCGGAACGCGAAGCGTCAGTTCGCTGCGTCGCGTCGAAACCAAGTAAACGGCGCCGCCTTTTGAGGCGCGCGGGTCTTTGGGCGTGAGCCATGCCGCCTGGCCAGTGTTGGCGACTTTTGCACGGCCAAGAATCCTCACGTGGCGCAGGTTGCCAATCTGCCCCGCTTTGACTCGCTCGCCATTTTGAATTTCGTGCCATTGGCTATCGCCCATCTTCAGCCAGAACTGCTCGAACTCGGCGTTAAGATATTTTGGCGGATTGTTGCCGTTGCAAGGACGATTTCCGACGGCAACCAGCGGCACGTCATCCGAGTTGCTGTCGGTCGCGTCGGTCGCCAAAGCGACCGATTTGCCGGCCTCGACTGCTGCGAGATATTCCTTTTCGTGGCGGGCGCGAATCTGCGAATAGCCGCGCGGGTGGAGGTCGCGATCCACTTTGATGACAACATCGGCCTTCGCTTCGGGCGCGCGAATCGCAGCCACACGCTCGGACCATTCGCGGTTGGCCAGCGCAGCCGGTCGCGCCGAACCATCAGGATTGAAAATCCCGAAGTCGCTGTCTTCGTTGATGCGATAGCCGCCCGGAAACCACCAACCGGCGCCGCCATTGGCGCGACTTTCCACGAACATGCGCGCAAAGTTGGCGTAAAGCTCCCCTTGTTTCGCCAGCTTCGGATCGTTACTATCAGGATAAACGCTCATGCCATATTCGGCCCACCAAACGGGCTTGCCGCCGCTAACCATGCGCCCATAGAGCGTCGTCAGGCCCGCGTTGCGCACGGTCTCCCACGATGGACCATGCCCATAGCCCTCAGGCGAAATGAAATCGAGGTGCTTGGCGCCGCTCGCCAGATCGAAAGGCATTTTCGCGTCCGCCCACGGACTACCTGTCCCGCCGTAGCCGGACCGAACACCGATCAGGTGGTTGGGGTCCACGTTGCGAATGGCTCGAACGACCTGTCCATAGCCCTGGCTGATCGCATCGTCGAGAAAGCGCCGATAGGCAGCAACCATGACGCGATGGGGGCCATCGTTGAGGACCTGCTTATTCGACGGCCCCGTGACGCGGCCCTTTTCATCGCGCGGCGCGGCTATTCTCCAATCCTTTTCCGCATTTTCAATGCCGCCATATCGTTCGACGATCCACTCGCGCCACCTCTCGTCGAGACGCTTTCGCTGCGCTTCTTCCCCGACAAGTGGTTCCCAGGCCACATCATAAGCAAAGACGGCGTCGGTTTCGGCCAGATGGGCCGCACGGATCAACTTGCCCAGGAGTTCGAGATCAGAGTTTAGCGGGTTGCCTCCGGGGAGAAAGACAAACGCACGAAGATCGAGCGCCCGACATCGCTCCAGGAAATCCATCGTCGGGCGCGCCTGCTCTTCGCTGTGCAACTGAATACAAACAACGTTCATGCCGTGAGCACGAACCCTTTCAAGATCGCGCTGCACGCGCTCGGGGTCGTAATTGCCTGGCAACCGCCACTCCATATCCTCGGACCCCGTCACCGACAACGGCCAGAAGTTGATCCCGAACGGAACCCAGGGTTTGCCGTCCAACTCGAAATTGCCGCTGCGGACGCGAACGAGCCGCTTTGGATCGGGCTTTCGGTCGCGGGGGAGTACTCGGACAGTCTGTTGAATCACATCGGTTATCCCGAATTCCTTTGAAAAAATGAATGTCGCCACATGATAAAGCCCATGCGGCGGAGGTTTCGCGAGACTGAATGGCCCCACCGATCTGCTCTGGCGCGGCGGCACTTTGACGGAAAATCCAGGGACAGAGAAAACAAGCGGCGGGGGACCGGCCGCTTTGTCGGCGCCAAACACAGACATGGCGATGGTAGGTTCTGTGGTCACGTCTGACCGGTTGGCTATTTCTGCCTGTAATGACCAAGGCTCGTCCTCGAAATAACAGCACTGCTCGGCACCACCTTGGGTCAAAAAGACTCCGCGCAAAAGGAATTGTGACATTGCTTCGATCCAACGGAGAATGTCAGTGCGACGCTCGCGAAGGTATGCCATATCGGGAATACCGATGAATCCCCAGGCACTATCCGCGTATTTACCCGAACAGCAGACCAGGATTGACGCCACTGTTCCCCGTTCCTCGTTGCTGTCGTCAAAGACCATGACCCAGGGAATCCAGCGATACGTGCGCGAAGCGGCCAAGCCGACACCTGTTGTTCTGGCAATGGGTGAAACGACTTGGATCGGCCCTGGCGACAATTCGCTACTCGGCCATACATCCTGGACGACTGCTCGGAGATATTTGGCACGGTTAATGCTGGACGTCTTATACCACGGCGAGAGGATTTCGAGATTGGGCGGTGTGGCTTCGATGCGAGCTGAAACACGGTCGTGACTCCAGCCAATGTCAGCGAGCCAATAGGTGTGATTGCCGTTTTCGACGCCGGGTGTGTGGGAACGCGAAAGGCCGACGGCCAGACGGCGGGCTTGACGCGGGTTAAAGCAATCGCCGTAGCCGCCTCGCCCCTTGCTCGGATTGTCGCGCCAATAGGCAAACCGCTCCGGCGGAAGTGCGTAGTGCCGCCACTGGGTCGAAAGGCCAACCACAGCGATCCACCGCGAACCGTCTTTCTCCACCCACTCCATGCTCAGCTCGGGGGTGTCCTTTGAGCCGCGCGCCCAGAAACACGTCAGTGCGCGCGGGTCGTCGGGAAAAGGCTGCTCGATGGCGCGCGAGACAGTGTCCCAATTCTCAAACTTAGCCACATCCGCGCGAAGAGCGCCCCCGACGCCCTCGTGCCCGGAAGGCTCGATCGAAATGCGGGTGGGATTGGCCGGCGAACCACTTGCGCGCCGCCATAGGGTGGTCTCTTTGTCCGAGAAGGAAACGACGAGTTTCTCGGTAGGAATGTTGTCGCGCCACTTCTGGATGTCCTCCTCTGTCAGCCACGAATCGTTGTGGCGAACGACGAGCTTGGAAAGTGGTCTCCCACCGATGAGCAACATCCGGCCGCCCGATTTCAGGTATTGGAGGAGCGGCGCGACAGCTTTTGCGGGGAACACATCGCAGCGTGGGATAATCAGAAGGTCGTAGCGCCGGTCGGCGGAAAGCCCGTCACCGGCCAGGAAACGATTAGCCGTGAGAATGTCAGCGGGCAATCCCCGACGTGACAATTCGGAGCGAATGACTTCGGGAGGAGGCTCGACCGTGCCGGTTGTCGGAGCGATGCCCTCGAAAACAGCGATGCGCGCGGCTGTTTTGCTCGATGGCCCGACGGCTGTAACACTTGGCTGTCCCCAGGAGAAAGCAAAACACAGTTCTGTCAGGAGAATCACGCCTCCACACAACGGCCGCCGGGATTGACTTCGCATGTCATGATTATCCCTTGCGATGTTCGGGGGCATGTAGCTGTTCCGCGAAAATGGTTCTCGTCAGTGCAGCACCACTATCCGTCTGAGAAAAGGACTACAGCTTTATCCACCCGCAATAGATGGAATCTCCGAGAATATCATTCTTCGGGTATGGTTGTGCAACACAACGCCTTCCGCCTCGCGAAAAGCGATCCCCGACTGGCGGGCCACCGGCGCTCCATTCAATACTCAAGCCGAAACGGGCGACCAGCCTCGGAGGCGGTGGGCCGAGGCTTCGGGAAAGACGTCGAAATCCACGGCGTCGCGGAGAACCCAGAAGTATTCGATCTCGCGGCCGCCCTCGTGCTTGAGACGTTCGATCTCCCGCGCAAAGGCTTCGCGCGACCCCACGCCAAAGTATTGGCCAAAGAGCGTGAACTGCGATTCCTGCGTTGCCAACGCCTCGAAGAATTTATGGCCGAAACCTTTCACACTGACGCCAAACGGCTGGAGATCGGTGTCGGCATCCTTGTAACAATAGATTTCGGGCGTTTGCCACGAAGGACCTAACGCGGCGCAGACGGGACCGCCCCCATGCCAGAGCGCCTCGATGCCGATTTGGTAGGCGTTCAGGTGGTCGCGGTGGAGAGTCCGGCTGCCTTGAAGGAAAGCGGCGTCGGGTCGCTCGCGGCGGATGATGGCAATGACTTCCTGAAGTGTCGCTTTGTCGTTCACCAAACCCATGTCGGGATGGCCGAGCATGTAACGATGGGCGACGCCAAGCACGCGATTGGCGGCCTCGGCCTCACGTTGGCGCATCTCGACAATGGTCTGTTTCATCTCGACGTCGGGATAGCCTTCGCAACCGTCGGTCATCTGCACAACGACGACACGAGTACCTTCGGCTGCCATCTTGGCCATCGTCCCGGCCATGATGATCTCGTCATCGGGATGCGCCGCCAGAACCAGAATCGAGCGGTACAACATCGCTGTCCTCCCTGATGGCGGAACCCTGAAGGTGACACGGGTATCCTGCTCGTGAAAATCATGCGCAAGACGCCCATGCCGCCACTTTTCGCGTGTCACTCGCTCTTGCGCTCGTGTTCGAGGATCAGGAGACGCATGTATTTTTTGGCTTCTTCGAGTTGGGCATCTACATACTTCTTTTCCGGCTCGGCAGGCTTTTTGATATAGAATTCGTTGCCCGCCCCGCCGGTGGTCTTCCGGTCATCGCTTTTCGGGGTTTCTGACGAAGGCTCCTTGGGTTTCTCTTTCTTCTCTTTCTGTTCCTCGATATCCACTTCGCCAAGCATGTTGCTAAACAGTTCGCGCTCGTAGCCTTTGGGCAATGGCACTTCCAGGTCGGGCGTAACGCCACCCGGCTGTTTCGGGTCGCCCCGAACTCCCTCGATCCGAGTGCCGTTCGGCGTATAGAATTTCGCCGTGGTCAGGCGTATCGCACTTCGGCGAGGATTGCCGTTTTCGTCGCGCTCGAGCGAGTGCGCGATCTCTTCAATGGTCTGAACCGATCCTTTTCCGTAAGTCCGTTCTCCCTTGGGACCGATCAGATAGCCGCGGTGGTGATCTTTCATCGCGCCCGCAAAGATTTCGGATGCGCTGGCGCTGGCGCGGTTGATCAGAACGATCAGCGGTTGGTCGGACACGGAGTCGCGTTCCGAGGAATAGGTCACCTGTTCGTCGCCACGCCCGCGCGTCGAGACGATCGCTTTGCCCTTAGACAGGAACAGACTACTGACATCAATGGCCTCTTTGAGCAAACCACCCGTATTGAACCGAACGTCAACGATGGTTCCCTTGATTCCGTCGCGGTTGAATTTCTCGAGCACCTTGCGCAGGTCCTCACTGGTTTCCTTGCTGAACTTGGCGACGCGCACATAACCGATGGAGTCGCTCTCCAACACGGTGGAATAGATACTGGCGATCTTGATCTGTGCTCGCTCGATCGTGAAGGATAACTTATCGGGAACTCCCTCGCGGTAAACCGTAATGTTGACCTTGGTCCCTGCCGGGCCGGTCAGTTTCTTGACCGCTTCCATCAGGGTGACATTCTCGGTGGATTTTCCCTCGATCTCGATAATGCGGTCCCATGGCAGGATCCCCGCTTTGGCCGCAGGTGAACCCGGGATTGGAGAGGCCACTGTGAGAATTCTATTCTGGTCGAGGATGATGTGAATGCCAATGCCCGAGAACTCGCCCTCGGTTTCTTTCTCCAATTGCCGATAGTCCTCGGCGGGCATCCATTGGCTATGCGGATCGAGTTTGGAAAACATGCCCTGAATGGCACCCTCGATCAGGTCCTTGGCATCCACGGGTTCGACATACTTGTCGCGAATATCCATATAGACTTCGCACAAGATAGGCGCCATCCGGAAGAATTCATCGCTGCCGTCCACCTTCTTTTCGGCTTCCTTGGCCCGGATCGTCGTCCTGCCGACTAGATAGAACGAACACAGAACCAGGAACAGACCCATGGCCACAAGTCGCCGGCCCGATCGCCCAATGCTGAACGTGGGTTGCTCGTTCATGCCTCAAGATCCTCCTCGCCGCCTTCTGTGCGGCTGATTGCGTTCTTGTGAAGTTACGCCCTAACTGATCCAGCCGATTGGCTATAAAAGCCACTGGCCACCGATTGAATCCATTTCTTTTGCTATCAGGCCCGTTTGTTCTTGTCGAATCAAAATTTCGTTGTCGGCGGAACCTGTGGAAATCAAGCCCCGATTTCGGAGAGAGCCAATCCATGTTTCGCATCCCTCGCGCCACCATCGTCTCCGAAACCACCCGGCTCGCCGAAATCGCATTAGCCAAGTTCCAGGCAAAGAAGAATACGAACGAATCCATGGGAAACTACGAAACCCGGAATCCGTCATGTCAACGACGAAAGCCTATCGGCGCAACGACCATAGACTCAGCCGGTTTCGCCGGTCGCTTGGTTTTCGCACTCGGTGAAATCTGTAGTTCAGATGCATCATTTCCGGAATTTTGGATTGACCTGCCCAACGTGCCAGCCTACAAAACCGACCCAGCGGCGGTGCGATGTTTACGCCTTGCCGATTCCCGAATGTCGGTTGGGAGGTAGCACAAATGGAAGTGATCGTCACACGCGACTACGACGAGATGAGTTGGGTGACGGGACAAATCATTCGACGCCGAATCCTTCGCAAGCCCGACTCCGTTCTGGGCTTGGCAACGGGCGGCACACCCATTGGCACCTATAAGGAAATGATCCGAATGCATCGCGAGGAAGGTCTCGATTTCTCCAAGGTCACCACGTTCAACCTCGATGAGTATCTTGGGTTGCCGCCAGCGCATCCCCAAAGCTACCACTATTTCATGCACGAAAATCTCTTCAAACACATAAACATCAGCCCCCGTCACATCTTTATCCCCAATGGCATGGCCGAAGATATAGACGGACAGTGCCAGTGGTATGAGGAACAGATCAGGAAGGCCGGAGGAATTGACTTCCAATTGCTCGGCATCGGCAGCGACGGGCACATCGCCTTCAATGAACCGGGGTCATCGCTCGGATCGCGGACACGGCTGAAAACACTGACCGAGTCCACTGTCCAAGACAACGCCCGCTTTTTCGAGCGCGAAGAGGATGTGCCGCATTTCGCCATTACGATGGGTGTGGGCACGATTCTCGAAGCCCGCGAGATTGTGATGATCGTCAGTGGAGAGAAAAAGGCAGCGGTCTGTGCCGAGTTTGTCGAAGGGCCGGTCACGGCGCGCGTCACGGCCAGCGCGCTTCAACTTCACCCACGCGTCGAGGTGGTGCTCGACGAGGCCGCCGCTTCGCAGCTCCAACACGCCGATTACTATCGCTGGGTTCAGCAGCAGAAACAGCAACTGGTGGGAATGCCTTCGCAGGTTTCCTTCCTGCGCCGCCCGGTGAGAAAAAGTAAAGGATGAAGGCGAAAGGATGAATAAAGAGCGCCAAGTTCTGAGTGCTGAGTTGCAAGTGTGGAGTGATGGCTGTTACGCCGTGCTTGCCAGCGAAAGATTAGGCTGATCTATGCACACACGCTTGGATGGCTCGTTGGTTCATCCTTCTGCCTTCATCCCTCATTTAGTAGGTTGTGACGACGCCCATATACTGTTCGACCTGCTGAAGCGTCGCGTTCAGTGCCCGGCGGAACGGGCGTGGTTTTCCGTTCACGATCCGATCGGTGAGAATCCGTCGTTGGCTCTTGGGCCGGTCGAAATCGCGATCGAGAACCTTGAGAAACATCCGGACCATTTCGGGATCAAACTGGCCGCCCATGCCATCCATCAGCTCGTTGAAGCATTCCTCGAGGCTCAGCGCTCGGCGATAGGGCCGGTCCGAAGTCATCGCATCGAAGGCGTCAATCAGTCCGATGATCTTGGTACACAGATCGAGGTGGCGCTGGCGAAGGGGTGGCAAAAACTCATCGTAAGCCGGACGATCATGATGGTGGAGAATGGCAGGGACGAGGTTTTCCCATGGGAACTGGATGTGGGAAAGGATTTTGGCGCCCAGGCGCGTATGGTTGCTCATTTCGGCGTACTCGGTCAGATCGAGGCTGCCTCGTTTGTTGAGAATCTGTTTGTCCACGAGAATTTTTCCGATGTCGTGCAGTAACCCCGCGAAATACATCTCTTCGACTTCATGTTCATTGAAACCGATTGCTCGCGCCAGAAGCGACGCCATGTCGGCCACCCGAAGCGAATGCTCCTTCGTGTAGCCATCCTTGATATCAATGGCGCTGAGAAAGGCCATGATGGCTTGCCGGCAGGTTTCCTTTACGCGGTCGTAGAGTTCCTCGACCTCGCGGCGCGTCTTGGTCAGGCGTGTCAGAACAGTCTGGTTGTAGAGATAGACAGCGAGGTTCTGGCACATGCAGGTCAGCAAGTCGTTGTCGTGCTTTTCGAGCGGCGGCGATTCCGGGGATTGCTCAAAAACAAACAATCCGACCAACTCCCCGCCCGTGACCAGGGGAACCACTGCCGACCGGTCCTCACTGTCTCTGCCATCCCCTTCGGGTGACAGAAGTTTGGCGAAATCCTTGGGAAGCGAACGTAGGGCACGAAGATGCGGTTTGGAAATCAGAGTCTGTTCAGTAGAACTTGGAATCTCGATCGTCGGAAGGGATTCCATCGCAAGACCTCGTGCGGCAACAGCAACCAATTGTCCTTTCGAGTCGCGTGCGGCCAGAAGCACTGCACAGCGCAATCGGAACACATCCGCCATCGCGGAGACCGTCGAGGACAGAATCTGGCCGAGTTGCAGCGACGAATTCATCTCGCGCCCCAACCGACTTAACGAGCGGAAATAGTCCAGAATCCGGTCGGTCTGTCGCTCGGAACATACCCCAAACATCCTAGCACCTCCACGCGCTCTCCCCGGGACGTTGGTGCTCAGATCAACGCCCGTCGCACCTCAGGATTGAAAAAGACAGGAGAAACAAGTTTGGCGACGGAGCGTCGCACAAGCTCCCCGACCACCGTATCGAGAGTCTGCAAGCCCGGCCTTCCTGCTAACCGGGAGAGCCAAAACAAACCTGCCCCTTCTTGCCGACGCCCATGATAGCCGAAGAACTTGTGCGACGCATTCGCGGCCCCTCGTTGCTCTCTCTCGGCCTCCTCGTCCCCTGTCTCTCTTGTTTTCGTCTCGCTTCCTTTCCTTCGATCACTACCCTCTTGCCAGTTGTAGCCTCTGTTCCGTCTCGCTGGTTGCTGGCGACTCACGCCAAAAGATCAATTGGATCTCTATGCCATCCTCGACCGGTTTCACGGCCATACCATCGGCGAGTGTATGGATCATGTGTGGCTTCTCTCTCGATGGAGAGGGTTGATCGGCTTGGCCGGCACGAGACGGCTCCATGGTTTGCGCTGTCAAGGATTGGTCACGGAATTGCACGGTGACTTCGAGTCGCTCGGGTAGAACACGATACCGCACAGCAATTCTGTCCGAAGGAGTGGCACTGCTCTCCGCGGCGTGGATGACCGTTTCCAACACGGCCAATTTGATCTGTCCGATTCGCGCGAGCGAAAAACCGGCGGTTTGCGCCACTTCCTCAATCGTGTCGGTTGTCAATCGCTCGGGGTGATTTCCCGCCCACAGGCACATTTCGCCCCAAAGCTCGCCGGCTACAGGTCCAGCGGGCGAAGGCGCAGGTTCGGTGACGACCATCGCAGGAACGGACATCGAGCGCGTCATAATCTCGCCCCACGGCGAGCTTTCGGCGAACATCTGATCATGGATATAATTCACCATATCCATGTTGCCGGTGAAGAAGCGCATTTGGGAACAGAGATGACGTGCCTCGCGTGTGAACGTCGCCTTGCCGATCAGCCAGGTATGACTGACCTCGCGTCCCGTTCGTTTCGCCACCTCACTTCGCAACCACTCGGTTTCGTTGACATGTTCGAGGCCAACCGGGTCGGCCAATGGCCAAACCACCACTACCCATTGCGTTTCATTCCCCGGTGTCAGTTGTCTATTCTGGAAACCGGATCCACAAAACACAACGGCTCGGGCCGCAAGTCGCCCGGACGCCTCAATGTCCATGCGGGAAATCGCCATCAGGTAGGGCAAACGGACCAGCGTGTCGGACGAGCCAAGAGATCGGCGAATTCCCTCCCGACCGGCCCAACCGGCGCCGTAGTCTTCGTGATAGTAGAACCACTCGGCCGGCAGACACTGGCCACGAAAGTTTTCGAGCAATCGTTTCAGACGGCCGAGAAACTCCACCGTCCGATCTTGATCGGTTGGTGTGCTTGCCCCGAGCACACGGCGAGCAGCCAATCGTCTCAACAATTCGGCATTACTCGTGGCTGAGTTGTCGCCCCACGCCAGCACTGTCACCACATCGCGCAACACCGGATCGTCCACCAAACTGACTGTCCCAAAGGATAGGTCGAGAACGCCCATCAACTGGAGTTGCCCGATTATCTGCTGGAGTTTCGGGGGTTCGAGCGACAGTCGCTCGCTCAGGCGCGCCAACGGTGCGCGTTGCGGATGGCACTCGGCCAAATACGAGCACATCTCGAAGGCTGCCTGCCGGTCGGTGGCCTGGGGAAACTGCGTCGAAAACTGAGCGCGCCAGTACCAATGAGTTACGCCATCGCGAACTTCCTGGGCGTACACCTGGCCAAAATGGTCGGTCGTATCGAGCCCAAGTCCGGCCAGATGGGCGCGCCGGACCAGGCTGTGGATATACAGAGGCACACCACCCAACTGAGGCAGCATTCGCTCAGCAAGCCGAACGCTCAGGCCGACTCCGAACTGGTCGCACAGCGTCTGAAGCATGGCGAGTCCTTCGAGCGGGTCGAGACGCGCCAGGTTGAACACGGCTCGCTGATCATTGGCTGCCTTTTCCCCCAACAGCGTCCGAAGGCCGACGAACGAATCGGCAAGAAACAGCGGGGCAACGCGCGCGTCGAGGTTGGCCGCCAGCTGGTGAACCAGCGGAACGACCTGACGCTGATAATAGATCTGTCCCAAGTACCGCGCCTGATCCACAATGGCCACACAACGTTGGTTCTGAAGCTCCATGAGATAGCGGGGCGCACTGACCAGGAGAGAAACCGTGTTGGCCACGTCGCGCTGAACATAGGCGCGGCCCACCGCCTCGCAGATTTCGCGCAGGACCGGCTCGGTGCAGCTCTTGCATTGTGGTGCGCGGTCGTGCCAGGCATCAACGCAGCGCTGAAGATCGGCGGCTTCGCCGTGTCGCCAATAGTGATACTGGCGAATGAGTGTGTTGAAATAGCCGCAGGCAAAATCGAAAAGCTCGAGCGTGTAGGGCTGGATTTGGTAATAGATCAAAAAGGGAGAGGAGTCTTCTTGGAGAAGGTGGAGAATTGTGCGGCGAATCAGATCGCTCTTGCCTGTTGCGCGAAATCCTTCGATCAGGCCGCCTGGCGTCTCGCCACGGGCTGCGCGCGAAAGAAAATCGCCCAACGCCTCGATCTGCTGGTCGCGTCGGAAATACTCATCCTCGGGAACAATTGGCTCAGCGTAGGCCGACCGGCCAAACTCCGTCACCATGGTTCAGGCTTTCTGCGTTCACGTCTGCTTGGATAACTGGCATCCGCCAGTTTCGCTCTACAGCGACATCAAGAACCGGATCGGTACTGTTCTCGCCTTTCCCACCCTGACACGTTTGCCGGTGGTGGGGACTAGTTGCTGCGTCATAGGTTCACAGCCGCTACCTCTGGCGCAACAGGGATACTTTTAAACATTTCCCCTATAGCCCGTCAAGCGAAAAAACGCACAGAACATTCCCCGGGTGCATGTCCAAATTCCAGAAGAGGTGCCGTTCCGCACATTTGTCGGTTTCCCCGACAGGATAGCCCGTCTTTCTTTCCACGCTCCCCTAAAAGGGGAGGCGAAAATAGCCGGGGGCAACGCCCCTGGAACGTAAGATCGTCCTCGGACAAGCTCTGTAGGAGCGAGCGAAACCAGCCGGCCCAACCCGCCGTTGGCGCGCCCCGTCAGGGCTTGACCAGTGCGGGGCCGTCGTTTTCCAGGGGCGTTGCCCCTGGCTATTTTCG
>Ga0315280_10001135_pt1 | contig 46949 bp, 38 predicted proteins | sample YL17G06_40_MG_FD_203697 | JGI IMG/M metagenome (GOLD analysis project Ga0315280, IMG submission 203697) | Sediment microbial communities from Yellowstone Lake, YNP, Wyoming, USA - YL17G06_40 | ecosystem: Environmental > Aquatic > Freshwater > Lake > Sediment | place: USA: Wyoming | collected... | reverse complement strand
ATGCCAGGTACCATATCACGTCACATACGGCGCCGCCAAACCCAAGCACGTACGCGGCTGCGACGAGGATCGTCGGAGGATTCTCCTGAAATGTTCTCGTGAGGTATTGAACTATGGATCTCCCGAACCCGAGCGTCGCCCTGATGAGTGGTCTCGCTGTTCCTTGAATGCGGGGATCGACCAAAGCCCAAAACTCCACGAGCGCCAGCAGGATTACTGCGTCCCACCACCAGAGCGCATAGTTTCGCCACAAGACGAACGCAACCCTGGCGGCAACGATGAAGACGAGCACCATGCCTATTGAGAATGCAGCTTGGGGCCCTTTGACTATAGCAGCGAGAGTGCGCCTTTTCAGAAGCGACACACACAAGATCGTCACTCCGAGAACTGACCCCAGTATGAGATAGGTCCGTTGTTCAGCCGCAGCCGAGACCGCGATCTCGTCAGCGCTCTTCTGAACCACATACTCGGACATCCTGGTCCTCGTCGAATTCTTGTTACCGCCCTTGTCTATCGCCGTGAGAAAGAAAGCGACCTTGCGGCCTTGCTGCTGGGCCGGAATCGTTCCCGTATATTGGTCGTTCTCGAAGACCGTCATGCGTACGTATGTGAATCGGCCATCGTCAACTGAGTAGGATAGAGTTACGGTAGCTAAACCGCTGCCCAGTCTCCCGTCGGTGACACTGACTGCCACTGCCACGTCGTCCGTCGACGTGGGCTGGACAGGAGTGATCGTTGCGTCGGAGATCGATGGTGGTTTCAGGTCGACTAGGCGCAGGATGAACTTGTCATTCGTGACGAAAGGATTGAACCTATCCTCTTGCAGAGCGGTCGACACGCTCCCCGAAGCATCACGAGCCTCCACGTAGTAGACGATCATTGTGCCCGCCGGAAGCTCATCTCCCCAAGCTAGATTCGGCAAGGCCGCCTCGTAGAGCGTCTCGTTCACACCTAGGTAGGCCTGAGCCAGTCGTGCAGGAGATATTCGCCAAACCGTCCCAACAGTTCTGTTCTGAAGGATCGGCATGTAGAAGACGTTCACCTCAGGAAGGAGATAGGGCTCATGGGTCACAAGAACTCTGACAGTCAGCGGCTCATCGTAAGCAGTAGTCTCATTCGCCAAGACTCCGACTATCTCGAGCCGCCGAAAGGCCGAAGAGCATAATCCAGTTGACTCCGCGTACGGAGGCGTGAGAAAAAGCACCGTGCACAGGGAAACACTCAGCATAAGCAGTAGAAGCAGCGACTTTCGCAATGAACCCAGCTCGCAACTCAAGCATTGCTAGCCATGGCTAATATATCTGGCTAACTAGGCCCACCACAGCGGGATTCCTTGGGACCCCGCAGATTGAGCGATCTTGCATTGTTGCACCGCTAAACTCCTATCGAGTCACCATCCACGAGACCAACTTCGAGATCCATCTTAGTCTCGATGGAAGAACTTCCAGAAGAATATTCATGTCTCGGCGTTTGAAGGCTCCTTGAAGTCTCATGGCGCCCAGAAAGATGGCGAGCCCTGTTGGGATGTAGAGCAGCGCGTTGTATGCTGCCAAGCCGAATCTTGCCTGCATCGCCACCAGGACAACGCCCATTATGGTTGAGGCCAGCATGGATTCTCTTAGCGCCCGCAAGTCAAACCTGACGGCCATACGACTCCTCGCGAGGTATACGCTGGCAACAAGAACAGCGAACATAAGGGCAGATCTACCGAGAGCTGCACCCAATCCACCGAACCCAGGAATCAGAGCAAGATCCACGACTGTACCAATAGCAACCGACAATATCGTTGCAGCTAAGACTGAGCCAGTGTCTCCCACCGCCTGCAGCCCTATGATTGGTATGATGGATAGAGCGGAGGCAATGGAGACAAGAGAGATCACTGCCAACGGAGTTGTAGCATCAAGGTAACGCTGTCCAGCCATCAGATTGATCGCCGTCCCAGCAAGTGCAGCTAGACCAAACGCGGCAGGAACATAAACGAACACGAGGTATCTAGATGCCTTCGCAAGGACCGATTCTAGCCCACATTTCCCCGAAGAACCAAACCGCTTCGCCGCAACTGGTTGAATGGTGGCAGTGATGGTTGTGATGAGGATTGCTCCAAGCAGCCCACTCACGGTGACCGCAACCTGGTAGACACCCACTACAACTGGGATCATCACGACCATGAGAACAAGCAAATCCGCTTGGCCGGAGAGAAAGCTCGCCAAGTTCGCAAGCAAGAGCGGAGACGAATACTTAAGCAGTCGACTTGTTACTGCGCTATCGATGCTCACCTTCAGGTTCGACCTGACCAAATACATGAAGATGAACAGCAATGAAACGTTCATCGCGATGAAACCCCAAACCACTCCAATCAGCGCGTAGCCCATCACGAGAAGAACAACGGATATTGCCACGCGCATGGCTTGTGCAAACACCCTAACCGCAGCTAGTCTCCGAAAATCCTGAAAGCCTTGCATCACAGCATCCAGGTTAGCGGCAGGAATGTTGAAGAACACCGCCACCGAAGCTAATGCGAACACGTTGCCATATTCCGCAGATTTCGTGAGAAACAGCGACAGAGAGGTGGAGAGGAAACTGAGCGCTACTGAGAGAGCTATCGCCGAGACGAAAGACACGACAACAATACTTGTGACATAGGTCGATACATGATCGTTCCTTCCCTCGCCTATAGACTTCGGAATGAATCGGGCAGCCGCAACTGGAAGCCCCAACGGCCCAACAGTCTGGAAGAGAGCCATCGCCAAGAGAAGTGAAGCATAGATGCCCATCTCGACCTGTGAGATCAACCTTGCGAGAAATATGAAAAAGACCAATCCAAGAACAGAGTTGACAGCACTCTGGAACGCCAGAGCCACAGATCCACCGGCGGTGCGCACTGCGTCGCTCATTCCATTAGCTACCGGCGCCTCGTTCTCATTCATCCACGTTCATTCCACTGGCTGCCGATGATAGAATGCCCTGAGCAATGATATCGCAACGCTGTGTGCAATGATCTTGCAACGTTTCGCGAGCGAACCAAACACAGTTGCGAGGATCACCCTTCTACGTTCCGGGAGTATTTCAAGTAGCGCGATCACCATGAGTAGTGAGAACGCAGTTCCCAGCGTCGCTGCCACGGCGCTGCCGAGGAAGAGGTCAGGCACATACGGAAGCGCAGCCATGCTGGGCGGGGACCGCGCAATTGCCCCGTAGAACCAATGCATCCAATCACGAAGGAGCGTTCCGATCCATGGATAGAGAGGCAGAAAATAGAACGGAAGCCTAAGGTTAGTCACAGCATAGAGTAGGGCGACTGCGGAGGCGGCCCAGTAGATCCCTTTCTCAATTCTTTCTTCAGCGATCGCGAGTATCATGAACGGCAGAGCCCAAACAAAGAACTGTTCAGGGACGAACCTGAAAGATAGGAAGACCGCAAGAACATAGGCAAGCTGAACACGATTAACCGTGAGAATAGAAGCCGCCCGACGCTTCAAAGCGACAACCGTTACGGCTGCCAACATGAACACCAGAACGGAATTCGAGATCCATACTACAACCGTGTTTGAGGAAGGTATCACGAGTAGGATCGACCAGTAAGTCAAACCGAAACCGCTTCTGCCGACCGCTGGAGCTGATGTCACCAGTCCGTGCAGCGTCTCCACCATGGCTCCAAAATAGCTGGTCAGACGAGGCAGGAACAATGCGAACAGCGTCACAAGGTAGGCGAGGACGTAAATTACCAGCTGGCGGAGTTGATAGTTCTGCCGCCTAAGGAATAGCAAGACAGGCACCATGAAGAGCAGGGGATAGAGTTTGTAGGCGGTCGCCACGGAGAGAGAAATCGCGGAGCTTGTGAGCCTTCGGCGATGAAGTAGGACTAGGCTCGCAAGTGAGAAGAACGCGGGCAGGCTGTCGAACATCCCCCACGCTGACGAGATCCAAATCAGATACGGGTTCAGGAAGAAGAGTAGCGCAGAGGCCTCAGCCAGTGATTCGGAGTGCCTGAGTTCGAGCACGAAGTTGTAGAGTAGATAAGTCGATGCAACATCTGCCAAGATGAAAGGAAGTTTGATGGCCACATTGAAGACCGGGTCGGTTACGTATGCTATGTGCATCTGCGGGTACGGATTGAGTTCAGGTGGAATGTCGACCATCGGATAGGGTTGAAACCCGAATTCGCGCGACAGAAAGTCATAGAGGTAGGCAAAAGGAAAGAAAGTATAATACAGCATAGGTGGAAACGGCACGTACGCGAAAGGTGTCCTGACGATGTCCATCGCCATAATGTACCAGGCGTAGACATCAAAGGTGTGAGCCAAGAAGGGGGCGAGCGAAACCCGGATCACCACGCCCAAGACTAGAAGAGTGCGCAGTCGCAAGGCTCAGCCACACGATCACAGATTGATCAGTCTTGTCATTCCAGTATCGAGTTCCATCGCTCTCAAGGCCGAGATCGAGCTATTCGCAAGTGCCGTGCGAAATCTCAGCAGTTTCAACGATGCAAGCACCAAGACACACATCACCAAGCGTCCAGCCGATCATGACAATGGACTAGCAATCCTTGGACCGAGGCCTATGCCTGAGAATTTGATCCCTGCAGAGGAAAACTCGCCCGGGTCATAGATCCTTCTTCCGTCAATCACGACCGGCGACCGCATTCGTTCAAGGAAGGCGCTGGGGGCAATGGTCTTGAATTCGTCCCATTCCGTCACGATGATACAGCAATCAGCTTTGTCAAGGCATTCACAGGGATCTCTTGCGTAGGCGATCGTATCTTGGAGGATTGCCCGCGCATTCTGTAATGCAGCAGGATCGTAAGCGATGACATCTGCTCCCTCGGTCAGGAGCCCACGAATAAGTGGTATTGAGACCGCCTCACGCACGTCGTCTGTCTCGGGTTTGAACGCCAAACCCAGAATCGCGATTCTCCTTCCTTTGAGAGATCCTAGAGCCTGCCTAGCCAGCTGTACGGCTCTTTGCTTCTGCTTCTCGTTGGTCGCAACAACGGCTTCGATCACTTCAGGGGGATAGCCCAAGCTCTTGCCATATCCTACTAGCGCGTTCAGATCCTTTGGAAAACAGGAGCCGCCCCACCCCAAGCCGGCGTCCAAGAATCTCGATCCTATTCGTTCGTCAACGCCGATCCCTTGAGCTATGACCTTGACATCAGCGCCGGGAGTTCGCTCAGCAACATTCGCAATTGTGTTGATGAAGCTCACCTTCATTGCTAGGAACGCGTTGTTGGCATACTTAATCAGTTCTGCGTTCTCGTGTGTAGTGCGAATGACCGGCGGGGCGGGCTCGCCATGAAACTCCTTGTAGAAGTTCTCAAGCTTTGTCATCGCAGTACTGTCCTCGCCCCCAATTACTATTCTGTCTGGGAGCTCTGCATCGCGGACGGCGTTGCCCTCGCGTAGGAATTCGGGGTTCGAGCACAACCCGAACGCCTTTCCTACACGCTTGCTAGATTCTCTTTCTAGAATCGGCTTGACGATAGTGCGAGCTGTTCCCGGAATCACTGTGCTCTTCACAACTACCAGCTGATAGTGCACGGTCTCCCGGATTGATTGACCAATGGCAGCGGCCGCATTCTTGACATATGCAAGGTCTATGCTTCCGTCCTCGCTGCTAGGCGTTCCCACGACTATGTATGCTAGATCCGAATGCGTGTTGACGGAACCATCTTCGGCTACAGAGAACGTCCCGTTTGCGACAGTCTCTGCGAGATAATCCTTCAACTTGGGTTCGAAGAATGGTGCTTCCGCTTTCCGGATCTTCTCGAGCTTGTCGCGGTCGGGGTCTATGCCGATCACATGGTTGCCCTTCTTGGCGAAGCAGACCGCTGTCACTAGACCGACGGGGCCTAGACCGAATACCGAGATCCGAGTCATGAGGATTCCTCACTTCAATGCCTCGACCTTTGGCTTGATCATGATCATAAGGCTGATGACTAGCGCCTTGAGTATCCGGAGGTTGGCTGTCACCGTTCCCCCGATTCTAGGTCTCGCGCGTCGTGGAGTCTCTGCGACCTGGACTTCGCCGATGCAGAGCCCCAGTCTGTACGCACGGATCAGGAACTCGGCTCCAAAGGTTTCCCTCCGTCCCAATGAGATGTGTTTGACCTGCTCTCGCCGCATCGCCCGAAAGTTCGATAGAACATCCGTGACCCCAAGGCGTCTGCCGACGATTGCCGCGAAGAGGCGTTCTGAGAACCTCGGCAGCCGAGGCCTGACTGCGACAACTGTGTCGTACCCCCTTTCGAGTGCTCGAACGAGCCTCGTAATGTTGAACGGGTCGTTCTCAAGGTCAGCATCGATTGTTACGACAATCGGGTATTGGGCCATTTGTATGCCTACGAGCAATGCGATAGACTGGCCTTCGCGTTTCTTGCAGATTGCCTTGTCCGCCAACTCCAAGGCGAGTGTGTAGGTTCCGTCAGGTGAGCCGTCGTCAATGATGATTATTTCGTGTGGTACATTGCTGAGAGCTTCATGAATCCTTTGTATGAACTTGGGCAATGTTTCACGTTCATTCCATGTGGCGGAGACAACGCTGACTCCTAGGCATTGCTTGCGTTGCACTGCCCCGCCTCCGCGCACTTCAGAGCACGCTATCCTCATGCTGTCCCGTCGATCTATCCAGCATATGGCATTTTTGCTGTCTGGAATCATTGGCGGAGTGGCCAAGCTCTCTTCCTAGGTTGCCTAGATTGTGGAAGCGACTAGGGTACCTTGATATTCCCTTGCAACACCATGCTGGAAAAGAACGGTCACGTGGTTGATAGTTGATTAGGGATGGTTGGGAAGGGCACACGGGAAAACGACAAGTGTTCTCGGGGAAGGGTCCGGCCATACGCGCCATCGGACAACCCGCACTGGACAGAGTGATAATGCGTACGTGAGACGACGACGCATGGCTAGTGAGGGTGCCCGGACGGTTGTAGGCGCGACCGCCCTGGGCGCGCAGACCATTGTTAATGCACTTTTGGGTTTGGTCTTCTTCATATTCTTAGCCAGGTTCATCTCACAGGCCGAGATGGGTGTCTACGCCTCCCTTCTCTTTGCAATGGGCCTTTTTCAGAATATTGGCCCCCTGGGGTTGCCAGTTGCTGCTGCTCGCTTCATTCCCAAGTCCATCGGTGAGGGAAAGATCGATGAAGTTTCGACTTACGTCACGAGCATAGTCAGCATCTCTATGATCTCTGCCCTGGCTCTTGCCTTGACTTTCTGCTTGTTGTCTGGGCCTTTCTCCGAAATACTCACGAAATCAAACGCGAATATCGCCCTGTTTGCCTTGGCCTCCCTGGCAGTGTTCCTAAACATTCCGTCAGTGAACTTGGATGCACTCATGCAGGGCTTTCAGAATTTCGGGAGGCTCGCCATCGTCAGAACGTTCTCACAAGGCCTGCGTGTGGTTGTCTCCGTGCTGCTTCTTGTGATGGGATACGGTTTGGTGGGAGTTGTGATAGGTTTTGTTGCGATGAATGCTGTGTCGCTGCTTTTCCTTCTGTATTTCGTTAGAGGCCACCTAGTACTTCGCGTCGACGCCAAAGTAATGACGCGCATTCTGGGTTACTCTGTCCCTCTTCTGCTTTCGACAGTCGCGAACTTTGTCTCAAACCAGATAGACCTGCTCATTTTGATTCTCTTCACGATGCCTGTGCTTGTAGGTGTCTACACTGTCGCAGTGACCATCAGCGGGCTGCTGGGCGCAATTTTCTTTGTAACGATCAATGCCACCTTGCAGCCAGCTGCGGCGAAGGTCTTCGGATCATCGGGGACCCGTGGGCTTGAATCGGCACTTTTGAGAGCATCCAGATACATCGCAATCGTGTTTGTGCCAGCGGCGATCGCATTAGGCATTCTGGGAGGCACCGCAATCAACATCATGGCAGGCCAGAGTTATCTTGGCGCGCTCGTCCCACTAAGCATCATTTCGGTTGCATCGATCGCCGTCGCGCTATCAATAACACCCACAATTGCGCTGCAGACCGTTGGAGACACCCGGTCAGTTCTCATGCTGACCATGGCGTCCATCCTCGTCGGCTTGGCCGCTGATATGGCTCTCATTCCCGGCTTGGCAGGCACGGGCGCCGCCCTTGGGAAATGTGCACTCATGCTAGCAGGCTTGCTTGCAGCAGTCTACCTCGCACGAAAGCACCTGAACCTCATGTTTGATCTCGTAGCACTCAGAAAATCGCTTGTGGCTTCAGCCCTCATGGCGACGGTGTTGCTTGCGGCAGAGGCGAAATTGGGATTCGCACCTTCGTACGCAGTACTCTACATTCCTGTCGGTTTCCTGACCTTCCTTGTTGGCATGCGCGTTCAACATGCTTTTGGAGTGGACGATCTCAATCTCATCTTGAGAGTGCTTCCGAAGAGATTGAACATTGTCTCAAAGTTGATTGGTTGGGCAGCAACCTAGCCTAATGCCTCAGGTGCCCGTGTTGCGATAGAGACCTGGTGATGGGTCATAGGGCTTGTCGCTGCGAGATAGATGAGGTATGATGTAGTTGTCTCCTGCTACAGATGCGTTCTATGGAACCAATTGAAGAACGGAGTGCAATGAGTTGGGGGCATGAATCGCCGTTGAAGAACCGCTGGTCAGATTTCAGCAAGCGACCTTGCCGTCAGTCTCCATCTGGGTTCTCTTGAATTCAGTTGCCCGTGAGTATCGCGATTTCAGCCCTAGTCGCCTGAAAATGCTGGAGAAAGTATTCCTTCCCAAAGCCACAACTAGGGCAAGATGCGCGCAACCCGTTATCGCAATGCCCAGGTCGTAGGATGCTGGCCTAAATTCAATCTCTACGTGCGATAGTCCCCTTCTGAGAATCGTGCCCATGAAAATGCCATTGGTCTGGAGGGGTTCTACTTGCGTTCCATTCACTTGCACTCTCCAACCAGGGAGTTGGACCTCGCTTATGAAGAGAAACATAGGTCGATCCGTTTTGACTTCTATGGTCATCGAACTCAGCTTGTAGTCGGTCGTTCGCAGATGAACCCTGTCGGTGTCAACCGACGCAATCGACTTGCCAAGAATCGCATCCAACGCTTGCACTCCGCCAGTAAGCACTACCCCGCCGCTCTTCACATACGCTCCCAAGATACCTGTTGTTCTTCCGCCTTCAGTGCCACCCGGAATGTACACTGCAGCAAAGGCACTAAGATAGTCTATCGTGGCACCGTCGAGGCTCTTTGCCCAGACGACTAGCAGTTTTCGGGCGTCAAATAGCGGCCGACTAATGATTTCTACGGCCGTGCTTTCCCAAGTCTCACGGTCAGGTGATATCACTAAGATGCCATGGTTGAGGGCGAAAGCCCTTGGAACGAAACAGTCATTACGGAACAAATATGTGCCGTCTGAGAAATTCATGATCAAGGATAACCCCCCGGGTCCTGGCAGCCGATTAGCAACTACGTATTTGACATTCAGCAACCCCAGCATCCTGTATGCTATGGGCCAATCCGATTGTTCAAGTTGCTCCCAGTATCTCGAGTAGGATATTGGGGTCAGGAAGGGAGGTCCCTGGACCGACTCAAAGCCAGCCTTTGCCAGACTGTAGAACTCAATTGAATGGAATCCGTAGCCATATATTCGAAAAGGCTCATCTTGTTGAAGATGCGTGCGCATATAGACGGCAACTTGCGAATCTGAAAAAAGATCATGGCCTGGCTGATTAGCAATAGGTACACTCACGGTCTGAACGCAGGGGAGACCAAAAGTCACCATATCAACAATAACAATAAGCACGAGACCATAGGCAAGGAGTCTACTCCTCAGGTGTTTTCCTCTCATTGCAAGCGAACCTTGAACGCATGTAAGCGTGGTGGCTGCCAACGCGGCAATAGTCAATTGAGTCAATATCAAGTATCTTCCTGCAATCCGTATCCATGTCAAGAACGGAACAAACAGGAACAACAAAGAGAAGAAAGTTGCAGCTGGCGTCCCCCACATATTGATCAGATATCCCCCTGCAGAAAGGCAAACGTAGAATGCTGTGGTTCCGATCAAGAAGAGTGTCCGTCCTCTCTCATCTCTTCTTCTCGTGAGCAAAACCAGAGGCAGTGCCAACAGTGCTAGGAGCAACAACACACCTACGTAGGATGCAGATTCATTCACTGGATTCTCAATAGGCTCCAAGAACGACCGTGACTCAAAAATAGCAAGCAAATCGTACGGATTGGCCGACGCGCTGAAAATGCTTTTCCAATCTAACACCACTCCGCTCATATGGCGCAGATAGAGAAAGGGTGCAACTTCAAAGAAGGTTGCGATTCTTGCGGCCAAATAAAGCGGTATGGAAAGTAATGCTGTCAGAAGAACGCGTATTGGCGAAAGTACGGACTTCGTGTTCCCGAACTTTCTGTGCCGGACTACCAAGAATAGGGAATACATGATGACCAGCGGAATTGCGCGAAAGAAGAGGTCGCCTGCGCCACTTTGCACCAATAGAGAAAGGACGAATCCTGCCAGCAGGCCCCAAGTCGCGCTATTCTTTCGCACCGAGATCTCTAGGAGCGCTATCGCTAGGGGAATCCAAGCGTAACCATAGAGTGCCCAAAGCGTGCCTCCCAAAACCGAGTAGAAGACAGATCCGGTGAGCATGTATCCTATCGCGCCCATGAGGGAAGCTTCTCTTGCCTGTTTCCACTGCATCATTAGAAAGTACATTGAAAGACCTGAGATAATGACATGAACCACGATACTGTATCTGATCCCAACTAGTTCGTTGGGGGCCAGAACCAATGGTAGTAGCACGGGTGGGTACATGATCAGGGCAGAAGGATCCGATAGTACGCTCCATATGCCTCCTGCCGACATGAAACGAAACCAAAGAGGCAATATCGTTCCCTGCTCCAATATGCTCCACCTGTAGAACCACCCAAGTAAGTTCCAGCCAGCCGAAGCGACTATGTCGTGTCCAAAAGCACTTTCATTGGCATCGCTGATAATGAACCGATTAAAGGTTACAATCGCTACGGCTACTATTGTCAACATATGCAGGATTGTGAGCCGATTCCCTGACCACAAAGACCGGGACCTTTCAGCCATGGTCGACACAAGCAGTCGGACTCCCGCGATGATCGGCGCCCAACGGTATTTAATGGTGCGTATCGCACGATGCCGGTCCTCTTGCAGGGGACCGATCGGACTTGAGCCCGGCCTGGAGGTGGCCGAATCTCCCGTTCTAGAGCCGCCCTTTCTGGCATAGAAGCTTATCTTCGGCGGACCGTGAATGGCTAGCTATGAAGATCGTCATAGTAATCCCTGCCTTCAACGAAGAAGACACGATCGCTAGCGTGATTAGTGACATCCCCAAGTTCGAAGAAAGCGAAGTTCTCGTGATCGATGACGGGTCTCTGGACTCTACGGCTGAGCGGGCAAGGCAGGCTGGAGTAGCCAGGGTGTTTTCCTTTCCGAGAAATAGAGGTTTGGCTCAAGCTTTCAAGAAGGGAGTCGAGATTGCCCTCGAGATGGGGGCCGACATCATCGTGACTATCGATGCAGATGGTCAGTACGACGCAAAGGAAATTCCTCTCATAGTCCAGCCAATACTCGATGGAAAGGGGGACATGGTTCTTGGGTCGAGATTCAAGGGGTGGATCGAAGGTATGCCGATTGTGAAGAGAATAGGCAACAGGATCGCGACCAAGGTCACAGCTTCTATCAGTGGATACCCTGTCACTGATGCTCAGACAGGTTTCAGAGCCTTCTCTCGTGGAACAGCGCTGAAGTTCAACGTCTTGGCACACTACACATACACTCAGGAGACGATAATTCAGGCGGCCAAGAAGGGAGTCACAATCGTCGAGGTCCCGTGCAGTTTCCGAAAACGTCAAGGGAAGTCTAGGCTGATAACCAGTGTCTTCACGTACGCAGGCAAGGTCGGACTTACAGTATTGACCACATATAGAGACTACGAGCCACTTAAGACGTTCATGATCGCAGGGATATCTCTGTTTGCACTAGGATTGCTAACTGGGGCAAGGGTACTAGTCCATTTCTTTACGACAGGGATGGTGACTCCGTACGTTCCCACAGCCATCCTAACGTCTATTCTCTTGACAATGGGCTTCCAAATGATAGTACTCGCTTTGTTTGCCGACATGATCGGAAACAGCAGGAAGCTTCAGGAGGAAATTCTTCAAAGACTCAAGGAACGGGAGTTCTAGCTAATGCTGGTACAAGAGATAGTAGGTATGTGGTGTAGATCAAGAGAAACCGTCTCGCTGGTTGCTGGATACGTGCAGGTCTACTACTCATCTACGGTTATCAGAACTTCACCGTAGTAATAGAGGCCCACGGACACGAGAATCCTTAAGGAGGAAACTCCCCTCTTTCTCGCACCGGCTGAGACCAGCAGCATTGTCACGGGCAGGAGCAACGAGTTGAGGCTCTTCTCATTGGTGCGAGATAGGAGAAAATACCTGAATTTCCTCTACACACTTCTCCGTAATATGAACAAGCTCGCGGATATCCTCGCCTACCTCTATCTTGCCCAAGAGCTATACCAAAACCCGAAGTACCGCGATCGGAAGAGACTGGGCCGGTTTGAGTACCAGGTCTACTCACAAAGTGGCGAAGATGGACTTCTGGCGGAGGTCTTCAATAGAATCGGCGCAACGAATCGCATCTTCGTTGAGTTCGGGGTAGGTGATGGTTTAGAAAGCAACACAACCTATCTATTGCTGAACGATTGGACCGGCTACTGGGTAGAGAGAGATCAAGGTTGCGTGAGAGCCGTGCGAGAGAGATTCGGCAGCCTTGTTGAAGGAAAGCGACTCACAGTATGCCAGGCTCATGTAACCGCAGAAAACGTGTGCGACTTATTTGCTCGAATGCAAATCCCTAGGGAATTCGACTTGCTATCAATTGACGTTGATGGGAATGACTACTGGATTTGGAAGCACCTTGCTGGCTATTCTCCTAGGGTCATAGTCATAGAGTACAACGCACTGTTTAGACCACCGGTGAAGTGGGTGATGCGCTATGATCCGCAGCACCACCATACGGGCACTTCATATTTTGGCGCCAGCCTGAAATCTCTGGAGATCTTGGGTCGTGAAAAAGGCTACGCTCTTGTGGCTTGCAGTTTCACAGGTGTAAACGCCTTCTTTGTCAGGAGAGATCTGCTAGATAGGAGGTTTTCTGATCCTTACACAGCCGAGAATCACTACGAGCCACCTAGATACTACCTCATACGACAGGTCACACATCACATGAGAGATTTCGGAGATTTCGAGAGCATCTAGGTTTCGAAGTACTCTGTTTTCAACGCCCCCGCGAATCCACGTAATGGATCCGGGCAGCTCTCTCTTTCTCTATAGCCAGCCGTGAATTCGCGGTATTGCCAGTCCGACTCTGCTTGGCGGTGCTCCGACAACGGCATCTTCACAAAGCAGCACGAGCCATCACGGCGATGTTCCAAGTCTTGTCATCCACAACTCCCTCGGAATCCATGAATGGAAACAGCCTCACCGCTTCGAATCCACAATTCTCTAAGAACTGTTTGATCTCCTGCGGGAAATAGAATCTAATGGTGTGCGTTTCCTCGAACTGTGTCGTAGTCCGCTTCTCCTTATCCATGACCACTACCCTGTACCTGACAAGACACAAATGATCGACGGCTCTCATCGTCGGAACGGCATATCTTGTCACTCTGAATCTGTCGTCCTCGACTTCCTTCATCCTCTGCTCGGGCCCGATCCTCATCACTGCCAAACCGTTCCAGACGTCAAATATGAAGATCCCGGCCGGCTTGAGGTGACGCCTTACGTTCCTAAGTGCCATTGTGATGTCAGAATTCTCGGTCAAGTATCCCATGACGGTGAACATTGCAAGACAGGCATCATACTTGTCGTCAATCTCAAGATCTCTGATATCTGCGTTCAAGAATCTCCCTTGGCACTTTGCCTTGGCTAGGCTGAGCATATCTTCTGACACATCAACCCCCGTGATGTGGTAGCCTCTGGCAAGAAGTATTCGCGTATAGTTGCCCGTTCCACACCCAAGCTCCAAGATCTTCTGCACGATCGTTCCTGTGTCGGAGCCTTGCCTCAGAAGGCTCTCGACAAAGTCCGCTTCCTTCTCATAGGGCTTGTCTCTGTAGATCAAATCGTAGTACGCCGCATAGTTCGTGAAGCACGTACTCATATGATGTCAGTTCCTTGTCCTCGTGTCACTTCGATTGTCCGTGTATCTTCGAGGATCCCAAATCCGCGACCACCACATGGGAAGAATCGAGAGGTGCATTCTTCGGTTCAAGTCGTATGGACCAACATGTTTCTGTCCCTGCCCTCCAACAATCGCTGTCTTCACTTCAACCTTGAGTATCCTGGCCTGGAGTGGCATCATCAACCATGACCCCAATCCTCAACAAGACGCCTATTATCCACGGAACTCTCTTGTGCCAGCGCTTCCTCATAAACTGCCATCGTTTGCTGTGTCATAGTGTGCCATGAGGATAGCCTTGCTCTCTCGATACCTTTCCGCGAAAGCTCCTCCGTCAACCTCTCATCTGTCAGCAATCTCAACATGGCGTCTGCCATTTCCTCAATACTGCTAGAATCAATCAATATCCCGGCGTCCCCCAGCGGCTCCGCTGCATCCAGACTGTTGCCGATGATCACCGGGCATCCGCAGGCCATGGCTTCCACGCTGGATAACCCGAATCCATATCTGGAGGGGAAGATCATCGCTCTGGCAGAGGAGTAGTACATCGGGAGTTCGTCTTCGGGAACGTGCCCCAAGAAGCGCACACCTTTCAGCTTGAGGTCAGAAGCTAGTTCTTCCATCATTGGCCTCTCATTACCTGTGCCTCCTACTAGCAGCTTGGCCCCATCTATGCTTCTTTCCACGATGCTGAAAGCCTTGAGCAGGGAATCGACCCCTTTGGCTCTTGTTACAGACCCCAAGAACAGGATGGATTTCTCCATTCCACCGATCTTAGGTCTCGGGTAGTAGTGATCGTGGTCGACACCGTAGTTTATGACGTGTATTTTGGATTCAGCGACTTCAAACTTGGATACGAGTTCATCCTTGGTGACGTTGAAAGGCACTATGATGGCCTTGCTTCTGGCAATGCTTATCCTAGTACAAAACCTTCTGTACCATAGCTTCGACGGAGGCTCAAAGCGATGCCGTGGGTCTGGGAAGTGGAAGGGCACGAGATCATGAATTGTGGTTACCAGTGGAACTTTGCTAAGGAGCGCTGCCGTCTTTGCCCCCACAGTTGATACGGCATGATACAGGCTAGCTTTAGTGAAGGCAAGATCTCGGACCAGCCACAGCTCTTTTGTGCCCGACCCCCGGAGCGTGGTCTTGCTGAAGCCCCGATGAATGACCTTGATGTTAATATCGGGGGAGAGCTGTTCGATATTGCGTACGATCTCGTATGCGTACCTATCTATGCCGCGCCCACTGGTATTTGATGGGTAGTAGGGGTGACAGACGAGACAGATCCTGGCCACGGAAGCGTTTTTCGGCATGCCGGTTCTCAAACCCTCTTCATTATTGTGCAGTCGTGCTCGATCTGCTCTCGTGTGAGTTCGGAGCCAGAAGACAAATGCAGCGCTGGTACAAGAGATGCTTAAATCACTCAAGGATAGAGATGCCTTAACATGAAGATCTGTATTGTCGCAACTGGTTATCCCCGATGGCCAGGAGATTTCTCGCACGTATTTGTCCATCGTTTGGCGAAAAGCCTCGCGAGATTGAATGTTGAAGTTCACGTCGTCTGCCCTCATGCGATTGGTCTTGCCAAAGAGGAGGAGGTCGACCAAGTCCGTATTCATCGATTTCAGTACTTCTACCCCACTAGTCATCAGACTCTAGCTTACTTCCCAGGCATTCCTGAAAACATTAGAAAGCCCATCAATAAAGCAAAGATGCTTCCCTTCGCCGTATCCATGGCTAGCAAGATGTTTGCCGTCATCAAGAGATACCGTATTGATTTGATAAACGCTCACTGGGCGCTTCCATCTGGCTTGGTCGCTGTGCTGACAAAGAAGATGCACGGGCTTCCGGTGCTGACTACACTCTATGGAGTCGAAGTGTTTGCCCTCAAAGGTCCGTATGGAGGCCTGAAGCCGATTCTTGCTTGGACCATCAATAACTCGGACAAGGCTGTGGCAGTTAGTGACGCAACGAGGGATTTGGCTGATGAGATAAGCGGACGAGAAGCTGTGGCGATACTGCCGGACCCGATCGACACGGAGTTCTTTTCTCCGCTAAGCAGGGGAGACGAAATAAGTGAGAAACATCAACTCCGTAATTGGAAGGTGATTTTCTCGTGCGGTCGTATGGTTGAAAGGAAGGGCTTCAGATACTTGGTTGAAGCAATGCCCGGCGTCATCGCGCAGTTTGGGAAGACCAAGCTGATAATTGCAGGGGAAGGTCCAGAGAGACCAGGATTAGAGAGGCTGGCGCATGATCTTGGGATCGGGCGGCATGTGATTTTTCCAGGTTTTGTCCCCAACGAAGATATACAGAAGTATTACGCTGCGTGCGACATTTTTGTGCTACCCGCGATAATCGATAGGTACGGTGACACCGAAGGGTCCGGCACCATTCTGTTGGAGGCGATGGCAACTGGGAAACCAGTCATCGGCTCGAATGTGGGCGGAATTCCCTATGCTCTGCGCCACGGGGGAGGATTTCTCGTGCGGGAGAAAGATCCTCAACAGATCGCAGAGATGATAAGAGTGCTCCTTGGCAACGGTGAGCTGAGGCACCGAATCGGCAATGAAGGGAGAAAGATAGTGGAAGAGGAGTTCAGTTGCCCTAGGATAGCTCGTAGATATCTAGAAGAGTTTGAAATGTTGGTCAGAGCGAAGCGACAATCTGATGTAGCTTTGCAAACTCATGATGCAGATCCGAAGGAAGTGTGAAGATGTGACCCGCCGCGCACTGATAACAGGCATCACGGGACAAGACGGCGCATACTTGGCGGACTTTCTGCTTGGAAAGGACTATGAAGTGTACGGGACATACAGAAGGGTCTCCACACCCAACTTCTGGAGACTTCAATGTCTGGAAGTATTTAAAAGAATCAACCTGATTCCGATAGACCTCACGGATATGGGCTCAATCACAGAAGCCATTCAGATTCCTAGTCCAGACGAGATCTACAATCTTGCGGCCCAGAGCTTCGTGGAAGCGTCATTCGAACAGCCGGTGGCAACCGCAAATGTATCAGGGGTCTCTGTGACAAGATTTCTGGAAGCCATTAGGCAGAATAAGCTTGAGGCTAAGTTCTACCAAGCCTCAACTAGTGAGATGTTCGGTGTCGTCGGACGCCAGGCAAAACCACTCACAGAGAAAGACGCGTTTCATCCTCTAAGCCCATACGCCGCGTCTAAACTGTACGCACACTGGCTCACCAGGATCTACAGAGATGGTTATGGATTGTTCGCATGCAATGGGGTGTTTCACGCTTTTCTAGAAGCCAAATATAAGTCGGAACTAGGAAGTAGAGAGTCCTAGCTAGACCGCGAGCCAGTGCGTGCATGAACGTTCCTGATTTCAGGAGATCATCTGCATGAAACGTCTCCGGCTGATCAATCACCTCAAGCGTGTAGTCATGTATTCGGAAGTGCCTAGTCAGATGTCGAAGTCCCCATAGCGAAAAAAGCCGCTCTTGGTAACCCCTCGAACGCCGCATCACCCGGACATAGAAATCCGCTGCTCGCCTCGGAAGCCAAGACAGGAATGGAAGGTTGTAGTGAGGTTCTATGATGACTAGGCGATTCCCGGCACCAAAATAGCACACGCCCTTGGGTCGGAGAACGCGATTGATTTCGGCAAACATCGTGGAAGACTCGGGCATGTGTTCGTAGACGTGATTGCAGATAACTAGGTCGAAGTTCTCTTCTTTGAATGGAAGATGCATGCCATCCGCAGCAAAGTAAGCCTTATTACCGAATTCACTACTGTGCTCCCGCGCGGAGAGGGCATCTAAGTCGATATCGATCCCAACTATTTCCTGTACGCTGGGCGATAAGCGATCGACGAGAATACCACCTGCGCATCCTATTTCAAGTATCCGCAGATTGGACGTCCGTGCCGCTTTGTGCTTGTAGTAATCGGAGATTATTGCCTCGATCTTTTCAGCCTTGATTCCTCGAAGCGACCTATCGAGAATCGCTGGATCTGTTCTGGAGTAGTATTGCTGATATCGTTGGTCGGTACCGCGCGGATGGAAGGCTTGCAGAAGCATACGTTTGTCTCCTTGTCACTATTCGTTAGCTAGCTACCCACATGTGTCAGTGATAAAAAGAAACTGGATCATTGAGGCAAGTCGGGGAAGCATCCGTGGATCGAACTCTGCGCCGAAGGAGATGGATCATCAATAGAAAGCTTGAGGACTTGAGAAGTGCAGAGATCGCGGCAGCCCTGCGAATCGATGAGAGAACAGTCTACCGTTGGTGGCGAGTCTACAGGAAACACGGGTGGGAGGGTCTACGAGTCAAATCCAGAGCACCACGCCACTACCACAAAACCCCTCAGGAAACCGTGGACCTCATCCTACAGTTGAGACGCAACAAACATTGGGGGCCAAACAAGATCGAAGGATACCTACGAAACTACGAGGTTCAGGGGATCACACCTGTCAGCCACAGAACTATTCACCGTCTCCTAGTCGAGGCTGGATTGAACAATCCAATCACCAACCCCAGAAGAGTCTGGGGTAGACGCAGATTCCAACGTGCACGAAGCAACGAACTCTGGCAAGCTGACTTCAAACTCACAGAACACGACGAGTGGATGATCAGCTACCTCGACGACCATTCACGCTTCATTCCAGGCTCAAGGATTCACCACAATCCAACGGCGGAGCATGCCATCAAGCTTCTGGAAGAATCCATGAGGCAATACGGGAAGCCTGATCAGATCTTGACGGATCGGGGAACTTAATTCCATCCAGCCAAGGGAGGCGTATCGGAGTTCACGGAGTTCTGCAGTGCTGCACCGCGACGACCAGTCCGACTCTCAGCAGGCCTTGGAGACGCGCATTTGACGCACACCATCCCCCAGGCTAGGTCCGGGACGAAGTAGGTGAACACTTGAGTCACATATGTCAGGATAGAGTTTAGCGATTTCATGAACGGATGGCGGAATATCGAGCCCGCTCGCTCCCCGCGAAGATGGCGCAATCCTGTGGTTCCTCTAACCTTGAACGCAAGTCTCCTGAATTCGGCCGGACTCCACCCTGACCGGTGAATCTGCAGCGGGTTATTGTCAAAAATGTGGACTTCGTGGAAACGCGTAGGAGTTGAAACTATCACCTGTTCGCGCGCGATTCTTTGCATCTCACCGATCAACCGCAGACCATCTATCTTTGCTAGATGTTCAATCAATTCCAGGCACATGACGACATCAAAGCTTTTTTCCTTGATCGGGAGATGCTTGGCGTCAGCTAGTATACAGTCTGCATCGGGGACCTCAATCCTACACGTTCTGAGGTACGGCAAGAAAAGGTCTAGGTTGACCCAATGCGGTTTTGATCTCTGGTTCGTTTGGTGCGCAATCCGGCCCTCTCCGCTTCCGAGATTGAGGATCCACGTTGCTGACCAATCTAGGCTGCACCCTATGATATCGCCGTAGAAGAGTCGAGCCTGCAAAGCATACGGTAGTCTACGCATCACCCGTAGGAATGCGCTCCATAGGCGCTCTTCAAGCTGTTCCGAAAGAGGCTTTCCGGCGCTCGACCGTCTTGAGTTCGGAGGAAGCTTTCGAGACAAAGGGATCAGCTCCATTGTCATTAACTAGATATCAATCGGTGGGTCCGAGTTTAGAACTAGCCGTCGGCCCTCGCTTTGGAATGTGAGGAACTTGAGTTGCGGGTGAGGGTCGAACCGATGCATTACTCTCATCACAGAACGATCAGGAATCTTGCGGATTTCTCCTACCATGCGTCTCTTTGCCAGGACAAACTTGAAGTCGATAAGAGTATCAAGAAGCCCTCTCGTGGTGTTGCACTTGCCCGCTGTGGCATTCTTCTCGCTCTTATTGATCATGTGCGTGAGTTGCCAATCGCTTTGAGAACGAGGTAGTTCATATCCAAGTATCCTTGGCCATCGTAAGGCTCTGCACTCCTAAACGTCAAGACATGTGACCCTTTCTCAAGAAACGCTGTTCCCAGACTCAGAGCTTTCCATTCGACTTCTGTACTGAAAGGTCGTGCACCAGACGAGAACGAGCCACCGTCTACCTTGTATTGCAGCGTCGCCCTATTCGCATCCCATCTGCAGTTTACAAATATCTCATAGACCCCGTCCTCTTGAACGTAGATGGTCAAGGAAAAGGTTGCATTGGGACGCATCCGAAAGTTGGTTCCCAGCCACTCACCGTACCAAACCCACTCGGTGTCATTGTGAACAACGCCAGGTGCCACACGCAAATAGACAACTTTCCCGCAAATGGACCAATCCTTCCTGTAGAGAACTATCCCGTTCTCGCTTGCCACGACAACGTAATTGCTTGTTCCAAGAACCATATTCACCTCCTTGTATTCTTTGTACCAACGGCTTTGGGTATCCAGAATCATGTAGTCCACTTTGCTCAGTTGTGTAGGATCTAGTAGCGGAGTGTAGACCCTGTCGGTATGAGACAAATGAGGCCCGATGTAGTTGTCTGCCACCACGGAGGCGTTCTGCGGAATGAGTTGTAGGATTCGGTTTGCTGAAGCGACTCGATCGCTCATCTGATAATCCTGGGGATTCAGCGTGAGGGGAGAGACACCGTAAGCAAAATAGCTGCATATGCTGGACAACATGAGAAGAGCCAAGATGATGCCCAGCAGGCGATTCCTCGCAACGTGACGCTCGACCCACTTCCACTTCGCTGAAGACCCTTCAAAAAATCTTAGAATTCTTCTCGTGCCACAAACTGCGGATGCGAACATCAAGGGAATCAGAGGTGCAGAATACTGATAGTATATCGAGTACTGTATCCAATAGCCAGAAAGCATGTTACCCAACAGAATCGGGAACCCGACTAACATGAGCTCGGGAGCAAGTAGCGGCAGAAACGCCAAAGGCGCCAGCAAGAGAAAGACGTAGACGAGCCTGGGATAACTCAACGCCTGACTCAGGACCACATCTGGCTTGAGAAGCAGTGTCTTCAAGATCTCTTGATAGCTTGTCCCAAGCCAAGCGTACCTATACAGGAATGGATAGTTCTGTCCGGAGCTCTGCGGAAACAGAATGAAAAGACAGAATAGGAGCCACCCTCCGCCCAGAGCAGACGTTGCCAGACCCAGGGCGCGATTCCTCTTTGCAACCAAAATGTACAGACCTAGCATGAACACGATGAGTGATATCTCCTCTCGACACATGACAGAAAGCGTCACGAAAAGGGCGAACTTGGGGTACTCACTTCTCCTCAGATAATAGAATGCGAACAACAGTAGAGGAACGCACAAAGCAATATCGTGAAAGTCGAACATGTTGATCCCTTGAAGAGCTGGGAAGAGAAGATAGCTCAAAGCGAACCCCACCGCTAGACGCTTGTCCTGTAACTCATGCCGAGCGAGCCAGTAAACTGCGCAGCCACCAGCCGCTAGAAAAACCGTCTGCAGAAACAAGAGCGAAAGTGGACTGGGATATACCGCGTAAACGGGGGCTATGACAAGAAGAATTGGCGATACGTGCAAGCACGGCCGGAGCCCACCGTTGAACGAATCATATGAATTGTATGTGCAGAATCGTCCATGTATCAGATTCCACATAACGTTATCGTAGAATCCTAGATCCAGCCACGTGCTGTGGAACGTCAGGTGCCTAAGGAACGTCAATGTAGTAAAAGCGACCACATAGGCGAGAAACAACATGTAGATCGGTTCGACGCGATGCAGAGCGCTTGAGAAAACCACAAGCACGCTGCGACCGCATCTGTTTCGTGCCATTGCCATGCATCAAGCGTTTCGACACACGACTTAAGTATTCGCATTCACGAAACAGCAGTAATCGATCCCGACCAAACTGAACGCGAATAGATCTTAGTCACGTTGAACGGTAAACCCCATAGATTCGAAAGGCCTAAGAAACAAGAGCATCCATTGTGATGAGGGCCGACTACTGCACTCTGCAACTCAAAAGAATTCATATCTGTTGTGATGAGAATCGACTACACTAGACAATTTAGATCGGGGCGAAGAGTTGGCAGTATCGGTGATCATTCCGACATTCAATGAACGCGAGAACGTCGCGAACCTGATAGTCAGAATTGAGAATGCGTGTTCGCAGGAGAAGATCGAACACGAGATAGTCGTAGTTGACGATGACAGTCCGGATGGCACAGCGGAGGTAGTCCGTAAAATGAACGAGCAGTTTGGAAATCTGAAGGTATTCAGCATGATTGGTCACTCGGGGGTGGGGACAGCTGTCTGTGTCGGCGCCTCGCTATCCAGGTATGATACGCTGGTGACGATGGACGCTGATTTCTCTCATCCGCCTGACCTTATTCCTGCGCTGGTAAAAGGGATACGAGATGCAGATCTAGTCGTCTGTTCTCGATACGCAAGCGGAGGAAAGATGATTGCTCCCTACATGAGACGAAACCTGAGCAGTTTCGGAAACTCTCTCGCTCGCCTCCTGCTCAGATCCAAGGTCCACGATCTAACTGGAGGATTCCACGCCATGAGAAAGACAGCATTCCGCCAAGTCAAACTCGTTTCCCCCTATGGAGACTACAGCATGGAGCTGATAGCAAAGATGCAAAGAAGACGCGCGCGAATAGTCGAGATCCCCTACTGCTACAGATTCAGACGGGAAGGCCGATCGAAGACTCATCTCACAAGAAGCTTACTGTGGTATCTGCTTACCCTTCTGCGACTAACGTTTTGGACATGAGACGTGGCTATGCCAATCTCTTTTCGAGCAGCTGCATTAGGCCAGAAGGGGTCTTGACGGTTCCGACCTGAACGAAGTTGACGTTCCTGTAGAACGAGAGCGCCCTTGTCCACCTAGTGTCGACAAGTACCCGAACACTCTCGGAGCGAATCCTTCGGAGGCATTCTACAAGTGTTCGCACGAGCTCATGACCAATTCCGCGTCCTTGGTGCCGCGGATGAATGACTATGATCAGAAGCTCGCTCTGGTCTTCTCCAAGCCTTCTATTGAATAGGTATAGGCCATGTCTAAGTCCTTGAACCATCAACTCACCTATGCTCATCTCCATATGGTAACAACCAAGTAGGGCTTTGACAACGACTCTGAAGGATAGCAATGCTACCCGCCGCGTGTTTGCTGCTCCTGCAATGAACCCGACCACACCCTCTTGCTCTTCGGCAACTAGCACAATAGTGCCCCCGGTTGCCATCATCAGCGAGTACAAATCAGAGAGAGCCTTCACACCTAGGCGTGAAAGAAACGTCGCGCCCATTCTTCTGAACGCTTCAACGTGAAGGCGTGCTATAGTCATTGCGTCTGATTTCCGAGCGATGCGGATTCGCATGGAGAAACACAACTCCTGTTTCGAGCATGAGGGTTTCGCTCACGCCAATGCAACGAGATGCCGTACGGGAATCAGTTGTGGCTTTGTGTTGGGTTCCGACCCTATTGTCGAGATCGATTCGAGTCTCCCCCACCTTCTCTGAGCATATCCTTCCCCTATTGATCATGACGCATCTATATTCGACAAAGATTCGGGTCAATAGCTTTGAATTCGTGCCAGCTTTCATCATCTGGACTAGTAACAGACTACCTGACCTGTCAGGGAGAGCGAAGGGGGTCTCTTGCTATATGATTCTTTGCCGATATTGCATGAACCAGTCTACTGTCTTTCTAAGGCCCTCTTCGAGCGTTACAATTGGAGACCATCGTAGCAGTTCCTTCGCTTTGGAGATGTCTGGGCATCTTCTCTGCGGGTCGTCCGTAGGTCGAGGGTGGAAGGCGACCTTCGAGCTGGTACCCGTGATGGCCTTGACCTTCTCGGCGAGCTCCAAGATTGAGACTTCGTTGGGATTTCCGACGTTGACGACTTGGCCTTCCATCTCGCTCCGTGTCGCCGCGAGAAGTATGGCTGTCACAGTATCGGTTACATAGCAGAAGGAGCGTGTCTGGTCACCAGTACCGTGCACCGTCACGTCTCTATCCGACAGCGCTTGGTCGATGAACCTGGAGAGCGCTCGGCCGTAGAATCCGTCAGATCTTAGGCGGGGACCGTAGCTGTTAAAGATTCTGACGATTCTCACGTCCACACCATATGCTCTATGGTAAGCCATGCACAAAGCTTCGCCGAATCGTTTACCCTCATCATAGCATGAACGCGGCCCAACAGGGTTAACGTTGCCCCAGTAACTTTCGGGCGTCGGAATGATTTCTGCGTCACCGTAAACCTCGGAGGAAGATGCGTATACGAATGCGGCATCGCACTTCCTTGCGAGTTCCAACATATTCTTGGTGCCCTGAGAGTTAGCTGCCAGAGTCTCGATTGGATGCTGCTGGTATTCCTCCGGAGATGCACGGCTAGCCAAGTGGAGAATCAGATGATGCCTGTCATCTTCAAGGTTGGAATGTGTCACGTCAAGATCTAGTAGCCTGAACTTGCTTGCATCGAGAAGATGCTCAACGTTTTCCCTTAGTCCTGTCGAGAAGTCATCGATACAGGTTACGGCCGCCTGCAATGATACGAGGACGTCGCACAGCCAACTTCCAAGGAAGCCGGCGCCACCTGTGATCACTATTCCGTTTGATCGGAATCCATCCTTGCCCAGTTGCTTGAGAATCGATTCTAGATCCTGTCTGATGATATGATCAAGCATGTCGCTCAACGTGCCTTGATAATGCGTAGCGGTGAGAGAGCTCCAGCGCCTCCCAGTAGGTCTCAGGAGTGCCGATGTCGAGACGAACATCACTCTCGAGCAACTCGATCGCCCGAACTATATGTCCAGTTTCGATGAGTCTCTGGATACCGTCGGTCAATTGAAGCTCGCCCCCCTTTCCTGGCGGCGTCCCCGCGAGAGCTTCAAAGATAGTTCGGTCGAAGATGTACAGAGGCATGATCGCGAGTCTACTTGGCGGCTGGGCGGGTTTCTCAACGACTCTCCTCACCTCATGGGTCCCATCAGGTCCCTCAAGAACCTCGGCCACACCATAGTCGTGCGGATCCTCGACTCTCTGCAACGTTAACATCGCATCAACTTCGCTGCTCGAGCAGGCCCGAAGCAACCTTTCGAGGACTGGCTCTGTCCTTGAGTTGACAAGTGTGTCCCCTGCATGTACCAGAAACGGTTCATCGCCAATTAGACGTTCGGCATGCAACACCGCGTCTCCGAAGCCTCTGGGCTCTGGTTGGTTCACCCAAACGATCATGGATGCCTCAATCCTCCTATAGAAGCCCCCAAGCTGGAGAGCTTGACTATTCCTGCCTTGACCGTTTAGGCGGTTGACGTATTCACGATCTGGTGTGAAGTGATCTTCGATAGCTCTCTTTCCCTTGCCAACGATGAAGTAGAATTCCCGAATACCGAAATCGAAGAGCTGTTCGAAGATCTGCTGCACCATCGGCTTCAAGCACATGACACTATCCTCATCCAGCGTAAACACAGGCAGCATCTCCTTCGGTTGTTCCTTCGTTGCGGAGAGAAGCCTTGTACCCAAGCCAGCGGCAGGAATCACAGCCTTCTTCATTGAACGATGAACCTTCATGCCTTTCCCTTCTATTGGATCTCTCTCACACCACCAAGCAGACCTCGTCAGGCAACTCTTGCGACCTATGATCATTGATCAGGGAGACTCTCAAAGCGAATGCATTCACATCTTTGCTCCTTATGAACCCCATGGCTGATTCGCGTAGATCTGGCTCACTACAACGTTCAAATGGAGCCACGAGTGAGAATCACAATATACGGCAAACTCCAAGCTTCCGCTCGGCACTTCAAGCTTCGACTATCATACTTATGCCAACCAGTCCGGCTCCGCTCGCGTTGCTCCCAGAAGTTCTTGGCAAAGGCCGGTTCTCGAGGCGTCATGATCGATTCATTCGGACTGTGGCCAGTGCAGTCGATGAGGAAATCTGATATCCCGTTGCGCTACCCAGCACAGCCGGTCTTTGCACTGAAAGGCTAGGAGGGCTTCCTCCAACACCCACAATATACATCCCAGAGGCCCGGTTCATCGGTGACTTGCTCTGGTGAGCAGAAGTTTCCAGCATTCTGGCTGTAGAACCTTTCCTCCACGCATACCAGATTCAGGCAAAGTCGTTTGATCATGTCATGCGTGTAGATTCTGTGCGCATTGAACGCAATGCTGGCCTGAGCTCTGGTGACTGTTGTGCTAAAGATAAGATATCCCCCTGCCCTCAGCACTCTAATCATTTCACCAAAGGCTTTCCTGTCCGCATCTGGGTCGAATTCATCGCCATACCGACCGAGCCCGAAATGGTGCAAGGCGCACAAGCTCAGCACGACATCGAAAGAGGCGTCGCTACAATTCAGTTTCTTCGCGTCACACGTAAGCACAGATTCTCTCTTCGAATTCGGTCTTCTCTCCCGTACGTCCACGGTCGTTACCAAGTAGCCTGCCAAGAGACCATTGATGAACCGTCTGTCCGATCCTACATCCAAAATCTCCTTTGGACGGATTCTGGATATGTGATCTGCCGCAAAGCCAGCCTCGTAATCGTAATGATTTTCCGGGTGAGGACCCATATCACTCGCGGGAGATCTATAGATGCTAAAGCCTCTGTCACTCTTCTTCAACTGTCTCAGATTATGTCGATAATCAGGTGGATGCATCAGTCTGACTGTCAGTAATAGCCGGAACCCGAAACGAGAGAGTAATTCGTTTATCGGGTGCAATACATATGAGGTCTCCCGCGGATATGATGATTCTTCCGTGTCCTCCGTTCTGATGTATATATTGGTTGCGCGGTCTGGCAGCCTACCATTGTCCTATGATGGAGCTGTCAAGCAGATCAGCGAATCCAATATCTTGAGCACAGGCATTGCTTTTCTGAAGATTGTTGGGGTTCTGCTCGATGATGCGTTCACGTTGGACTTTTCTGATTTTGACCCTCGGGCGGCCGGTGGATGCGGATTACTTCTTCGGTAGCGCCGGGTTCTGGTCGACCCAGTCGACCATGCGTTTCACGCTTTCTTGGGCAGTTGTCGTTGGCTTCCAGCTCAGCTTCCGTCGAAGTTTCCTGATGTCTGACACATAGACCCTTTGGTCCGCGCGTCGCCAGTCTCCGAAGGAGAGTCTGGGTTGTCTTCCCGTGAGATTTCGAAGCATTTCAAGGAGTTCAAGGAGGGATAGTGTATTGCCTGGCCCACCACCAATGTTGAACACATCCTGCCTAGTGTTGGATTGCAGGAATTGCTCGAAAGCACGGACTAAGTCTTTTACGTACAGTATATCTCTGACCTGTTTTCCATCGCCATAGATTGTAATCGGTTGGCCCGTAAGTGTGGCTATTGTGAACCATGATAACCATCCCTGATCTTCTACCCCGAACTGACGCTCCCCAGCAATGCAACTCATCCTGAAGACTCCTGTCTTCAATCCATATGTGTAGCCATATTCCTGCACGTAGATGTCTGCTGCCAGCTTCGATGACCCATAAGGACTGTGACCGGCATGGTCTATGGAAAGATCTTCCGGTATGCCGTTCTCATATGCAGGATCACTGAAGACGTAGCGTTTTGCTTCCTCTTTGATGGGGATAGCATTCACGTTCTCTCCGTAGACCTTATTTGTGCTACAGAATATGACTGCACAGTCATTCAGTCTAGCGCGCTCGAGAATATTGAATGTGCCAACCGCATTAATCTCGAAATCTCTTCTTGGGTCTGACATGCTTTTGGTCACGGCAACTTGCCCAGCTGCATGAACCACGGTGTCAACGTCTTCGAAGGCCTCTTTCACGTCCTTGACGCTTGTTACGTCGAGTTTGAGCAAAGTGATGTTCCTGTATCTTTCCTTGAGGTAATTCCAGCTGTATAGCGGATCGCCAACGCACTTGCCCAATGTTTCAACGCGAGAAAGGTTGTCACACACCACAACCTTGTTGTGCCCAAGAGCGAAATGTTCTGCAGCATGGGATCCTATGAAGCCGGCGCCTCCGGTGACCAGCACTCCTCCCATTCTTTCCAACCCACATACGAACTATGATGCGGCTATGGTACGTGATCCCTATTTCTTCTTGCTTCTCTAGAATCGTCTTGACACTGGCGCAAACATGGCAAACAACACAGGCAAGAAACTACGTGCGAAGGAGCGCCTTTTGAAGGGCTAGCGCGACATGTCTGACCTCACTTTCTTCTATCTTGGGGCCACTAGGGAGGTTCAATCCACTAGCCGATAGGCGTTCAGCAACCGGCAGGCTGATATCCTCTCTGTATGGAGGAAGCCTATGGATTGGATAGAAGAAAGGCCTCGTTTCAATGCCCTCATAATTCAGGCAATTGATGACTTCGTCACGTTTGCTCCGTTCCAGAAGCATGGAAGACAGCCAGTATACGTTCTTCGCCCAGGGCATCTCCGGCGAGCCTTGAAGCACTCCTTCACATCCGTTCAGAAGCTCATGGTATATTTTCGCGATTGCTCTCTTCTTGTTGACCAGTCTGTCTAGCTTCTCCAGTTGCGCAAGACCCAGTGCAGCTTGCGGGTTCGTCATCCTATAATTGAACCCTATGAGGTCATGCCAGTATTTTCTCTTCGGGTTCATACCTTGATTCTTCAGGATTTCCATCTTGTCAGCAAGTTCGTCATCGTTGGTTAGGCACATGCCGCCCTCTCCGGTTGTCATTATCTTGTTTCCGTAGAATGAGAAACAGCTGACGTCGCCAAAAGAACCGACTTTCTTTCCTTTGTACTCGGCTCCGTGGGCTTCGGCACAGTCCTCTATCACGTAAAGACCGTGGAGGCGGGCTGTCTCCATGATGGGATCCATGTCGCATGGATGTCCGTAGAGATGCACAAGAAGGATCGCTTTGGTTCTCTCGGTTATGCTCTTTTCAATTGCTTCCGGATCTATGCACCAGTAGCCAGGATGCGAGTCTACGAATACCACTTTGGCTCCGGTGTAGGTCACAGCATTTGCCGTCGCGACAAATGTCAGCGAGGGCACTAGGACATCACAGTCTCTCCCGATACCAAGAGCAGCTAGTGCCAAGTGAAGTGCAGCTGTGCCATTCGATACCGCCACGCCATGTCTCACGCCCATGGTGCTCGAGAATCGTCTTTCGAATTCATCCACGAACGGCCCTCTCGAGCTTACCCAACCGCTCTTTACGGCTTCTACTACGTTGTCCAGCTCCTCTTTTCCGAGCTCTGGCATTGCCACCGGTATCTGTATCACGCCGTCACATCCTTAATGCCCTGGTGAGAACATACGCCTCACTAGGGTAGTTCGGCGCGTCCCATGCGAACCGTTCTCCAGCCAACCATCTCTGCCACCTGCTCATGTCTTCCTTGACCATGATCTCTACAAGCTCGTTGAACGCAGTCTTTGGGCTCCATCTCAGCTGCTCTCTGGCTTCTGACGCGTTACCCACGAGACACTCAACATCCAGAGGTCTGAGAAATCTCTTCTCTGCTACTACGTAGTCTTTCCAATCTAACCCGGCTACGCCGAACGCCCGCTCCGCAAACTCCATCACAGAGTGAGCCTCACCTGTTGCCACAACATAATCTCTGGCCTGTTTCTGCTGCAGCATTAGCCAGGTGGCTTCAACGTACTCCGGAGCGTAGCCCCAGTCTCTTCTTGCCTGCAAGTTCCCCAACGCGAGTTTCTCCTCCAGCCCCAACTTGATCTTCGCTACTGCGTTTGAAATCTTCCTAGTCACGAACTCCAGGCCCCTGAGCGGTGATTCATGGTTGAAGAGAATCCCGCAAGAAGCGAATGTGCCGTATGCGTCCCTGTATATGCGCGTGATCTCGTGAGCGTATAGCTTGGCCGCCGCATAGGGACTGAGAGGAGTAAAAGCGTCTCGTTCGCATAATGGGTGACCATCATTCCCGGAACGCCCAAACATCTCGCTACTCGACGCTTGGTAGAATCGGGCTGTTGGCCTAACCTGTCTGATCACTTCCAGGAATCTTGTCGCAGTGAGCCCAGACACATCTGCTGTGGCAATAGGCTGCTCGAAAGAAGCCTCTACAAAACTCTGCGCAGCGAAGTTGTATATCTCTTCGGGCTTTGCGACTTCAACCGCTTCAATGATAGACGTTGTATCGGTGACATCCATCGGAACCAGATTGATCTTCTTCAGAATCCCGACTGATTGCAGTCTCCAAAGATTAGGCGTAGATAATCTTCTATACCCACCGAAGACTTCGTAGCCCTTGTGAACTAGAAACTTTGCCAGATATGCCCCATCCTGTCCCGTGATTCCGGTGACCAGCGCCCTTCTCGTCAATCATGTCACCAATTATGGGCTTCACATGAGTAAATCCTTCATTCTTATAGATAGTGCAGTTGTATGTCTTTGGAAGCGGGTACCTTTCGCTTGCACGTTCGCGACCAGTCATGCGTCTCCAGCGTACGATCATTGCCGTTCGAACTGCTAGGAAGCAGAAGGTTCCGGAGGCGGGTTCTTTGAGGCTGCAGAGGGCGTGCCCGCCTAGGGAGCAGCTTCTATCGCCCTATCGCTTCTCTCGTGTCTTACTAAAGCGGCACTTCTCACGCCAAGTGCTAGGAAGACCGCTCACGACAAGATAGACAACAAAAAAGCAAATGAAGAATGGGCCAAACCAGACTACAGCTGTTTCAGCGTATGCATGCTCAATACGCACTTTGTGACTGCCGGCCGGAATGCGATACGCCAAATCAACAAGATTGACTTGCATGGGATCAAGCCGTTTCCCCTCTACGGAAGCGATCCATGGACTCGACGTGTATTCATCTGCTGCTGGTTTGAAGACCAGCCAGAATGGACTCTCTGACTGCGTCTGGACAATATATGCCCCCCCTTCATACTGATAGGATGTTGTCACTGCTCCATGCGTTTCAGAGGTCTCTCCGGGTTTGTGAAGAGCTATTAGATCTACTCTAGTTCCATACGGAAGACTGAGTTCCAGCGTATTGTTTCCGCGTTGTAGCATGACATTCTCGAAAACATGCCACGTTAACCCATCTTTGACCTTCTGCGTTGCAGTAACCTCCACGACGTCGCTCCGTGGCCTATTGACGGTTGGAGCGAAGAGATCAGAGGCACGAATTGCCAGGCTGTATGACCCTGGCTCAGGAACGTAAATCACCCTTCTAAAGGTTCCAAGATTCTGAGGGCCTGCAATGTAGTATGCTCCTTGAGACGCGTTTATGTCATAGCCTATCCTAACTGGGTCTTCCGGCTCAATAGTTAACGTCAAAGCCTTTCCCTCCAGCAAGCCATCAACAGTTTGATACGCTTCGGCAACTGCCTTGACGGGCGCCAGAATTATCCTCCCAACGTAGGCTTCTCCTCCAGACGACATGAGAGTGAGGGCGTGTTGACCTTGAGTCAAGTTGACCGTACCCAAGTTGTACCATCCAATCCCCGCGTGCTTGAAGGGAGCCAAGACACCGAAGGAGTTATCATCAACCTTCAATGACACGGTGGCGTTCCGAATATAGGCCTTGATCCATACGGAATAGGCTGCCGTTTCGTTGACAGTGACGGGGATCGACAAGGCATCTCTTGCCGGAGGCAGTGTCACAACTCCGTTGTCCAATTGAGAAGCATAGTTCCAGTCGTACCACCACCAATCCCCTGCACTCGTCCACCCACTCCTTGCGTCGTAGTATTTCGAGGCAAAGGCCCCTGGTTCGATCCTGTAATTGACCGGCAAGACGGCACCGACCAGATCGAAGAAATTGTCGCCATCAATGACGTATGCATCCGAAGAGCGGAGGTTCTCTATTCCACTTGAGATCTCCGTCGCTAAAACAAACGAATTTGGTTGGGGGATTGATTCATTCAGGTAGCTAATCGTCACGATGCTTGACATGCTCCCAGCCAGCGTGGCAATACTGGGCGTGCCGAAAACTGTCGGTCGATTCTGTTCGTCGCCCAATAGGCGGAAGTTCGAACGAGCCAACGCGGTATCCAATCCGTCTTGGCGTGACAGTACATAGGACGCTTGGGCGTATGACCACATATTCACATCTGAGCGCAATTGGACATAGTAAGGAAACAGAGATTCGAAATCACTCCTTACTATGACATACTTGACATTGAAATAATCCAGAAACGTCCCGGCGAGATAGCGTGTTCTGTTCTGCTGAATCGTTAATGCAAGGAATAGTTGCTCCGGAGACGAGCCGCTCTGGGGTATTGCAGCCGGCTTCGGCGACCACGTGATCAAGGGATCATAGCCCGCAAGATCAAGTCGCGAGTATTTGATCGGTTGGATCGCTGGTATCCACAGAACGTTGTAGGGCTGCTTATCATTGGCGAGAAGAGAATACACTTCACGGTAGTCTTGTGGTGGGTTGAACACTTGAACAGCCCCTGCAAAGTCTCCGGTATAGAAAGGCGCTGCCTGAATGACCACCAGCGTGAACACGAGAACTGCTAGTATTGTTCTTCGCCGGGGAGCTGGGACCGATACCCTGCCTACTCGAATGCTCTGCAGAGGACCTCGGACGATATCGAGAGTAAGTGCCAACATTAGAGCGTACCCGAAAGCTGTGAGGAAGGAGAACTTGAATGCCTCACGAAAGACCACGAACAGGGGCAACCATGCGAGCAACTCGGCAAAGATCTCTCCTGCAGGAGGAGAGGTGCCTTTTGAGAGGAAGATTCCCAAGACGATCAACACCACGGCTAGCAGCCTAATCCTGGGGCGATCCCGAGAGAAACCGGCACCAATCAGAATAGCCGCCAGCGCGCCCATGACTGCCATCCACAGAAAGCGGTTAAAGCCGATCGTCTGAAGAGCCCACGGATAGTAGGGGCTCAACCCGCCGCCACTCAGAAGCATTACCACATCCAAGAGCGATGGGCTGAAGTAAGTGACAGACTGTGGAGTCCACAAACTGATGATCCCTAGCGTGCTGAGAGTCTTGCCTGAATCGGAAAATGAAAGGAGCTCTGAGAGTGCCCAGCCTGAACTGCAAAGCAGCACCACCAGGCCAGCAATTGTAAGAGCCGTGACTCCAAGGCGAGCCGACGAGCGCTTCATTGTGACGATAGCAACGATCAGCAGTACCAGTATCAAAGGAGTGAACTGTATTTCAACGCTTGCCATGGCCCAAAACAGACCTGCTGCAACTGCTCTTCTCAGGTCAATTCGATCAGCTTCCCTGATAGACGCAAGGAAGAAGTGAACCGCCAACGGGGCAACGGACCAGCTGAGAAGGAATGCGACCTGCCCGGCCGCGATACGCCAAAAGAACGCTGCATTCATCATATAGAAGAGACCCCCGACCAAGGCTGCTATTCGCGTCGCGTTCTGACCTCTGCACAGCACGAAGAATGAATATCCTGAGAGCCAGACCACCCCCAACACAAAGAGCTTTGAAAATGCATCCCCACTCAATCCAAGAACAGCCGCAAGATAGGCGAGCGTATTGTACAAATAGCGTTTTGAAGAGAGGAACACGCTCGGCGGATATGGGTAAGGAAACGGAGAGAGATCCCAGTCATGATGGAATCCAATTACCCCGGGCTGAACCAATAGCCGGTGCAGAGCGATCAAAGATAGTGCGAGAAAGAGCACCACAGGGAGGACTGCCATGAGGCATGGATGAATCAGACCAGGATTGGTTTTCGCCTCAAGGAGCTCTGTCTTGCGTGTGACAGGCTTCGCGTCGCTCAAGTGATATCGCCGCACAAGTCGTCCGACCAACGAAAGCTAGGCTCTCCTGAATGCCATCGCTCGCGTTTCAGCCACCGGCAGTCTCCAAGTCAAGCTAGCAAACACAACATCAAGTGGTTTGGCAAGCGCAAGTAGCATCTTTCGTCCGATGTCGCAAATGCCGTTCTCTCTCCTGCTTCCGACACATCGCACTCTTCTTCTGGCCATATCCTGAGAGCTTTTCGAAAGGATACGGCACACGATACCACAGAACCTCTCGTACCCTCCGACAAGGATGCGCCCCAATACCCCGATCCCCCATCTCCCTCTGAAGTACAGCACCTTGGTCGCAAAAAGATTTGACATACGTCGATATGTCTCTGGGTGCGATGCTGGGAGGGGGCATATTCCTCGGTGACGAATCTGGCGCGTACTCCAAGACTATGATTGTCCCCTCTTCCTCGTTACTCTGATCAGGTCTCCTACGGCTTCTGGAGCCCGTCTGCAATCTCCACAACTCGCCGATAGATCTTGTGCTCATTCGTCATAGCAATTCCGCCCTCACCACAAGTCATGGTCTTAGTGGGCCCTAGGCTGAAAATGCCGACGTCCCCAAACGTCCAATACATACTCGGAGAATTGTCTCGAAAACAGCTCCACGCTTCCCTGGTTGTCTGGCGAAATCATACCATGGGCGAAGGCGAGGATTTCATCCAGACCAACCGACAGCCGATTAGTCGCATACATGGTGAAATCGCCTCAACTCGCACTTGATCTCAGTGTACAAGGCCTTCTACTACTCTCCCTACCCTAGCTCTTCTCTCTTCGCGCGTAAAGTTGGTCACAGACGACCGTGCCCTTCTTGCGATTTCAAATCGCAGCGACTGATTCATTAGCAGCTCTTGGAGAGCAGTTGCCAATTCAATTGGATCTCCTCCCAGAACAATGACTCCATTGTAGCGATTCCGAATAACCTCAGGCATCACCTGAGCAGCAGCTGCTAAGACGGGAGCACCACACGCGAGTGCTTCAGTCACGACAGTCGGAAATCCCTCGTGAAGGGATGATGATACAAAAAGTTCACATTTGCAGTATTCATCGATCAGTTCCTCGTCGGAGATGTCTGTACGAAAAATGACGTTCTCATCGATTCTGAGGTCACGAATCATATGCCGAAGCGTCAAATACGCGGCCTCTGTGCCTCTGTATCCTACGATTGTTAGCCTAAGATTGGGCAGAGCGAGTCTTGCCAGCTGCACTGCCTTGAGAAGGGTCCCGAGGTCCTTTCTTCGTATGTTCATGGGAGAAAGGGTCGACACTGTAAGGATTGATCTGACATGTTTCGGCTTCTCAACTTCAGAACGAGGTTGGAACTTGGTAGTGTCGATCGCCTCGTAGATGACTAGCGGATCTCGAGCGCCTAGTGATTTGGCCAAATCGGCGATGAATCTGCTGATTGCCAACACTGTTGTCGCACTTCTGAGAACGCACTTGATCAACTGCCTATGAGGGCCCTGAGCCATCCCATAACCAATATTCGGCATCCAAGACACATCATAGCCCACAGCGTTTACAATGACAGGTCTTCGGCAGATCTTCGCGAGCAGAACCGCCACCAATCCGGCAGGGTAGACAAACCAACAAAAGACCACGTCAGAAAGCAACACGTGTGGAAACGCGGTAACGAAGAAGAAGATGTACCTGAGTGGACCGAACCAACCTGAATGGCAAACATGGTCATAGTAGACACGATATCCGAGTTCATTCAATAGGCGCGTCTCCTCTCTGAGCCATGAACCGTCCCACTGACTCAACAGGGCGATAGTTACGGGGCGATGGTTGTCCGACGCCCTGGAAGACTCTCTCGATCTACAGTTGTGCGTGATCTTTGATGGGTCTAGGCCGATCTGTGCGTTTCGCAAAGCTTGCACTGGAGACTCGCCTTTCAGGTCAAGAAGATTGTCTGACTGATTCAGGAACCAATATGCGTGAGACTCCATGCACTGCACCCCTGCGCAAGTTCGGCTTCACAACAGCAAAGTCCGCCATCGTGCTGAACCATAGATCCTTCCCAAGAGGACCGCAAGTAGAAAGAGAGGGGTCCAGAAAATGTATCTAAGTCGGTCGGCAGGACTGATCTCTGCGTCGGGGAAGAGTAGATGCAGAAGGCCTCCGATGAGCGCAAGACCCAGACCGTATACTCTCAGAAGAATCGTGACCAGTCCAACCAGATGTCCAGAATAGATTGGGAGAAGCACCATGCCGGCTAGTGTTAGTCCGATCGCCGTGGCTCCCAGTGGTGAGAAAGGGCCTACAATGGGTCCCGTGAGCCTTCCGCCCAACACCCTCTCATCCTTTGATCTCCTTCTCTCCTTTGCATAGAGTAGTGCGTCATACTGTCTTCTCTTGCCGTAGTCGATGAGGTTTCGAAGGGAGAGCTTTCTCAGTGGGTGAAAGACAGGCGGTTCGTCACATAATGCCATGCCAATGCCCCCATTCTTGACTCGATACAAGAACTCGCTATCACCTCGAGACTTGAATCTCTCGTCGAAGAAGCCCACTGCATCGAACACCCACCTTTTGTACGCCAACGGGTAGATTCCTATCGGAGCATAGTACAGCGGGGGAAGGAATCCACGAGAATCTGTGACGACACGACCGTACACTCCACCGACGTCACTTCCGGATCCAAACGCGTCGACCATTGCCCTTATCCAGTGCCTTTCCGAGAAGAGATCATGCGCGTACAAGATGATCACATCGCAGTTGGAGTGCTTGATTCCGTAGTTGGTGCATGAATAATAGCCAACTCGTTTATCCATTCTGTGGAGACTTATCTTGGGACCGGTCTGATGTCTCTCGACCAGATTGTGAATGAGCTGGACCGTGTTATCAGTTGATGAGTCGTCAACAATGACTATTTGATATCTCTCCGCTGGATAGTCCGACTCCATGAGATTCTTTAAGCATCTAGAAACAAGAGCTTCACCATTGTACACGGCGAGAACGACTGAAACGAATGGGTCAATCTCTGCCAAAATCCCGCCGTTCCTCCTTCTGTCAACTCATGGTCTAGCGTGGGGGCACTTATTCAAGGATTCGTGCATCACACGACTTATCCTATTTGCAACGTGATCCCAGTCATATTCTTGCGCCTGCTTGACCCCCTCTCGAGCAAGAGACAGTCGTCTTTCCTCATTCAATATCAGACCTAGTGCTTCGCGAGCAAGCGCAGTCACGTCTCCAGTTGGCACGAGTAGAACTAGGTCTCCATATATTTCTCGGTAGATTGGCAGGTCGTAGGCGATGACAGGTAATCCACACGCCAACGCCTCGCAAATCGCAATACTGAAGCCCTCCTCATAACTCGGATGGATAAGTACCTTGCATTTCTTCAGTACTCTGAGAGCGACCTCATGCGCCGTTTCACCAAAAAAGACAACATTGTGTTCCAGATGGCCCTGTTCGATATCGTTTTCCAGTCGACGAACTGTCGTCAGGGGCCCCCCTCCGACAATGGCCAATCTTGCGTCCTTCTTCTCAAGAATAATCTGCCTCCAGACTCTGATGAGGTCAGAGATACCTTTGGTAGGATGTAGTCGTCCCAGAAAGCAGGCATCGAATATTCGCTCTTCTTCCGGTAGACCCACGATATCGTTATAGTCGATTCCCCCCCTGAGTTCGATTCGGGTCTTTTCGCCAACTGCAGATCTGATCTGATTCGCGACAATACTATTCGGCACGAGAACTATGCTGCTCATCATGGCCATTAGTAGGAGACTGAGGCGCTGAGAAAGATGCGACAAAGCGTTACGCAAGAAACTGGCCCCCGAACGCTGCAAAGGCGAGGGTATCAAATGCCAGACAACTGAGACAAGACATGCACGCGGATTTCTGAGCTTGATCCAAACACAAGGTAGCACATCCCAGAGGAAGTCTGAAGGTGCAAAAACGATGCCGTGACCGGGCTTGGGCGTTCTGAGGACTAGCCTCATTGCTCGAGCAATCACACCGGCGATCTCACTCACGTTCCCGAAAGCGGGCGAATCGAGAACGCGCAACTTGACTCGCTGCTCTTCGGATCCGGAAAGAACATGCCCGAACGTTGCTTGCGCTCCATACGAGCATAGAACAAGAACATCATTTTCGCGCGACCATCTATTCACCATTTCAATCGCAAAGCGCGTGCCACCACTCATTCGCATCCCGGACGGCGGTTCCGGTCCTAGCGCACAAACAACTATTTTCAAGGCCCATACCATTTCGTGTCTTTGCTGCTCGCTCGCTTCTTCAGTACAAGTGGAAGCATAGAGTTTCTTTGCGCGTATGAATCCCTCCTCAAGCTGCTTCGAAACAGCCTTTGGAAGAAGACCTGGAGACAGGGGATCAATTTGAGAAACGGCTTCAACCGTGATGACTGCAGCCTTCCTCGGCTTCTGTCGAGCCGCGATTGAGTTCCTTCTCCAACAAGAGGGCGGTGGCGCGGAATAGGTCTGCCGCTCTGTTGATATTGATGTTAGCGCCCTTGATCACTGCTCCATAGGCCCGTTTCTCCCTTGCGATACACCTGATAGTGTCGGTGAGTTCTTTCTCATGCCGAAGAGGTGATTCTGGGGTCTTTCTAATGTAGTCGTACACGATGGGGTCGAAGACGTACACCCCACAGCCGCGAACATTCGACTGGGGGGTGCTTGGCTTCTCCTCAATATCGAGAATCTTGCCATCTGATTCGAGCGTAACACAGCATGTCTGCCTCAGCACCTCCTTATCCTCTTCTGCGCAGACCGCCTCGGCCACCACAGCGTGTCTTTTGAAGAATATCTCGATGAGATTGTCGAAGGAATCTGTCACAGTGAGGTCATCTCCAAGAATGACCGCGAATGGTGTGTTGATATATTCGCGTGTCAGTCCAATGGCGTGCGCGATTCCTCGAGGCCTCCTCTGCTCTATGTACGTGATCCGTGTTCCGAACTCTCGGCCGTCGCGGAAGTATTCTTGAAATACAGGTGCGTTGGGCGGAACGATCAGGAATATGTCCCTAACGCCCATCTTCTTCATGTTGGCTATCACATATTCCAGAATCGGCTTGGCAAGGACAGGTAGGATCGGTTTCGGGAGCACTCTTGTCAGAGGCAAGTCGAGTATTCGTCGTCCTTTTCCAGCTGCGGGGATAACTCCTGCTCTGATCTTGTGCACTCTACCGCCCCCTGATTCGTGGGTCGCAGTTCAAGATGAGTCGTCGCGCATTCGCTTGACGCCGCAAGAATAGCAATTGCACTCGCGGGTCGAACCGATTCATCAGCCTCATCACCGAGCTGTCAGGAATTTTGCGAATTCTTTGAGTTTCTCGTCTCTTTGCTAGCAACAGTCTTCTATCCTTGACGATGGCGATGAGTCCTTCGGAAGCCGCGATTGCCAGCGTGGTGTTCCCTGTAAGCAAGAGGTATAGAATCTTTGCTGCCTCAATGAGAATGGTCAGGGGCAAAGCCTTCATCAGAGACTTTGCTTCGTAGTTCTTTATCAGAGTCACCAAGTGATTCCTCGTATATAGCGTGACATTTCTTGTTCTGTCGAAATAGGTTCGCCCGACTGTCGCGCCTCTTGCATGATAGACGACTGCCGATGGCAGAAAATACACAGAATATCCCGCGAGTCGTGCTCTCCAAGAAAAGTCCATGTCGTCATACTCCATGAAGTAGTAGTCGTCCAACATGCCAATCTTATGCACCAATTCCTTCTTGAACGCAAACGCCATGCCTTCCGCGAAAAAGACTTCACGCGGAGAAGCCTGCGGACGGTACCCGTACGAGTAGCCGAATTCGTCAAGATAGTTCATGGAAGAGTCTGGTGTGCTTCTATCCCACATTGAGAGCGAGTTGCACTGCACGATGCCGATCTTTGAATCCGAGATGATCAGCGTGACAATCTCTTTCAGCCAATCCGGGTCGACCGTCATGTCGTTACTTATGCACACAATCACCGATCCGCGCGCGACCCTAATGCCCTGGTTGTTTGCAGGAGACCACCCGATATTCCTGGGCAGGGGAATCACTTTTACAGATGGATAGTTGGCTTGTAGGTATTCGACACTTCCGTCTGTCGAGCCGTTGTCGACCACAATGACTTCATAGGCAGGATAGTCGCTTGCCAGAATGCTCGGAACGCCCTTCACTAGCCACCCTTTGCCGTTCAAATTGGTTAGAATGACGGAGACAAAGGGAAAGTCCTCGGATCTATTCTTCATTTTGCCCACCACATGGGAATCCCTCAGCCTCGGCTCGCAAGCAAATGCCTTAGCCCAGTCATTAGCAGTCTCCGCCCTTTCTCATCGTGCATGAACCCCCAAACTAATAGATCGGTGAGCATTATGCTTGCCGGAGCCTCGCACATGCATGCGATGTCTCTATGCTCAATGGTCTTGTATATGCCCTTGATGACCGAGGGCAGCACTGAGTTCGCGTAGACGATCCAGAGCAGTATCCTTCTGAGAGCTTTCGGATCAGATAGCTCGAAGTACCTGAATCTTCTGTTTTCCACGTCGGGTAGGAAGATAGTGTGCAGGTTCCTGAGCCGGCGGTTGACGAGATCCATGATTGTCCTCACATTGCTGTGATAGATCCCACACTCCGGAACATAGGCGAATTTGGCGTATCCATTCTCCGAGAGAATAACAGGAACATCGATGTCCATGAATCGTCTCATGCGCCCGATGATTCTCCACAGAATATCTCTCCTGTATACGCAGATCCCGATCGGCGGCACCTTGGGCGGAGTGAACTTGCACACCGAGTAACCTTGTGCTTTTCTCTCGACGGTCTCATCAATGTCGGTGCAGAAGAACTCGAGGACCGGATCAAGCTCGAGTGGGTGGTATCTTAGGAAACGACCGATTGCGGCATCATCCTTCCGCGGCAAGAACCGAGGAAAGGCTCCGACCACATCATCATTCTCAAGTAGTGGTCTGAGAATATGGGCAATCCAATCAGGCCCGACAAGCTCGATGTCAGCATCCAAATAGAGAAAGAAGTCGGACTGAGCTTCCTTTAGGCCGATCATCTTACTCAATTCAGCATCCCTCATTCCACTGTAGAGAACGCGCACATCGTATGTCTTGGCGAATTCAATCGTCCTATCGGTGGAATGATCATCAACGATTATTACCTCGAGCGAGTGCTGAGGATACCGTTGAGTGAAGATGCTCTGCAGACATCTGTCGATATTCCGTTCCTCGTTGTAAGTCGGTATCACTATGCTTAGTGTTGGCAATTGATCAGGGCTCTCGCCAGACTTAACCAAGCGCTATCCTCCGGCGAGGTCGATTATGAGAAGAAGTGGTGCACAAGCCAGCCAGATATTGCGGAGTCGCCAGTTTGTTGGGATAAAGACGAGCGGGCAGAGATCTCCCACTCGTCGCGTCTTGTCCAATTCAATATACCCCCGTTCCTCCAAAGTCCCTTATGTGGCCGATCACTTTGCGAATCCCTCGCAAGGCGAAGTCGAGATCCTCGAAAGACTTGACTGAGACTAGGCGTCTGATGATGTATTTCGGAGACGCGAAAAGCTTGTAGGTCTCATCACAGAGCCGTTTGATTTCCTGTGGTGACATGCTGGAGCTCTTCAGCATCGGTTCAGACATGTCCCAATGTTCCCACTCGCCAGGCGAATAGCGCAACCAACCTTTGCTTAACGCCGTCTCATACAGCCGGCTTCCTGGATAAGCTATCAACAGCGTGCTCTGCAGCGTCTGAGCATAACCATCATTCATCAGCAAGCTTGCCAATCGATAGGTCTGCTGTTCTTCTGCCCTTGATGCTGTCGGATATCCAAACATGACAGTGACATGAACATCCAACCCTGCCCTGCTTGCCATTTTGCAGGAGTCAACGATATCGCTCGTGGTCACACCTTTGTTGATCTCATCCAGAATCCTCTGACTCCCGGATTCCAAGCCGAAGAGGAGCATCCGGAATCCGGCCTTTTTCATCAATCCGTAGTCTTCCAAGTTCAGTGCGCCGAAACGCATGTTGCAGTCAAAGTGAATCTTGTCATTCAATCCTCTCTCGATCATAAGACCGCAGAATGTCCTTAGCCACTTCCCGACAGGAAAGGTTCCCGTATCGTCAAAGACCTCGCGAACCTTGTACTTCGTGACCAATACATCTAGCTCATCGACGAGACTCTCGGGGCTTCTAGCCCTGAAATTTGGGTACAGTGTGGGCCAGCTACAGAACGTGCAACCGCCCTGCCTCCTGTACCAACAGTCCCGCCCGACCATTGTGTACGTTCCAGGCGTTCTCTTGTAGTTCCCATTCTCGTATGCGTAGAGTTTCCATCTTGTCAAGTCTCTGTTGATAAATGGCAGGCTGTCTAGTCTATGTTTCAGCTGGAAGGGGCCAGTGTTCTTGATCACTCCGTGTTTCCTGAGCCAGATACCGGGTTCGAGCTTCCTGCATTTTCCGTCGAGATATTGCACAAGGTTGAGCAGCAGGAAATCAAAATCACCGCCGCATAGGATATAGTCGACTTCACTTCTTTCCATCGACTCCTCGGGCAGAGCTGTGACGTGATCGCCCACTAGGGCTATCTTCACGTCGGGAAGGGCCCCCTTTACATCGTTTATGATCTTCCAGTGCCTCTTCACAACGGGGGTTTTTGTCTCAATCATGACTACATCTGGACTATGGCTCTCAAGGTCACCCAACCAAGTCTCATAGTGTCTCTCTTCAGCGATCGCATCATCCCAGACAACGTCATGTCCGGCTTGATGAAGCAAAGTCGCCGCCGATGCTGGCACCATCGGGTATATGTACGTGCCTTCGGTGAACCACTGGAACTGTCTATTCTGCGAAAGCAATGGGATCCCTTTGCTGTTTGGCAAAGGCGGATAGCTGATTTGTACCTTCATCCCATAGGCCCTCACAATACGTCCACGCAATTCTCCAGAGCGTGACAGGTCTCTACATTGCTACCAAGCGGAACTTGTTTCAGCGGCTCCAGCCACCTAAGAAGCTTTCTTCTTGCTTCTCTCTTTGTGCAAGTGCATAGCACGGCATTTTCAATCAACTTTTCTAGAGATCAGTCCTGAGAGAAAACCGAGCCCGTACGTGAGATGCGTCAAGAAGATACCAATTGGAACTACCAAGAACAGTCTAGGATCCTTTGTGGCGACGCCGGCGAGGACGACGGCGATCAGATAGGATCCGTACACGATCGTGAAGAGTAACTTGACGATGGGAATGAATGACAAGAGCAAACCGGCGACAAGCCCGGCAACCATCACTGAGGGAATGAAGTAGATCGCACGCGCGGAGGTCTTAGGGAAGACCCTCGCGAAGAGCCCTCTATGCTTGGCATACGTCCACACCTGCCTGAGATGTGGCCTGAAAAGAGGCCTACGATGATGGTAGACAACCAGCTCTGGCACATAGATTAGCCTCTTCCTCTGATTGTACACAATATCCAGACATGCCTTCGTATCTTCGCCGGTAAGAAACCTCTCATCAAAGCCGCCAGTTTCCTTGAACACTGATGCCCTGACTATGAGATTGCAGGAGGGTAAGTCATCTGTTTCCTGAAGGCGCTTCGAAGAATATCTGAATGCGAACCTGAAGCCTCCAATCATGCTGGAGTAGACTGCCCCGCTTGCTTTCTGCATCAAGCTATCGTCTTCGGGTGTAATACCCGGGCCCCCAACACCAGCGATGTCTGGGTCACGAAAGTGCTCTAAGGCAGTCTTCAACCAATCCCTTCTCGGGTATGCATCGCTGTCGATAAAAGCATAGAACTCTCCATCCGCTTCCTTCATGGCAAGATTACGTTTTGCGGCTGGTTTGACCGGACCTGTAGCAATGGTCTTCACGTCTTTGAGTTCCACAGCAGGTGGCGAATCGGGAAGAAGCAGGACCTCAAACGACGGATAATCGATCGCCAAGCACCTTCCAATGCATTCCTCAACATGACTGGCAATGCGTTTGCATGGAATGATTATGCTAACCTTTGGATATCGAGGAATACCGACCAAGGACCATCAATCGACCTGAGTGAACTGCGATGTGACAAAGTCACCATTTGATTATGGGTTTGTATACCGCTTGCGGATTGTCAAGGTTCCTCTGATACCAGTGAATCACCCTGAGCCTGTACGTGATGCCGAGCAGATCCACAAGCATCCTCAATACGTGCCTCGCACTGAACAAGCTTGTGAGACGAATCTTGACTGGGAGTTCGATGATTCGGAGCTTAAGAAGCTTCGCAGCAACAAGCAACTCTACATCGAAGGCGTAGTACTTCACTGAGACTAGGCTCATGATCCTCTCCAGTGCTTGGCGCCTAAGAGCCTTGAACCCACTTTGTGTATCGGAGACTCTGAGGCCGGTGGTCAGCATGACGAGGCGGTTGAATGCGTGGCTCAGCAACCGTCTCATCACGGGAGTTGAGACCCTCGAGTCGGGATGCCACTTTGATGCAAGTGCTATGTCATTATTCCGGAGGACAGTGACATACTGCTTGATTAGGTCGGGCTTGATGTCTGCGTCGCTGTCCATGAATACAACCAGGTCGCCCGTGACATACTTGGTGCCGTACTTGATGGCGAAACCCTTGCCTCTATTTCGGTCGTATCCAACAACCCTAACATGGGGATTGTCGCTGACCCTTATCGCTTCCGCTCGTGTTCCATCCGTGCTTCCGTCATCTACAATGATGATCTCGTAGGGAGTTGAAAGCCTTTCCAAATGAGCCTCCGCACTTCTAATACAATCGGCAACCTTTTCCTGCTCGTTGTAGGCGGGCATGATGACCGAAATTTTCGGCACCAACGGCGCGGCCGATCCTGCACATTGATTCTCTCCTCGACTGAAGTCGCGGGGATTCATGCTTCCACTCGGCTCTTCTGTTGGGTGGGCGTTCCGTTGTTGCGGTTCCACCTGCATCCATCCCAGTGTAGAAGCATAGGCCAAACCATTGGCCTGACAGCGTACCCGCCGCAGCGAGCCGCCATATTCACTACACCAACCGCATCCCTATGCGCCTCCAAACCACAATCCAAGCATTTAAGGTCTGGCAGTATTCGCACAGTATTCCTTGAGCCGCAGCGTGGACATATCTGGCTTGTGTAGGCTTCACTGATAGTCTCGACGTTGATGCCGTACTCTCCAGCTGTCCAGGTGAGCGTATCCGCGACATACTTGTGGCTCCAGTAGTTGTGGACCATCGCGTTCCCATGCCGACCATGCTTACTGTTGTCACTTCTGATGCCTGTGAGTTCCCCGATAATGACCTTGAGACGCCTTGCCTGTCTGCTGTTGGCTCGCCTACTCCATGTCTAAAGACAGGAGCCTGCGCTCGCCCTGTTATGGTCACCATGTAGAGGAACCTGTGCCCCTCCCCCCTCTTGAGAATCCTCTGCTTGGAACTTTATTCGGGGGATAAGCGAGTTTACAGATATGGGGCAAGATAGCCCACGATTAGTCGTGGGATGAATTGTGTTGGGACGGAGGTAGTAGTTTCTTTCATCTCTCCTGTCTAAATGGGAGAGATGCTGTTTCGCATCCTCATCGAGGCCTAGAGTAGAAAATGAACCGAACGAATACTGTCCTGCTCACACCAACCTACGAGCAGGAACAGCAACTTCGCAGCCTCGCTGAAGCGTCCGCGCGTCTATGGAACATGGCGAACTATGAACGGCGACAAGCCTACTTCACGGGCATGAGGGTACCAAGCTACGAGAACCAGTGGAGAACCTTCAAGGACGCGGATGCATTCAAGCAGCTCGGCACATGCAAGGGACAAGCTCTTCTCCTGAAGCTCAGGGAGGCGTGGGGTAGTTTCTTCGCGTTGAAGCGACTGCAAAGAATCGGCCAACTGGCAACGCACATTAAACATGTCTCTCCGCCATGCTACATGAAAGACCGTAGGACGCGGAGACGGAAAGCGGAAGCGATCTATGTCCGCAACGACGGCTACAGACAAGACGGGGATAGACTTGTGCTCTCGAAGACTCTCCGTGTCCACTTCAAGGCAGGTGAATTATGGGTTGGCAAGCAGGGCAGGCTTGAGGTACACTACGACCCACTACGCAAGAAATGGTACGGCCATATTCCAGTCAAAGTCAAGTGGCCCCGCAAGGGAGCACCACATCAGCTGACGCGGAAACGTGCGTCCATCGACCTTGGAATATGCAACCTAGCCACATGCGTAGTCGAAGACGAGCCGAAAGCCTACGTGTATTCTGGACGCGCCGTACTCAGCGACTGGAGGTACTGGACGAAACGCATCGCTGAAACCGAAAGCGAACTCAAGAAGACGAACGGGCGAGACAGCTCGAAGCGTCTCAGTTGGCTCTATCGGACACGAAAGCGACGACTAAACCATGCGATGAAGGCGATGCTTAGAGACCTCTACGACCATCTAGAAGCGCATAGAGTCACAGACCTAGCTGTAGGGGACTTGAAACATATCCGCGACAACACAAATCACGGCAAAGCGGGCAACCAGAAACTACACAACTTCTGGCCCTTCGCACAGATCCGCCAACGCATCAATGAACTCGGAGAAGAGTACAGCATCCATGTCCGCTTCAAATCGGAACGTGGAACCTCAAAGCATTGTTCAATCTGCGGACGTAAGCACGCGAACGGTAGAATCCACCGAGGACTCTACAAATGCACGGAGACAGGGCAGACAATGAATGCGGATGTGAATGGCGCATACAACATCCTCTATGGGCGTAAAGTAGCCGCAGTTAGCGGTAGCAGGCCACTGGCATGGCCCTTGCTTCTCAAGTGGAACGCCGAAAACTGGCAGGTGTCCGCAGCATGAAGAAGCAAGAATCCAACGAAATCAATCGTTGGAGTGTCAAGATCTCATACGGACACGCGAGGCTCTCGAGATAGACTCTCGCGTCGCTAATGCACTCTACGATCATCTTCTCCTCATTGTATGCAGGCATGATGACAGAAATCTTTGGAGCAACCAAGGAACTCGTGATATGCTTCGGCTGTTCGCGACCCACAGTTGCCTCGCTGAGCAAGGTCACCGTTTTGTCGCCTATGCCGGTCCGCTCATCACTGCCCGACAGTCTCGGTTTTCTCTCGAGGAAGGACCGCTGTGGGCTCGGCTTCGAGTGGTGCAGGCGGCGGTGTTGTCGCCATCGTCCAGCCTATCCAAGCAGCTATTACTAGCACAGCCCCGACGGCTATCAAGGCCGTTATCTGCAGAACAAGCATTGGGGTGAAGTAC
>Ga0315280_10001134_pt1 | contig 46999 bp, 38 predicted proteins | sample YL17G06_40_MG_FD_203697 | JGI IMG/M metagenome (GOLD analysis project Ga0315280, IMG submission 203697) | Sediment microbial communities from Yellowstone Lake, YNP, Wyoming, USA - YL17G06_40 | ecosystem: Environmental > Aquatic > Freshwater > Lake > Sediment | place: USA: Wyoming | collected... | reverse complement strand
CGAAGGATATCAGCTCTTTGTGACCAAAGCCTCTATAAAAATCGAAGCTCTGGCGCCGGCCGGGCTTTTCTACGGAATCCAATCCCTCTACCAGCTTCTTCCTCCCCAGATCGAGAGGACTGAGCCTGGCAGCGGAATTTCCTGGACCGTCCCCTGCCTCAGGATCGAGGACAAGCCCCGGTTCGCCTGGCGCGGGGTTCATCTTGACGTCGGCCGCCATTTCTTCCCCAAAGATTCCGTTAAAAAATACATCGATTACCTGGCGATGTACAAAATGAACACGTTTCACTGGCATCTGACCGAGGACCAGGGCTGGAGGGTCGAGATCAAGAAATATCCCCGTCTGACTGAAATCGGCGCCTGGCGGAGGGAAACGACGGATGACAAAACACCTTACGGCGGGTTCTACACTCAGGACGAAATCCGCGAGGTCGTCGACTATGCCAAAAAGCGCTTCATCACCGTCGTCCCGGAAATCGAGATGCCCGGTCACTGCTTAGCCGCTCTGGCGGCTTATCCGGAGCTTTCTTGTTCTGGAGGACCGTTCAAGGTCGGGACGGAGTGGGGTATCTTTTACGATGTTTACTGCGCCGGGAAAGAAAAAACCTTTGAATTCCTGCAAGATGTGCTCACGGAAGTCATCGACCTCTTCCCCAGCGAATTCGTCCACATCGGGGGCGATGAAGTGCCCAAGCTCCGCTGGCAGAATTGCGTTAATTGCCAGGCCAGGATCAAAGCCGAGGGTTTGGCCAACGAAAATGAGCTCCAGAGCTACTTTATCAAAAGGATCGAGAAGTTCCTCAGCGCGAAAGGGAAAAGACTCGTCGGCTGGGACGAGATCCTCGAAGGCGGCATTGCTCCCAATGCCACGGTCATGTCCTGGCGGGGAATCATCGGGGGGATCGAGGCGGCCAAATCCGGCCATGACGTCGTTATGACACCGACGGACTACTGTTATTTTGATTACTACCAGGCCAAGTTTGATGAACCCAAGGCCATCGGAGGATACCTGCCGCTCGAAAAAGTCTATTCTTATGAACCCGTTCCGCCTGAGCTTACCCCGCAAGAAGCCAAGCACATCCTCGGCGCCCAGGCCAACATGTGGACGGAATACATGGACGATTTTTCCCAGGTGGAATACATGCTTTTGCCCAGGATGGCGGCCCTGAGCGAGGTCGTCTGGTCAAAAAAGGAGCTGCGCAATTATCAGGATTTCAGCCGCCGTCTTGTCCCCCATTACGAGCGGCTCGCCGCCAAGGAGGTGAATTTCAGACTCCCGCCACCTGAGGGACTGGGCGGCCGAAAAATCATATCAAACCCGCTTACGGTCACGGTCTATCCTCCTTTTCCCCAGGCCGAAGTTCACTACACTTTGGACGGCACAGAGCCGACATGGCAGTCTCCTCTTCTCGCTCAGCCGATCGAGATCGGAGGCACCGCTTTCCTCAAGGCGCGCACCATCCTGCCGAGCGGGAGAACCAGCCTTGTGGCCAAAACGGCGTTCAGCCTGATTGACCCGGAGCGAAACGGCCTGGACTACGCCTATTATGAAGGCAGCTGGTTCAGGCTTCCCGACCTCTCCGCCCTGACCCCGCTGAAGACAGGCCGGGTTTATAATATTGCTCTCGAGCCTGCCCGACCCCGGGAGAACGACTTCGCCCTGTTGTTTAAAGGGTATATTCAAATTGATGAGCCGGGCGAGTATACTTTTACGGCCGTTGCTGACGATGGAGCTCTTATCGTCATAGGAGATAAGGAAGTGGTCCGCAAAGACGGCATTTTTGGCCTCAAAGAAGCCAGCGGGAAAACGATCCTCGAGCCCGGAAAATACCCTCTAGAGATTTCCTATTTTCAGAAATCGGGAGATCGGAAACTGGAGATACTCTGTGAAGGTCCGGGCGTGGAAAAACAAGATCTTCCGCCGCAGTGGCTCTTTGTTAAATAGAGAAAAAGCGAAAACTCGGGAGAGCCCTTAGGAACGACAGCCGGAGAAAGAATGCTTCCCCTTTTTTGAGAGGGAGCGGATGCATTTTCCCATCTCTTTGTCCTGGTCTTCCATTGACTTCACCAGGGCAAACTGCACTTTTGCCCTGTCCAGATTCTGGCCCGGTCTGTGAATTCTGAAATAGACATCGCCCTCGAGATAGTCGGTGAGAAAGCGAAGCCCGATGGTGAAGGTGATCAACCTGCCAGAAAAAACAAGAAGCTCGAGCTCCTTCTCCGTGAGAAAGTTTCCGGCCTCCTCGAGATAGCCTGTGGCGAGTGCCCGGAACATGTCCATTTCCATTTTCACCTTGGTCAGGTCCCTTTCGTCCTCCGCAGAAAAGCTGGTTGTGGTCCTGACCATATCGCCGAAGTCATAGAGGGACGAACCCGGCATGGTGGTGTCAAGGTCGATGACGCAGATGGCCTTTTCCGTCAAGTCATCAAAGAGAACGTTATTGATCTTAGTGTCGTTGTGGGTAATCCGGAGGGGCAAGCTTCCATCTTCCAGGGCGTTGGTGATCAGAGAGATCATAGGTTCGCGTCTAAGCACAAAAGAAATGGCGTCTCCAGCTTCATCTGCCCTTGCCTGCGCGTCTTTTTCCAGCACTTCCTTGAATTTGGCGAAACGCCGGGGCGTATGATGGAAAAAAGGGATCGTTTCGTGAAGAGATGAAGGGGGCAGGTCAGTCAGGAGCTTTTGAAAGCAGCCGAAAGCGCGGCCGGCTTCATAAGCTTGGTCGGGCTGTTCGGCAATCTGGAGGATATGGCAATCTCCCACGTACCGATAGGCCCTCCAGTACTGACCCTCCGGGGAGAGATAAAAAGATTTTCCGGATTTGGAACGGGCCAGGTTAAGGGTCTCTCGGTCGGGATTCCGTCCCGGAATTTTCTCCAGCTTGGCCCGGATGTGCCGGGTAATTTTCTCGAAATTCGACATCAAGCGCTCCGGGTCCCGGAAAACATAGTGATTGATCCTCTGGAAAATGAAGTGCTCCCTGGCGTTCCGGTTCCGGGCTTCGACTAAGAAGGTGTCATTGATGTGGCCCACTTTGACAAATTTATGGCTGATATAGGCTCCTTCGATCGCAAAATTGGAGAAGACGTCTTTCGGATCAGGTTTTTTTTCTTTCAAACCGGACTGCCTCACTTTCTGATTTTTTCAGGATAAACGCCCTCGCCGACAAGCTCCCGGATGCGGGAACGGACGTACGGCACATCCTCAGGATAGGTCACGCCAAACCATTTCTCCGATGTGGGGATGTATTTGACCCGCGTTTTTTGAGTCCTGAGCAATTCATTGACCGCAAAAGGAATGAAATACTCAGCATCGGCATTTTGCCCCGAGCCTTCAAGAAATTCGGCGAATCCCTTCTCCAACTGGCCGAAAAGGCTCTCGGTAAACCCCCAAAAGTTCATCGAGACAATCTCGTCTCCTCTTAATTTGATCAAGCGGCCGTTCTCATCCTGGGTCTTGGCCCTCTCTCCATTTCTCTCGATTTTCAGCCTCTCCACAACTTCAGCAAGATATCCTTTGTCATCGAGCCTGCAAATGCCACGGGAAACACAGCCGAAATCGGAGAGAGTGTTATTGAGACGATAGCCGACAAAAGCGTACTCATCGCGATTCCCCGAGCGCGGGGAGCTTTTTTTAAGCCAGCCGCTGATGTCGCGATAAGCGCTCGGGCCATAAAAATCATCGGCATTGATGACGGCGAAAGGAGAGCGGACAACGGCCCGGCTGATGAGGACAGCGTGCGCTGTTCCCCATGGTTTCTGGCGGGAGGCAGGAAGAGGAAAAGAACTCGGAAGTCCCGCCGCTATTTCCTGAAAGGCATACTCAACAGGCACCTGTTTCCCCCAGTACTCTCCCATAGCCTGGCGAAACACCGTCTCGATCTGCTTCCTGATGACGAAGACTACGCGGCTGAACCCGGCCTGGATGGCGTCGTAGAGGGAATAATCGAGGATCGTCTCTCCGGACGGACCGACGGGATCGACCTGCTTAAGCCCTTTGTATCTCTTACCGATGCCGGCTGCTAGAACAAGAAGCGTGATATCGTGCATTCCTTTTCCTTGATCAGACCAGCCTTCATTTATAGCACAGCCGAAAAAACGATGTCAAAAACTTCTTGCTGTGTGTCTGTATCTGCATTCCCACGTTTGCCCCTCGAGCTTGCTCCGTTGAAGGGCTCTACGATTGTCACGGAAATAACAATGCTTCCTTTCTGCGTTGACATTTGTCCTTGGTTTAATTATTATCATAAACAGGATTAAAGGGAAGAATTCAAAAAAACCAGAGAAAAAAGCTATCATGCCTGAGTTCGAATCACCTCTGCTTAGCTGCCATTCTTCCTCTGAAGCGTTGCAAGCGTAAATAAGCCGGGTCATTTTGAGCAAACATTCAGATTCAAATAATTTTGGAAGGAGGGCCTATGAAACCGAGAAAAAAACTAGCCAAAGGTCGACATGATCACTGGAAATCTCTTATCGACAAGCTGGAAAAAACGCGGGGGATAGAGGAAGTGGATTTGATCCTGATTAAACCCCTAAAATCACGAGAGAAGTCCAAGCGTCATCCCGGTCTTTATTATGACCGGATAGCTTATGTCTACGGAAAAGGATCAGATTATTTCGGCAAGTTCAAACACCTTAATGATTGCACCTGGGAAATTTAGTCCTGATCCTCCGGGTTTCTGGATCAGTCCCCGTTCTTTGATCAGTTGCCGATTCTAGTCTAGCGGCTTTCTATTTTTTCGGGCTTGGTTTTGCCGCCGGCTTCTTTTTGGCAGCTCCTGAATCTACCCAGTTCTCCAGGAAACGGCGGCTGCCAGGCGCTGCCGCCCCGCCTTCTTCGGCAAGCAGCGACTCGAAAATGGCCTGGAGATGCGCGTAAGGCAGGGTGCCGATGATCATCCGGTTGTTGATGATGAGAGTCGGAGTCGAACGAATGCCGTGGGCATATTTGTCGGAAGTTTTTTCATATTCGGCGCCCGTGTCGATGATTTGCTGGACAAGGTTCTTTGTCTTTTGATCAGTGAGGGCAGCTTCCACTCCATATTTTTTGGCCAAGTGGGCCCGCCATTCCGGATTTTTGGCTTTTTGAAAGTTCTCGAAGATCTCGTCGTGAATTTCGTTAAATTTGGCCGGGTCATAGGCAGCCATATAAGCGAGGTCACAGGCGCCAAGATGTAAGTCCTTGTCGACGACCTGGTTGCATTTGGCCTCGAGCGGGAAAAACTGGAAGGCGATATTGATCTTTCCCTGATAATCTTTTTTGAGCAGTTTCATCTGCTTATGCAGGAACAGGCAGTCGGGGCAGCGGAAGTCCACATATTCGACAACACGAATGGGCGCGTCCTCGAAACGCTCGGTCGCCTTGGCCGTCCAGTAAGGAGAAATCAGGCTCGGATTATTGACCTCGGCCAAACTGTAATATTCATTGACGACGCGGGTTGCCACGCCACCGGTTTGGGCCTCCTTTTTGGCTTGATAAAAGAGATGAAAACCATAAGCCCCGGCCGCCACAACAACGGCGAAAACGATAAGATATTTGATTGAGGGGGCCAGAAAAGATGCCGCCGTCCTGAGAAAGCCCTTTCTCGTTCCGGCGAGGCCGTACTTCCAAAAGAGGCCAAAACTGAGGACGGAAAAAAGATAATAGCCGCTGCAAAGAAGGCAAAGGCTTTTCAGAAAAAAAACAGAGTAAATAAAAAGCCCGTTGACCCCGAAAGCATTGAGCAGGGAGAGAGATTTGTTAGTTCGCTCAAAAGCCGCCGAGGGAAATAGCGATCCCAGGACGACGAGAGACCCGATTACGAGGCCGAAATAGCCCATCGGGACGCCCCAAAATTGGGCGATGGACGAATAGGCAGAGCTGTCGCAATTAAAGAATGTGCTGATATCGCAAAAGGACCCGGTGAACATGGATTCCGGGAAATTGGCGTTAAAAAAATGCTGTATCGTGAGCACTGAAGCGGCGATCATTCCCGCCCCGGATATGAAGCTCCAGAAGCGCCTCCAGCCGCTGTCTTCAAGCGTCAAGGAGCTCTCCATCGGCAATCTCCTGTGTCTGAACTGCAGCTATTTTATCATAGAAAATATGGTTCTCTTCCATTTAGGTTGGTAGATAGGATGGTGGAATACACGGAAATGTCGTCGCTCCTCTCCTTTCCGTGTATTCCACCCACACAAGATGGAAGAGAACCGAAAATATTTATTGTGTCCCCGAATTTTTATTTTTCGGGCTCTCCTGTGATCCTGTAATTCTTCCCCTCAAAGCTCACGACCAGGTTCTCGGCGACAGAAAGATACTTGGCGATTCCCGGCTTCTCGCTGAGCAGCCGGAAATACTCATCTGAATTGAACCGGATATCCTCTATGGGGCTCCCTTCCTTATAAACGCTGTCCACCCAGAAGCCGTCCTTAAGGTAAAACGTCTTGTCCTCTTTGTAACGGATAACCTGGGAACTGACTTCCGAGGCCTGCTCCTGAACTTTAAATTGTTGATTAGCCCGGGCCAGCTTGACCGCACCTGCTCCGGTGGGTTTTCGCGCGGCCAGGGCATCCCGGGCTTCGGGCGCGGCTGCGGCAATGGTAAGCTTTTCCTTTTCCGTGACCAGGAAGGATGTGTAGGGTGTGACGATGCCGTATTTCACACCGAGGTTCCTTATTTCATCGACCAGCTCTTTTTCATCCCCCTGCAGACGGATCTGTTCGAGGAGAAACCCGATGCGCCGGGCGGCCCAGAGGCGGGGGAGGAAATTATAGGCTTCGTCCTGGGCGAGTTTTTGATTTTCCAGGGCGAACTTTTTCTCTTCTTTCCCGACTTTTCCGCCAAGAGCAATGGAGACCGGGCCTTCGCCTTTGTATTTCCCCAGGATAATGAGCTGAGACCCCTTGAAGAGATCCGGCAATGTCCGGGGATAAGATTGGAAGGTTTCGATCCCTTTGAAGCTCACGGCCAGGTCGGCGAGCAAAGGCGAAGAGATTTTTTCATAGTAGCCGGACACAGCCACTTCCAGGTCTTCATTCTCGCCGACATAGACTGAGGTTCCCCGGTTCTCCGTGGACAGTTTGTCCAGGAGTTCTGTGTTGACATCATAGCCGACGCCGAACACAAAAAGGCGCGATCGGGCCGTGTTGGCCGCGGACATGTTCTTCAGAATCTCTCCTATGTTCGTGATCCCGACCGTGGGAAGGCCGTCCGTCAAAAAAAGGATATAGTTGGGCCGTTCTCCCTTCGGCATCAGGCCCAAGGCCTTGAGGAGAGCCTCGTTGATGTTCGTTCCCCCCGAATCCTCGACGGCGCTCGTGAACTTGAGGGCTTTTTCTTTGTTCTCGGCGTTTGCCGGGACGAGCTCGTCTGAAAAAAGGCTGACGCCATCGTCGAAGTCGATAATGGAAAAATGGTCCTTTTCATCCAGGTGATTGATGATGGACCGGGCCGCCTCCTTGGTCTGCTGCATCTTCTTCCCGCTCATGCTGCCTGAGCTGTCGAGGACGAAAACGAGGTTTTTGTTGATAATCTTCTCCTTGGCCTCAACATAGCGCGGCGCGGCCAGGAGCATAAAATAGTTATCTTCTTTATCGCTGTAGTTCAAGAAAGACATCCCGACCTCATCGGATGAGACGGCATAATAGACGATGAAATCCTTATCCGGTTTGACATTTTTCTCCTCGAACCCGAGCGTGGCTTTGTTCGGCCCTTCCTTCCTGACAGAAACTTTGTGCGAGGGAGAATAGATATTGGTCAGGGGCACTTTGGAAGCAATTCTCACCGAAATGGTCACTTCCTCGATCGGCCGGTAAGAAAATCTCTCTGTATTCAAGGGATAGAGGTAGCGGACGACCCCCTTCTCCCCTTTCAAAAGCTCGGAATAAGACAGCTGAATCCTCTTCTCTCCCCGGCCCGGGATGGGAAAAACTCTCGCCCGGAAGGTACTGCGGCCTACGTATTCGAGGAGCGCCGGGTCCTTCAGCCTGCGGACGATATCTTCATAAATGCGGCGGGCCTGGCTGCTGTCCAGAATCTCTCCTTCGATTTTTTTATCCCCGACGTACATGGCAAATTCGGAGATGGCGGCGTTTTCGGGCAACGGAAAGATAAAAGTCCCTTCGATGTCCCGGTCGTAATTGTTGATGAAGACTTCATCGATCGAAGTTTTCGCCACCTGGTCTCGAATTTCGACCATGACTCGATGGTACTTGACCGTAAGAGGAGGAATAACTTCCCCGGGCCGGGGCTGCGGAATGATGAAACCATCAGCAAAAATCTGAGGAGCTGACCCAAAAAGGGACAATATCAAGCTCAGCCTAACGATCCAAAAAAGACGATATTTTCTCATCTCTGACCTCCTTAACCGTTCTTTAACGCTCTCTTAATCTAAAACTGCGTTGTCCAACTTTCGTTCCAAAATTCTGGCTGTCTTCAGCCTTTCCCCAGATCCAAGAGCTGGTCAATCCTCTGCTCGAGGCTTTCGACTGACGGAAAAACCTCTGCCGCGGTGCCCGTAAGCTTCTCTTTATCTTGGACGAGCAGGAGCACTCTCTCGATCCCCGCCTCCCCGGCGGCTCTGACATCAAAATGAGAATCGCCGACGACAGCGCATTCTTCTGGCTTCAGCCCGAATTTCTTCATGACTTCGAGGAAAGGAGCGCCGGACGGCTTCCAAAGTCCGCTCTCCCGCGAGATGACGCAGTCAAACTCCAGCCCGAACTTCTGCAAAAGAAATTCAACATTCGCCCGGCTGTTATTGGAAACAAGAGCCTTCTTCAGGCCCATTTGGTCTAAAAAGCGCAGGAATCCCTTTATCCCTCGCTTGAGCCGAGCTTTTTCGGTGGCTTCATTTTCATATTTCTCGAGGATTCTCCACTTCCGCGATTTTTCCGGTTCTTCAAGCGTGCTGAGATAGGTTAGGATGGGAACTCCTTGAGTGCCCAGTTCGGCGTTTATTCGGTTCCAGTCATAGGTGACGTCGACGATTGTCCCGTCCAGGTCAAAAATAATGCCTTTTATTCCCACAGATAATTTTGATTATTCCTTGACTCTTCCCACTTCAAAAAGCGGTTCGCCCTGGCTTGTCGGAGGAGTGTTGATGATATAGAGAATGATTCCGCTGAAAGGAGCCTCGAGCTCTTCCTTCGTGTTCCCTAAGTAGTCCGTGACGTAGCCGATCTTCTGCCCTTTCAGGACATAATATCCCATTTTTATTTGAGGAAAAAAGAGGCCGTCTGTCTTTGAATAGACCACCTCATACCGGTCAATCCAGACGGGATCGGCCGTGATATCCGGGCTTCCCTCAATCATCTTGAAGAGCCTCATGACGCTCAAGATTCCCCTGACGTTCCGGGCTATGGATTCTTCATCGGTTTTTCCCAAGTATCCTGATTCTGTGGTGATGGCCGGTTTACCGAGGAGAACAGCCGTGTTGCCGCAATACTTGGAATCGCTGATATCCTTTGTTTTGGTTTCATCAATGATGATGTACTTGATGCCGAAGGCAAGGCACATGTCTTTGGTGATATCATCCATTTTTTTATCGCCGCTGATCGTCCAGTAGGAGTAAGGAATGAGGGCCTCATTGGCGTCCCCGCAGTGGAGGTCGATGAGATAGTCGCATTTCTTGATGACGTCTTCCGTCAAAACATAAGCGATGCGCTGACTGAGAGTGCCGTCCAGGCTGCCCGGGAAGACCCGGTTGAGGTTTTTCCAGTCAGAAGGGTTGTAATAGACCATTCTCTTCTGGAAGGCGGGCAGGTTGGCGATATGCACCAGAATGACAGTGCCCGACAAATTTTTAGGGTCGATGTTATTCTTCAGGCGGAAAAGGGCCAGAATCGGCGGATATTCACAGCCGTGAATGCCGGCCACAAGAGCCAGGGTCTTCCCCTCCTTGGCTCCGTGAATGACGGTGACGGGAATAGCCGTCCCGGCTCCATCCCTTTCAGGGACTTGAAGGAAACCCGAGGCCGAAGCCCCTGGAGCGACTTTCATGGTGCCGATGGAAAACGGCTTTCTCTCGCCAGAGGCTTGGAGGCAAAAAGCCCATCCGCAGCAGAGGAAAAAAAAGAAAAAGAAAAATTTGTTTTGTCGCAGCGATGCTCCCATGGGACCTCCTTTCTTAGGTGCTATTAGATTCTATATAATTCCAGAGATTTGGTCTATGAAAAATTTGTTGCTTCTTCAAAAGAGTTTTGCTATAATCCGCCCCGAAAATCTAAAAAAAAAGAGGAGGTGTTTTCATGGGCAAATATTTGGCCATCTTCGGAGGCTTGATCGCCATGGCAGCAGGCCTCGTGCTTGTTATCTTTGTCTGGTGGCGTGAATTCTATGAGCTCGTTTTCGGCTGCATCCCGCCCATCCTCTTTTTTGGCGGGCTTATCGCTCTCATCGCCGGCATCAGCAGCATCAAAGATGCCGCAAGGACAAAAAAGTTAGAGGAAGAAACCAAGGCAGAAGAAACAAAAGAAGAAGCAAAAACGGAAGAAGAGAAAAAATAGCCGAAAAAATAATTCCTCAACTAAATATTTCACTTCCCTCTTAAAAAGAGGATTTTCATTTACACCTCTTGACAAAGAGCAAGAATTTACTTAGCATGCAATTTGTAATCTAATTACAATGTGACGAGAGGTGCGATTTTGGAAAACAAAGAAGAAAAACCACCCGAAAAGAAAGAAAAAAAACACGTTGAAGAGGCTTTCAATGAAATCGGCGATCACATGGAAAGATTCGCCGTCAAAACAGCCGAATCTATCAAAAAGGCCATCGACAAAGCACTTTCCTCGAGGAACACGGTCTTGACCATTCGCGTCAACGAGGCCAGCAACAAAAAATTGAATATGCTCGTCGATGCCGGCCTCTTCAGGAGCCGCTCTGAAAGCGCCGCTTTCCTCATCGAAGAGGGAATAAAAAGCCAGGCGCCTCTGTTTGCCAAGATAAGCGATAAGCTGGAGACAATCGACAAGATTAGGGAAGAACTCAAGACCATTATCCAGGGCGAAACCGAAACCAAAGAATAGGCCGGCTTGCCTATTCCAAAATATCTGTGATACCATTTTAACGTGGTTTCTGTCGGCTTCCTCCCGCTCCTTCTGACTCTGTCACTTTTCTCCCAGACCACAAAAAGTATCGAACGGGCTTTCTTTCAGAATGACCCGGAGCTCCTCTACTCTCTGCTCTCGACCAGAGATCACATCAACATATCTCTGCCCGATCCTATTTCCTTCTCCGACCAGGTTTCCTCAGAGCAAGCCCTTTTTCTTTTCCGCCAGATCAACATCACTTATCAAACTTTTGAATTCTATGTTGATAGCGAGTTTCCGTTTTTTTTGGGAAAAAACAGCGCTATTTTTAAGGCGCGGTGGTCCTTTAAGAACACGAAAAACAACAACTTGTACGTCTTTCAGGTCTTTTTTTACCTAGTTAATGGAATAGAAACAAAAGCAGAGAGTCCCCCCAATCTCTGGAAAATTGTGGAAATCAAAGCCGAGAAACTTTGATGTGGCAACGCCTTCCCTTCCGCCGGCACGGTCTTCTCTACGGGTTTGCCTTCGGGACGCTCCTCTCGCTTCTCTTTCTCGGCCTTTCCTTTCTTCTGCCGTCTCTTATTACGTCTAACTACTATGAAAGGAGCTTGAGGGCTTTAAGAAAACAGACAGAATCTATAAAGAAGGAATTTGCCGCCCTTGAGACAGGACTCCTGCTGAGGCAAAAATCAGTTATCGACTCCCCTTTTCCCACGGAAAAAGACAAGATCTTCGAACTCTTCAAAAAGATGAAAATGAACCCTGAAAGCGAGGGGGTGGCCTATTATGACCAAGACGGAGAGCTGGCTATTTGGCAGGGAAATGTCATCGATTTCAAGCCGACCTCTCCTGATTCACCCGTTGTTGTCCACAACAAAGCTTCTTTTTATCTCCTCTCCACCCAGAAAATCCGCCAGTCCGAGTCAGTCGTCTTCTTCAGGCTGCTGGCCTTTGTGCCTCAGCTGAGAGCGCCTTATCTCGAGGATTATCATTTTTTGAAGAGGAATCTTCAGAAAAATTGCGATATTACTTATTGGGACTACCGGGAAGATGTTTCGGAGTTCGAAAAATTTTTTTCCCGGCACGAAGACGGCTATATCGGGCAGCCCCGGCTTGAGAATGCCATCCAAACCATATTCTTTCCCCTCCGGAATGAGCAAAGGAAAATCGTCGCCACTGTCAATCTAGCCTCCACCTCCCTTCTCTCTTCCCAGTCTCGCATCCGGGAAAATATGATGCTTCTTTTCACGGTGCTGCTGGCAGCCTCTCTACTTCTCCTCATCATCTACCTGGCCAAATCATATTTGCTGGTCACCAAGAAAAAAATTCCGGCAATCCTCCTTCTCTTTCTCGCGCTCGTCGGGTTAAGGCTTATCTTCTTCCCCTTGAGCCGGCTGGAAAGAATTCAGGGGCTTCCGCTCTTTTCGCCCTCCCTGGCCAGCTTTCTCTCTGTGGGGGGGCTGACCCAATCTCCGGCCGATATCTTTTTGACCGCCCTTTTTCTGTTCTTGATCAGCGGAAGCTTGGTCATCGCCGTTCAAGATTTTCTCAAAAAAAGCCCGGTAAAAACGCCATCAGCTATCGCTTGGCTGGCCAACATTGTTCTCATCAGCGCATCGTATTTCATCCTTTTAGCCTTTCAAAAAATTCTTTCTCGTCTTGTCCTCAACTCGAACATAAATTTGCTTCGGTTCGCCGCCGATCTCCCGTTTTTTCTTCTCCACCTGAGCCTGCTTTTTCTTTTCCTGAGCTCCGCCCTCCTCATCTTTTTGGCCTTTCGGGCCAGCCAAATGATTTTTCCCTTCTGGAGAAAAGCTCTGCCTCTCTTTATTATCGTTGTTTTAGCTTTCTCGGTTTTCTTAGGCCAATGGAAAAATCCTCTTGGGCCCGTCTTGCCAGCCGCGATTTTGACCTTCCTCTTCATCCTGGCGCGCCGGCTTGTATCATTAAAGAAAAAAGAAATCTTGTTTTCCGCCCTCTTTCTCGCGGCTCTTTTTAATTATGCCCTCCTTCATCTTGAATCGTCTGCCGGACTTCGCTCTCTTATCCAGAATTTTCTGCGCGAGACCGTTATCTCTCAGGAAAACTGGGCCAATTTTCTGATCCGCCAATCTGTCCCCGAGATAGAAAAAAGAAAGACTGCCGTTCTTTCCTATCTCCAAAGCCCCGATCAATCACAGCTGGCCCGCTCTCTTTGGGAAAATACCCTGGTGGCCAAGTTTAACTGGTATTCCACCCTGGAAATCCTCAGCCCCGAGGGCGAAATTCTCTCCCGTTTTTCCCTTAATGTCCCCCAGCTTTTTTGGCCGGAGATGACGCTTCCCTTAAGCCGGACTTGGACGATCTCGCGCTTGACTGTGCCTACGCTGGGCAAAGAAAGAGAGTTTATGTTGGGCTACAAAGACTGGTACGACCAGGATCAATACCTTGGAAGGGTCACCTTTTTCCTGACTATCGACCCGGAGATGCTGCCCTTTCTTTATTCGGCCAACCCCTATTTTGAACTGCTCAAGATGAGTTCCCTCCCTTCTCTTCACCAGCAAGACTTCGGGTTTGTCATTTATGACTCCAAAGGCGAGGTCATCTTCAACCCCAACAAAATATCCACAGGGATTTCTCGAGATGTCCTCCAGCGTCTCCAGGAGTCGCCGGATGCCCTCTGGTCAACTTTCGTCGATAAGCGGCAAAAATTTGCCTCCTTCTACTTCCGTCGGCATAACCGGGTCTACTCTCTTTTCATCCCTCAAAAAAATTTCAGGGATTTTTCCGTAGAGTTCTTAAAGCTGCTCTTCTTTTATTTAGCCCTTGTTTTCTTTTTTCTTCTGCTGCCGCAGGTCCTCTTCAGAAAGAAAAAACGGGAAAACGTCCTCTGGTCTTTTTCCAGCCGGGTCTATGCTGCCTTCATTGGCATAACCGTCGTTGCCCTTCTCCTTTTTACGCTCTTCTCCCACCGTTTTTTCGGCGGAATTTTTGCCCAGCAGTTCATCGAGAAAGCGGAAACCCACGCCGACTTTGCCCGCAATCTCATGCAGGATTTTATCTTCTGGCAGCAAGAAGAGAGGACTACCCCCATCGCTCCACCTGATGATTGGGTTCTCTGGATCAGCTCGGCCATCGGCAATGACGTCAACCTCTACAGGGAAGGCCGACTGGTCTCATCCAGCCGGCGGGAATTTTTCGACTGGGGACTCTTGCCGGAGCTCATCGACGGGGAAATTGACTATGAGATCAGATACGTTAACAAGCCTTTCTACACCCAGAGACAAAAAATCGGAAGCTACTCCTTCCAGAGTCTGACCATTCCCTACACTTTCTTCCGGTCTCATTTCCTGATCTCTCTTCCCTTCCCGTTTGAAAGGCAAGAAATCGCCAAGGCCACCGAGCAGCTCGTCGAATTCCTCGTCTTTATTTCTATCTTTTTCATCGGGGTCATCCTCCTTTTTGCCCGGGGGATGGGCCAGATGGTCATTTCTCCCATCAAAAAGCTTATGGCGGGGACAAAGGAAGTGGGCCTCGGCAACCTGGACATATCCATCGATCACAAATCCCGCGATGAGATGAAAACCCTGATCGACGGGTTTAACTCGATGATACAGAACTTAAAAAAACACCAGCAGGAAATCGCCGACCTGAGCAAAAAAGCCGCCTGGGCGGAGATGGCTCAAAAGGTGGCCCATGAGATCAAGAATCCTCTCACTCCCATCCAGCTCTCGGCCGAGCATCTTCTGCGCGTCTATGAAGACAAAAGAGGAGATTTCGAGCGGGCGCTTAAAGAATCGACGTCGTACATCATCGGCGAGGTGGAAAACCTGAGGAAAATCGCTCAAGAGTTCCTCGAGCTCTCCAAGGACACGAAGCTCAAGAAGGAGCATTTCGACTTGAGAGAAGCGATCGAGGAGGTCATCACGCCTTACAAGAAGATGCTTTCTGAGAGGATCAAATTCCGAGAAATCTATCAGGGCGAGACATTTCACCTTGAAGCGGACAAGTCCAAGATAAAAATCGCCTTCAGGAATATCTTCATCAATGCCATCGAAGCCATCCGCGCCAAGGGGACAATCGAAATCATGCTTTCCGCGGAAAAGGAAAATCTTCTGCTTGTCATTAAGGATACGGGCACAGGCATGGCGAAAGATATGCTCGAAAAAATCTTCGACCCTTATTTTTCAACCAAGGACGTCGGAACGGGCCTCGGCCTGCCCATCGCCAAAAAGATTATTGAAGACCACGGCGGGACTATCCGCGTCGAAAGCGAGGTCCGCATAGGCACGACGATCATCATTACGCTTCCCTGCGTCTAAAGATGGCAATTCCCGTTGTGAATCTCACCCATTATTGATTACGGCTGGAATTTTATCGAGATTTATGGAAAAATAGCGCCATGTCTAAGATACTCGTCACCTATTACAGCAAGACCGGAAATACCAAGAAAATTGCTGAAGCCATTTACGAAGCCCTGCCCGAAATAAAAGAAATCAAGCCCATCGACGAAGTCCAGAAAACCGAAGATTATAACCTTATTTTTGTCGGGTTTCCCATTTTTTCTCACAGCGTTCCTTTTATACTAGAGAAATTCCTCAAAACCATTCCCAAGGGGAAGAGGATCGCCCTCTTTTCCACTCATGGGGCGCTCACCGGGAGCCCGCTTTCCCGGGAGGCCATAGAATATGCCGTTACCCTCGCCTCCCAGGCCAAGGTCATCTCGACTTTTTCCTGCCGAGGAAAGGTTTCCCTGGAAGGGCTCGAAGTCCTGAGCAGGTCGCCGGAGCACCAAGCCTGGACTGACATGGCCGCATCGGCCAGTAACCACCCCACCGGGGAAGACCTCGGGGAAGCGAGGGCGTTTGCCAGATGGGTCCTCACCGTCAGCCGCAGCCTCGAGGACTAATCTTTGCCGATAATCCTGATCACCAGGAATAGCAACAGGCTGAGAAGAAGGCTCAAGAGAAGGCTTGTGGCCAGGGGAAAATAGAAAGCAAAATTGCCCTTGTGAATGACGATATCGCCGGGAAGCTTTCCCAGCCATTTGAACCGGAGTCCCAACTTCAAAAGGAAGCCGAGGAGGATCAAACAGATGCCGGCGATGATCAAAAAATTCCCGACGTTCTTCATTTCCCCTGTTAAGGCTTGGCTTCTTTCAGCTCCACAAGAACGCCGTTCAGGCTTTTGGGATGGACAAAGGCGATCAGGCTTCCCGCGGCTCCTTTCTGCGGCTTATCGGAGATGAATTGCAGGCCCGCTTTCACGAGATCCTCGATTATCGCCTCGATATCTTCAACCTCAAAGCAGAAGTGATGAATGCCCTCGCCCCGTTCCTCGAGGAATTTGACCAGAGGCGACGCTTCCCCGAAAGGAGAAACAAGCTCAACCGCCGGCCCTTCAGGAAAATTCAGTTTGACGAGCCTTACTCCTCTTGCCGCGATTTCTTCAACCGGGCCGTTCTTTGCTCCAAAAAGGGCCGTCCATCTGGCCTGGCTCGCTTCCAGGTCCCGGACGGCAATCCCGATATGGTCCAGCCCTATTATTTTCATGGGGGCCTTTCCTTCCGTCTACAATTTTTCTTTCAGTGAGGCGATGAATTGATCAGCCACTGTATAAGGGTCGGTCTTGCGGGCATAAATTTTATCCACCGATTTCTCGAAGACGGAATCCGGGATATTCTGGCTGATAATCTCGAAAATTTTTTCTTTCATCACATCTCTGAGCATCCAGGCGAGAAGCCTCTTTCTCCGCACCTCCTGAAATTTCCGATTCCGGGCTCCGGTCAGCCTGCTGACCTCGGTCATCAGGGCAGGGAGGCCTTTTCCTTTTGTCGCCACGGTTTTGACGACCGGGGGTAGATTCTTTTTGGGCAGGCCCAGCTCGATCGTGGCTTTGAGCTGTTGCTCGGTCTTCTCAACGCCGGGCGAGTCGGCTTTGTTGAGGACAAAAATATCGCCGATTTCCATGATTCCTGCCTTGAAGGCCTGGATCTCATCGCCCGCTCCCGGAGTTAAGACGACAAGAATCAGGTCCGCCAGTTTGACCACCTCCACTTCGTCCTGGCCGACCCCCACAGTTTCAACAAGAACATAGTCTTTCCCTGCGGCCTCAAAAATCGCGATGGCTTCGCCCGTTGCTTTGGCCAGGCCTCCCAGGTGGCCGCGGGTGGCCATGCTGCGGATAAAGACGTCGGCATCGACGCTGTGCCGCATCATCCGGATCCGGTCTCCCAAAATGGCGCCGCCGCTGAACGGACTGGAGGGATCGACGGCAACGATGCCGATTTTATGGCCCGCCGTCCGAAGTGAGATGACCATTTGGTCGACCAGAGTGCTCTTGCCTGTTCCGGGCGCTCCTGTTATGCCCAGCACGAGCGCATCTTTCCGGCAGGAGAAGACTTTTTTCATCAATTGCTGGGCAGACGCGCCGTTGTTCTCGACGAGAGAGATGGCTTTGGCGATGGCCCTCGGGTTTCCCTTCCTGATCTCTTTGATTAAATCCATCAATCGTCCGTTCAGAAGGCCCGTTTATTAATACTCGGAGAGGACTTTTTGAGCGATGATCCAGCGCTGAATTTCAGAGGTTCCTTCGCCGATCGTGGCGAGCTTCGAATCGCGATAGAACTTCTCCACCGGGTAGTCTTTGATAAAGCCATAGCCACCAAGAATTTGAACTGCCGTAGAAGAAGCTCTGACAGCCAGTTCCGAAGCAAAGAGCTTGGCCATGGCCGACTCTTTGGGAATCTTTCTTCCCTGGTCTTCAAGACAGGCCGCGCGATAAGTGAGAAGGCGCGCGGCCTCGAGCTCGGTAAAACCGTCGGCGAGCATCCACTGGATCGCCTGGAAATTGGCGATGGGCTGGTCGAACTGGACCCTTTCTTTGGCGTATTTCAGGCTCGATTCCAGGGCGCCGGCTGCGATTCCCAAAGAAAACCCGGCGATACTGACCCGGCCGCCGTCGAGAATCGCCATGGCCGCCCTGTATCCTTCGCCTTCTTTGCCGAGCAGGTTTTCCGCCGGGACCTTTACATCTTCAAAAATGAGTTCTGAGGTATCGGCCGCCCGAATGCCGAGCTTGTCCTCTTTTTTCCCTGGATTGAACCCTTCCATCTCCTTCTCCAAAATAAACGCCGAGATCCCGTTTCTTTTATTTTGCGGGTCTGTCACGGCCATCACGACGCAGATCTCGGCCAGAGAGCCGTTAGTGATAAAGAGCTTCGAGCCGTTGAGCAGCCAATAGTCTCCTTTCTTCTCGGCTCGGGTTCTCATGGCCGCGGCGTCAGAGCCGGCTCCGGCTTCCGTCAGCCCCCAGGCGCCGAGAGTCTGGCCGGAAGCGAGCCGCGTCAGGTATTTTTTCTTCTGGACCCCAGTGCCGAAGAGGTTGATATGATTGGAACATAACGAATTATGAGCTGCCACCACCAGCCCCACCGAAGGATCTACTTTTGAAAGTTCCTCCAGGATGATCACATAGTCCAAGTTGGAATATCCGGCTCCAGAATATTCGGGCGGAATGACGATCCCGAGGAGTCCCATCTCCGCTAGTTTCTTGGTGAAGACCGGCGGCCACTCCCCTTTTTCATCCGTCTCTTTGACCAGCGGCTGAATTTCTTTCTGGGCAAAGGCGCGAATCGAGTCCTTTAAAATCTTCTGCTCTTCAGTGAACAAAAAATCCATGACCTCTCCTTTCTTTCCCCGTCATTTTTTTGAAAATTAGCTAACAGTCACCCTTCCTCATTTTCATCTTACTTTTTAGAGACTCAGGAATCAAGAGGAGAGTTACAGGCCCAAAATTGCCGTTAGCATTCCCTCTTTAGCCGAAACCTTAGGTCATTCATCAAGATCGCAATAAAGGGCGTAAGCCTCTCTTCTTCTGTGACGGGAATGGGTCCTGTCAGGGCGCGTCCCCGTCCGTCCTCGCCTAAGACCCCCCCACCCACCACCATTGGCTGCGGCCGGGCAGGGACTAACGCCCTGCCACCCATTCCCAGTCGATAAGTTTGTCCATCACATAAATCCAAATGCATCCATCAAGAGTCGACACGCGATGGGTGGCTCGGTTCGGGGGCCCGCCGCCGCCCGGAGCGTTTGAGGCCCCGGGCTCCCTAACATGGAAATCAACTCATATTAACCAAATAATTCGGGTGACATTCCATCTTGGGCGGCACTGATGCCGCCCTCGAGCCCCCGTAGCGGAAGGGGGACCCGTCGGCTTATCCGACGGGGGGAACCGACGGGACTGGTTCCCCGGGGTCCGGGGGCTGAGGACGGCTTCAGGCCGTACAGAGATTGTGTCCCTATTTACTGCGTCTGCATTAAATCGACCGCGACGGGCGCCGGGGGTGAACCGAGACAGGACCCGTCGGGCTTTCCAACGGCAATATTGGGCCTTTCATCAATGTTTGACAGGGATGGTTAAATCGGGTACATTCAAAAGGTGATTCAAGGTTTTTTCAAACTCGTCTTCTACATCTTCATTGCCTATATTATCTATATTGTCGTCCGCTTTCTCTTCCCTCCTCAGCGCGGGACACGTTCCACCCGCCCTCCTCAAAAACTCTCCGGCACCATGGTCAAAGATGAAACGTGCAATGTCTACCTTCCCCAGGAAGACGCCATCAGAGAAATCATAGACGGCAAAGAATATTTTTTTTGCTCCAAAGAATGCCGCAGGAAATTTCTGGAGCAGAAAAAAACGGCGGGCAGTCGTCCGGCTTAGGACCAGGCAATCCGGAAGTCGGTGAATTCGTCCTGGTGTTCTTCCCAGGTGACATCCACGTTTTCCACCTGGGCCAGCGGGGGGCCCTGTTTCAATTTGGAGATGAGGCTTTCAATGCTGTCCTTCTCGCCTTCCGTCAAGACTTCCACGCGGCCATCCCATAAATTCTTGACCCAGCCCGTAAGCCCCAGGGAACCGGCCCACCTCCTGGTGTGGTCGCGGAAAAAAACACCCTGAACGCGGCCGGAAACAACGATATGAGCTCTCGCTTTCATGGAGACTGAGGATATGCTAACATAAGCGGCAGCATACAGTAAACGGATTGAAATACTGGTCATGTCAGCGCGCGTAACGAAACCTCTCCTCTCCGTAGCCGGTTTTGATCCATCCGCAGGGGCAGGTGTGCTTTTAGACGTCGCCGTTTTCCGGCATTTGGGCTATCCCGGGATGGGCGTTCTGACCGCTGTGACCGCCCAAAACACCCGAGGGGTGAAGGAATTTCGCTGCCTCCCGCTCAGGTTCATCTTAAGTCAATACACGGCTTTGACCCGAGAGGTTTCCTTTGCCGGAATCAAGGTCGGGATGATGGGCTGCCGCAAAAACCTCCGTGTCCTGGGCCGTATCCTGTCAAATCATAAAAATATCCCTGTCGTCGCTGATCCCGTGTTACGGTCAAGCTCGGGCACCTGGCTCCTGGAGAGAGCAGCCGTTCCTTCTTATATCTCCCAAGTCAGGGGAAAAATCTCTTTGCTCACGCCCAATCTTGCCGAAGCGGCCCTAATCTCCGGCAAGAGAGTAAAGAATCTCGAAGAAATGAAGGAAGCGGCCAGGAAAATTTCTGATCTCGTCGAATCCTCCTGTTTGGTCAAAGGCGGGCATCTTGAAAAAAAGGTCATTGATTTGCTCTTTGACGGCAGAAGGTTTCACCTTTTCGAGAAGGAAAAAATCAATAAAGATGTCCACGGGACAGGGTGCTTCCTTTCTTCAAGCCTGCTTGGCTATCTGGCGAAAGGCCATCCCCTGCTCAAAGCGTGTGAGCTGGCCTCAGACCTGATTGACAACGCGATCAAGAAAGCTGTCCGAATCGGAAAAGGGCGTTACGCTTTCCGCTTATTTTCCGTTTGAAGCAGCCTTGAGCCAAAGAACGGCCGAGGCATTGGCTTCGATATCCTCAGGATAAAAAAGCATAGGGCGGTATGCTCCTTTGAGCCAGAGCTGCATCTGGTCATCATAATGCCTGCTGAGAAGATGGCCGCTCTGGCCGGAACTGAGGACGCAAACAGAATTCCTGAAATCACTCAGGTCTATAATCTGACGATAAGAAACACCCCAGGTTGTGGCAAAATTCCCGAGGAAATCGTCAGATAAAGAGGCCCTGATACAAAAAGTATCGCCCGAAAGCGGGTAAGGTCCGCGGTTAAAAAACCGCAAAAGAGGAACCCGGCCGAGAGCGTGAGGATAGGTCACAGCATGCATCTTCATCCAATCCCATTTTTCCGGAGGCCCGTACTTCTCCTCCAGCCAGTTGTAGGCTTTGTCTAAGCTGGAATCGAATATCTCTTCTTTCGCTTCAGCCGGGTCCGCACCGCCCCTGTCAAACCAGGGCGAGGACGGGTCAGAGATTATTCGAAACAGGCCCGCTTGTTTCCGGCAGAAAAGGCCGGTATAAGCTTGATAGACGGCGCCGAGCTTATCGGCCAAGACTTCCCGCTCGAGGACATTCATAAAAACCGCAAAAAGAGCCGCCTCCTTCCCTGCGGCCATCCGCCCGTCCCAGCCTGCGAGCATGGCCTGGGCTTTCTTAGCCTTCTCATCAGCAGGGTTGAGGCTTTTGATAGGAGGCAGAAAAAGTTCGGCTCTCTTGGAAAAGACGTCGTTCTGGATTTTTTCGAGGGAAGCCACGGTGTGCTTTTCCTGCTTGAGGAGAAGCTCCTCTATTCTCCCGGCCCTGAACGGGACATCAAAGTCGCAGCTGATATAATAAGGATAGTCGTCCGGCACGATCTTATTGTTGGCCGTGACAATATACCCTTTCTCGGGGTTGAGGATAATCGGCTTTTTTGCTTCCTCGAGAAAGCCTTGCCAGCTATTCTCTGCTATCCATCCCGGGGCCGGGAAGAGAGCGGCGGCCTTTTTCCTGAGCGGGACTAAGCCGCTCAGATAATATCCGATATTCCCGTTGACATCGGCATAGACAATATTCTGGGAGGGCACATCCCAGAGAGCAGCGGCCTGGCAGAACTCCCCCCAATTTCGCGCTTTGTTCAGACGGAAGAGAGATTCAAAAATTTGTCCTCCCTCGTAAATTGTCCAGCGCAGCGAAACAGGAACATCATTCTCGATGATAAAAGGAGAGAGAATCGGGCCGCGGCTTGTCCATAAAAACTCCAGTTTTTCGGGCTCACTCCGGCCTCTCACCCGGATGGTTTCTTCTCTTTTGAGAAGGGGCTTCCAGCCGTCTTTGTCTAAATAGGAATCTTTGGCCTCGTTCAACTGCTCGATATAAACATCCTGAACATCTGCGGCGGAATTGGTGACTCCCCAAGCTACATAGTCGTTATGTCCGATGACGACAAGGGGAACCCCCGGGAAAGAGACTCCGACGACATTGAAGTTCGGAGAATGAAGGTCAACCTCATACCAAATGGAAGGAAGTGTGATTTGAAGATGGGGGTCGTTGGCGAGCAGGGGCTTGCCGGATGATGTCCGGCTTCCCGCCAGAACCCAGTTATTGCTGCCTTCGATAAAGGAGAAAAAATTCTGGCTGACCTCGATGGAGGGTATTTTTTCCAAGGAAGAAACGTCGGCGTCCTGCTCCAGGATTTGGAGGGCTTTTTCAAGTCCAAGTTGCTCCACGAGCTTCGCCCTGACGAACTCGCTCGCAAAATCCGGGCAAAGGCTCAGGGCCAGGATTTCTTTGATGACCAGGGAATCGAGAATTCCCCACGGTTCGGGCCGAAAACGCAGCAAGAAAAACTCGGGCGGCCAGTCAAACCGCCTCGAGCTTATCCAGGCGTTGACACCCTGGCAATAGGAGGAGAGGAGATCTTTGAGTTCGGCGGTCAAATTGCCGCAATCTTTGAGGGCTGCTTCTTTAAACCCATAATTCCTCAGGAATCTGTCGCTGTCTAAGGTCTCGGAGCCGAAAATTTCTGAGAGCCGGCCGAAACCCGCCCTCCTCAGGAGCTCCATCTGCCACATTCTCTCCTGGGCCTGGATATAGCCGACGGCAAAAAAGAGGTCGTTATCGTTTTCAGCAAAAATATGCGGGACTCCCCACCGGTCTCTCGTGACTTTGACATCGGCGGTGAGAGCAGAGAAAGCGATCCCGCCTTTTTCTCTGGGTCTTGAATTCAAGAAATAAAATAGAGAGAAAAGAAAAACTCCGACGAGCAGACAGAGGCTGGCCACCCCTGCAGCAAGGACGGTTTTTTTCATGGCGAATTGTCTTCTTCGGCCAGTTGGGTTTCTTGGCCGATGACATCATCCGCTCTCTTGATAACCTCAGGGGAAAATTGAACGCCCTCTTTCTCGGCTGCTTCGAGGTTGAGATATAACCTGATTTTGCTCATATATTGGATGGGAATTCGGCCCGGGTCTTCTCCGTTCTTAACCCTGATGGCGATCTGGCCGGATTTATAGCCCATCTCAAAAAAGTCCCAGCCCAGAGCAGCGCATGCCCCCAGCCGAGTGGCAACGAGATTGCCGCCGAACAGGGGAATAGAATTGTCCTCGGCCATTCTCCCCAGAGACTCGAAGGAGGCATTGATCGTATTATCGGAGATGGGGAAAAGAACGTCGATCTTTTTATTCAGCAGCATCTGAGCCGAGAGGAGGACCTCGTTGACGTTGGCCACAGGCACGGCAATGATCTCAAGCCCCAATTCCGCAGCCGCCGCCTGAGCCAACTGCAGATAATATTCAGAATTTAGCTCGGAGGGCGTCCACAGTGTGCCGATCCTCTTGGCCTGAGGCAAGACTTCTTTGATAAAAGCCAAAGTCTGCTTCACCGGCCCCGTCGAAGCCACTCCCGTCACATTGCTTAAATGATTCTCGGCCGACCTCCCCACGCCTAAGAGTTGCGGGTTGGCGACGGAGGAAAAGATGATCGGGGCTTTTGGGGCGGCCATCAGGGCCGCCTGGAGGCACTGGGTGGAGAGGGCGACGATCAGATCTATTCTCTGCTTGACAAACTCCTGAGCAATCCTCTGGGCCTCAGTGACATCCCCCTCGGCATTCCTCTTTATAAGCTTGACATTGAGGCCATCGCGAAGCCCGTCATCGGTCAGTGCCTGCATAAATCCGTTTTTAGTCTCATTGAGGGTCGGAGCATCGATAATTTGAAAGATGCCGATGGTATAAGGTTTTTCTGTTTGTTTTTTACAGCTGAAGAAAGGCACAAGGAGGGCGAAAAAGAAGATCAGCCACTTTCTCATCTTCAGCGTATTAGCCCTTCCATTGAATCATAATCGAAAAAATAAGGGAGAGCAACAATTTTGATGATGACAGGCTTGTGTCACGGCGCAGACACCGCTTCCAGGAAGGATTGGGGGGAGATATTGCCTCCGCTGACTACAAGGACAACTTTTCCCTTCTCGAAAAGCGGGCCCTGACTCATCAGCCCCGCTAACGCGAGAGCCCCCGCTCCTTCGACCATTCTTTGATGTTTTTCATAAATGAGGCGCATCACTTTCCTGATGACAGATTCCTCCACCGTGATGATGCCCTCGAGAAGTTTCTGACAGAAGGAAAATGTTATGGAACCCGGCTCGATCCCGCCGGCGACGGCATCAGCGATGGTTTCTTTTTCTTTGATTTCGACGATTCTTCCTGCGCTGAGAGAAGCGGCCATGAATGCGGAACGCTCCGGTTCGACCCCAAAAATCCTTATTTTTTTGTTGCTGGATTTGAGATAACCGGCTATCCCCGAGATGAGCCCTCCCCCGCCGATCGGAACCAGAACCGCCTCGGCGTCAGGGAGATCCTCAAGAATTTCCAAGCCGATGGTTCCCTGGCCGCAGATGACTTCCTCGTCATTGTAGGGAGAGATATAGACCTGGCCTTTTTCCCGGGCCAGATGCCGGGCTCGGAGTTCCGCTTTCTCGCAGCTATCCCCGTATTCGATGATCTCGGCGCCGGAGTCTTCCAAACGACGCCTCTTCTCTTTGGAAATGTTTGTCGGGAGGACGAGCGTCAGCGTGACTCCCTCTAATCTGGCGGCCAGGCCTGCTCCCAACCCGTGATTCCCCGTCGAGGCTGAGATGACTCCTTTTTTCTTCTGCCCAGAAGAAAAAGAACGCACCTTATTCAAGGCCCCCCTGAATTTAAAAGATCCTGTGTGCTGCTCGTTTTCCCATTTGAGATAGACCGCAGCGCCGGATATCTGACTTAAAGAGGGGGAATATTCAAGAGGAGTTCTCTTGATTTCGGGCTTGATCCGGACAAGAGCCTGGTCGACCCTTCTCTTGAAATCGATAGACATCCTCTTTGTGTCTCTCCGGGGACGGCTTCTGTCCTGAACCATCCCGGTTTTCTAACAGTTTAGCCTGTTTCCTCCTTTTTTACACGTTCTTTTCCGGTTGGCAATTTTTAGCGCTTTCTCTTAAAATATTGGCAGAGGATATTGATGAGCCGCTATTATATCGGGACGGCAGGCTGGAGCTACAAGGATTGGGAAGGAATCGTCTATCCCTTGGAAAAAGAGCCCGGCTTCCATCCCCTGGTCTTTCTGGCGGGTTATATCAACATCGTCGAAGTCAACAGCACTTTTTACCGGCCTCCTTCTCTTTCGATGTCTATCTCCTGGGTCAAAAGAGTCGCCGCCTTCCCCGATTTTCTTTTCGCCGTCAAGGTCCACCAGCTCTTCACCCATGAAAGGAAAAGCTGGACGCAGAAGGATGTGGATGACTTCAAGCTGGGTCTTGAACCTTTGCGGGCCAAAGAGAAACTGGCCTCGCTTCTTCTCCAGTTTCCCTGGTCTTTTGTCAATTCCTCGGGCCACTGGGAGTATTTGACCCAACTCTTCAAGCTCTTCGCCGGATACCCTCTGACCGTCGAAGTAAGACACTCCTCCTGGGATGGCCAAAATTTTTATAATTTTCTTTCTGAATACAATGTCTGCTACTGCAACATCGACCAGCCGGTGCTTCAAAGTTCCATAAAGCCCAGCGCCTGTTCGACCAACCCGGAATTTTCCTACGTCAGGCTCCACGGAAGAAATTACAAAGACTGGTTCAGAGAAGGGGCCGGCCGCGACGAGCGCTACAATTATCTTTACGGCAAAAACGAGCTGGAGGACTGGATAGAGAGAATCAAACAGCTGGGCCAAAAAACCGACAAAGTTTTTATCATCACCAACAACCATTATCGCGGACAGGCGCTGGCCAATGCTCTCCAGATCAAGAATATGGTCACCGGGGAAAAGCTGGAAATCCCTCCCCTGCTCCTAAAAAAATATCCTATCCTCGCGGAGATCGCCAAAAAATTGGCCAAAGGCCAACTCGATCTTTTTAATGAAATCAACAAGAACAAAGAGGACCTCTAAGGATGTGGTGGGAAAATGAATTCCTCCGGCTGAAAAACAGGAAGCTTTATCTCGGGCGGAACCAGGCGACACAGGTAGCCAGAAAATATGGGACGCCTCTCCTGGTCTACAGCCGGTCCCAAATCCTGGCCAATTATAAAAGGCTGCGCGCCGTCTTCTCCTGTCAAACCGCGCTGGAAACAAGAATCTGCTATGCCATGAAGGCCAACCCCCACCCGGAGATTCTTAGACTCCTGCGCCGGACTGGAGCCTGGATCGACGCCGTTTCTCCCGGAGAAGTTGAGGAAGCGCGCCGGCTCGGCTTTCCCGGGGAGAGGATTTTGTTCACAGGGACATCAGTGAGCAGTGAAGACATCCGCAGAGCCTTCAACTGCGAGGGAGTGATTGTCAACATTGATGCCTTGGAGCAGTTGGATCTGATGCGGGAAGTCAAGAGAAAAGAGTTTCGAGGGAAAAAAATCAGGGTTTCCCTGAGATGGAATCCAGGGATCGGCCGGGGTTTCAACCCGGGCGTAATCACGGCCGGGAAAAGATCTCTCGACGGCACCCCCGTCAAATTCGGCATCGAAGAAAAAAAGGTTTTAGAAGCTTTCGAGAAAGCTTCGTCTTACGGTTTCATTCCCGTGGCCCTCCACCAGCATCTCGGTTCCGGATGGGTGAAGGAGGATTATGAGGCTGTCCAAGCAGTCGCCGGCAAGATGATTAACCTGGCTGCCCGGTTGCAAAAGGCCGGCTTCCGCCTGGAATTCCTGGATTTTGGAGGCGGGTTCGGGCCCAGATACGCGAAAAATCAGAAGGTTTTTCCTCTGGCAAAGTATGCCGCTCGCATCTGTCGGCTGATTGCCGAAGCCGATCTCAGCATCAAGGCCATCGCCGTCGAGCCGGGAAAATACCTCGCCGCAGACGCAGGCGTTTTGCTTATAAGAGTGGAATATCTCAAAGAAAGTTACGGTCAGCTTTTCGCCTGTGTCAATGCCGGAACCTATAACTGTCTTCCCCGTCCGGCTATTTATGCCCAGGCCTATCACGAGATCGTCAATTGCGGCGGTGGGAAGGGTGGAAAAACGAGGCCCGTCACTGTGGCCGGAAACCTTTGCGAAACAGGAGACATCTTCGGTAAAGAAATCCCCATGCCCGTTCCCAAAAGAGGCGATATCCTGGCTGTACTGCATGCCGGAGCCTACAGCCGGAGCATGGCCTCCAACTTCAACCTGAGAGATTTTCCCAAAGAAATTTTTATCGGTTCTCTTCCATTTAGTGTTGGTAGATAGGATGGTGGAATACACGGAAATGTCGTCGCTCCCTTCGGATTTTTAACGCCATTCCCTCGCCGTTCTTCTCGGCGCCTGCGTAACTCCGCACGTTCGTCTTTCTGATTTGACCATATTTCTCTGGCATCAGAAGGGTTATAGGATTGAATTCTCGCGTGCTCAAACATACTCGGCGTCCCACTTCGTTGGATTCCCTCGAAGAACGACTCGGGAAGACTAAATCCTCAAGGTCGCTCCTCTCCTTTCCGTGTATTCCACCCACACAAGATGGAAGAGAACCTTTTTATCTAACCTGCCCCCAGGATTTCTCTCAAAGCCGGTTCGATTTTAGGATACTGGAACTTATAACCTGCCTTAAGAAGAGCGCTGGGCAAGACCCTTTGTCCGCTGAGAAGCGTCTCTCGGGCCATCTCACCGAAAAGAACCCGGAGCAGAAGCGCGGGCACAGGAAACCAGGAAGGCCGTTTCATGACGCAGCCAAGGGTTCTGGAGAATTCCTTCATGGTCACGGGATGGGGCGCAACCAGGTTGAAAACGCCGTTAAGATCATCTCTTTCGAGCAGGAAGCGAATCACGGCAATTTCATCTTTCCAGTGAATCCAGGAGAGCCATTGTTTACCCGAGCCGAGCGGGCCACCCAGGAAGAAGCGGAAAGGCGTGAGAAACTTAGGCAGGACACCGCCGCCCTTCCCGAGGACCAGGCCTGAGCGGGTGACAATACGCCTGACGCCGAGCTCCTCTGCCTGCCGAGTGGAGCTTTCCCACTGGCGAGCCAGGCCCGCCAAGAATCCATCCCCGGCCGGCGAAAACTCGTCCAGGTATTCATCTTCTCTTGGACCGTAGAAGCCGACGGCAGAAGCCTGGATGATCGTCTTTGGTTTAACCGAGGCTCTTTGGACAGCTTCGATGATAGCGTTCCCGGCATTGAGTCTGCTGTGGACGATCCGCTGCTTCCTCTTTTTAGTCCAGCGGCCGGCGCCGATATTCTCTCCGGCCAGGTTGATGACAGCGTCAGCTTGCGCAGCCAATTCCAGCCATCCCTGCGAGGTCTTTCCATCCCATTCGGCGGCGATGGCGCTGTCGCCAAACAGCTCCCTGGCCTTGTCCCGGTTTCTGGTGAGGATAGCGACATCATAACCGCCCTCAGCCAGGCCTCGGCACAAGGCGCTTCCGATAAACCCGGTTGCGCCGCTGATGATGACAAGTCCGCGGCTCATTCTTCAGTTCTTCTCTCTTCTTTTCTTTTCTTGAGATAATAAATGTACGGCTCTAAATTTTCGTTGGGGCTCTGAATGCCATCATAAAACAAATGGATCACAGGCACACCATATTGGCTTTCGACCCAATGGAGAAGAGCAGTGCTGACGACCCCCGGGCAACAGTAGAGCGGGTTAATGTGAACAAACCCATCCGGCTTGACATGTTCGAGATAATAAAAGATTTTCATGAAATTCTGGGCCGTCTCTCCCTCCAGCTCAGGAGGAATGCCGAGGTCCCTCAAGTTCTTTAAAAGGCGCCTCTCCATCAGCGGATGGGCCGTCCCCAGAACCGGACTGGCCAACTTGCGGAACTTAAGGTCGTAAAACCGGATGAACGCATTCAAGGCTTTTGCCTCAGCCAAGGCAGGAAGAGACTTATCCTTGAGGGACTTCTCGATTTTGTTCAGATAGCCGAAATGACTGAGGTCGACGTAAGAGGAAGGAAAGGCCTCTCCGCCCGCCTCCTCGATAACCTTCTCGACCTCCTGATTGAAGGTCGGGTTGCAGACCACGTACAAGTCGCCGAGGACGACGAGCACAGGACGCTCGCCGTTGGATTGCTGAACCTTGACCGAAGAGAAGCCCTTGACCACGTCAAGGAAGGCTTCCTGAAGGTTCCGCTTGTGGATGATCGCCCAGCCGAGTTTTTCCAAGGCCGCCCTTTTGACGCCTTCAGTTTCTCCTTTTGCGAGCTCATACGGCCGCGTCTTGGCCGTCATCTGGTGGAGGAGGCTGCCGATAACGTAGATTTTAAGGAGAAAAATGTTCAGGGACATAGAAAATTGCTGGTTGGCCGCCGCCGTCGTGAAAATTCTGAGGTCTTCGAAACCCGCCTTTTGGAGTCCGGACTGAACCGCCAGAGGAATCTGGGGAAAATTGCAGTTGATCATACCCGTAGGAATAAGGGCTGCGGTCCGGCGACAATCCAGCTTGTGCTTCTTGATGGTCTGGACAATCCCTCCAATAAGAGCGGCCGTGGGAACGCATTCCCCTCCTCCGACGAGCTTGAGTCCCTGGACGATGGACTCGGGCGTTTCTTCCGAGACTATCGACTCGAACCCGAAACGACGAAAAGCAGCTTTGGCCAGCACTGTGACGACATCATCAAGATGGGGAAGGATCCACGTTTTATCCTTCCTCAAAGGCAGGAAAGCGAAGGGATGGCCCATCTTCGGCTCTCTTTTGGCCCAATTCCGGAAAGACTCCAGGGCCGCCTCGATCCGGGTCTGATAGCCCACTTCAGAGCTGAGCTCGTCGAGCTGGAGGATCAAGTAAGGTTTCCCCTGCCTTTCCATGAGCTCCTTGAAATAGCTCATGATGAAAGAATCAGGGCTGCAGCGGAAATTGGTGATGTAGACGGGGAAGAGTTTGGGATGGCGAAGGACAAGCTCCGTCGCCCGGAGTATCTTCTTTCCGTAGTGCCAGTGGACTTTGCTCAGATAATCTCCGGTGTATTCAGGAGAGACGGAATCAAGGTTGAGCATATCCTGGGTCAAAACGCGATAGCCGTACTGTTGGATCAGGTCCGGGATATTCTGGTTTAAAGAGCTGTCCAAAATATTGTAAGGCCGGCCCAGCAGGACAACGGCAAAAGTGTCCTTACCTTCAAGTCCGGCTAAAGCCCTCTCGCCCTGCTGCTCCAAGTTCTGCTTCAGAAGAAGAAAATGCCTCCAGCTTTCTTCAAGAGCTTCACGGGTCTCCCTTTTGGAGAGGCGAAGAGGCCGGCCGAGCGACATATATAAAGAGTCAATCACTTTGTCTTGATCAGCCTGGAAGTCGATCAACGGAAAGAGAAGGTTCTTTTTGTCTTTGAACAGAGGCAGATTGTTGAGAATAACAGGAGTATAAGACGTGTAGTAACAGAAGAAATTGCGCTCTTCCGTTTCCGGCTTTTTTGGCCCCTGAAGCATGATCGGGAAAAAGATAAAATCGACCTTCTTCTCTTTGAGCCAATCCACATGGCCGTGGGCCAGGAAGATAGGGGAACAAAATTCGGCCTGGGCCAAGGCTTTTCCTCTCTTCAAAATATCTTTTTCCTGCGGCGATATCACGGTTTTAAAACCCAAGCGCGAAAAGAATTCTTCCCATAAAGGCAGATACTCGGTCAGCGGCAGGGCCCGAGGAAGCCCGATCTTTTCTTTTCGGCGCGGCGCCGGGCGCGCGGGGATCTGTCTGGATTTGAGCGCCTTAGTGTAAACTTTCTGCAGGGATTCAAAAGGGAGCGGTTTTTCCTTGTAGGCTGTATCCTCATACTCCCGCCCGCACTGAAAACCCCAAGCCGCCCTTTCCTCGCCGGCGCTGACCACCGTTATCTGGCAGTTATTGCGGCAGAGGGAACACGTCTCACTTCGCTGCTCATGGGACCAGGATGAAAACCCCAACCCGACAAAAGCCGTCTTTTCCTTCCTTTTTTCTTTGAGCAACAGGCAAACGCCCAAGGCACCCGCGAGATGGCAATAACGGGAGACTCGAATCGGTTTTTGCAGAGCCACTTCAAATGCCGCCACGAGGGCTTTATTCTTGGCCGTCGCTCCCTGGAAGCAGATGTTTTTTCCGAGTTTGGCCAGGCCGACGACGCGCATCAAATAATTATCGCGGACAGAATGCAGGACAGAAGCCAGGAGCTCCTCTTTAGGCCAGCCTTCAGCGAGAAGCCGACTGAGGTCGCGCTCCATATAAACCGTGCAGCGGTCGGATATGACCGGGCCTTTTCTTCCCAGCGCCAAGCCGGAGTAATCCTGGAGCGGGACATTCAATCTCTTGGCCTGCTCCTCGATGAACGAGCCTGTTCCTGCGGCGCAAATATAATTCATCAGCCCTTGGACGACGGCGCCTTTCTGGACTCTGATAAATTTCGAATCCTGGCCTCCGATCTCGATGATCGTGTCAACATCGGAGTCAAGAGAAACGGCGGCTTTGGCGTGGGCCGTGATCTCATTGATAACAAGGTCGGCATGAATCAACTTCCCGACAAGCTGTCTCCCTGAGCCCGTCGTCCCTGCGGCGATCCAGGCGAATTTGACCGGGTATCGCTCTTCCAGGCTGGAAATGATTCTAAATAATTTCTGGACAGCCTGGACGGGCGCCGATTGGGTATACGTGTAGAGTCCGAAAAGGATTCTTTCTTCTTGAGCCAGGACCAATTTTGTGCTGGTGGAACCGATATCCAGGCCGAGATAAACTTGGTAAGTCTCGCCGGGAGTCAACTCTTCATAGAGAGTGATTTCGACATCGCCCTCGCGCCAGGTGCGCTCGGCATTAAAGTCAGGATACGGGGAATTCTCCAGGTTGAGCGGAGGATTTAGAGGAATGTTTTCGTCTATGTCAAAGTGTCCTGTTTCACAGAGAGTTTGCAGGGTCACCGTCTCTTCCGCCTGCAAGGCCGCTCCGATAGCGGGGATGACTTCGGCGTGAGGGACGACGTCAATCGTTCTTGCCATAATTTTCTCTAAGGCGGAAACAACCCTGCTGTTGAGGGCAACGCCACCGGCCACACACATATCGCCCACAAAGGTTCTGTCTTTAAGCAGTGTGTCGGCCAGACACAAGGAAACCCCATCACAAAGACCGGCGGCAATGCCGGCCGGAGGATGTCCTTTCTGCTGGCTATGAACCAGGTCGGTCTTGGCGAAAACCGCACACCGTGTGGCAATGATCGGCGGGACGCCGTCAAAACGGTCAGCCATCTCTGCCAGATCTTCGATACTGAGGCCCAGTCGGACGGCTTGCTGGTCGAGGAAGACGCCCGTTCCGGAGGCACAGTCGGTGTTAATTTTGTGGCTGCTGTAGGTGCCGTCATCATGGAGCTTGATCAGCAGGATGTTTTCTCCGCCCACGAGGAGGATATAGCGGGGATTTTTCCGGGCGGCCCATTTCACCCCTTCGACAGTAGCCACAACATTGTTAACCCGCAGCTCCCGCTGGAATACTTTTGCGCCTCTCCCGGTCAGAGCAACTTGGGCTTGCTCGAAATCCAAGGACGCAAGAATCTCCGCTAACGTATTCCTGATTTCGCCGTAATGGAAGCGGTAGGATTTGGAGACGAGCTGGTCGTTTTCGAGGACGGCCACCCCGATGGTGACCGAGCCGATATCAACTCCGATTTTGACTTCGCTTTCCATCAGATTGAAGGCCAAATCTCAGAGTTGGATTTCATGCGGATATTATTTCTTGTTTTCGCCCGCAAAATCAAGCGTCCTCGAGCAAAAGAAATAATCAGCAGTTTTTGTGGGCTTGACAGGAGGGCGCCAAAAAAATATAAATCCCCTGGGTGGTCAATCAAAAATTTTCTGGGGGAGTATCCCCTGAGGAGGCATAATGAAAAAAACATTGATCAAGGTCTGCCTTATCCTTCTTCTCGGCGCTGTCTTTGTGTCCGCTGAAGACGAAAAGAAGTTTGACGGGCTTCATCTCAACTTGGGAAACCTGAGCTGGCTCTCCCAGGCCAAGACACGCTCGATCAGCCCGGAAAACTTTACCGGCGAGAAAGGCAAGGCCGGGATATCCACCGATGGCCCGGCCGTCAAAGCGGCCCGCGACCTCGGCCAAGGCTGGAAGGTTTCTCCGTATGTCGTCATCAAGCCTAAAGAGACCTTCGTCATGGCCAACGTCGAGGGCTCCGGCGCCATTCAACAGATCTGGTTGACCCCGGCCGGAAACTGGCGCTTTGCCATCATCCGGTTCTACTGGGACGGCGAGACCGAACCTTCGGTCGAATGCCCGGTCGGCGATTTCTTCGCCTGCGGCTGGGGGCGGTATGCCCAGGTTTCTTCCCTGGCCGTCTGCGTCAACCCCGGCAGCGCCTTCAACTGTTACTGGCAGATGCCGTTCCGCAAATCCTTCAAGGTCACGCTCGAGAACCTGGCCGACGACAACTTCACGCTGTACTACCAGATTAATTATACCCTGACCGACGTGCCCGAGGAGGCGGCCTATTTTCACGCCCAGTTCCGCCGCGTCAATCCGCTGCCTTATAAGAACGTTTATACTATCCTCGACGGCGTCAAAGGCTGGGGCCATTATGTCGGCACGTACATGGCCTGGGGCGTCCATAACAATGGCTGGTGGGGCGAGGGTGAAATTAAATTCTACATCGACGGCGACAAAGATTTTCCGACGATCTGCGGCACCGGAACGGAAGACTACTTCTGCGGCTCTTATGACTTTGACTCGAAGAGACCGGACGGCACTTTTCAATATACGGAGTTCACGACACCTTACAGCGGACTGGCCCAGGTCATCCGGGGAGACGGGCATTACGACGTCCAGCAGCGCTTCGGGCTCTACCGCTGGCACATCATGGACCCGGTCCGGTTTGAAAAAGACCTCAAGGTGACGATCCAGGCCTTAGGCTGGCGTTCAGGAGGGAGATATTTGCCGCTCCAGGATGATATCTCTTCTGTGGGCTTCTGGTACCAGAAGGAACCCCACGCTCCCTTCCCGAAGCTGCCTGACAAAGACTCCTTGGAAATTATCTAACATTTTTATCCTTTTATGCTGGCCGAGCCATTTTGACTTTTCGGGCTTCCAATGCTATAAAATTTGGGAGGAAATTTATCCCTCCTGGTTGCGATGCATCAGACTCTAAAAGTCATTAACGATATGCAACAAGGGGGGCTGTTTAAAGCCTATGCCATCGGCGGGGGAATTGCAGCGAATCGCCAAGGGAATTAAAAGGAATTCTTACATAAAAGTGTGGGATATCGGCAGCCGGTAGGCTTTTTTTGTCCACAGTTTAAACGAAGAATGAAGACCTCTCCTCGCTAAAAAATAAATACGATAACGAAAAGGAAACTCCCGGACCCTGTCCCTTTGAAAATTTTTTGCCAAGACTTCATTGCCAAACGAATCGAACTTAAAGATCGTGGATTCATTGTCCTGCGCCACATAAATGTTTTCTGAGTCATCAACCAAGATTTGCGATGGCCACCAGCCTTCTTTGGTAAGAGATAAATCTGGCTCGAATTCCAGCAAGAGGGCGGTGGTCTGGGGTTTGTCTTCATTGACAACGATTTTCATTTCTTGGGGGCGTGGAATTCCCCTGGTCTTGGGCATCTCGCTCATCCTCTGAGCTTCACCATCCTAAAATACATCTATAAACCTTATTTTATTCCCCAAGAAAATAAATCGCATTCTTCTTATTTAGCAGTGCACACTGAATGGCTGATAACCATTATCATGGATTACTATTCAGAAAAAACACAAGAGGGAACAAGAGGATGGTTCTTGACAAATTCAGGGAGCGCGCGCTATTTTAACCTGGCTCTTCACAAGCCCATGACCCATTCGATTACTTGACATCCATCCTCTCCAGACGATACAATTTTTATGAAGGGAGTGACATGGTTCGGACGCCTGAAGAGGAGTTCAAGTTTGCGCCTGGGTTATAAATTCTAAAACAGAGCCGTGATAAAAATAATAAAAAAGGCCGTCCTTTTTTTGTCTCTTATAGCGATGATAAGCGCTGCTTCTCTACTATCATTTCTCCAGGAAACAAAAAAAGAAGGATTGGACTATCAGATCTCAGTCAGTGCGATTTCCATTGCGGTCACAGTCCAGGACAAAGGAGGCAAGTATATTAACGATCTTACGGAGAAAGATTTTTCAGTTTGTGAAAACAACCTCAAACAAAACATCACCTATTTTAAGCACGATTTTGCGGCGCCTTTGAGTTTGACTGTGCTCTTGGATGTCAGCGGAAGCATGGCCCTCCAGGACAAATTAAAAGATTGCAAGGACGGACTCAATTATCTCATCAGCCATCTCCTTGGCCCTCAAGATGAGGTCTCTCTATTAATTTTTGCGGATGGAGAGGTGGAAGTCGCGGCCAGGTTTTCGACCGATAAGACTGCTTTTCTGGCCGAACTGGCAAGGACCGAAGCTTATGGTCAGACCGCTCTAAACGATGCTGTTGCGGTATCCCCGGAATTTGCTAAAAAAGGAGCAAACGAAAAGAGGGCTCTCCTTTTAATGACCGACGGCATCGAGAATGATAGTCAATATTCTCCTGAACAAGCCGTTGAGTTTGCCCGCCAGGTGGATGTGCCCATTTATACCATCGGTTATAAGATCCCCCTGAGTGAGCAATATTTAAGCAAGCATAAGCGAGCTCCCTCGTTAACGCCATCAGGAATCATCGACTCTCTGGAAAGATTCTCCCGGGCGACGGGAGGAAAAGCATTCATCATTAACCAGCCTGATGAGTTGAATACCGCTCTTAGAGAGATGAAAAGGGAACTCAGCCATCAGTACATCATCGGCTTCACCTCCTATAAAAGCCCCAAGAATGATTATCGAAAAATTACGGTTACGACTCCCAAAAAGAAATACCGAGTGAGGACGAGAGAAGGATACTAAGATCAGGGTGGAAACGCGGCCGGCGGCTCGAAATGAGAACGTCGAAATTTTGATGATGAAAGGATGTTATGGATAGAGTATAATGATATATATATATATATGGCTATAAGCCATAATAATATATAATTGAATCAAGGAGGCTGGAAATGAATAAAAGTCGAATCGCTTTTCTTGTGGGGACTGCGCTCTTCGTAGGATTGTTATTCGGCACGGGATGCGCAACAAAAAAATACGTGCAGGGAGAGTTAGTGCCGCTGGATAAAAAGGTGGAAGGGATAGAAACGGCCATTGAGGAAAACCAAAAAAGAATCAAGGAACATGATGAACGATTGGCCACCCTCGGCTCTCTCATTACCCAGCAGCAGTCTGAATTGAAATCCGTCGACGGCAAAATCGACGAAGTCAAAAAATATGCTCAGGGAAAGCTGGTCTCTAAAGAGATCCTGACCAATAATGAAGCAAAATTCAAGTTCGGCAGCTATGAACTGAGCCCGGAAGCCAAAGCCGCCTTAGACCAGTTTATCGAGAAGCTCGTTGCTGAAAACAGGGGCGTCTACCTTGAAATTCAGGGGCACACGGACAACGTGGGGCCGGATAGCGTCAATTTGCGTTTAGGAAAGGAAAGAGCTGAAGCCGTGAGGGATTATTTTTATAAGCAGTACCATATTCCGCTCCACCGGATGCAGGTGATCAGCCTCGGAAGCTCTGTGCCGATCGCGGACAATTCCACCCGCGAAGGAAGAGCTCAGAACAGGCGAGTGGAAATATTGGTGTATGAATAGACGGGCCGCGAGCCGAAGCTCAGGCATTTCCGCTCCCTCGCTCTCTTACCCCCTCAGATACGAAATCGTCCTTTGACCCTAAGGGTTGGCCAGCCTGAGCATCGTGAAGTTGACGGCTTCGGCCTGGGGGATGTCTTCATTGTCCCCAAGGCTATCCTCAACGCGCACCTGGATGGCGTCTTTAATATTGTCCAGGGCTTCTTCGTAACTCCGACCCCGTGCCCAGCACTCCTGAAACTCCGGGCAGACAGCCAGCCAGCCGTCATTGTCCTTCCCGATCACCGCGGAAAATCGATATTCATCCATCGCCTGTCTCCATTTTTACATTAGCAAATTTCATGCCAAACTCTATTTAGAATGTTTTTAAAAACGAGCAGTTGAAGATTTTGACCAGGCCGGCGCCGCCGCGGCGCACCTCCCCTCGGAGGCAGCAGACGGGCGGCGAGCCGAAGCTCAGGCATTTCCGCTCCCCCACTCCCTCTAAAAGGCCGGTCTCATCTTCGAAAAGATAAAAGTACTTGCGGCCGCCGTTCGTGTCCTTGAGGCGGGCGTCGACCACGCGCACCACCAGCTCCACCTGCTGGCCGGCGTAACTTCCTAAATCTTTGACCCGAATCTCCGGCCTCTTCCCTTCAAAAAGCTCGAGGGAATCCTCCTCCGGGCTGAACCCGAGAGAATCGACGAGCATCTTCGCCTTCTCGTGCGGGTTCATGTCCGCGACTTCCTCCATGTCCTCGAGTCCCTGGAAATAGCGCAATATCTGCCGCGTCCGGCGCGGCTCGAGGGAATCGAACACCCCGGCCTTGATAAGAGAGAGAAGCTCCGCCTTCCCGAGATGGACGCGGGCAAGGAAATCCTCGACTGAATCGAACTCGACGTCCTGGCGCTCCTCGATGATTTTCTCCACCGTCTTGACCGCGAGCCCCTTGATCGAGGTCAGGCCGACGCGGATGTTCGGCCCTTCGACCTCGAAGAGGTGGCCGCTCCGGTTGATGTCCGGCCCTAAGATCTTGATGCCGCGGCGCTTCGCCTCTTCGATGTACTCGGTGAGCGGGTAGTACCCGCCGCCGGCGTTGAGCACGGCCGCAAGATAAGGCACGGTGTGGTGAACCTTGAGATAGACGGCCTGGTAGGCCATGGCGGCATACGAGGCGCTGTGGGCTTTATTGAAGGAGTAAGAGGAAAATTTCTCCATCGTCGTCCACAATTTTTCGACCTCGGCCGCCGGGTAGCCCCGCTCGCGCGCCTCGCCGAAGAATTTCTCTTTGAGCGCCGCCCGGGTACCGTTCTTTTTCTTGAGGGCTCGCCGCAGCAGGTCTCCTTCCTCCGGAGGCATCCCGGCCACGCGCTCGGCCACCTGCATGACCTGTTCCTCGTAGAGAAGAAGTCCCCCGGTCTCAGGAAGGATTTTCTCGAGGAGTGGGTCGCGGAAAGCCCGTCTTTTCTCCCGCGCACGGAGGAGTGCCTCCTTCATCCCGCTCTCGGTCGGGCCGGGCCGGATGAGGGCCAGCGCCTGGGTCAGCTCGTAGATATTCTCCGGCTTCATCCGGCGGAGGAGGTTCATCATGGCCGGGCTTTCCACCTGGAAGCAGCCGATGGTCTGAGCCGCCTGGAGCAGCTTGTATGTCTTCGCGTCACCGGGCGGGATACTCCGGAGGCTCAGCCTCTCTTTGGTCTCGGAAATGGCCGCGAGTCCCCGCACCGAAAGGAGGTCGAGCTTGATGAGCTTCAGGTCCTCCACCGCATCCCGGTCGAAATGGCTCATGATGAGCCCCTTGGCCGATTCTTCGAGCGGCAGGAAGCGGGTGGCCGGCGCAGGCGTGAGGATGACGCCTCCGACGTGGAGGGAGATTTCCGCGTAGACTCCTCCGAGCTCCGAGGCGGTCTTCCAGATATCGAGATGGCCGGCCGCAGGTTTGTCTCTCTTCAAGAAATCGGGTTCGGCAAAAAAGGGAACCCTCTTCGTCAGTGACCGCGCTTCCTCCGGTGGAAGGCCAAAGGCCCGGGCCGTCTCGTAGAGGGCCGAGCGGGCGCGGTAATTCTTCAGGCTGCAGACAAAGGCCGCTCCCGTCCTCCCCTGGCCGTATTTGTCCAGCACATACTTGAGGACCTCATCGCGCTTGCGGGAGTCAAAATCCAGGTCGATGTCGGGAGGGTCGTTGCGGCCGCTGTTGAGGAAGCGCTCAAAATAGAGGTCGAACTCGATCGGGTTGACGTGGGAGATGCCGAGAAGATAAGCCAGGTAAGACGACGCGCCCGAGCCCTTGAGGTTGTGGAGGATGCGGCGCCGGCGGGCGAACTCGATGACATCATGGACGATCAGGAAGTAGGGCGCGAACCCGGATTTTTCGATGACCTCGAGCTCCCGCCTCGCCCGCTGTCTCTCCCGCCAGCTCAGGTTCTTGAGGCTCCGGAGGCGCTCCATCACCAGCTCCCTCAAGCTCGTCGGAAAAAGGTCTTCGGGGAGAGGAGGCACGATGTCCTCGAACGGGAACGTGCACTTCTCCGCGACTTCAAACGTCCGCGCGAACGCCTCCTTCACTTCAGTCCCGAATTTCTTGACGGCCAGGGCTCCGAGGTCCGTCCCAAAAAGCTTCACGGTCCCGGCGAGCTTATCCTTTTCCGGCGGAAACGGAATCTTCTTGGTGATGGCGTGGAGAAGGACGAGCCGGTCGGGGCCCGCAATAAACTTCAGAGGATTAGCCCAGACGACGGGAAGACGATAGGCGCGCGCCCATTCCATCACTTTGCCGAAATTAAAAAAATCACAGCCTAAGTAGAAGTCTTCACCGAGGAACGAATCGATAACAAAACTGTTGCCGGCACCGATGCCGCCGACTGAGGCGGGACTGAGACTATCGTTACTCCGGTCACGTCCGTTGTCGGAGCGCATTTTGAATACCTCAGGAAAATCTATCTCCTCAGCCTTTGGGATAAAAATAGTGATCAGGCCGTCGGTCGCGAATCGAAGCGCTCCCTGCTCTGGTTTCTTTTTTTCTTCTGCCGGGGCTGCGCCTTTTTTACTCTCTATCCTTGGCCCCCATTTCACCGCCTTTGTTTCCACTTCCGCTGCTTCGGCTCCGCCTATCCCGTCTCTTGTTCTTTTCCTGTCCTCCTCCGTTCTCCTCCCCTTCTGATTGAAAATCTCCATCAGGTTGGAGTAGCCTTCCCGGTTCTTGACGAGGAATACGAACAGCCGTCCGGCGACCTCGAGCTCGCAGCCGAAAAGAGGCCTAAACCCCCGCGCCTCCGCCGCCCTCTTCCATTTCGCCCAGCCGTAGAGGTTTTCGATGTCCGCGAGAGCGGCCGCAGGAAGGGCCTTTCTCGAAACCCACGAAGCCGCCTCCTCCAACGTGACACTCCCCTTCCCCCTGCTGTAAACAGAATGAATACGAAGCGGGATGAACATGTTCCGTTTTTCCTAACTCATCCGCGAGCGACTCTTCTTTCGTGTCGTTGCAAGCGAAGCAAAGCAACCTGACCTCTGGGTCATTGCAAGGAACTTGTGACGAAGCAATCTCCCCAGAGTGCTCTGAGATCGCCACGTCGATTCTCTCCTCGCGACGACTTCGTCGGATCGCCACGGCACTGCGTGCCTCGCGATGACAATTCTGACCTCCAAGTTTTTTATTCTATTCACGAGTGTTGGGCCCATCATGACCGGTTACCTCGTCAGAGAGGCTGTCTTGAGGACAAAACCCCGCTTCCGCTCAAATTCGTAGATGGCGTCGAGCATTTTCTCCCGGACCGTGAGGAGCGAGCCGAACCCGTATTTCTCCCTTACCCGGTCGATGGCGAAACCCAGCCGCTCTTCGCGGTCCGAGTAGGGCTCGAAGAGGGAAAGCGGCCTCGCCCTGACCAGGTCCAAGGCCTTCACCCCGACGAGCCGCAGCGCCAGCCGCGACGACGCAAAAAGCTTGAGGAAAAGCTCCTCGGTCACCCTGTAGATCCCGCCCATCTCCTGGAGAGGAGTCAGGAGGAGGTGGCGCCGGACCTCGGTCTTGAAGTCGGAGTAGCGGGCCTTGACCTCGATGATATGGGCGAAAAGGTGCTCCTGCCGCAGGGCGAGGGTCAGCCTGTCGCAGAGATAAGCCAGGTGAGCGAGGAGCAGGCGCCTGTCCCAGAGGTCCTCGAGAAAAGTCGTCTCGCGGGAGACGGACTTGGGGACGGTGCGGGTGAAGACGGGCCGGCTGTCGATCCCCCGCGACTGGAGATAAACCTCCTCGCCTTCCAGGCCGAAGAGCGAGCGCAGCGCGGGCCGCGGCATCCCCCACAGGTCGCCGATCTTGTGGATGTTGAGCAGGCGGAGGATGACCTGGGCCTTGGGCCCTATCCCGGGAAGGCACTCGATCCCGAGGTCACGGAGGAACGCCTCTTCTTTTCCCGTCTCGACCTCGAAAAACCCGGCCGGCTTGGCCCGTTTTGTGGCCAGCTTGGCCAGGATCTTGTTGGGAGCGAGGCCCACGGAAACTTTAAGCCCCAGGTCCTTCTCGATCCTCGCCTTGATCTTGCGGGCGGCGGCGGAGAAGGAAGAGTAGAGCGGCCGGCAGCGGGTCAGCTCGAGATACGCTTCGTCGAGCGAAGCCTCCTCGACATCCGGCGTGTATTCATAAAGGATGCGGAAGAACTTTTCCGAGAAGGTCTGGTAAACCTGGTTGTTGCCGCGGATGAAGAGGCCGTTCGGGCAGAGCTGGTAGGCTTGGCGCAGGGGCATCCCGGCATGGACGCCGTAGCGCCGCGCCTCATAGTTACAGGTCGCGGCCACACCCCGCTCGTGGGGCAGGCCGCCGACGATGACCGGCTTCCCCTTGAGGGCGGGGTTGAGGAGCTCTTCGACGGCCGCGAAAAAGGCGTCGATGTCGATGTGGACGATCGAGCGGCGTTTCATCTCAATCTCTCTTTCATTTGAATCACTCTTCAGCCCTTCCCTTCTCCGTCCGACTGTCATTGTGAGGCGCTCTGTTGCGCCGAAGCAATCTCAGTTTGAGATCGCCACGCCTCCTTCGGAGGCTCGCGATGACAAAACGACCATCTTCATCTGCATTCTTTATCCCTTCTCGTGGAGGGTTGCTCAGTATTTCCGCAGCAGGCCGATGACTCTCCCGACAACCCGGAGCTCTTTGACCTCGATCGGCACAAACTCCGGGTTCTCGGGGACGAGCAGGATCCTCCCGTTCTCCTTCCGAAGCCGCTTCAACGTCACCGAGCCGTCGTCGAGGCGAGCCACCACCATCTCGCCGGAGTTAGCCGTATTCGTCCGCTCCAGGAGCACTTGGTCGCCGTCGTCGATGTAGGCATCCACCATGCTTTTTCCCGTGACGCGGATGCAGAAGATGTTCCCGCGGCGGCGGCCGACCATCCACTCCGGCACATCCACCGTCTCTCCGAGAGAATCAAAGACTTCCCGCGGATGGCCGGCCGGGGCAACGCCGACCAGGGGCACTTTGACCCGGTTTTCGAACGGCGCCGGAAACCCGGCGAGCCGCAGCTCCCCTGCTTCGCGGCGGAGATAGCCCTTCTTTTCCAGGCTCAGGACGTGCTTGAAGACGGCCGATGGGTTGGCAATGCCCAGGAGCTTCCCCAACTGGCGGATGGTCGGCGGAAACCCGCGCTCGAGGATGAATCCCTCGATAGCCTTAAGGGCCTTCGCCTGCCTCCTGGTGAGCTCTTTCCTTATCTTGTTTACCATTTTGTTCACCATATATAAAATACGCCGCCGGGGGGCCTTTGTCAAGTGGAAATTTTGAACCTTGCCAAATGTGCACAAAAATGCGATATTTTTCATTATGAAGAAAGAAACGCAACCCAACCCGGATCGCCTCAAGAAAAGGCTGGATATTAAACTCCCCCTCCTCGGCTTCTATGACGCGCCCGACCCGGCGCTGTTTAAGCCCCTTGTCGAGCCGAAATCGAGCGAGTGTGTTTTCTGCTTCTACAAAGACTGGACGAAAGGCAAAACGCTCCACCTGACCAAGGACCGTTATGGCTGTGGCGGCGCAGGCCACTCATTGTGGGGATTAAAAACGAGGTCGAGAAAAGAGTTTATCAAGTTCCTCGCCGATGATGAAGGGCTCAAGGCTTCTCACGCGCTCATGGAAAAGTGGATTGACGCCCGCAAGCCCTATCGGTCTGATCACCCTCACCTGTTTATCGGCCCGCTCAAAGAAGAGGCCTGGCCGTATGCCAAAACAGTCACCTTCTTCGTCAACCCCGACCAGCTCAGCGCTTTGGCAATAGGCGCGCAATATAACAGCGCGCCAGAAGACCCTCCACCGGTCATCGCTCCCTTCGGTTCCGGATGCTCGCAGCTCATTCCTTTCAACGACCTGAGCATCCCGCAAGCGTCTATCAGCACGACAGATATCGCCATGCGTCAGTATCTCCCGCCTGATATTCTCGGCTTCACGGCCACCCGCACAATGTTCAAGCAACTCTGTGATTTGGACGAGCGGAGCTTCCTCTATAAACCTTTTCTGAAGCGCCTGAGAAAAGCAAGGGGACTGGCAGAAATATAGCAGCAGGGTGGCGCCTGGGGGAACGTCCCCCAATTTGCCTATATATATTTGACTTCCTGCTTTCTGAATATAGGCAACCGCACTACCAATAGGCGCAAAATTGGAGTGTTGAAAAAAGCAAAGCCCGTCTATCTGAAAAAATGAGCCACAGCTAAGTTTTATTCTTCATATGTCATCTTAAATCTCAGTAAGAGGTAGGGAAACATGGCATTCTTTCTTCCTGTATGAACAGTAAGATACAGGACTTTTTCTTCAGGATTTTTTTTCATTTTCAGGGTGCAATTGTCGGGAATACTGGGATCTCTCATTCGGTCCATGCCGTGGACCTCATAATCCAAACGCTCACCCTCGATGAGGCAGATGACTTTCCCGCCTTTCTTAAACCTGAGATAGCAGCTCGGAGTTGTGGGGTTCTTTAAAGCTTCCAGGTCATATCGGCCTTTCTCCAACGTGATATCTTGATATTTCAGTCGATAGGGGATTTCGACGCCCTTGAACTTGCAGAGGTCTACGAATTGGGCCAAAGCGGGGCTGAGAACAAACAGGACCGCAAAGACTCTTAGAAAGTTCATAAAAAACCGATGAAAAAACATATTCCCCTCCTTTTTGTGTGAACAAGAAGTCTTGTCGGCGCTATGATTTTGCACCTTTTGTTTAGTCTTGAGTGGCCAAGCCGACCTTTTGAGAGGAGCATATCATTCGAAATAACTTGGTGTCAATAATGCAAAATGCAAAGAATAAAATATATTTATCTCGCCAGAGAGAGATATATCCAGAATGCAGGAATGAACTGGTCCCCAAAAACTGGACAGAGCAATAAGGTGCATTTTGACCTGCCATAACTCGTAAGGAGGTATGGTATTATGGTCAGTATGAGAAAGCAGTATGACGCAGCTTTTAAGGCGAAAGTCGCGCTGGAAGCAGTCAAAGGGGAGAAGACGATCGCGCAGATCGCGGGCGAGTTCGGCATCCACCCTAATCAGATTCAGCGGTGGCGGAGACAGCTTCCGGAGCTGTCTCGCTCATCGTTTTAAGGAAGAAAGAAATAATTGGGGGTCAAACCTACACAATTGACAAATTGCCTTAATAGCGCCTTCCTTGATGATTATTGTCAATTGTGTAGGTTTGACCCCACTAATTAAGCCTTTTCTGAAGCGCCTGAGAAAAGCAAGGGGACTGGCAGAAATATAGCAGCGGCGCGGCGCCCTGGGGAACGTCGCCGGCTTAGAGTTTCCAGGCGCCGGCGATGACTAGGTTTGTGCCGGTGACGTGGCCGGCCTCTTCAGAAGACAAAAAAGCGACTGCTTCGGCCACATCCGTTGTTGTCCCAAACAGCTCCTCGGGGATCTTCCCGCCCGAAGGAAGTATCCCACCCTGGATCAGCCCCGGCGAGACCATATTTACGGTGATGCCTGACTTAAACTCAGAAGCGGCGGCGGAGCGGGTCAAGATGAGGAGTGCAGTTTTAGCGATGGCATACGCCGTTATCTTGGAGAAAGCGACAAGCTGCTCAACCCGGTGATACCCAATATTAATGATCCTCCCCCATTGTCTTTTCCTCATCCCGGGCAGCGCGGCTTGAAGGCATTGAAGCGCGCTTTCGAAATTGCCCCTGAACATGGCTTCCCATTCCGCGGTTGTGAGCTCTTGCCATGGTTTTACAAGAATAGGGCCAAAATTATTGACCAGAATGTCGAGTTTGCCGAACTCAGCCTCAACCTGTTTGACGAGACTTGCGGCTTCGGTTTCATCATTCAAATCAGCTCTATAGGACTGGCTCAATTTCCCCTTCGCCTTGATCTTTGCAGCAACTTCCTCAGAGGCTTTTTTATTGTTGTGATAGTGGACGGCAACACCATGGACGTCGTCGGCCAGCCTCAAAGCGATTTCTCTGCCTATTCCTCGACTGCTCCCGGTGACGAGAGCTATCTTTCCTTCCCTCATCGCTTTTTCTCCTTCAATTCTTGACTGCGACTAATTATATTAGATTTTTTCTAGGATGGCGAGATGCTAAACATTCACGGGAGCGCGTTTTTCGATTTGAGCAGTGAACAGCTCCTGACGAGTAAGATTATAATAACAAGGGGAAATTCTTTGCCGAAGACGGAATTTTCCAGATGATCTAATTGTTGACGGCTATTTCAGCTCTCCGACGGCCTTTTCCACGGCCTTGAGGATTTCCCCGGACTGCACTATTTCCTTGAGCTTGTTGATATCGTCGAAAAGCGGCCTGTCCTCCTCCAGATAAGCGACATACTTGCGGATGACGTCATAGGCCGCCTGGATACCCTTGCTGGGTTTGAGCGGCTTGCGCAAATCAACCGCCTGGGCTCCGGCCATCATCTCGATAGCGATAACGGCCTGGGCATTGTCGATGATCTGCTTTGTCTTTAGCGCCGTGGTCATTCCCATGCTGACAAAGTCTTCCTGGTCGGCTGCAGCCGGTATGGAACCTGTAGCGGCCGGATGAGAGAGAACTCGGTTTTCGCAGACGAGCGCGCCGGCCGTATATTGGGTCAGCATCATTCCCGAGAACATACCGGCCCCCTTTGTCAGAAAGGCCGGAAGCCCCACGCTGAGATGAGGGTTCATAAGGCGGTTAGTGCGCCGCTCGGAGATTACCGCAACTGTCGTTACAGCCGTACCCAAGAGTTCCAGGGCAAAGGCCTGAGGCGTTCCCTGGAAATTGGCTCCCGTTAGGACGAGTTGTTCATCGGGGAAAAAGACCGGGTTATCGGCAGCATTATTCAGCTCGATCTCGAGCATGTAGCGCGTCCACTTCAAAGCATCCCTGGCCGCTCCGACGACCTGAGGAGTGCTGCGGAGGCTGTAGGCATCCTGCACCTTCTTCTTCCCGATCTTGGCCAAGAGCTCACTGCCCTCGGTGATTCGCCGGATGTTCTCCGCACATTCCAGAGCTCCGGGATAGCCGCGGGTTTGGTGAAGCCGCTCGTCATAGGCCTTCATGTTGGCATTGACAACTTCAAGGGTCATGGCGGCGGCGATTTCAGAGTTCTTGACCCAACAATAGGCGTCATAAATCTCGAGGGCTCCGAGGCCGGTGATGACATTCGAGCCGTTGATGGTGGCCAGGCCATCGCGGGCATGGAAGACAACGGGTTTGATGCCGGCTCTCTTGAGGGCCTCTGCGGCGGGAAGCCTCTCCCCTTTGTAGAAAGCGTCACCTTCGCCCATGAGGGCCAGAGCAATCTGCGACATCGGAGCAAGGTCTCCGCAGGCCCCCACCGATCCTTTTTCACAGACGACAGGGGTCACGCCTTTGTTGAGCATTTCTTTCAAAGTCTCGGTCACGACCAGCCTCATGCCGGAGTGGCCATGGCAGTGACAGCTTATCCGGCCCAACATGGCCGCTCGGACAACATCAACCGGCAGCGGCTTGCCGTAGCCCGCAGCATGGCTGTAGATAATGTACTTTTGATATTTTTCGACCTGCTCCTGGGTCAAGACGACCTCGGAGAGCTCGCCGATTCCCGTGTTCACGCCGTACATGATCTCGCGCTTCTGAATTTTATCCTCGAGAAGAGCGCGGCACTTCTCGATT
>Ga0315280_10001133_pt1 | contig 47036 bp, 35 predicted proteins | sample YL17G06_40_MG_FD_203697 | JGI IMG/M metagenome (GOLD analysis project Ga0315280, IMG submission 203697) | Sediment microbial communities from Yellowstone Lake, YNP, Wyoming, USA - YL17G06_40 | ecosystem: Environmental > Aquatic > Freshwater > Lake > Sediment | place: USA: Wyoming | collected... | reverse complement strand
TGGACTTGGCCGTCGAGCCGGTCTACGTGCTCGACGAGGAGCAGCGGATCGTATTCTGCAACCGGGCCTGCCTTGATTGGCTGGGCCGGAAGGCCGAGGAATTGCTGGGCCGCCGAGCGACGTATCCGTCGGGCGGGGAGGATCGGCCGGAAGACGCCGTAGCAGCCGGACTCTGCCCGCAGCCCGCCGCGCTTGCGGGCCGGGAGACGGCCGGCATCGTCGGATGCAGCGCAGCCGACGGCCGGCTCAGCCGCCGCCGCGCCCGCTTCGCCCCCGTCCCCGGCGAGGAGGGTACCCCGGCGGGGCTTGTGGTGCTGGTCGAGCCGGGCGAGCTGTCCGAAGCGGAGGCCCTGGCCGCCCTTCCTGAGGACGACGAGGCGGCGCGGCTCCACGAGCGGATCCGCACCTTCCGCCACCAGATGGCCGGCCGCCACCGGATCGACCGCCTGGTGGGCGACAGCCCGGCGATGCGGAAGGCGCGGGCCCAGGTCGAGCTGGCCGCGTCCAGCCGGGGGAGCGTGCTGGTGGTGGGCCCGCCGGGGAGCGGGCGGCAGCACGTGGCGGCGGCGATCCATTACGCTGCCGGGCCGGAGGCCGCCGGCCCGCTGGTCCCCCTGGCCTGCCCGCTGTTGGACGCCGACTTGATCCGATCGACCATGGCGGCCCTGGTCGCCCGGTATCGGCCCGCCGAAGACGGCCCTCGGGGCTCGGTCCTTCTCACTGACGTGGACCAGATCTCCCCGGAAGCCCAGGCCGATCTGGCCCGGCTCTTGCACTCCCGGCCGTTTCCCTTGAGGATCCTCGCGACCGCGCGGCGGCCCTTGAGCGAGATGGCAGGCCAGGGGGCGTACCGGGAGGACCTGGCGGCGATGCTGAGCACGCTGGTGATCGAGCTGCCGCCGCTGGCCGAGCGCCGCAGGGACCTGCCGCTCTTGCTGCAACTGTTCCTCGAAGAGGCCAGCGCCACAAGCGGCAGGCAACTGGCCGGGTTCACCGCCGAGGCCATGGATTGCCTTGACGCCTACGGGTGGCCGGGAAACCTGGACGAGCTGGTCCAGGTGGTCCGGGAGGCCCACCAGCGCGCGGAAGGGACCGAGATCGGCCCCGGCGACCTGCCGCAGCACATCCACCTCGCGCTCCGCGCGGCGGCCCATCCTCGCCGCCCCGAGGAAACGATCGCCCTGGACGAATTCCTCCGCCGGGTGGAGCGGGAGCTGCTCCAGCGGGCGATGGCGCGGGCGAAAGGAAACAAGACCAAGGCCGCTAGGCTCCTGGGAATGACCCGCCCGCGGTTGTACCGCCGCCTTATCCAGTTGGGGCTCGAGGAGAAGGAGGATCAGGACGACGTGTCTGGTGCGGCCGGTCCCTGACACGAGACCCTGAACGCCGGAGGAATCGCGGAGGGAAGGGACATCCTCGCTCGGGCGGCTTGCCGCTTCTCGGGGGTGGGTCTACGATGTTTGCAGGCATGATTCCCCTGTCAACCCAGCCATGGCTGCCTCCGGGCGCAGGTCCCGCCCGCTGGATCGTCTCCGAGCGGAAGGGGACGTGGGCGGCCGCGCTGGGCCGCGAGCCCGAGGCGTCGGCGACGCGGATCCACCAGACGCGGAGCCTCGCCGAGTGTTGGGAGATGCTCGATCGGGCGCCGGCGAGCTTCGTCGTGGCCGAGTTGACGCGGGCCAACGCCGAGGCCCTGGCGGACCGCCTCGCCCGGCTCCCGCGGGAGTATCCCTTGGCGCGGGCAGCCGTCGTGGCGGAGCGATCGCTGGCAGCCTACGAGCCGTGGGTCCGCGAGGCAGGGGCCGTGGCCTTCATCACTTCCCCCCGCGGGCTGGCACCGCTGGCGGCCATGGCCCGCCGCCAGCTCCAGCAGGCCCCCGCGGTGCAACTTGGCCTCGCTGAGCAGATCTGGGCCAGGTTGCCGTGGGGAAAGGAGGAAGGATGAAGGATGAATGCTGAAGGATGAATGCTGATGGCCGATGGCCAAGTGAGCAAAGAAGCGGTCTTGCAGGCACTGGACGAGTTCCCTGATCCGGAGTCCGGCCGGAGCGTTGTTCGCCTCGAGCAGGTTCACGGTTTGAAACTCAACGGCAGCAGGGTGGAGGTGACCCTGGGGCTCACCACCTTCTCGGCCCCGTTGTGGGCGGAGACGGAAGCCGACTTGGTCCGGCACCTGCGGAGCCGGCTGCCGGAGGCCGCGGAGGTGAGGGTCACCGTCGAGCCCCATCATCGGCCGGCCGAAAAGATCGGCGAAGTGGGGCTGGCGGCCAAGCACGTGATCGCCGTCGGCTCCGGGAAGGGGGGCGTCGGCAAGAGCACCATTGCCGCACTGCTGGCCTACGGGCTGAAGCGCGCCGGGTGCGAGGTCGGCCTGATGGACGCCGACGTCTACGGCCCGAGCATCCCCCACCTGCTCGGCTCGCTGGGCAAGCCGCACCTTGCCAGGGGCCGGATCCAGCCGGTGCAGGTGGACGGGCTGGTGGTGATGTCGATGGGATTCCTGGTCCCGCCGGGCGAGGCGGTGGTGTGGCGCGGGCCGATGCTCCATCACGCCCTGACCCAATTCCTCCGCGACACCGCCTGGGGCGAGCTCGACTACCTGATCATCGACTTGCCGCCCGGCACGGGGGACGTGGCCCTGACGCTGTCCCAGTTGCTGCCCCTGTCCGGGGCGGTCGTGGTCTGCACGCCGCAGGACGTCGCCCTGCTGGACGCGGTCAAGGCGATCGCGATGTTCCGCAAGGTGAACATCGAGGTCCTGGGGATGGTGGAAAACATGAGCCATTTCGTCTGCACCCAGTGCGGTGCCCGGCACGAGATCTTCGGCTCCGGCGGGGCGCGGCGCAAGGCCGCCGAGCTCGACGTCCCCTTCCTCGGCGAAGTGCCGCTGAACACCCAGTTGCGGATCCAGGGGGACGAGGGGCGGGTGTGGGCCGGCTTCGACGACAAGACCTCCGCGGGCTACCTGGAAGCCCTGGCCTACAACCTCGTCAAGAACATCGTGCTCCGCCGCCGCGAGAAGCCGCCCCTCCCCTCGCTCTCGATCCTCGGATAAGGGCCGGCGGCTTCACGCTCTTTTATCCCCACGGGCTGCGGCCGCTGTAGGCAGCCAGCATCACGTAGCTGTTGACGGCCAGGTAGCCGAACAGGATCGCGGCAAAGATGCCGTCGCGACCGAGCTGCACCAATGCGGCGACCGCCACCAGCCCGGCGACCATAAAGGAGAGGATCAGCGACAAACGGATCCCGTCTTGCGGATTGAGTCTCAGAGCGACTTCCCGGGCAATTTGGCCGCCGTCCAAGGGATAGACTGGAAGAAGGTTGATGATGCCCCAGAAGACGCTGATGAACAGCAGGTCGTTTACGAATCTTACGAAATACGATTCGATCGGGCCGGCCACGAGAACCATGGGGACCAGCCGCGCCACCCTCACGACCACCACTTCGTGCCCGGCGAGGTGCATCCCTGCAGAAACCAGGGCGGCCAGGGCGAATCCGGCCAGCGGCCCCGCCGCAGAAATGAGAACCTGGCCGCCGAACCCCGGCCTTCGGGCGCCAAAGGGCTGGCCCGGGCCGTACATCGTTAGTCCTCCCATTCCGTAGAGCACGATCGACGGGTAGAACCCGTACGAGCGCATCACCGCCGCATGCCCGATTTCATGGACGAGCACGCTGAGAAACAGGGCGGCGATCCAGGCAATCATCGCCCCGGCGGTGGGACTGTGGAGCCCGAGCAAGAGCCCGACGAGCCAGAAAAAGGGGTGCACCCGGACAGGGATCCCGAAGAGCACGAAACTCAGGTCGCCTTCCGTCCGTTCCGGCTCCCCGAAAATCACGATAGAAGCTCCCTAAAGCGGCCCGGCAGGGGGCAGGCACGGGCCGGGCAAGCCCGGCCGCTAAACGAGTACCGCACACAGCGCCCGAAGCTATGGGCCGGGCAAGCCCGGCCGCTAAACGTGTGCCGCCCTGAATTCTAGCATGATTGGGCCGCCGGCATACCCTTGCCGCGGCGGCCGCCCGGGTCGTTCCGTCAGGCCCTCTTGGCCGGTTCGGGGAGAGCCGGCGGTGCGGGGCTTTTCCGCTCCACATCGCCGGCCAGGAAGTGGGGAGGGGGAATCGGGTGCGTGCGATCGTCGGCCAAAGCGTGAAGGAGATACTCGGCCGCCCGGGCACTCGCCCCGCCCTCGCCGATCTCTGCCTTGAGCCGCGCCAACCTCGCCACCAGCCGCTCCCGCTTCCCGGCGTCGGTGAGCCACTGGACGACGTGCCGGGCAATCTGCGGCGACTTGTCCTCCCACGTGAGGTACTCGGGAAACAGCACGCGATGGGCGTCCTCCTGGCCGGGGTCGTATGGCGTGAGGTCCTTGGGAAACAGCTCCTCCGCAGAGAGCAGGTTGACCAGGGTGATGTACTTCACCTTGCGGAAGAAGCCCTGGACGAAGTAGGCCAGCCGGCTGATCCAGTAGAGGATCACCGTGGGCTTGGCGGCGTAGAGCAACTCCAAGGAAAGGGACCCCGAGACCGCCATGCAGCAATCGGCCAGGCGAATCAGTTCCGGGGTTTTCCCCGCGTGAACCTCGATGTCCAGCCCGCTTGCCGCCACGTGCTTGCGGGCGATTTCGGCCTGGTGGGGCTTGAAGGCCGCGATGGCAAAGCGGACGTCGGGCACCGCCGCGCGCACGAGCGCGGCCGCCTTGAGGAACCACGGCAGGTTGTGCGTGACTTCCTGGGTCCGCGAGCCCGGCAGGATCACCACCAACGGCCCGGCCTGCCCCCGAAACCGCTCCAGGAAGGGCTCGTCGAGGGTCTGGCGGCGGACCTCGTCGAACAGCGGATGCCCGACCAGCGTCGCGTTGCAGCCTTGCTGGCGGAGCCACTGCGCCTCGAAAGGCAAGGCACAGAGGACGTGGTCCACCAGCCGCCGCATTTTTTTGACCCGCCACTGGGCCCACGCCCAAATCTGCGGGGGCACGTAGTAGAAGACGGGGATGCCGCGGGCCTTGGCCCGCCGGGCGATCCACCAGTTGAACCCCGGATAGTCGATGAGCACCACGGCGTCCGGCCGCTGGTCGCGGAAATAGCGGTCGGCACGCCAGAGCAGAGCCCAGAACTTGGGGAGGTTCAGCAAGGCCCGGGCGAACCACATCACTGCCAAGGCGGTCAGCTCGGCGTGCAGCCGGCAGCCGGCGGCCGCCATCGCGGGGCCCCCGTAGCCGACCGCCTCGAGCCGATCGCAGCGGGCGGCAAGCTGGCGGATCAGGTTCGCCCCGTGCACGTCGCCGCTCGGCTCTCCGGCGGAGAAAAACAGGCGAAGAGGTTTTGCAGCGGCCATCGCGGGTCCCTCCGTGAACGCCCTTGGCAGCCCCACAGTATCGCACAATCCGGGGGACCACAAAAGTCCAGTTTCCGCGGCGCTAACCCATTGCCGCAACATCAGTTACGTCCGCCGGAACGAGCCGCTTGCGGCTTAGCTCTTCCCCGGCGGCCGAGCGCTTCTCCGGGGTACTTAGGGTTCCCGCAGCACCACGGCCGGGTCCTCCATGAGCGCGCCCAGCGTGGGCAGATAGCTGGCCACGGCCGAGACCAGCGGGGCGCCCAACAGGGCGCAAAGCAGGATGTCGAGGCGCAAGGGGAAATAATCGGCGGAGACCTCCAGGGCCCGGGTGCCGAGCCAGCGGGCGATCCCCGCCCCCAGCAGCAACCCCAGCACCGCTCCCACCGCCCCCGTCAGCACGGCCTTGCCTAAGAACAAGGTGGCGATCCGCCCCGATCCTTTTCCCAGGGCCCGGAGCAAGCCGATCTCCGTGCGGCGCTGGCGGACGTTGGCCAGCGCCAACAGCCCCACCCAGACCGCCGAGGCAAGGACCACCAGCGGCGTGACCACGTCGGTCAGCGTCTCGATGATTCCCAGGACCCGAGAGCGGGAGGCCTCCATCTTCTCGAGAACCTGCCGCCGCTCGTCGAAGATCTGCTCCCGCTGGCGGAGGTTCTCCTGCATGCCCGCGAGGATCTCCTTCTGTTTGGCCGCGACCAGGGCCCGCTGCTCGGCCCGCGCCACGGCGATCGAACGGAACTCGCTGATCTGCGTCTCGGGGAGGATCCTGGCCACTTGGCCGCGGATCAGGGCCAGGTTGGCGCCGGGGCACTGGCAATCCAGGGCCATGATCTGGTTGACCTTCCCCGGCTTGCCCAAGAGCGCCTGGGCGTCGCCGAGGTGCACGGCGATGCTGATGTCCTCTTTGCTGCCCTGCTCGGGCAGCAGCCGGGCGATCGTGAACTCCCGCCCGAGCACGGTGATCTTCTCCCCCTCCTTCCGGCCGCGGCCGAGCTCGTGGCCGAGCAGTGCCATGCCCGGCCGGACGTCGTACCCCATGGGCTTCTTGGCGGCGAGGTGGGCCTGCGGAGTCTCCGGCAGGTAACCCACCAAGAGGACCTTCCGGTTCTCCCAGTCGATTCTCCCCTGGAGCGTGGCCACGAGGTGGGTCACGAGCGTCAGCCGGCGGTCCTTAGCCAGGCGATCGACGTACTCCTGCGGCATGTAGCGGTCGGCAAAGTCGGCGGCCCAGAAATCGCTCATGTTCGTGCCCGCCGGCACGATCACCAGGTTGAATCCCATGCCGAGCATGGTTTTGCGGGTCTCGTCGCCGAGGCGGACCAGCTCTGCCGCGGTCTGCTTCTGCACCTTGCCCATCTCGGCCTTCGCCGCCTCGACCAGGTCCTCCGCCTCCGCGACCCGCTCCTGCCACGCGGACAACTCGGATTGGGTCTGCTGCTGGTAGCCGTCGACCAGCATCGGCCCGGCCACGAAGAGCATCACGGCCACGACCACGGCCACCAGGCTCAGCACGAAATTGAGCTTGCGGTAACGGATCTCGGCGACGAGGAGGCGGAAGAGCGTCATGGCGTGCGGGTCGAGCGGAACGTGGGGTCAGGGCGAAGGCGTAGTGGGCAGTGAACAGAACTCAGTAGAAGCGGCCGCGGGTAGGCAGTCAAGTGAGGAGACCACCCGTGTAGCGGGCGGGCTTGCCCGCCGCTTTCTCCCCGGCGCTACCGCCCCACTTCTCCCGCCCCTGCCGCTCCATTCCCCCCGGCGCTACAACCCCAGGTGCTGCCGCGCGTACTGGAGACTCTTGCGGACGTTCCGGTCCTCGGCTTGAAGCTTCTCTTCCAGGCTCAGCCCCGCCACCCGCGGGAGCGGCCTCCCGGCCGCGTTGGCCCGGATCTTCGTCAGCGCCTGTGCGAAACGCCCGGCGGGCACATCTTCCATCGTCGCCCAATACTTCGCCGAAAGGCAGGGGACCTGGAGCGGATCGCGGGTGATCATCTCCAGGGCGAAGCGGATCTTCGCGGCCGCTCGCCGCAGGGCGGCCACCATCTTCGGCAACTCCAGGAAACCCTCGCCCAAGGGAACCTCGGAGAGCAGGAAGCCGGCCTCATACTCCGCCACCGCCATGTCCTTGAGGTGGACCGTAACCGCCCAGGGGGCATAGGCCTCGACGACCGCCATCGGGTCTTCCATCAGCGCGATGCTGTTGCCGGTATCCACGCAGACGCCGACCTGCGGGCTGCCCAGCCGCTTCAACACCTCCAGCAGCTCCCCCACGCGCCAGTCCTTGTGGTTCTCCAGGGCGAGCCGGACGCGGTGCTTCGCGAGCACCGGCTCGGCCAGGGCCAGGCACTCTTGGGCCTGGGCGACGAAGCGGCGGAATGCCTGGAGCGAATCGAAGGCTTCGTAGCGCCGGCCGCCGGGCGCGACGCCGCGGACCACCTCGGCCCCGGCTTGGCGGGCCGCGCGGACCTCGGCCTCGAACCGCGGCACGTCGGCGGGCTTCCGCGGCAGGCCGACTTGGGCTTCCACGAACATCCGGTAGGCTTCGGCCTTGGCGCGCAATCGGGCCACGTCCTCGCTACCGGCCGCGGCGAGCCCGACCTGGATCCCGCCCGCCCCAAGCCGGTGGCAGTACTCGAGGAACCCGATCGCGTCGTGGAAGGGGGCCTCGGAACGGTTGCTGCGGGCCGCGCCCCAGGCGATCCCGTAGGAATCCTTGCACACGCCGAGGGCCGCGGGCGGCTGGCTTCCGTCGGCCACCAGGAAAGACGCGGCGCCCCAGGCCGGAGCCGCGGCGCCCAGCAGACTGAGCATTTCTCTCCGCGAAACAGGGTTATCCACGGCGGTTTCCTCTTCCTTTGGGTGGAATTCAGCGGCTATCCCGAAAACTCCCCTCTCCATTTGGGAGAGGGGTTGGGGGGTGAGGGCGCGGCCAAGCTGCGCAAGGAAGGAAGTCATCTTGTTGGTGAATCACCCTCACCCTAACCCTCTCCCAGAGGGAGAGGGGACCAATGCAACCGACTTTCCGGACAGGCTCTTACTGGCTTCCCGCCCCTTGGACCCGCATGCGGAGCCCATAGAGCCCCTTGCTCGCGGTGATGAACAGGGTCCGCCCGTCCTTGCCGCCGAAGCAGACGTTGGCCGTCCAGGGCTCGCCGACGGCGATCTGCTCGATCTGTTTCCCGTTGCGGTCGAAGACCGTGACGCCCTTGCCGGTCAGGTAGACGTTTCCTTCGCGGTCGATCGTCATCCCGTCCGAGCCCAGGTTGCAGAAGAGCCGCCTGCCGGCCAGGGCGCCGTCGGGGCGGACGTCATAGGCGTAGGTCTTGCGGGCGGCAATGTCGGCCACGTAAAGGGTCTTGCCGTCGGGCGTGCCGATGATCCCGTTGGGCTGCTTCAGGTCGTCGGCCACGCGCCGCAGGGCCTTGTGATCCGGGGCGAGGTAGTAGACGCACTGGCCGTTCTGCTCCATCGGGCCGCGCTTCCAGTAGTCCCGCTTGTAGAACGGGTCGGTGAAGTAGATGCCGCCGTCGGGCCGGATCCAAAGGTCGTTGGGGCCGTTGAGCAGCTTTCCCTGGTAGTCCTTGACCACCACCTCGATCTTGCCCGCCGCATCGATGCACCACAGCTCGTTCTTCTCGTCGGCGCAGGCCCAGAGGTTGCCCTGGGCGTCGAAGCACAGGCCGTTGGAGCGGCCGCAGGGCTTCAGCAGCGTGGTGAGCTTGCCGTCGGTGCTCCACTTGAGGATGCGGTCGTTGGGCTGGTCGGTGAAAAAGACGTTTCCCTGGGCGTCGGCGGCCGGCCCTTCGGTGAACTGAAACCCTCCGGCCAGCTTCTCGACCTTCGCCCCGCGGGCGATGATCCCGCCGTCCTCGCCGGGCAGCCGCGTGGCGGAGGCCAGCGCCCATCCCGCGATCGCCCACAAGAGTGCTTTTTTCATCATTGTTTCTCCCTGATCGTTGTTTCTCCCTACTTGTGTCGCCCGGCTTCGCAGAACGTGGACCCCCCTTGTCTGCATGGGACGATCCGCACCCTCACACCGTCACGCCGCAGTAGCGGCCGACGCGTTCCAGGTCCCTGAGCAGTTCGCCCGGCGTTTGGTGGCGGTCGTCGGGCCGCTTGGCGAGCATCCGCAGGACCAGCCGTTCAAACTCGTCGGGGATGTCCGGCTGATACGTGCTGGGCTTGACCGGTTCGGCCTCGCGGAGCTTGGCGACCAACTCCAGGAGGGAATCACCCTCAAAGGGCGGGCGGCCTGTCAGCACCGCATACACCGTGGCCCCGAGGCTGTAAATGTCGGACCGGCCGTCCATTTCTGCCTCGCCGCGGGTCCGCTCCGGCGACATATAATACACGTCGCCCACAAGCTGCCCAGTTTGCGTGATCGACCGCACCAGGGAACCGGCCAGGGCCTTGGCCAAGAGCAGGTCGCCGAGCTTGACCATCTGGTCGGCCGTGCGGACGAGGATATTGGCCGGCGTGATGTTGCGGTGGAGGATCTCATGGGCATAAGCCTCTTGCAGGGCCCGCCCCACGTGAACCGCAACCCGGAACGCCTGCCGCCAGTCGAGCACCCCGGCCACGCCGCTTTGCTGGATAAGCTGGGTCAGGCTTTCTCCCTCGACATATTCCATGGCCAGCCAGCAGAAGGGGCCGGTCTTGCCGGCGCCGTAAAGGGCAACGATGTTCGGATGGCGGATCGGGAGCATGGTCTTCATCGCGCGGACGAACCGCCGCACCGCCTCATCGTCAGCGGCGGTGTCCGGCCAGAGCACCTTCAGGGCCACGGTGCGGTCTTCCTTGCCGTCGTGCGCGCGAAAGACCATGCCCGAACACCCCGTGGCCAGCTTCTGCTGGATCTCGAAATGGGCGATCTTCTTTCCCACCAGGCCCAACAGCACGCTCACGCCGGGCACGCCTCCGCGCTGGCGCCGCCCTTCCTCCGCCGGCCGCGACGCCTCGTCCGGCCCTTCCGGGAGGAGCCGCAGCTCCGTGCGGCCTACGCGGATCACGTCGCCGGGCGCCAGTTCGCACTGGCTGATGGGCTGGCCGTTGACGTACGTGCCGCCCCGACTGCCAAGATCCCGCAAGCGGAACTTGCCCCCGGCGATCTCGATCTGGCAGTGCGTCCGCGAGACGGTCGGATCGGTCAGGCGGGTATCGGTCGTTTCGGCGCGGCCGATGGCCAGCGTCCGGCCTTCGTCCAACGAAAAGGTCTGCCCCTGCTGCGGTCCGGAGATCACTACCAGTTGCGCAAGCATGGCCATCTCCTATGCCTGAGGGCCGTGCGGTTCCACTCAATACTTCTGGAGCAGCTTGAGCAGGCCGCGGTCGAGCTTGTGGCCCTGCCAGTCCTCGTACTCGATGTCCCTGCGGCCCGAGTCGAGGATGCCGAACGGGCCGCGGAAATTCCACAGGGCGTAGCCGATGCCGTGCCCTTTGAGAATGTCCAGCACGTCCTCCATCCAGGCCATGAAGACCTTGTAGGGAGTGCGGCTGTAGGCGCCCCCCTCGCCGCAGTGGACGCCGATTCCCTTGCGGGCCAGCTCCGCCCAGGGGGCGTACATCCGCTCCAGCCCCGCCCGGTCCAGCCGGATCGAGCCGTCCTTGTTCTTGAGCGGCCAGGTGGGCTCGGGGAAGGTGGACTTACGGTCCACCCAACTGGCGCGAAAGTGGCTGATCTCGGCCGGGCGGTAGGCGTGCACGCTCTGGGCGACGCGGGTGGGGATCATCTCCTCGACGACCTCGTTGCCCACGCTCAGCCCGTCGACGATCACCAGCCGGTCGGGGCTGGTCCGTCGGATGGTCTCCGTGCCCCGGGTCATCACGCGGCGGTAGTCCTCCCGCGACATGTACCCCTCCCGCGGCCGCGGCGCCTCGTTGACCAGGTTGAAGCTGAGGTCTTTGGGGGAAACGCCCTTGTAGCGCCGGGCGAACATGTCCCAGTGGTGCACGAAGGCCTCCTCGGCCGGCTTGTCCTTCCAGAGCACAAACGGCTCGCGCTCGGGGTTGTTGATGCAGTAGCCGGGGGCACGGTGGAAATTGAGGCTCAGGTGCAGCGAGTACTTCCTGCCCAGCTCCACGGCCCGATCGACCTTCTCCAGGGTGCTCTCCTTGATCTTCAAGACCTCGTCGGGGCGGAGCTTGCGGGTCGAGGGCCAGTCGGAGTCGACCCACAGCCAGTAGTCCATCGGCAGGCGAATGAAGTCAAACCCCCAGTCGCGCATCCAGCGGCAGTCGTCTTCCTTGAGCGTGCAGTCGCTCGTCTCGCCGCGGCTGAGGGCCTGGAAGAAGTTGGTCAGGTTGAAGCCGCGCCAGCGGGGGATGGCGGTCTGGGCGGGCCCCGAAGAGGGCGAGGCGGCCCTGCCCAGCCCCCCGCGCAAACTCATCGCGGCCGCCCCGGCAGCAAACACCTTGAGCAGTTCCCGCCGATTGCCCGTGGCCACCATGTCCCCCTCCTTCGCTGGGTGTCACCATGCAACAAAACGCAGGGAATCGCTTCGTCCGAGTGTAGGGGAACTCCTCCGAGGCTGCAAGCCGCCCGCGCCTGTTCGACGCCGCCAGGGCCCTTGAACCGGCGGGTGTGTTGAACGCCCTATGCGTGGGGGCCGGGAAAACGTTCTCCGCAGGCCGCGGAACTCTGCGCGACTGAAGGTGTTCTGATTATTGGGGCCGCGTAGAAAGCTGCCGGATCGCTTCTGCGCGGACGCCAAGGGGGACGGGGCTGAGAAGGGCAACCGGGTCATGGATTACGAAGAGCTGCACCCCGTTTTCTTCTATGTGTCGTGGATCGGCGTGGGTGGATCGATCCTGGCTCTCGGGTTTCTCCTCCTGGAGATCGGCTCTCGCCGCCGCTGGGGCATGATCTTGGCGGGCGGGCTGGCACTTGCCCTCTTGGGCGTCGACGCCCTTCTTTGGGTCCAACGGCGGCCGATCGAGGTCTGCGCCGCCGCCGCCGTCCTGCCCGCGGGATGTGCCCTTGCCTGGGCCGCGCACTTCGCGGGCGTGCGGCGCTGGGCCTCGCGGCTGCTTGACCCCCGCGTCGTGTGGGGCAGCTTGCTGGTGCTGTTTCCCCTTTCCTCGGTTTGCCTCACGTACGGCCTCAACCGCGCGCCGCCGGTCGACGAAAGCTGGATGCCGCTGCCGCTCGACCAGGCCCGCGTCGATTGCGTCGCCGCGGTGACCGATGCCGGCCGGGACATCGAGGTCTTCAATTACGCGTTCCACGAGCTGGCGGACGCGATCGACCAGGTGGAATGGCTGAGAGAACAAGAGGAATCGTACCTCGACAACGGCTCGTGGAAATGGCGAGTGATCCGCGTCGGCGATCCGGACCTCACCTCGAACTGCCACGGCTGGGTGTTTACCGGCGGCAAGTTCGGGATTCACTGCGGCGACGTCGATAGCATCCTGGCGGACAATCGCTACTCCCAGACGAGCCAGCCCCAGCCGGGCGACGTGATCGTCTACCGCGACGAGGAGGGCCAGGTCGTGCACAGCGGCGTGGTCCGCTTCGTGTCGGGCAACGGGCTGGTGCTGGTGGAAAGCAAGTGGGGGCCATTGGGGCGATACCTTCACCCGCCGGAGTGCCAGCCCTGGGGCGGCCGCTTCTCCTACTACCGCAGCTCCCGCGGCGGCCACCAGCTCCGCATCGTCACGGCAGGGCCAAGCGCTGCACCCCCGCAAGGCTGATCGCGGCCGCCGTCGCCGCCTCCGCGGCAGCACCCGCTCGGGCAGCCGCCCGCCCCCGGCAGCCGTCCAGCGCTACTCTTCCTCCTTGCCCAAACTCTTCTTCTCCTCGTTGACGATCTTGCCCTCGGCCGTCACCTGCACCTCCAGGGCCTGCTTGTCGGCGGTCACCAGCAACAGCTCGTAGTAGGCCAGCTTCTCCTCCTTCTTCTGGACCTTGATGATCTCCTCGACGATCTTGTACATTGCCTTGGGGTACTTCCCCCTGAGCGCCTTGCGGACGGCCCGGGGCAACTCCTTCGCCGTGATCTCTTTCTCGATCGCGAGGATCGCGCCTTCCGGGGTGAGGGTCACGTCGATCTGCTGGCCCTTGTGCTTGATGGTCACCTCGTAGACCGGCTTCCCCTCCTCCGTCTCCCTGCCCGCCCCGGTCACCTTGGCGCCCTGGAAGCGGGCCTTGACCGCCTCCATGACCGGCTTGGGCACCTTGTCCGCCGGCACCTTTTCTTCGCCGCCGCGGGCAACCGCGACCAGAATCAGGATGACTCCTAAGGCCATCCCCCCACCCAGCCAAGTGACGAGACTTCGCACGTGACCCTCCCGATCCTCACGGATCATTCAAGGTTGAGGCACCACGCTCGTGCCCCGGTTCGCTGCCGGCGTAGAAACGCGCGCAGCCCCCGCCGCGCACCCGCAATTCCGGACGACACCACACGATTGATCGTAACGGGGGTGAAGCGGGCCGTCAACGATCGTCCTGCTCTGGTGGCTGGGGGGCAATGGCCGCGGCCTGCCGCCGATCCGGCGCGGCCGAACCCTCTGGTCCGGTCCGTCGTATACCAGAGCGAGGGCCTTGCAGGCAGCGGCCCGGGTTGCAGTGCGAAGTCGCTCTCGGGAAACGACTTGCACCTGTCTTCCCGGTCCGCCGTTCCCGTCGAAGCGACTCCGCAGTGGCCCGCCGGCCGCGGCCCCCAACCCATCCCCCGGCACTCGACAGATCCCGTTCCGCTTGCACCGAAAAGGGCATCGTCCGCCTTGTGCGAGGCAGAACCATGGAGGCACGACGCACCGGCTATCCCACGGACCTGAGCGACTGGCAGTGGGAGATCGCCCGCCGGCTGATTCCCGCGAGTCGGCCGATCGGCGCCGACCGGAGCACGTCGATGCGCGCGGTCGTGAACGCCATCCTCTACCGCCGGCGGAGCGGCTGTTCGTGGCGGATGCTGCCCAACGACTTTCCTCACTGGCGAACGGTCTACGGTTACTTCCGCCAATGGATCGGCGACGGCACTTGGGAGCAGCTCCAGGACGCGCTCCGCGAGAGTGCCCACCAGGAAGCGCCGAGCCGGGAAGGAGCGACTGCGACGTAGTCGAGCGACTCGATCCGCCTGACACCTTGCGTGCCATGTTCACGGTGATCGTGGGCGTGTCGTGGCGGCAACATGGCCAAGCAAGCTTGGCCATGGCACCCATTCTTGGGGCGCTGCTCTCCAAACACGCGGAGATTTTCCGAAAAAATTCCTGCCCGACGGCGGACCGCTCGAAGTCCTGCGCCCGCCGAGGATTTCCGTTGCGCTCGCCGCTCGTCGATCATCGTTCCCCCGGCCAGCCCTCAAGGCGAAGCGACGCATTCGACGAGGCAGTCCGGCGGCGCTTTCTCGACCCAAGCGGAAGTCCTCCAGCGGTTTTGTGCAATCAGGCCGCGCGCAACCGCCGCGGGACGGCGCCGCTAGCAATTCGCAAACACCGCCGGGGCGGGCCGAACGCGAGTTGTTGACGATTCGTAGGATCGCAGTACAAGTGAAAATAGCATCGGATCGGCCGATGCCCTTTTTCACTACGGCACGCATGGAGGTCACGGCTATGTTGTTCTCACGCTACCGGTCACGTGAAACAGTTCGCGGCACGGCAGTCGAAACAGAGCGGGCCCGGCGCGGCAGGTCCCGCGGCGGACGGCGGACTCCGCGCCGGCTCTCGGTCGAGTCGCTGGAGCACCGCCAGTTGATGTGCGTAGCACCGTTTGTTCCCGGAGCTGCCGCGGCGGCCAGCGCCGCGGCCGTCCTCGCCCAGGCAGAGGACCCTGTCGGCACCAACACGCCGCCGCTCGCGGTCGACGACGCTTACGCCATGAACGACCGCCAGCAGTTGGGGGCCAACGTGCTGGCCAACGACACGGACGCGGAAGGAGACACCCTGGCGGTGGTGCTCCTCAGCGGGCCGAGCCACGGCACGCTGACCCTCGGCACGGACGGCCCCTTCACCTACACCCCGGAGCGCGGATTCGAGGGCGTGGATACCTTCACCTATCAACTGAGCGACGGTCAGGCCGACTCCAACGCGGCCACGGCCAGCATCAGCGTGACGCTTACGGCCGTCCCGACCAACGATCCGCCCGCGGCCGCCGACAATGCCTTTCGCGTCGACGAAGACCAGCTCCTCTCCGTCACCGGCCCGGGCGTGCTGGCCAACGACACCGACGACAACGGGGACTCGCTGAGCGCGATCCTCGTGACCGGCCCGCGCAGCGGCACCCTTGTGCTCGGCGCAGACGGCTCCTTCGACTACACCCCCAACGCCAACTTCCACGGCACGGACTCCTTCACCTACACGGCCAACGACGGCCAGGCCGACTCCAATCCGGCCACGGTCTCGATCGCCGTGAACGCGGTGAACACGGCCCCAACCGCGGTGGATGACGGCTACTCCATCCCGCAGGATCAGCCGCTCTCGGTGCCCGCCGGCGGCGTGCTGGCGAACGACCAGGATGCGGAGGGCGATCCGCTCACGGCGGCCCTGGTCCAAGGTCCTTCCAGCGGCACACTGACGCTGAGCGCCGACGGGTCGTTCGAGTATACGCCCAACGCGGGGTTCTCCGGCACGGACTCCTTCACCTACACGGCCAACGACGGCCAGGCCGATTCCAATCCGGCCACCGTCTCGATCGCCGTGGAGCCGGCCGAGAGTCCGTCGGCCAAGGAGCTGAAGGTGCACCTGGAGGTGTCCGGCGCGCCGTTCGGGCCCGACGCCGGGCCGATCTGGGGCGGCTCGACGTTTTGGGTCAGCGCCTACGTCGAGGACCTCCGTGAGGTGCCGCTGGGCGTGGTCGGCGGCGCGATCGACCTGGCGTTCGACCCGTCGTCGGTGACTCCCATGGGCAACGTGGCCTATGGGGACCAGTTTACCGACTACCGCCAAGGAACCGTCGACGCGGCGGCGGGCGTGATCGACGAGGCGGGGGCACTGGCCACGGAGGGTGGGGTGGGAGCACAGGGGGCCGCGCCGCTCGTGGCCTGGGAGTTCCGCCGCAGCGGCCCCGGTGCGCCCGACGATCCCAATCGCCAGCTCGTCTTTGCCGCCGATCCCGGCGAGGGGACGGCCACGATTCTCCCGGCCAACTTCGCCTTGGTCGGCCTCGGCACGCCCGTCGACTGGGCGAACGTCGAGTTCGACACGGCCGGCGTGAACCTGTACCTGGGGGACTTCAACGCCGACGGGGCCGTGAACCACTACGACCTGGCCCTCTGGATCCCGCACGTCTTCTCGTCCCCCGGCGACGGCAACTTCGACCCGCAGTTCGACCTCAATGCCGACTCGCGCGTCGACGCGGCCGACCTGGCGATCTTGCTGCCGCGGCTCTACCGGCCGGTCGACTGGGTCGACTCGCTCGCGGCACTGCGTTCGCAGCAGCGCCATGCCCGCCGCGAGACGGCGGCCGTCGATCAAGTGCTCCAGGGCTTCGAGTCCCGGTTCTCGATCTAGTCGAGCCGCACGACGACTTGCGGCCGTCCCACAATGACTCCCCTCTCCCGCGCCCGGAGCTTGACTCCCCTCTCCCGCTCCGGGAGAGGGGCTGGGGGTGAGGGGGCAAGAACACGAAAACGACAAGTTGTTGTTGGACGGTCGCTTGTGCCGGCGCCGGCGGGCTCCATCCCCGTCCGCGCCGGCACCTTGTCTTTGCGCCTCAACAGCGGTCACCTCTTGTCCGGACTGCGGAATGCCTTGAGCTCCCAAATGGTCGGGACCACCGAGGCCCTCTCGACAGTGAGGCGGAGCCGGGTGGCCTTGACGATCTGCGGGAGTTTCACCAGGTGTTGCCGCCCTGCCCCCTCCCCCCGCGCGATGGGCGTCATCTGCTCGGTGCCGGCCTCCAGCCGCCAGGCCTGGATTCGCGGGCCGAAGTCGATGCACTCGTCGATCACCACCCGGTTGAACTCCACCGCCTGCGGCCACGTCAGTTCCAGCCAGGAGCCGTTGACGTCCCCTTGTCGGCTGTTCCAGCGGGTCGCGTCGCTGCCGTCGTTGGCCTTGGAGGCTTCGTAGCCCTCACTCCAGATCGAGGAGGCAGTCGCCTTGGCCTTGAGGGCGAGGTTCTCCGGCGGCGGGGCATGAACGCGGACCACGACTGCCTCGGGGACCAGCGGGTTGCTGGCCGGCTCGACGACGACCTTCAACTCCGCCGCGTCGCCCGGCTCCAGCTTGATCGACTCCGCGGAAACGGTCACCGCCTGTTTGGCCGGCCAGGGGCCGAGCTCTCCTTCCGCGGGCGTCACCCTCACCCGGGCATCCGAGGCACGGACCCGGTATCGATCTCCCTTGGGCCCGAAGCTCTGGATTTCAAACTGTCCGCTGCTGCCCTGTCGGAGGTCGAGCGCCGCGGTGGAGGCGGCCAGGCAGGGGCCGGCGAGGGGCTCAAAAGCCACCTGCCAGCGGCCCGAGCCGCTCTTCTCGGGAAGCATTTCCACGCGAAGCACAGGCCCCGTCCGGGACGCCTTGCTCGGCATCGACGATTGGACCGAGGCGACCCGGTACCGCGGAGCGGCAAAGACCAGTCCGTAGGGGTCGCCGGCGACGAGCCGTGACGACGCGCCGGTGGCGATCCACCGCGGGCCCTCCTGCCGCCAGGCGAACTCGTCCAGGTCCGCCGCGCCCTGGGTCACGTGGCGGCTCGTCGAGAGGAGCGCGGGTCGGTCGGCCTCGGCGGGAACAAGCGAGAAAACCTGGCCTTCGTAGGCGGCCAGGCGCCGCGGGATCTTTGCATTCCGCGGATGCCTGCCCAGGTACTGCGAGGACCAGTATTCAAAGACGTGGACTTCCGCCGCGGCCAACGGGAGCCGGCCCAGGTCGAGCACCTTCTCCACCGGGCTGCCGTCGTAGTTGAAAAGCCCCACTACGTCCCAGGTCCCCCACGGCCTGGCCACGCGGAGATCCACGAGGTCGTAGTCGTGCCAGTTGTCGATCTTGTAGAGGTTCACCGGGAGGATGTCGAGCGTCGGGTAGGAAAGCTGCCAGACGCGGCAGATCTCCGCGGGGACCTTGGTCCAAACGTCGTCGGTGAGGAACTGCTGGCCGGTGAGGACGCGGGCCTGGGCGTTGAGCCTCGTCCGCTCGACCGTCGCCCGGTAAAGGTTCGCCGCGGCGTCCGGGTCGCACCACCAGCAGACGTTGTTCAAGAAGTTCCACTGGACGATCATGCTGATCGCGTGGGGGTCGTTGCCGGTGTCGCCGCCGGTGCGGGAGCCGTCGACTCGGCCGATCGCCTCCAGCGGGATGCCCCAGCAGCCGTTGATGAATTTTTCCCGGCCGACGATGGCGCGGGCGAGCTGGAGCCCCTTGCGGTAGCCCTCGATCCCGCCGCCGTCGACCGCCTTGCGGTAGGCGTCGGCGACGTTCGGCTGGCCGTCGATCTTGAAGAAATCGTAGTTCCAGGTCTCGCTGGCCTTGCGCCACCACATGGCGAACCAGGTCTTCACGGCCTCGGGGTTGGTGGCGTTGAGCACGGCGGTGCTCTTCTGGCCGGAGCCGCCGTAAGTGATTCCGCCGAAGGCCGGGATCGTCTTGCCGGCTGCGTCGTGGAGGAACCACGAGGGGTGTTTGGCGGCCTCGCTCACCGGCGCCACCACGTAGGGCGTGAACCAGATCCCCGGCACGAGCCCCTTCGAACGAATGTAGTCGGAGAACTCCCGCATGATCTTGTCGTCCAGCGGGTAGTTGTCGTCAAGCTGGAAGACGAGGTTCTCGCCGGCGTAAGGGAGGAGGTGCTTGGCGACCCAGTCGACGTTCGGGTAAAGCCACTCTTTCCGCTGGGCGGGCCGGCCTTTCCATCCTTCGATGCCGTACCAGGTCATCGCCACCACGGGCGCGGTCGGCCAGCGCTGCTGCTTCTGCCGCGGCGCGTAGCGCGCGATTTTCAGCCGGTCGCGATAGTAGTTCCGCTGGAGTCGGATCGTGAGAACCAGGCCTCCCTTGGGGGCCTCGGCCACGAGCTTCCCGCCGTCGCCCGGCCGCCAGCGGACGCTCCCCGCCGCCTCCGCGGTCACGGCCAGGTCGCGCTGGGGATCGAAGAGCGATCGCGCGCCGGGGACCTCCGCCGGCCCGAGGGTGGTCACCAGCACACTGCGGTCGGCGGGCTTCTGATCCAGAAGCGCGGCGACCACGGGGCGCGGGCCCATCACCGCCGCGGCCTGGCAGGTGATCGGGCCGTCCAGGGAGCCCTCGGTCCGCAGCTCGACCTGGCCTTCCTCCCCGATGCCAATCCTCAGCCGGGCAGTTTCGCCCAGTCCCACCAGGAGTTCCTTGCGCCCCTGCACTTCGGCCAGTTCGGCCTTGAGCCCCGGCCGGTCGGAAGAGACCGCATGCTGGCCGACCCTGGCCCGGATCACCCCGCCCCGGAGCACGGGTCCAAGGTCGTCGTCGGCCACCTCGAACGTCCGGCTGGCGGCGTCGAATTTCACTTGGACGGAGCCGCGGGCGAGGAGGACATCCTCGCCCAAAGCGCGGTCCGTCGCAACGAGGAGCGAACACGCCGGCAACAAGAAAAACATCATCCGCGCGACGAAGGCCGAAACGGCAGCCGTTCTCATGATCCTCCCCCTTCGTACGTGCTTGGCACGCCCGCAATCGGCAGTCTCGAAAGCCTGAACGAGGGTAGTATACCGTGGGGGGCCCGCCAATTGCACCTGGCGTGCGAGCGGGACGGTCCCCTTTTTTGCCGGTCCTGGGGAATTCGTTGGCGTCCCGCGGTGGCGGCAACTATAGTGGACTGGTTCATTAACGCGGTAGCTTGCCAGCCTTGGCCGCGCCCACGGGAGGAACTGCCGTGTCGACCGACGATGCTATAGATCGCGATTCGGATGAACTGCACCCGCTGCGGGAGGCCGTTTTCGAGGCCTCGGAGGACGAGGAGCAGGGCAGAGCGCGGGCGCGGGGCTCCAGCTCACCTCCCGAGCCCGAATCTTCCGTCGAGCCCACTGAAGAGCGCGGCCGAGAAGAGCCCAAAAGGCACACCGGCGAAAAACAGTCCAGCCCCTTCTTTCCCAAGCTCGCCGCCGCCAACCCCTACAGCGTGATGCTCGTCGTGTCGCTAGCGGCACTGTTCATCGGCATCCTGTGCATGGTCTTAGAGTTGACCAGCTACGGGTGGAGCGTCTCGGCCAGACTCTAGCGGGCCGACGCAGAGCGTGGGCACGAGGGCAAGATGCCCACGGCAAGCGTGGCCATGGCACCCACCGCCTTAAGGCCCCCGGCCCACGTGCAGCTCGAACGAGACCTCCCGGCGCTTGCCGAACTGGTCCTCGACTTGGAAAGTGATCGGGAACGTCCCGGGGCGCGTCGGCGTTCCGCCGATGACGCCCGTCTTGGCATCGAGCTTCAGTCCCTCGGGCAATCGCACCGCCGTGAAGCGGTGCTCCTCGCGGTCCCAGAAGGCGGCGTTGTAGGAGGACTCCGGGCTCGGACGGCATCGCAGGTCGCCCTCCGAGCGGATCACGCCGGGCTCGTACCGGTAGGGCTTGCCGACTTGGGCCTTCTGCTCGGGCCGGTTCCATACCCAGGGGCGCGGCACTTCGGCGTAGTCCGACGGCCCGCTCTTGCTCCCCGCCGCGTCCACCGCCACCACGCGGTAGTAGGCCCTGTTGGCGTTCGGCGCGGTCAGATCCGCCCCGACCACGCGGAGCGAGCTGGCCGCGACCCGTGCGACGAGATTGGCCGGGGTCTTGACGATCCCCGCGTCGGGCGCGCCCGGCGGCTTGGCACGGTACTCCTCGATGGTTCGCACGAATCCCTTGCCGCGGTTGACGGGGTACTCCACGTCGCTGGCCGTGAACCCGCGCTCGTCGCTGCCGTAGACCTTGTAGGCGACCGGCGGCGAGCCTTCCGGGTTCGGCTGCCACTGGAGCCGCAGGCCGTCGCCCTGGGAGATCAATTGCACGTCGAGGGGGACTCCCGGGGCCTGGACGCGGAAGGAGAAGGAGCGGCTCCACGGCCCCCAGAGGCCGTGGGCATCGCAGGCCCGCACCCGCCAGTAGTACGTCGTCGCGGGATTGAGCAGCCCCACGTAGGGCACGGTCCATTGCGCGCTTCCCCGGGAAGGAGTCCGCGAGATGAGCCGCTCGAAATTGGGCGACAGCGGCCAGCGCATGTCGGCGTGCGCGGAGAGCTCGAAGTGGTAGTCGGTGATCGCGTCGCCGTCCACGTCGGCGGCGGGGCTCCAGCGGAATGCGACCCGCGAGCCCCGCACCGTCTCCCCGTCTCGGGGAGCGAGCGCCTCGGCGGGGGCATGCGGCGGGTGCCAGGCCGAACGCTCCAGCCAGTGGTGCGTGATCCGCACCTGGCGGGCCGGCGACTCGTCGGCATACTCGATCCGGTTTGTGCCCACCTCCAGCTCCGGCAGGGAAAGGGGGGCCATCTGCACGTCGCTCTGGAAATCGATCTTGGCCGCCGCCGCGTCGCCGTGGAGTACCAGTTGCAGCTCGTAGCGGTACGTAGGCTGCCGCCGCGGCGAGAGCCGCGAGTCGAGCACCGCCTCGAGCACCGAGGAGCCGGGAGCCGCCGCGGAAGCCACCGGCTGCCAGGTCTTTCCGTCGGCCGAATAGCGCCACTCGGCCGATGCGCCCGCAGCCAAAGGGACCGCCGCCGCGGCCTTCCCGCCCACGAAAACGTAGGGGCTGGAGAACCGCCACGTCACGGCCGCCGGACGCTTGGGGTCTTCCGGCCGGATCGCCGCCGCGGCCGCGTCGAAGCGGGCGTTTTCCGCGGTCTGGGCTCCCTGCCGGGCCAGCGGGCTGGCGAGGTCGGGGCGGTAGCACAGCCGCCCGTTGACGAGGTTCTCGTACGCCTGCGGCCCCCACCCGGCGAGCAAATCGCCCAGGCCGTCGCGGATCGCCTGGCCCGGCGCAACTGCCTCCCCGGCCGTGTACTGCTTGCCCGCGTGGTCCCAACGGAACTCGATCGACTCGCCCGGCCGCAGCACCAGGTCCATGGCGTGCTTGGCGTGGGTCCCGTAGTCCCCCTGGCGCTTGCCCTCGTAGCCGTACAGGGAGGCCGAGAACTCGTCGGTGCTCCGCGACTCGGGGCGGGTGATGCCGTAGGTGTGCGTCCGCTTCACGAGGTCGTGGTCGCGGACCACTTCGGGCTCGGAAGCGATGGTCTGGTTGTCGCGCTTCAGGCAGAAAACGTGCTCGTCGCTGTCCAGCAGGTGGTAGCCGCCGTCGTAAAAGACCTCGGTCACGCAGTGTCCCACGGGGTAACCCCGCCGCGTGCCGAGGCCCGCCGCTTTCCACAGGTCGTTGATCACGATCGCCTCGTCGCCGCAGAGGGTATAGCCGTAGACGCACAGGGCCTTGATCGCGTCGCTCGACTCGCCGTCCCAGGTGGTGGCGTGGAAGCGGCTGCGGCGGCGGAATTCCCAGATCGCCCGGGCACGGTCGGCCGGGGCCGCGCGGCCGCGCGTCGCCTCGGCCGCCACCGCGGCCACGCTCTGCCAGCGGCGCTTACCGCCGACCACGATCCGCGGGTTGCGGACCTCGCTTGGGCCGACGTTCTTGATGGTCACGGAGCGGTTCGGCTGCCAGCCCTGCGCGAACGCCGCGTAGCCGATGGGCATCCGGGTCATGGTGCCGTCGATCGCCCCGCGGAAAGCGATCTCGTACTCGAACGGCGCGCGATCGATTTGCCGCTCGAAGCGGCACGGTTTGTCGTCGGGCAGGTCGGCTTGCGGCTTTTTAGGCTGGCCGGTCACAGCGCCTTCGACCACTGCCGCCAGCACGCCGATCCAGACAATCGCGGCCATCGTTCTCATCGCTCGCTGCTCCTTGACTGGAGGATCGCGCGGCAATCGGCCGCCCACCGACCAGCGCCGGGTCATGGTAGCCGAAGCAGGCCGGCCCGGCAACAAGGCCGTCCCTGCGGGTTTCGAGCTTTTGCGTTCTCGCGTTTTCGTGATTCTCGTAGGAATTCTGGCCAGCGGTTGGACCGGGATGCCGCGTGGGAGGTTGTTGACAGCGAAAAACGCGGCGAGTATCACAGGGGGCAATTCCCCGCCGACGTGCCAGGATTCGTCAACAAAGGAGGGATTCTCCGTGACCCGTGTTCGTGCAATCGCTTGGAGCGCCCGACTCGGCGTATTTCTGGGCGCGGCCCTCGGTGCCGCACTTGCAGCGGAGGACAACTGGCCGCAATTCCGCGGTCCGAGATCTTCGGGGGTAAGCGACGGCGTCGGCCTCCCCGACGCTTGGAGCGCCACGGAAAACGTGGTCTGGAAAACCAAGATCCCCGGCCGGGGCTGGTCTTCCCCGATCGTCTGGGGCGACCGGGTCTTCGTCACCTCGGCCATCCAGGAGGAGGGCACGCCGGAGCCGGTCAAGAAGGGGCTCTACCTCTTCGGCGAGCGGCTCCCGTCGAAAAAAATGCACCGCTGGATGGTCTACTGCCTCGATTGGACGAGCGGGAAGATCCTCTGGGAGAAGACGGCCGGGTGCGGCGTCCCCAAGTACGGGCATCACCTCAAGAACTCCTTCGCCTCGGAGACTCCCCTGACCGACGGCCAGCGGGTATACGCCTACTTCGGCTGCCTGGGCCTGTTCTGCTACGACTTTGCCGGCAACGAGCTGTGGTCGCGGAAATGGGGAGACTTCGGCGCGCGGCTCAACTGGGGCACGGCCGCCTCCCCGGCCATCCACGGCGACCGCATCTACGTCGTCAACGACAACGAGGAAGACTCGTTCCTGGCCGCGGTGGACAAGAAGACGGGCGAGCAGGTGTGGCGGGTCGCACGCGACGAGAGGTCGAACTGGTCCACGCCGCTGGTCTGGGAAAACGCGATTCGCACCGAGATCGTCACGCCCGGCGCACGCCGCGTCCGCTCCTACGGACTCGACGGCAAGCCGCTCTGGGAGCTGGGCGGGATGTCGTCGATCACCATCCCCACGCCCGTGGCCGGACACGGCCTGCTCTACGTCTGCTCGGGCTACGTGGGCGATCGCAAGAGGCCGGTCTTTGCCATTCGCCCCGGGGCCTCGGGCGACATCTCCTTGAAAGCCGAGGAAACGAGCAATCAGCATGTCGCCTGGTGCCAGAAGCTGGCAGGCCCCTACAACCCCTCGCCGATCGTCTACGGCGACTACCTGTACGTGCTCTACGACCGGGGGTTTCTGGCCTGCTACGACGCCCGGAGCGGCAAGGAGATTTACGGCAGAACGCGGATTGACCCGAAGGCCGGGGCGTTCACCGCCTCGCCTTGGGCCTACGAGGGCAAGCTCTTCTGCCTGAGCGAAGACGGCGACACGCTGGTGATCCAGGCGGGCCCGGAGTTCAAGCTCCTGCGGACCAACCGGCTGGATGAGCTTTGCCTGGCCACGCCGGCTATTGCCCGAGGTAGCCTGATCCTCCGCACCGAGTCGCAACTGCTTCGGATCGGGCGTCGGTAGGGGATTGACGAGGCCCCACGCCGCGACGTATCCTATCCGTCATGGCCACGCTGAAGGGAGGCGGCGGTGGCGGTTAGCGCAGGAACTCCGTGGACACCTACCAGTGAGGTTACCATGCCACCGAGGAGGCGGGCCTTTACGTTAGTTGAGCTGCTGGTGGTCATTGCCATCATCGGCATCTTGATCGCGCTATTGCTGCCGGCCGTTCAAGCTGCCCGCGAAGCTGCGCGGCGAACGCAGTGCTCAAACAACCTGAGGCAGCTCGGCTTGGCGATGCACAACTACCACGCGGCGCTCAACTGCTTCCCCCCCGGGTTCATGGTCCGCGGCTCGTTGGGCCAAGGCACGCCTGGCGGCTGGGCCTGGGGCGTGTTTCTCATGCCGTACATCGAACAGAGCCCCTTGCAGGACAAGCTCAGTCCGGCGAAGTACACGCTGGAGCAAGTCATCAACGATCCTGCCCTCCTGCCCATGCTCCAAACAGAGCTGGCCGTCTTCCGTTGTCCGTCGTCGCTCATCGGACCGCTGAGGACGCACAAAGGGGTTCCCTACCCCAAGGTTGCCTCGGCCAACTATACTTGCTGCCGGGGGTTCTACAGTTTCACCGGCGCCACGCACTTGACGAAGCCGAACAACGGCGTGTTGTACGGCGAAAGCGGCACGCGAATCGAGGACGTGACCGACGGTACCAGCAACACGCTGGCCCTCGGCGAGCGGACCGCCTTTGGCGCGAACTTGAGCGATGATGGCTCATGGCCCTCCTGGTGTGGTCCCGGAGGGGGCGGACCCATGAATACCGTCAGTTCGGAGGTAGCGGACAAGCTGAATCACCCCACCAGCACTGGCGCCTTCAGCAGCCACCATCCCGGCGGCGCGATGTTCTGCTTCGTCGACGGCTCTGTCCATTTCATCTCCGAATCGATCCGCTCGGGAAGCGCCGGGCTGCCGACGGGAAACAACGGCAATCCGGCCGACTTCCTCCAAGCGGCCGCGCAGGGCAGAGTCGGCACCTACCAGTTGCTGGGGGTCAGGAACGACGGCCAGCCGATTGGCGAGGCGTTCTGACCATGAGAAACCTTGCCCTCTCCGGCATGTTCGTCTGGTCCCTGGTCAGCCTGTCGACCCCGGCCGCCGCCCAGAAAGCCGGGCCCCCCGACGGGCTCAAGAGCGAACAATCGCTGCCCAGCCGCTATCCCTACGTGGTCCAGGACATCCTCAAACACTGCAAGCCCAAGAGGGGCTTCTGGGTGGACCTCGGCGCGGGCAAAGGGCAAGTGGCGATCCCCTTGATTGAGGCCACCGGAAACCCGATCGTCATGCTCGATCCCAAAGACGAAGCCATGGCCGAGGGCCTCCGCATCGCGCGGGAAAAGAAACTCGAGAACCGTCTGCTGGCCGTCGTCGGCACGGCCGAGCACATGCCCTTTCCCGACGAGTCCGTAGATCTCGTCGTCAGCCGCGGCTCGATCTTCTTCTGGGAAGACCCCGTCAAGGGGCTCCAGGAGGTCTATCGGGTCTTGCGACCGGGGGGAAAAGCATATCTTGGCGGCGGCGCCGGGAGCGGCTATCCCGCCTGGGCCGCGGAAAAGCTGATCCAGGACCGCAAAGAGAAGATGCACGGCGAGGAAGCCGAGAAGTGGAAACGGTTCGTCGAGCTTCGCCGCCCGGAGCAGATGCAGAAGTGGGCCGAGCAGGCCAAGCTGCCGCGGTTCCGGGTGCTGGGCAAGGGGGCCATTTCCGCCGAGGACACGCGGGTCGGGCAGGGCGTGTGGCTGCTGATCGACAAAGAAACTGCGCCCGGCCGGCCCAAAGGCTGAGCGAAATCCGGCGGCAGCACGCCCGGCGAACAGACGACGCGGGTTTATGGTTTCTTGGGCGGAGTCTTCCCGGCTTCGCCCTTGGGGGCGAGTCGCTGGCGCAAGCCGCCGAGGGCCTTGGCATCGGCTTCCTGCTTGAAGGGGTTTGCCGAGGGGTCTTGGCTGGGACCGGCGGGGCCTGCGCCGCCGGGGCCTTTGCCACCGGGGCCTGCGCCGCCGGGGCTGCCCGGGCCCGCCCCCCCGGGCCCACCCGCCCGCGGAGGCCGCGGAAGCTCAATCGCCGCCACGCGAGACTTCTGCGCGTCGTCCAGGAGGCTGAGAAGCTTCTCGTGCTTCGCCTTGGCCTCGTCGTCGGACATGCTCTCGGCCTTCTCGACGTCCTTGAGACAATCGGCGATGGCGGCGGCCTGGGTGGGCGAGAGGGTGATGCCGATGTCGCCGGTCAGCAATTCGAGTTTTCGGACCAGGGTGGTCAAATCACGTTTGGGCCTGGGAGCGGGAGGGCCACCGCCCATTCCTCCCATGCCAGGCATCCCGCCTCCTTTGCCCGGCGATCCTCCCCCCATACCCGTCATTTTGCCTCCCACAGGCCCCGGCGGTCCACCAGCCTGTGGAGCCTCGCCACCCTCCGTGCTCACCACGACCGGCAGGGATTTCATCATCTCGTAACCCGACAGGCGCGCCGCCGCATACGATCCGGCAGCCCCCAGCAGCACGCCCAGCAGGGCGGCTGCCAGCCAACCAAGAGCCGTCTTCTGGCTCCGCTGAAACTGCCAAACCAGGATTGCCGCCAGCAGCGTCACCAAAGCAACCACCAGGATGTACGAGCTCATCGCGTCGAGACCCAACATGTCATCCCCCTTTCAACTAGAGTTCCGCCCGGGCCTGGCCGTCGATTCCGTCAGGAACCTGATCGAGCCGTGGTCATGCCCCCGCCACGATACCGGCTCGGAGGCTTGTTGGCAATCTGCCCCCCGTCCGAGTAACGGCCTATCCCGCCGGCGAGCCCCGCGATACAATGCGCCGAAACAGCCTTGCAGATCCCCCGAACGAAGATGCCGATGCGATCGCCGCGGAGTCTTCTGCGCGAACTGTGGGAGAATATCCGCGCTCCTCGCGTGAGCCACGAGCGGCTGGAACGGTACCTGCGACAGGTGCGGCAGCAGTTGCCGGCCCCGGTGTTCTGGCTGTTGGGCAAGGCCCAGTCGGGCAAGACGTCGCTGGTGCGGGCGCTGACCGGGAGCAGCCGGGCGGAGATTGGCGGCGGCTACCGCCCCTGCACGTGCCGCTCCCAACTCTACCCCTTTCCCAGCGAGGAGGACTACTTCCTCCGCTTCCTCGACACCCGGGGCTTGGGCGAGGTCGATTACGATCCGGCGGAAGACATCCGTGTGCTGGAGAACCAGTCGCATTGCCTGATCGTGGTCGTTAAGGCGATGGACCACGCCCAAAAGAGCGTGCTGGAGCCGCTGGAGAAGATCGTCGCCGCGCACCCGAACTGGCCGCTGATCGTCGTCCAGACGGCATTGCACGAGGGATACCCGACGCCCCAAACCCGGCACGTTCTCCCCTACCCGTTCCACCGCGATCCCTGGCCGCCGGAGGTGCCGCAGGACCTGGCCCGGTCGCTGGCCAGCCAGCGGAAGTGGTTTGAGGGGTATCGGGCCCGGTTCGTGCCGGCCGATTTCACGCTTCCCGAGGACGGTTTCACGCCGGAGTGCTACGGCCTGGACGCGCTCTGGGCGGCGATCGAGGAGGCCGTGCCGCTGGGGCTTCGGGGCATGCTCCAGCAGACGCGGGAGGCGCGGCGCCCCTTGCGCGACATGTACTTCCGCACGGCACACCCCCAGGTGATCTGGCATGCCCTGGCGGCCGGAGCGGTCGCCGGCGTGCCCTTGCCCCTGGTCGACATCCCCCTGTTCATGGCGATCCAGGTCAAGCTCTTCCACGCCATCGCCTCGATCTACGATCAGGAGATGACCCCGCAGCTTATGACTGAGGTGCTCAGCACGCTGGGCGTCGGCTTTGTGGCCAGGCTGGGGGGCCGGGAGCTTTTGAAGGTGATCCCCGGCTTCGGATCGGCCGTCTCCGCCCTGTTCGCCGCGGCCAGCACCTACGCCCTGGGCTGCACGCTCTGCGGCTATTTCAGCTACGTCCGCAACGGCGACGTCCCCGACGCCGATGCCCTGCGGAAGCTCTACAAGGATCAATATGCCGAAGGACGGCGGCGGCTCGGCGGCTACCTCGGCCACTTGACCCTGGGCAAGGAAGCACAGCCATGAAACACTTGAAAACCTCGTGGCTCGTTCTCTTGGGCCTGGTGGCTGTGCCCTACGTCCTGCTGGTGGTGGCCGGCTCGATCTGGCTGTGGGACAAGGGGCTCTTGCTCTGGTGGGTCGCCGTCAGCGTGGGCCTCACGCTCGCCTCCTGGCCGGTGATGCGGTGGCTCCGCGCGCGAAGCGACGCGCGGCGCAGGGCCGCCGCCTCTTCCGCCAGTGGCGACCGGCTCTTCGGCGACGTTTCTCCCGATCCGGGCTGGCCGCCGCGGGCCCGACAGGCCTGGGACGCGGTCGAGGCCATCGCGCGGCGGGTCCAGCACGAGAACCTCCCCCTGGATCGCCCCGACGCCATCTGGAAGGTCGTCTACGAGGTGATGGACGCCGTGGCCCGGCAGTATCACCCCAACGTCGACGAGCCGGCCTGGGAAATGCCCCTCCCGGAGATGCTCGGCACGGTGGAGCGGGTCGCCCGCGACCTCCGCAAGGTCTTCTCCGAGAACGTCCCCGCGGCCCACATCCTCACCATCGGCGATCTGGGGCGGATCAAGCGGCTGGCCGACGGGATCCGCCAGTTCAACATCCTCTACCGATTGGTGTCGGTGGGTCTGAATCCGGTCTCCGCCGCGATCAGCGCGGTCCGCGACACCGCCAGCGACGACCTCTGGAGCACGTCCACCGAGGACTTGCGGCAGTGGGCCGTCGGCTTCTGCGTCCGCAAGGTGGGCTGGTACGCGATCGAGCTCTACAGCGGCCGGCAGGTTGTCGATGAGGCGGCCCTCCGCGCGTTCCAGTCGCCGGAATCGATACGCGACGCCGCCCGCGCCCAGGCCGCCCGGCAGCGGTTGGCCGAGGAGCCCTTTCGCGTATTGGTCCTCGGCCAGGTCAAGTCGGGCAAATCGAGCCTGGTCAACGCCCTGTTCGGCGAGCCCCGGGCCGCCGTGGACGTCCTCCCGCGGACCAGCCACGTCGAGCCCTATCTCCTCCAGCGCGACGGCATTCCCCGGGCGATCATCCTCGACACGGCCGGCTACGACGAAGCGGGCGAGGCGGCCGACATGTTTGCGGGGATCGAGCCCCAGGTGCTCCAGAGCGACCTTGTCCTGGTGGTCGTCTCCGCGCTGTTGGCGTCCCGGGCCGCGGACCGGCGGCTGCTGGACGAGCTTCGGGCCTTCTTCCGAGGGCAGCCCGACCGGCTGATGCCGCCGGTGGTCGTCGCCCTGACGCACGTCGACGAGCTGCGTCCGCTCTCCGAGTGGGAACCGCCCTACGACTTGGCCCGCCCTACCGGCCCGAAGGCCGAGAACATCCGCGACGCCGCCCGCACCGTCCAAGAAGAGCTGGCGCTGACGGCGGCCGAGGCGGTCGTGCCGGTCTGCCTGAAGCCCGAGCGGCTCTACAACGTCGAGGAAGGGCTCGCCGCGGCCGTCTTCCACGCGATTCCCGAGGCCCAGCGGGTCAAGTACCTCCGCTGCCTCCGCCAGTTCCGCGAAGGCAGCTATTGGCAGCGCCTCTGGCAGCAGGCCCTGGGCGCCGGCCGCGTGCTCCTCACCGCCGGCGCGGACTGGGCGAGCCGCAAGCTGGGACGATGAAAACCCGCCGCGGCAATGAAACTCCAAAGCAATACGGTTTAGCCCCGGCACTACACCTTCGGCAACTGCCAGGGGTCGCGGCGGGGGCGGTCGATCCACCCCTGGGTCTCCGCGTCGCCGACGAACGTCCAGTTCTTCGGGTCCCACTTGAGCCGGCGGCCGTTCCAGTAGGCGAGGTTGCCGAGGTGGCAGACGGTCGCGGAGCGGGCGCCGATCTCGACGTCGCAGATCGGCCGTTTCCGGGTCTTGATACAGTTCAGCCAGTCGCGGCGATGGCCCGGCGAGTTGTAAAGGTGGACTTCGCCATCTTTGAGGGGGTCCTTGACGACGGCATCGGGCCAGCTTTGCAGCTTCCCGCGGTCGACGTAGACCACCCCGCCCGTGCCGACGAAATTCACCCCCCCGCGTCCCTCGTAACCGCCGTGGATCAGCTCCACGCCGTTGGCGTAGATCCACTTGACCCCCTGGCCGGACTTGGGGTTTTCCGGGGGGACGACCTCGACCGGGCCGGACTCGTCCATTCCCAGGCCCCACTGGGCAATGTCGAAGTGGTGGGCCCCCCAGTCGGTCATCCCGCCGCCGGAATACTCGCGGTAGCCGCGCCAGTTGGGAAAGTGCTTGTGGACGCCGCGGGGGCTGAGCACCGAGTTGTAGGGCCGCATCGGGGCCTGGCCGAGCCACAGGTTCCAGTCCAGGCCCGGCTCCATCGGCTCCTCGGGGAGGTCGCAGGGCTTGCTGGGCCCGCCCACCGCCGCGAAGACCTGCTTGATCTTGCCGATCCGCCCGCTGCGGACCGCCTCGCAGGCCACGCGGAACTCGCGGTCGGACCGCTGCTGGCTGCCGGTCTGGAAGACCCGGTCGTACTTCCGCACGGCGTCGATCAGGAGCTTCGCCTCGGCGATGGTCAGCGTCAGCGGCTTCTCGCAATAGACGTCCTTGCGGTTCTTGAGGGCCTCGACCGCGGGATGGGTGTGCCAGTGGTCGGGCGTGGCGATGACCACCGCGTCGATGTCGGCCCGCCCGGTGATCTCGCGGTAGTCGTTGTACGCGTCGCAGCCCTTGTAGGAGGAATTCTTGTCCTTGCCGTAGCGTTCCTCGACGGTTTTCCTGGCGTGTTCCCGCCGCGTGGTGTCCACGTCGCAGACCGCCACGACCTGGAGGTCCTTCTCGCCGAGGCACCCGCCCAGGTGGCTGCGATTCATCGTGCCCACGCCGATGAACCCCAGCGTGAGCCGCTCGCTCGGGGCGGCCTTCTTCTCGCCGCCGAAAACCGAGCGGGGCACGACCAAGGGCGCGGCGACGGCCGCGGCAGCGCCGGCGACAAAGTGGCGACGTGTGAGTTCTTGCTTGCGTCTGGTCATCTCAAAGTCTCCTCCCGGATCAACGTTCGCGATTGCAGTCACGATAGCGATTCTCAACATAAGCCCGCCCGCCGGCCCGTGCAACCACAGCAACCCCATGCGAGGATCACTCGCCGCAGGCCATCGACGCCTGGAGGCCGGAGCCGTTGGTGGTGAGAAACAGCCGCCCGTTGGAGCAAAACGCCCCGACGCACATCAGCACGTCCAACTGCGGGCCGGAGGACACCATCCGGGGAGCGGCGGAAAGGTCGAACAAATCGAAATTTGGCCCGATCAAGTACGGCTCGCAGCAGGTGAATCGCGTGCAGCGGTAGCCCTTGGCCAGGGTGTGGAGGACCTTGCCGCTTTGCTTATCCAGCACATACGCGTTCTGGTACTGGGCGTGAGTCACCAGGAACCGGTCGGCCACCGTCACCGCGTGGATCGCCCCCAGGACCGGGTCGGACTTCCACACCAGCGACCCGTCGCGGGCGTCCAGGCACCACACGCGATTCAGCTTGCCTTCGACCGGGTTGTAGCCGCCGAGGTACAGCCGGCCCACGCTGCCCGAGATGGTGCAGCCGGCGTGGACCGCGTGCTTGGTCGAGAGCCACTTGACCGCGCCGGAGCGCGGGTCGAGGGCCGCGGTCACGCCGGGGACCGGCTTGTTGCCGAAGTAGCAGGAGTAGTAGAGCGTGCCGCCCATCAAGCACATCCCCGCGTCGTCTCCCCCGGAGCCGTGCTGGGAGAAGTCCCGGGTCCAGACTTCCCGGCCCGTTTCCAGGTCCCACGCCCGCACCAGCGGCTTCTGGTCGGCGGGGAAGCCGAACGTGCTCTGGTGCTCGAAGAGCCAGGTTTTCGGGGTGTAGCGGCCGCTGGAGAACTGGTAGATCACGAGGTTTTCAAAGACGATCGGCGGCAGTTGCCGGTTCCAGCTCGGCGAGCCGCTGAAGGGGGCTTCCCAGATCAGCTTCCCGGTGGCCGCATCGAGGCAGCGGAGCAGGCACTTCTCCAGGCCGGCTTGAGGCACGAAAAGCCGGCCCTGGTAGTACAGGGCTGAAGTGTACGAGACGTGGACCCCGGGGAAGTACCGCCGCCACAAGAGCCGGCCGGTCTGTTGCTCGACGGCGAAGACTTGCCCTTCGGCGGTGTGGGTGTACATCCGGCCGCCGCCGCAGGTGGAAAGGTGTTTGGTGGTCCCCTCGTAGCGGCGGACCCAGCGGAGCCGAAGCGGCGGCTTCAGGTCCTGGTCGATCACGTTCGTGTTGGCCCAGTTGCCGAAGCTGGTGAACCAGTCGTAGCGGGGATCGCTCGAAGCGCCGCCCATCGGGCTGCGGATCGTTTCCAGCCCGAGATCCTTGGTGGGCGGTGGGGCTTTCCCGCCGGGGCCCAGGCAGTACAGATAGCCGTCCTCGCCGCCGAAGTAGATCCGGCCGTCGCAGACGGCCGCGGGAGCGGAGATCGCCTTGCCGAAGGGCGTTTGGAAGGACCATGCCGGGCCGCCGTCCAGCGGGGCGACGTAGAGCCGCCCGTCCAACCCGCCGTAGACCGCTGCATCGCGGACGAGGATCGGCGAGGAGATCGCCGGGTATCCGCCCAAGGGCTTGGTCTCTCCGACGGCGGAGTGCCGGCACAGCCCAAAGCCTTCTTCCGGCCGGCAGCGAAAGACGTCCTTGCCGCGGATGCTCACCGAGGAGAAGCTGAGCAGGCCCGGGCCGTCGTAGCTGGTCTCCGTGCCGCGGACGAAATCGGCATCGACCTTCTCACCGCGGAACCGGAGGACCTCGACCCGCCCGTTGTTGTCGCGCTGGGTCCACTGGCGATAGACCGCGCCGTCCGCGCCGAGACTGAGGCCCAGGGTGGCCGGGCTTTCGCGCCGGCCCAGGTAGGTCCCGCCGTACACGGCCCGGTCCTCCGCGTCCTCCAGCCACACGATCTGCCCGCCGGCGGGAAGCACCAGCGTCTTGCCGTCCAGGGCGACGTCGCGGGTACAGCAAAACTGCTCTTTCCAAGTGGCCTGCCCTTTCAGTTTCCGCCAGTCGGCGCCGCTCCAGCGATCGCCTGAAAAGCCCAGCCGCTGGCGTACGAAATCCCAGGTCCAGCAGGGAGTGCCGTCGGGCTTCAGGGCGTGGACGCGGGAGCCGAGCGTGGCAAAGTAGACCCGCTCCTGCCCGACGACCGGCGCGCTCAGGATCGGCTCGCCGCAGGGGATCTCGCGGACGACCTTGCCGGTGGCTGCATCGAGCACGTAGTAGCTGCCGGCCATGGTGCCCAGGTGCAGGAAGGGTCCGGCGAGTGCCGGGGAGGAGACGTTGTTGCAGTTGGCCTTGCCGCCCCGGGTCTGGAAGCGCCAGAGGGGCCGCAGCGTGCCCGCGTCCAGCGCCCAGACGCCGCCGGAGCCGTCGACCACGTAAACCCGGCCGCCGGCCACGACCGGCGAGGTGAACACGGCGTCGCCCAAGGGCACGGCCCCGAGCAGGCCCAGCGGCAGCGTCACGGCCCGCTCGGGAACATCACCCGAGCGCCGCGCGTCGTGTTTCAGTTGCGGCCAGTCTTCGGCGGCCTGCGACAGGGCCGCGGCGGTGAGGAAAACGCCCAGGATCAGTGCGAAACGGAGTTGCCCGGCTCTCACGATGGATCACCTTCTTCCCGAGATTGCTTCGATCGCGAGTCCGATCAAGAAGCCCGCCACAACCAGCGTGCCGAGGATGCCCATCACCAGCCCGAACACGGCCCGGCCCATCCCGTGCTTCTCGGGGTGCCGCTTGATGTCGCGGATGGCGATGACTGCCAGGATCAGGGCGATGGGCGCAGGAAAGCAGAGGAGGGCAAACAGCCCGGCGTAGCCGGCGGCTATCGCCCAGACGGAGCGGCCCACGGGCAGGAGCATCCGGATCGCCGGGTTGTCTTCAAAACCTCCCACGCCCGGCTGAGGGACCACCTGCACGAGGACCTGGCCGCAGCGGACGCAGTACGGCGCGTCCTTCGGGTTTTGCGCTCCGCAGGAGAAGCAGTACATCGGCAGGTCTCCGAAGGCCGGCCGGGGATGGCCCCCTCGCACCTACGCGGTTCCGCTTAGCATGTCATACGCAGCCGCGGCCCGCAAGTCCCGGCTCGCTCCCGGGTTGCCCCTTCGCTCTTCCTCGCGGCGTCTCGGGCCGATCGCCCCGTGGCACCGCCGCCCCGCGGATGCTATCCTAGTGGTCGGCAAGGATCGGCGAGGCCCAAGGGGCGTCCGCCGGCTTGAGGACGTGCAAAACCCCCGGCCCCGCCGCAAAAAGCTCCTTTTCAGGAAGCTCCGATGAGTGTTCCGCGTGCCGTCGTGTTCGACATGGACGGCCTGATGTTCAACACCGAGGACATGTACCACTGCGTCGGCACGGAACTGATGCGCCGCCGCGGCTGCGAGTACAGCCGGGAGCTGAGCGACGCGACCTTGGGCCGCCCCCCGCAGGCCTGTTTCGAGACGATGATCCGCTGGCACGCCCTGGACGAGCGGTGGGAATCGATGGCGGCCGAGTCGGAGCAGATCTACGTCAGCATCCTCGACGACTTGCTGGAGGTGATGCCCGGCCTGTTCGACCTGCTGGACGCCCTGGAGGCGGCCGGCATTCCCAAGGCAATCTGCACCAGCAGCAGCCGGCGGCTTTTGGAGGCGACCCTCTCGCGGTTCCAACTGGAGCCGCGGTTTGCGTTCACGCTCGCGGCGGAAGACATCGTTCAAGGCAAACCGCACCCGGAGATCTACCTCAAGGCCGCCGAACGGTTCGCCATCGAGCCCGGCCAGATGCTCGTCCTGGAAGACAGCCAGACCGGGGTCCGCGCGGCGGCAGCGGCCGGGGCGCTGGTGGTGGCCGTGCCCGGCGAGCACAGCCGTAACCAGGACTTCCGCGAGGCATCCCTGGTAATCGAGAGCCTGACCGACCCGCGGCTGTACCAGGCGATCGGGCTGCCGCACCGTTGACGGCGGTTTAGCGGTTGACGGAGGCGGCGAAACTGGCATCGACTGGGGCGGCGTTTTCCGCTAAGAAAGCCGCCGTTCGCGCTGCGCACCTCGGCCGGGTGGCATGTCCTCACGATGCGAAGCGCCGGGTGGGCACGCTGCCGCAGTCAAGTCTTTTCTTCCTTGCGCGAAACCCCTGGTTTCGCCTATTTGACAGCCGCCAACTGCTCCCCGGTCGTGTTTCCCAGGCTCGTGTTGAATCCCGACCTTCACCGTACTGTTTCCCGTGCTCCATCCCCGCAAACCGTGAGCGCACGGAGCGCCAGGTCCCTGTTTGGGTACGCACTGGTGGGCTGGGCGGTCCTCCCCCTGCTCGGCTGCCGGTTGGTCGGGGAGCGCCCCTCAAACCTCCGCGACTGGTCCCCCGATCAAGCGGTGCTCCCTTACGCCGAGACGTACGACGACGTGGTCCACGTCCACAACGTCCGCGACTGCACCTACGTGAGCCAGGACGCGTACGTGCTGAACTACTACGACAAGGCTTATGACCTGAACAGCCTGCGGTCGGTCGATTTCATCATGGTCCCGTTCCGCAACATGCCGAGCATCGCGCACACGATGCTGAGCTTCGGCTTCGATGACGGCGACTACCTGGCCGTCTCCGTGGAAATCCGCCGCGAGAAAGGAGAGCAATATCAGTTCCTGAACGGGATCCTCGACCAGTACGAGCTGATGTACGTGCTGGGGAGCGAGCGGGACCTGGTGAAGCTCCGCACGAACTACCGCGGCGACGACGTCTACGTGTATCGTGCCCGGGCGACGCCGGAACAGGCCAGGAAGCTGTTCCTGGACGTGATCCAACGGGTGAACAAGCTGGCCGCCGAGCCGGAGTTCTACAACACGTTCACCAACAACTGCACGACGAACATCGCCCGGCACATCAACGACCTCGCCCCGGGGAAGGTCCCCCGCGACTTTCGCGTGCTCTTGCCGGGCTATTCGGACAAGCTGGCTTACGACCTGGGGCTGCTCGACACGTCGCTGCCTTTTCCCGAGGCCCGCCGCCGCGCCAACGTGAGCGAGCTGGCCCGGCAGCACCCCGAGAGCGCGGATTTCTCGGCCGTAATCCGCCGCTAGCCCGGATCGTCGGGACCGAAGCGGCCGCGGTACTGGTCGGCCGGGTACTTCTGTTCGTTCTTGGCCATCTTGATCTCGAAGGCCGCGGCCAGGTCGAGCCCCAGCTCGTTGGCCATCGCCAGCAGATAGGCGAGGATGTCGGCCAACTCGTCGGCCACGGCGGCCCGCTCGTGCGCCCGATCGGCCACAAGGCGGGACTGCTCCGGCGTAAGCCATTGGAAATGCTCCATCAGCTCCGCCGCTTCGATGGCCAGCGACATCGCCAGGTTTTTGGGCGTGTGAAACTGGTGCCAGTCGCGGCGCTGGACGAACTCTTCCACGAGCCGCCGCAATTGGGCCAGGGTCGTGTCGGCGTCGGTCATGAAGCGATCCGCAGCAGCGACTGCTCGAAACCGGGCAGCAACATCTGGATGGGAGGATGGAGCCGCTGCTGGTAGCGCTCCCGGTACCCTTCGGCCAGGTGGATCATGATTTCCAGGGCCAACAGGTCGGCGCGGGTCATGACGTGGCGGGTGCTCCGGGCCCCCAGCCCGTGGAGCAACTCCTCCAAAACGTGCAGGTGCAACTGCATCGCCTGTCGCGCCGAGACGCCGGCGGTGGAGAGCAGCTCGGCCAGGCGGCTGAGCTCGCAGGCCAGGTTGCCCGAGCCCATGATCACGTACGCCCGCAGTAGCTCCCGGTAGTGGTGGACCAACTCATTGGGGAGTCCGAGCGGGGAGGCCGCGTCCTCCCGCCGTTTTTTCTCACCCGGGCCGGCCGACCGCTCGGGCTCACCCGGTTTTCCCGCCTCCGGCGAGGGGGGCACCCGGCGGCCCTTCTGGCGGATGGCCTCCAGGTCGGCAATCAGCACTCTCTGCTGGAACAGGAGGCGTTCGGCCTCCTCGTGTTCCCGCTGGAGTCGTTGCCGCTCGGCGAGATTCAGCCGGCGGTTCTCCCGCGTCAGTTGGTGCCGCTGGATGGCCCGGGCAATGATCCAAAGGAGATTCCTGGTGGTCGTCGTGTGGGCGCAGACGTAGGCGTCGGCGCCGGCCTCGAAGCAGATGGCCGCCATCTCCTGTTCGCTTTGGTTGCCCAGGACCACGATCGGCTCGTCCGCACCGCCGGCGCGATACCCCTCGATCAGTTCCAGGGCGTCCAGCTCCCCGGGCTCGTGGCTGACCAGGACGGCGTCATAGGCCTCGTCGCGAAGCCGGGCGAGCCCCGCGGCAGTCCCCGTTGCCTCCTCCAAGAGGACCTCTGACGCGCTATCGGCGGCGAAGGCTTCCGCCAGCCACCCCCCCGTCCGCTGGCGGCTGGTGATGAATAGTACCCTCATTGTGGGGGGGAGCCCCTTCCACATCTCCGCGGGAACGCTGTTCGGGGCTTTTTTCGTGGTTACGGCCATTTGAGCTTCCTGCCGTACTGCCGGTCTTGGGGCCTGAAAAGACGCGGTACTCTAGCGACGGGGCTTCCTTCCGTCAACATCGCATGGCGAGCATCGGGAAGAGGACTCGCCTCGGGACGCAAAACGTGTCAAAATGCCCAGCGATAGCCCTTAGAGCGTGTCTGAAGACGGCCGTCAGGTCTCAGCCATCAGCCGTCAGCAAGGCGCTCGCACGGCCCCGATGGTGCTCCTAAAGGCTTATGGCGTCAGAGTTTGTGAAGCTGAGAGCTGATAGCTGACGGCTGATAGCCAGCAGGAGACAGAGGCGGCACCCCACCTTTTCAGACACGCTCTTGTCGAGGCTTGTGAGCATGAGAATCGCCTATCTGGATTGCGCTTCGGGCATCAGCGGCGACATGACGCTGGGGGCCTTGATCGACGCCGGGGTGGACCTCGGATCGCTCCAGGCCGCGATCCAGTCGCTGGGCATCCCTGGCTGTAGCCTGGATGTCGAACCAGCCACAAGGGCGGGTTTCCGGGGGGCATTGGTCCGCGTCGAGCACCAAGCGGAGCAGGTCCATCGCCATTTGCATCACATCCTTCGCCTGATCGACGGAAGCCGACTGACCGAGCGGCAGAAGGACCTCGCCCGGCGGATCTTCACCCGCTTGGCGGAAGCCGAGGCCAAAGTGCATGGCACGACGATCGAGAAGGTCCACTTCCACGAGGTGGGAGCGGCCGATTCGATTGCCGACATCGTGGGCTCCGCGGTGGGGTGGGATCTTTTGGGGGTGGACCGGGTGGTGGCGTCCGCGGTGCCCACCGGAACGGGGAAGATCCAGATTGCCCACGGCCACTCCAGCGTGCCGGCCCCCGCCACGGCCGAGCTGCTCCGCGGCGTCCCCCTCGCCGAATCGTCGATCCCTTTCGAGCTGACCACCCCCACCGGCGCGGCGATCCTGGTCACCGTGGCGCAATCGTTCGGGCCGTTGCCGGCGATGACAATCGAGCGGATCGGCTGCGGCGCCGGGCAGCGAGATTTCCCCGAGCAGCCGAATTTGCTACGGCTGTTCGTCGGGACCGCCGCGAGCGACGCCGGGGGCGAGCAGGTCTCGGTGTTGGAAACCAACCTGGACGACATCAGCGGCGAGCTGGTCGGCTATTGCACCACCCGGCTCCTGGAGGCGGGGGCTTTAGACGTTTACGCCACGGCGATCCAGATGAAAAAGAATCGGCCGGGGGTCAAGCTGTCGGTACTCTGCAAGGCCGCCGACGTAGAGCCGCTGGAAGCGATCCTGTTTGCCGAGACGACGACGCTGGGCGTGCGGCGCTGGCCGGTGAGCCGGCACGTGCTGGCGCGTCAGGCCCACGCGGTGCGGACGCCGTGGGGCATGGTGGAAGGGAAAGTGGGCTGGTTTGCCGGCGATCCGCCGCGGTTTGCCCCCGAGTTTGAGGCCTGCCGCCGCATCGCCGCCGAGCAGAAGGTGCCGCTCCGCGCGGTGTACGACGCGGCCCAACGGGCCTTCGACCCCAACGAGATTCGCAGGCAGTAGGCGTGCGTGGAATGGCGTGCCCGGGACTCTCGCCGAGCTGGAGCGATCCGATGTTCGTTCTCGCCGAAGCGTTGCCCTATCAGAGCTATTTCTTCCTCGGCGCGGTGCTGCTGGTGGTGGTCCTGATGCTTTTCCGGTCGCAGCGGTCGCTGGGACGGCGGAGCAGCCCTGCTCCACCGCTTGCCCCGGCTCCCCGCAAGGAGCCGTCGCGGCCGCCGCTTCACTCGGGCGCTCCCGCGGCCGCGGGCAACTGGGAGGTGCAGATGCACGAGGTGGCCCGCGAACTCTCTGCCCAGTTGGACAGCAAGATGGGACTATTGGAGCAGTTGATCCGGGAGGCGGACCGGGCGGCGTCGCGGCTGGAGACCGCGCTGGCGGCCAACGGGCGAGAGGCCGCGCCGGCGGGGAGCATCCGGGAAACCGCAGCGGTGGCAGGCGGAAGGGAGGCCGCGCCGGCGGTCCTCTCCCCCGTCGCCTCACTCCCGTGCGTGGCCTCCTCGCGAGACGCCCCCGGGGCCCCCGCGTCCCGTCCGGCCAACCAGGCGGAAGGTCTCAAAGGAGCGGGGCGTCCCGAGGTGCCCGAGGCCCGCCGCTTCGAGGACCCGGCCGCCCGCGGACCTGCCAAGGACCGCCGCTACGAAGAGATCTACACGCTGGCCGATTACGGCTACGAGGCGACCGAGATCGCCCGGCGGGTGGGAACCCCGGTCGGCGAAGTGCAGCTCATTCTCGGACTCCGCAAGCAGCGCTGAGCAGCGGAGCCGGTCGGGTGGCACGCCCGTGAGCGAAGCGGCGGGCGTGGGCCGCCGCACAGCACGCCCATCACTTCGTTCTGGGCGTGCCACCCCACCGCTCACACTCCCTTGGGCACGGCCCAGTGCCGCTCGCGGTACTTGCGGCGGACCATCGCCGCCGCTTCGTCGTCGTTGAGGACCCGCTCGGTGGCGGGATCGAACTGGAGCAGGCGGCGGACCCGGGCGGAGATGTTCGCCAGGTGGACCAGCGTGGCCGCCAGGTGGCCCGCCATGCAGTCGGCGTTGAGCTCCTTCTGCCGCCCGCGGATGCAATCGAGGAAATTCTGGTGATGGGCGGCCAGGTCGGCGTGCCCGGTTTGCTCGGCGATCAGCTTGTTCCGCGGGCCGTAGAGCTTCCAGCCGACCGAGTGGCCGATGATCAGCATCCCCTCGGTGCCGTAGAAGGCAACCCCGTTCTCGTAGCCTTCCTGGACGTAGGGCGACCAGATCCGCTGCTCGAAGATCAGTTGCCGCTTCCGGGCGGCCTTTCCCTCGGCCGGATACTCGAAGACCGCGTACTGGGTGTCGGGGAACTGCTGGTCGTCGTCGAAGAAGTACTTGCCGCCGATGCAGGCGGCGGTCGTCGGATGGGAGGTGACGCCCAGGCCCCAGCAGGCGACGTCGATGTCGTGCACCCCGTCGTTGCCGATGTCCCCGCAACCGAAGTCGTACCACCACCGCCAGATGCCGGGGAGCATGTTCGCGCGATAGGGGACCATCGGCGCCGGCCCGATCCAGGCGTCGTAGTCGAGGTGCGCGGGCGGCTGGCTGGGCTGGGTCTTGCCGATCGACCCGCGCCGCTGGCTGTTCCAGGCCTTGGCCACGAGGACTTCGCCGATCTCGCCTCCGCGGACGCGGCGGATGCCCTCGCGGACGCAGGCGGTGCTGCGGCTCTGCGTGCCGACCTGGAGCAATCGGCCGTTGCGCCGCACGGCCTCGACCATCAGCCGGCCTTCGCGGATGTTGTGGCAGCAGGGCTTCTCCACGTAGACGTGTTTGCCGGCGTCCAGGGCGAGGATGGCGGCGGGGGCGTGCCAGTGGTCGGGAGTGGCAATGAAGACCGCCTCCACGGCGCGGTCCTCGAGGACCCGGCGCAGATCCACGACGGCCTTGGGTGCCTTGCCCGACGCCTTCTCGACCGACTTCGCTGCGGCCTGGAGCCGATTGCGGTCGGCGTCGCAGACGTAGGCCACCTCGACGTCCCGGCGGGCCGCCAGTTGGCCGAGATGGCTGCTTCCCATGCCGCCGGTGCCGATGACAGCGACGACGATGCGGGGTTGGTCCGCGGCCGGGGCCCGCCCGGCCGTCGCCGCCCACGCCGCCGCTCCCAGACCAGCCGTCTTGAGAAACGTTCTCCGCCCGGTGTTGTCCATTGTCTCGCTCCTGTGGCAAACAGAAACCGTAGGGGATTGGCGGGCCCGCGTCTGCCCGCGTGCCTTGCACGGGACTCGATTGTAGCCCGGCCGCCGGGTCGCGGCCAGTCCGCCGGAGGCCCGCGGCGCGCGACGGGGCCGCGGCGGAACTGCAATCGCAGCAATGGGTTGCAACCCCGGTCGCAGGCGACCGGGCTAAACGGACGGGACTCCACGCACCGTGGCAGCACACTCCATCAGCGGCGCGATTGCGGGAGCACGGGCGAGATTGCGGGATCGCCGGGAAGAATGCGGGATCACCGCGAGATTGCGGACCCGCGGCCCCGGTGGTACATTGAAGGTGGCGGGGGGGCAGTTTTCAGGACCGCTCCGGGCCTCGCCCGCGGCGTGCCGCTCCGGCTGTTGATCTCGTCTCTCGTCGCGCCCGTCTCTTGCGAAGGGGTTCCCATGCCGCAGGCGATCGTTGATCCCGATGAACTGAGGCGCTTTGCCGCCGGCCTGAAAAAGTTCAACTCCGATGTCCGCGAGCGGATGACCGCGCTCAACGGCCAATTGGTCGGCCTGGGGAAGACCTGGCGCGATCAGGAGAACAAGAAATTCGTCGAGGAGTTCGAGCAGCACATGCGGGCCATCGCCCACTTCATCGAGGTCTGCGAGCAGCACATCCCGTTCCTGATCCGCAAGGCGGAGACGATCGAGCAGTACTTGCAGCAGAGATAGGAGGGACGCGATGAGCCGCGCCGCCCGGGTCCGATCGATCGATGCCTTGCAGGTCTACGGGGCTGCGCTGCGGTCGTTCGGGGAGGAGGCCACCACGGCCTTGGCAGAACTGGAGATGGAAGTGTACCGGGCCGTGCAGTGGATCCGCCACGATCAAAAGGAGTATTGGACCCAGCAGATCCGCCGCGCGGAGGCCGAGGTAGCGGAAGCGCGGATCAACCTGGAGCGGCGGCGGATGTTTCGGGTCGGCGACCGCCGGCCCTCCTGCGACGAAGAAAAGGCGGCCTTGGAAGCGGCCAAACGCAGGCTGCGGATCGCCCAGCAGAAGCGGGAGGCGGTCCGCCGCTGGGGGCAACTCTTGGAGCGGGAGCTGACCGATTACCGGGGGGGCATTGCGCCGCTCGCCGCCTGGCTGCAAACCGAGCTGCCCAAGGGGCTTGCCCTGCTCCAGCGGCTGGGCAGGGCCCTGGAGTCCTACGTGCGCGCGGAGTCGGCGGCGGAGGTCGGATTGGCGCCGGAAGGCATCGCGGCCGCGGAAGAGGACGCGGTTGGCGCGCCTGAAAAAGCGGGGTCGCCCTCGCCGTCGCGGGAGCCGCCGCCCGACGACCTCCCGCGGCCGACGGTCCAGGACGATGACACCGGCATCTCCCAGGAGCCCGGACGATGCGCCAGTGGGACCTGAACTCCAGCGCGGCGAGGTTGGGGCTGGCCTTGGAGACGCTCCAGAAGGCCAACGCCGCCGCGGCGGCCCAATGGAACGACCCCGCGAACCGGCATTTTCAGGACAAGTATTTCCGGCCTTTGGAGCCCAAGGCCCGGCGGGCCCTGGAGGCGATCCAGCGCCTGGGCGAACTCCTGCGCAAGGCCGAACGGGAGTGCGGACCCGAATCCTGATTCCGCGTCGGACAGAGGAGGCCAGCACGTGACCGCTGAACCCCTGGGGGCGGACCAGGCGCGGCGGCTGCTCGTCGATCTCGGCCGGCTTGTGGCCGATCGGAGCGAGGCCGAGGTGGAGCTCGTGGCGAGCTTCCGCGCGCAGACGGAGGCGGCCGAAAGACAGTACGAGGAGGCCCTGGAGCAGGCGGCCGCACGCCACGAGAAAGAGAAGGCGGACCTGGAGGCGGAATATGCCTCGCTGCGAAGCGCGATCGTCACGCGGTTCCAACGGGAGCACAGCGACTCCGAGGAAGAGCACGACCGGGTCCGCAGCGAGATCGTGCTGCGGCTCGGCGACGCCGAGATCGCCGAGAGAAAGCGGCTGCAGGACGCCCGCTGGCAGGCCACGGCGGTGTTCGAGGCCGCCAAGCACGCCCTGGACGCCGGCCTCAAGGAGGCCGCGGCACACCTGGAGGCGCAGGACCAGGCGCTCGTGGCCCTCCGCCAGGAGGCCGCCGAGCTCCTGCGGCGGCGGAGACAAAGCTGCGAGGGCGGCGAGCCGCAGCCGCCGGCGGGGACGCCGCCCCAGGGCGATCCGACCGCGCGCCGCATCGAGCTGGTCGGGGTGGCCCGGGAGCAGGTCCGCGCCTTGTACGCCCAGGCGGTCCCGCGGCTTTTCGAGGGAGGCACGCCGCTGGGGATCGTGCTGGCGGCCTGCCTGGCGGCGGTCGTGCCCGCCGTGTTCATCGCCGCGTGGGGCGGCTGGGTTTGGATCCCGGTGAGCGGCGCGGCAGCGATCCTTCTGGCCCTGGGGCTGCTTCGCTGGCTGTATCGCGTAGCCGCTCAGCAATCGGCCGAGGGCTACCGGGCGCTAGAGCAGACGCTGGCCGACGCCGGGGCCGCCCGCCGCGCTGCGATGCAGGCGGCCCAGGCCCGCTTCGAGCAGCAATCGGCCGCGATCCAGGCCCAGCTCGACGCCGAGCTGGAGAAGGCAGCGGAGGCATACTCCCACGCGTCCACCGGCCTGGCCGCCGAGCGGCAGGAGGCGCTGGAGCGGGCGGGCGAGGAATTCGCCGCATCCCGCCGCGCGGCGATCGCGCGCCACAACGGCGAACTCCGCGAGTTGGAGGAAAGCTACTCGCGGCGGATCGAGGAGGCAGCCGCCCGCGCCCAAAGCGAATCCAGCGGACTAACGCAGGGGTATTCCAGCGCCATGGCCGCGCGGAAGGCGCGGTTCCAGCACGACTGGGAGACGATGGCGGCCCGCTGGCTCGGCGGGACCCAGCGCGTCCAGGCCGCGGTGGACGAGATGAACCGGGCCTGCGAACGCCACTTTCCCGACTGGCAGGCCGCCGCGTGGGGCCGCTGGACCCCCGCGACGGCGATTCCGCCGGCGATCCCCTTCGGGCGGCTGGAGCTTAAGCTGAGCGACCTGGAAGGGGGCGTGCCGGACGACCGCCGCCTCCTGCCCCCGCGGGCGGAATTCTCGCTCCCCGTGCTGTTTCCTTTTCGCGATCGCTCGCTCCTGCTGCTCCGGGCCGCCGGCGACGGCCGCTCGGCGGCCGTCGGCGCCCTCCAGGCCGTGATGCTCCGCATGCTCACCGCGATGCCCCCGGCCAAGGTCCGCTTCCTGTTCATCGATCCGGTGGGCCTGGGCGAGAACTTCTCCGCCTTCATGCACCTGGCCGACTACAACGAGCAGCTCGTTTCCAATCGGATCTGGACCGACGCCGGGCACGTCGAGCGCCGCCTGGCCGAGCTGACCGAGCACATGGAAAACGTGATCCAGGTGTACCTCCGCAACGAGTATCCGTCGATCCACGAGTACAACGAGTCGGCCGGAGAGCTTGCCGAGCCGTACCGGATCGTGGTGGTGGCGGACTTTCCCGCCGGGTTCTCCGACGTTGCCGCGCGGCGGCTTGCCAGCGTGGTGGCCAGCGGGGCCCGCTGCGGCGTCTACACCCTGGTGAGCCTGGATGCGCGGCTGCCGCTGCCGCGCGATTTTCACCTGGCCGACCTGGAGCGGCACGCCGTCACGCTCTCGTGGAGCGGGGGACGGTTTGTTTGGGAGGATCCCGACCTGGGGCGGCTCCCGCTGGTCCTCGCCGGGCCCCCCGACGCCGAGCGGTTCACCGAGATCGTTCGCCGCGTGGGCCGGGAGGCAAAGGACGCCGACCGCCTCGAGCTGCCCTTCGAGTGGGTCGTTCCCGAGCGGCGCGAGTGGTGGACCGCGGAAAGCCGCTTCGGCGTGGACGTGCCGCTGGGCCGCGCCGGCGTCAGCAAGCTCCAGCACCTCCAGTTGGGCCGGGGGACCTCCCAGCACGTCCTGATCTCCGGGAAGACCGGCTCCGGCAAGTCCACCCTGCTCCACGTGCTGATCGTCAACCTCGCCCTTCGCTACAGCCCGGACGAGGTCGAGTTGTACCTCGTCGATTTCAAGAAAGGGGTCGAGTTCAAGGCCTACGCCGAGGCCGGGCTTCCCCACGCCCGGGTGATCGCCATCGAGAGCGAGCGGGAATTCGGCCTGAGTGTGCTGGAGCGCCTCGACCTGGAGCTGAAAAGCCGCGGCGACCTGTTCCGCCAGCGGGGCGTGCAGGATCTCGCCGCTTTCCGCGCCGCCCAGCCCGACGCGAGGCTGCCGCGGGTGCTGCTGGTGATCGACGAGTTCCAGGAGTTGTTTGTCGAGGACGACCGCATCGCCCAGAACGCCACGCTCCTGCTGGATCGGCTCGTGCGGCAGGGGCGGGCCTTTGGGATCCACGTGCTCTTGGGTTCGCAGACCCTGGCCGGGGCCTATTCCATTCCCCGCAGCACGATCGGGCAGATGGCGGTGCGGATCGCCCTGCAGTGCAGCGAGGCCGACGCCCACCTGATCCTCAGCGAAGAGAACACGGCCGCGCGGCTCTTGGCCCGACCCGGCGAGGCGATCTACAACGACGCCAACGGGCTGTACGAAGGGAATCATCCGTTCCAGGTGGTTTGGCTTCCCGACGAGGAGCGGGAGCGGCACCTTGATCAGCTCAACCAATGGGCCCGGGCCCGCGGGGACCGCCGCCCGCCGGCGATCGTCTTTGAAGGAAACCTTCCCGCCGACCCGGGCAACAATCTGCTCCTCGCTCGGGTCCTCGGGGAGCCCTCGTGGCCGGCCGCCGCTGGGGCGGCCAAGGTCTGGCTGGGGGCGCCGGTCTCCATCAAGGACCCGACGGTGGCCGTGCTCGCCCGGCAAGGCGGCGCCAATCTGCTCCTGGTCGGACACCAGGAAGAGGAGGCGCTGGGGATCCTGGCGACGGGCGTGATCGGCCTGGCGGCACAGCACCCTCCCGGCAACGCCGGAAGCGAGGCCCCGGGGGCCCGGTTCTACGTCCTCGACGGCACGCGGCCCGACGCGCCGCGGGCCGGCTACTGGAACGGCCTGAGGCCGGTCGTGCCGCACGCCATGCGGGTCGCGCCGCCCCGCGAGGCCGCCCAGGTGATCGCGGAAATCGCCGAGGAGCTGAGCCGCCGCGAGCAGCGGGATCGGGAGGACGACCCG
>Ga0315280_10001132_pt1 | contig 47114 bp, 39 predicted proteins | sample YL17G06_40_MG_FD_203697 | JGI IMG/M metagenome (GOLD analysis project Ga0315280, IMG submission 203697) | Sediment microbial communities from Yellowstone Lake, YNP, Wyoming, USA - YL17G06_40 | ecosystem: Environmental > Aquatic > Freshwater > Lake > Sediment | place: USA: Wyoming | collected... | reverse complement strand
CTAAGGGCCGGGGGGTGAGGTGGGCGGCGGGGTGGGTCAGCCAGCCTGTGATGAGATCGCCCTGAGAGGTACCCCCTCTCGCCGCCACGTTCACGAGCGGTTCCGGCTGCGGACACTCGACGACCTACGCGGGAAGCTCGCGGAACTCGACCTGTCGCTCCCGATCTCCGAGAACCTGAGCCTGCTGGGCGAGCCGTTACAGTCAGGCGGCTTCGCAGTCCCGAACCGGTTCGTCGTCCAGCCCATGGAGGGTCTAGACGCGGATGCTCAGGGGCGGCCGGGCGAGCTTGCGTTCCGCCGGTACGAGCGGTACGCCAGAGGCGGCGCGGGGCTGATCTGGTTCGAGGCCACGGCGATCCTACCCGAGGCGAGATCGAACCCGGCGCAGTTCTGGCTGCATGAAGGCAGCGCGGAGACGTTCACGCGCCTGGTCAAAGCCACGCGGGCAGCGGCGCGCGGGGCTGGCTGGCGCGACCCGGTGATGGTGCTCCAGCTCACCCACTCGGGCCGCTACAGCAAGCCGCGCGGAATCCCGGAGCCCATCATCGCGCAGCACAGCGCGGTGCTCGACCCGAAGCTCGGTGTGCAGCCAGACCATCCGCTAGTAACCGACGAGTACTTGGATGGGCTTCAGGAGACGTTCGTCGCGGCGGCGCGCTTGGCGCAGGCAGCAGGCTTCGACGGCATCGACGTCAAGAGCTGCCACGGCTACCTGCTCGCCGAACTTCTCGGGGCGCGCACGCGCGAGGGGCGCTACGGCGGGACGTTTGAGAACCGCACGCGGATGCTGCGCGAGACGCTCGCGCGGGTGCGGGCGGCGGTGCCGGGGCTCCTCGTGACGACCAGAGTCAACGCCTTCGACGGCTATGGGCCGCCGTGCGGCTGGGGCGCCGAGGCGGGGGATCCGGCGGAGCCCGACCTGCGTGAGCCGCTCGAGCTGGTGCGGCTTCTGCACGAGCAGGGGTCGCCGGTGCTCAATCTGACCCTGGGCAATCCCTACTACAACCCACACCTTGGGCGGCCGTTCGACACGCCCGCGGTCGGCGCACCTGTTCCGGCCGAGCATCCGCTCGTGGGAGTCGCGCGCTTCGCGGCGGTCACTCGCGACGCGCAGCGGGACGCCCCGGGGATGCCCGTCATAGCATCGGGGCTCGGGTGGCTCAGGCACCTCGTGCCGTACGTCGCGGCGGGGTTGCTCGAGTCTGGCTGGGCCGCGCTCGTCGGACAGGGACGCGGCGCCCTCGCCTACCCCGACGCTCCCGCGCATGTGCTCGCCGGAGAGACTCTCGATCCGGCCATGTGCTGCGTGTCGTGCTCGGCTTGCTCGCAGATGATGCGCGATGGGTCGAAGGTCGGCTGCGTCGTGCGCGACAGCGCGATCTACGGGCCGATCTACCGGCAAGGGCGGCGTCTCGCGCCCGACACCCTCAGGGAGCAGGCGCGCCGCTGTCGTGACTGCCTCGTTCCGACCTGTGTGCCCGAATGCCCCGCGCATGTCGACATCCCTGCGTTCCTGCGGGCGTATGCGGACGGGGACATCGGCCTTGCGTACGGCATCCTGCGCGCGTCGAACGTCCTGCCGGAGCTGTGCGGGTACGTGTGCCCCTCCGAGTCGCAGTGCGAGGGCGGCTGCGTAGAGCAGGTGTACTGCGGGGCGCCCGTACCGATCCGCGACATCCAGCTCGGGGTATGTCGCGCGGCGCGGCTGCTCGGCTTGACGGGCGTGCCGCTGCCGCCTGAGTCGAGCGGCAGGAGCGTTGCCGTCGTGGGCGCTGGGCCCGCGGGACTGGCCTGCGCGATCAAGCTGCTCGAGCTGGGGCACTCCGTCACCCTGTTCGATAGCGGCGACCGCATCGGAGGCACGCCCGACGAGATGATCCCCGAGGCGCGGTACGGGACATCGGCGCCAGAGGTCGATGCGATCCTCGGGCCGGCGCTCGGCGCGGGGCGGCTGAGGCCGGCGATGGGCCGCGCGCTCGGTCGGGACCTGTCGCTCGATGAGCTGCTCGGCGGCCACGACGCCGTCTTCCTGGGCCTCGGGGTCGGGAGCGGCGCGACCCTCGGGGCAGTCAAGGGTGCCCTTGACGCGCTCACGTTCCTGCGGCGTGTGAAGCAGGGCGAGCTGGGCGACCTACCCGGGCGGGTGGCAGTTCTGGGCGGCGGGAACACTGCGGTGGACGCCGCGGTGACGGCGGTCTCCCTGGGCGCCCGGGATGTGTACGTCGTTTACCGCAGGTCCGTCGCGGAGATGCCCTGCTGGCCCGCGGAGCGTCACCGGCTGCTCGAGAGCGGTGCTCACGTCCTCGTGTTGACCCAGCCGTTGGGCTATGAGACGGACGGCTCGGGGAGCTTGACCGGTGTGCGTATCGCGCGGACCGAGCTGGGCGAGCCGGACGCGTCGGGACGAAGAAGTCCGCACGTGCTTCCCGGCACGGAGACCGTGCTGTCGGTCGACCTCGCAATCGAGGCGTTCGGCCAGGCCCTCCGTGCTGAGGCGCGGGCGGCTCTCGCCACCCTCGCCTTCGGCCCCGACGGGCTTGTCCGCACCGTCCCCGGTCACCTGGCCACATCGCGCGCCCGGGTCTGGGCCGGAGGAGACCTTGTGAACGGCGGCACGACCGCCGTTCGCGCCGTAGCCGAGGGCATGAAGGCCGCCTGCGAGATCGATGAGGCGCTGCGGGTGGCGTCCGGCTAGCTCGGCGTCCGTCGATCCAGCAGGCTGAGGAACTCGGCGCGCGTGGCGGCACAGCGCCTGAACGACCCGAGCACGGATGACGTCGTCATCACTGAGTTCTGCTTCTCAACGCCGCGCATCATCATGCACAGATGCCGGCACTCCATGACCACGCCGACGCCCTCGGCCGATGCCGCCTCGAGCACCTCGCCGGCGATCTGCGCGGTCAGACGCTCCTGGTTCTGCAGCCTGCGCGCGTAGCAGTCCACGATCCGAGCGAGCTTGCTAACGCCCAGCACCTTGTCGTGTGCGACGTAGCCGATGTGACACCGCCCGTAGAAGGGCAGTATGTGATGTTCGCACAGGCTGTACACCTCGATGTCGCGCGCGATGATCATGTTGTTGGCCGCGGACTCGAAGACCGCGTACTGAGTGATGTCCCTCGGGTCCGTGCGATAGCCGCTCGTGAGGTAGGCGAGCGCCTGCGCGTACCGCTTCGGGGTCCTCGCGAGCCCCTCGCGGTCGGGGTCTTCGCCGATCTCGACCAGCAGCTCCCTGACGATCTCCGCCACGCGCGCTTCGTTCATGCTGAGCCCTCTTCCGGATCGCGCCCGCGAGTGATGATGACCCCCGCGCAGCGCGCTCGCCTAAGTGCCCCCGGTTTTTCGATCGCCACCCGAACGGCCCTCACGCGGGGGTCCTCCAGGCAGGCCGCCGCGACGACCTCGGCCACGCGCTCGATCAGCCGATACTCGCACCCCTCGGCCGTCTCGAGGACACGCCGGCGCAGCGCGGCGTAGTCCACCGTGTCCGCAAGGTCGTCGCTCCGGCCGGCGGCGCGCACGTTCACCGAGAGCTCCAGGTCGATGACGATGCGCTGCCTGCGGGATCTCTCCGCATCCTCGACACCGACTCGGCACGAGGCGACCAGGCCGCGGACGACGATTCGGTCACTGTCCTGGCGCATCGCCCGGTCCCTTCAGATGGCGGCCACCGTCGACGAAGATGACCTGGCCGGTCGTGAAGCCGGCCTCCAGCAGGAACAGCACCGCCGCCACGACCTCCTCGACCGTGCCAGCCCGGCCAAGCAGGTTGGTGTGCTTCAGCCGCTCCAGGTACTCCGCGCCCTGCCCCTCGGGAGGCAGCACGAGCCCGGGCGCCACCGCGTTCACGCGCACAAGCGGCGCGAACTCGACAGCGCACCGCCTCGTGATGTCGACGAGCACCCTCTTGCTCAGGTGGTAGGCTGCGTGAGCCCTGTCTCGGTCGGCGACGCGCGCGTCGAGCAAGTTGACCACTGACGCGGCGATCCCCTGCGCGGCCACCGCGCGAATGAGCTGGAGCGGCGCTGTCGCGTTCACCTGCGTGTGCTCCGCGATCTGCGCGGGCGAGGCCTCCGCGATCGACCCGCGCCTCCAGACGGACGCGTTGTTCACGAGGATGCCGATCGGGCCTGCTTGCTTGATCGCGCGAGCGATAAGCGCCTCCGCCTCGGCCCAGTCGCCAAGGTCCGCGCGGAGCGGCCACGCGCTGACGCCGAGGGCCCTGGCTTCCTCCACGACGCGAGCGGCCTCGTCGGCGGACGTGAGATGGTGGACCACGATGTTCGCGCCACGCTTGGCGAGCGCCAGCGCGATCGCCCGGCCGATCCGTCGCGCGCCGCCGGTCACCAGGGCCGTCGCACCCGCGATCTGTATCAGCGATCCTCGCTTCTCCATCGCATGTCACCGCGACCCGCGCCGGCCTCCTCCTCCCCGCGCGGCAGGAGCGCCCCGGTCCACGGACGAAGACGCATTTTAGCACGCCTCTCCGCCGGCCGACAGAGGGCACGCGGCGGTGGGGCGCCTGGAGGTCACTCGGCCGATGGAACGACCCGCTGCTCGCCCGCTCCCGCTGGCCGCGCTCGCCTGTTTCCTGTGGCTGTCGTGGGGCGCGTCGACGGCGGTCTGCCAGGATGGGCTCGAGGAGAGCCTTCGTGCAGACATCAGCGCTCTGGCGGCGATGGGCAGCCGTGTCGCCGGGTACCCCGGGTCCGAGGAGGCCGAGCAGTACGTCCGGGGGCGTCTACAGCAGATCGGCTTTCGCGATCTCGACCAGCAGGAGTTCGACATCGTCTCGCCGGTCGACAAGGGCTCCTCTCTGACGCTCGGCACGGGCGAGGTCATCCCCCTTCACCCCATCTGGCCGAACCTGGTTGCCACGTCCACGGTGGTCCCCGGCGAGGCCGGCGGGCCGATCGTCTGGGGTGGAGGCGGTGAACTCTATGAGCTTGACGGCCTTCCCCTCGACGGCTCGATCGTCCTCATGGACTTCAACTGCGGCACTCGCTGGCTCAACGCTGCGATGCTTGGCGCCTCAGCGGTCATCTTCGTCGAGCCCGACGAGACGACGCGGCAAGACGCGATGGAGAAGTTCTCCCGTGTGCCTGTGGATCTTCCCAGGTTCTATCTTACGGCGGCCGACGGCGCCGACCTCGTGGCTAGGGTGAAGTCCGCCGAGCCGGGGTCGGTGACGGGCGACGTGGCAGCGAGGGTCGACTGGCAGGAGGTTCCCGCCCGTACCATCATCGCCCAACTTCCGGGCTCCGATCCTGAGCTGTCGCGCGAGTCGATCGTCATCCAGGCCTACTACGACTCGATGTCGGTCGTCCCCGATCTCGCGCCCGGAGCCGAGCAAGCCTGCGGGATCGCCGCGTTCCTGTCCATCGCGGAGGCGCTCGCCGCCGACCCGCCGGGTCGCTCGGTTGTGCTGGTCGCGTCGCCGGGGCACTTCATGAGCCTCGCAGGCATGAGGAACCTTGCGGACGTGTTCGGGCCGAAGGGCCGGCGGCCCGCGGAGCAGGCCGAGTTCTATAGGCGGGGCGTGAGGGATGTCGAGAAGCTCATCTCGAGGATCGAGATGGCGATTCGCGACACCGAAGCCCGCAGGGACAAGATCACGGAGTTGTCACGCAGCACCGACCCCGAGGACATCAAGCGCTACCAGCTCGAGCTCACCGCTCGAGGGCCGGTCGACTTCCCTGTCGAGCTGACCAGGATGCAGCGGCAGGTCGACCTGCTCAAGGACAACCTGAGGCTGATGGCGGAGTTCCGCCAGGAAGAGCACGTCCCGCTGACCATCTCGCTCGACCTGACGAGCCGCAGCCGACAGTTCGGGGTCGCTTTCGCGGGTAACTACTTCGACGATTCCACCGTCATCCGGTTCCTGTCCCCGCTTGGCAAGCGCCTGTCGGCCATTTCGGAGGAACTCGCGGGTGAGGAGGGCTGGGCGTTCGAGCGCCTGTGGTTCGACGGCACGAACCCGAAGCAAGACAAGAACTGGTGGGACTACTTCCCGGGTCGCGTCGCGTTCGAGTCGGAGATGATCCTCCGCGCCGGGCGGCCGGCCATCACGCTCGCGACGGGCAGCGATCGACGGCCGCTCTTCGACACGCCGATGGACACCCCCGACCGTGTTGACTACGACTCCGTCGCGTTCCAGACGCGGAACATCACCCAGCTCCTCAAGCGCTTCCTGAACGGCCGCGACCTCGACAATACGGCATTCAAGCGCACGAAAAGGCTGAAGCTCCCGTACCGGATGTACCCGCTTGTGGGACGCGTCTTGGAGTTCGTGCGGCAGTCCTCCTTCCTGCCGCAGACCCCTGTGCCTGGGTCGCTGGTCGTGGTGCGCGGCGCGTCGAAGGGTCTGATGGGGGTCAGGACGGACCTCATGACCATGGCCGATGGCGCCGGCTTGTTCTCGCTGGCCGGCCACCAGAATGGCGGGCTCGTCGACGCCTACTTCCTCGATCCGGAGACGGGCAACATCAGGTACGCGCCCGACCTCGGGCCCGAGGGTGAGAGGCAGTTCACGCGGGCCATCTGGCAGCGCGGACGCCAGGACCGGCCGCTGATCGTGTTCCCCTGCGAGCCCATCTCCCTCTTCGACCTCGTGGACCAGCGGTACCTCGAGACGTTGGAGCAGGTCTTCATCTACAGTGCCAAGACGGACGCCGAGCCGCACGCATTCGGGTTCGAGGTGCCCGTGTTCACCCCGCCCGCCGGCGAGACGGGCCTCGCGGTGGAGCCCTGCGCGGTAGTCTTCACCGAGCCGGATGAGGCCGTGAAGATGACCCTCGGGATGGGGCTGCTCGGAGCCCGCATGTTGCTCCTGAACAGCACGTCCGGCGATCCCGAGGGTCGCGGCTTCACCGCCAAGGAGACGCACAACCGCATCAACTTCACCGTCTACCGGGCCGCGCGCGACATGCACCTCATCGACGAGAAGCGCATCAACGACTTCGTGCTCAAGGGGGTCAAGAATCCGCAGGTCGAGGGTCTCCACAAGGACGCGGCGCTCCGCCTGGACCAGGTGGACGACTGCCTCGAGGCGCGGCAGTACGACAAGGCGGTCGCCCTCGCGCGGGCGGCATGGGCCTACGAGTCGAGCGCGTATCCCGACGTCCAGAAGACCGCGCGCGATGTCGTCTATGGCGTCGTGTTCTACCTCGGGCTGCTCCTCAGCTTCACCTACTTCGCTGAGCGCCTCGTCATCGCGGCGCCAACCGTGCAAGGGCGGATCGCGGCCTCGGTGGGCATCTTTGTGGCGATCTTCATACTCCTCCGTCTCGTGCACCCGGCCTTCGACCTGGCGATCAACCCGTTCATCATCCTCCTCGCTTTCATCGTGCTGGCGCTCGCTCTCATAGTCATCAGCATCGTCGTGGGCAAGTTCAACCAGCAGCTCGAGCAGCTAAAGCAGGAACTCGGTGGCATCCACAAGGCGGACGTGAGCCGAACCAGCGCGGCGGCGATGGCCTTCAGCCTGGGGGTCGCGAACATGCGGCGTCGCGGCACCAGAACCGCACTGACGTGCGTCACGCTCGTGCTTGTCACGTTCACGGTGCTCAGCTTCACCTCAGTCCGCTCCGGTGTGCAGCTCAACAAGATCCCGCGTGGCTACGATCCCGCCTACACGGGCCTGCTGATGCGCGACAAGGTCTGGGTGCAGCTCGAGGACACCATTCCCGAGGTCATGCGCAACGAGTGGGCCGGCCGCTATACCATCGCGCCGCGCTCTTGGCAGATCTCGGCCGACATCACGAAGAAGGCGAACTACCTCGTCGAGTCATACACCGATCCGAGCGTGACGTACACGGCCCATGCGATGCTCGGCCTGTCGCCGCAGGAGCCAAGGATCTCTGCCCTGGTCGACCAGCTCTTGCCCGGAGGCCGTTGGTTCGACGAGGGCGAGGACCTGGCGTGCATTCTCCCGTCCGGGATCGCGGAGAAGATGGGCATTACCCCGGAGGCCGTCGCCCGGTGGAACTCGCAGGGAGGCTGGGAGTTCGAGGGGCCCCAGCCACGCACCCAGGATGAGAGGGTGCGGATGATCGCGAAAGCGCTCGGATCCGACGCGCCGGTCATCGTTATGAGTGGCAGCGCGTACGCCGTCATCGGGATCATCCCCGACGAGGCCCTCGACGGACACCGCGACGAAGAGCACCCCGAGAACAGCGTCCCCGGCTTCCGCGACCTGGACGGAGAGAGCCTGACCCCGGTCGACTTCAGCCAGCTCAAGCCTGAGGTACTGAACCAGGTTCGCGAGATGGCCACCCAGCGGTTCAAGCTCGGGCGCACCGGTGTCTCGTCGCTCCTTCAGAACTACGAGCATTACCTGGCGAACGCGACGCTGGTGATCCCCTACTCACAGTGTCTTCGACTCGGTGGCACCACGCGCTCGGTCGCGATGCTGGTGGGGAGCGTCGACGAGACGCAGCAGGTCGTCGATGAGTACATGCGGCGTCTCGCCGTCAGCGTCTACGCGACCGGCAAGGACGCGAAGGGCAAGCCTCGGGTGTTCCTGTTCTCGTCCATCGGACGCAAGTCGCTCGACGGCGCCGAGACGGTTCTGATTCCGGTCCTCATAGCGGCCATGATCGTGCTCAACACCATGCTTGGGGCGGTCTGGGAGCGCGTGAAGGAGATCCACATCTTCAGCTCGGTAGGCCTGTCGCCGACTCACGTGGGCGCGCTGTTCCTTGCGGAGTCTTGTGTCTACGCGAACATCGGGGCGATCCTCGGGTACCTACTCGGCCAGGGCCTCACGAAGGTCCTGATCCTGACACACAGCCTGGGCGCGGTGCAGACCAACTACTCGTCGCTGTCCGCCGTGTTCGCGACGCTGGTGGTCCTCGCCACCGTCCTCCTATCCACTGTGTGGCCGGCGCGCAAAGCGGCGCAGATAGCCGTGCCCGACATCGAGCGGCGCTGGCGGCTCCCCGAGCCGCAAGGGGACGAGATGACCATTCCCATGCCCTTCACTGTCACGGGGCGTGACGCGCCGGCATGCAACGCCTTCCTGGAGGAGTTCTTCCAGGCGTACGTTGGCTACGCGGGGGGCGATTTCTACGCGGAGGACGTCCGCCTCGCCGGCGTGCGCTGTGCGCACGGCAACGGATACGCGCTGTCGCTACGTGTTTGGCTGGCCCCGTACGACCTTGGGGTCAGCCAGACAGTCGAGATCCGAACTGAGCCTACCGGCGAGTACAGCATCTACGAGCTGACGATAGCCATCCACCGTGAGGCGGGCGATACGAGCTCGTGGAAGAAGACCAACTGGCTGTTCCTGAACATCATCAGGAAGCAGTTCCTCATCTGGCGCACCGTTCCCGTCGAGCAGAAGGAGCGCTATGCTCAGCGCGCCCTCGCGCTGGTGCCGGGTGAGGGGACGACGTTCGAGCCGGGTCGTCAGCCGGCTGGGCCCGTGCCCGAGGCGGTCTGATCAACTGGTGAGGGCTACCGGGCGGCCTGTGGCCTGATGTGAAACTCCCCGCGGTCGTCGAACGCGGCCCGGATCACGTCCCTGGCGACAGGTGCCGCGGCGTCGGCGCCGTGTCCCCCGTTGATGATGAGGGCCGTCACGACGATCTTGGGCGCCGAAGCCGCGCGGACAACGCTGTCGGGGTTGCTGGGGTCCATCGGGACGTACGGGGCATAGCACGTGAACCAGGCGTCGGCGGTGCCCGCCTCCGAGGAGCCCGTCTTTCCGGCCACGGCCACCGGCACCGAGTTCTCTCCGCTGAACGCCGCGTGCGCGGTGCCGCGCTCGGACAGAATAACCGCCCTCATGCCCGCCCGGACATAGCTCAGGGTGCGCGCGCTAAGTGGCACGATCCCCGGTTGGCGTCCCAGCTTGATGGGGGGCTGCGGGCGACCGGCATCCGAGATCTGGGCGACCACGTGCGGAACCACGCGCTTCCCGCCGTTGGCGATGACGCCGGTCATCACCGCCATTTGCAGCGGGGTCGCCAGGATCGTGCCCTGCCCGATGGCGAAGTTCGCGCTATGGCCGGCGAACCACCCTTCCTCGCCGAGGACGTTCACGACGTAGGTCCGGCCGCCGACCGTGCCGTCCGCCTCCCCCGGCAGGTCGATGCCCGTCTTCTCCCCAAACCCGAAGAGCTTGGCCCATTTGATGAGCCGCTGCTCTCCCAGCCTCACCCCCAGGTCGTAATAGAACACGTTGCACGACTCCGCCAGGGATCGCACGACCCCCACCCCGCCATGGCCGGCCTTGAACCAGCAGTATCTCGGCGTGCCACCCAGGGTCATCTTGCCCGTGCAGAACACGTGGTGGGTGCGCGGGTCGATCACATCCTCCTCGAGAGCCGCCGACAGGGTGACGATCTTGTAGGCGGATGCCGGCGACCGCGTGCTGCTGATGGCGTGGTTCGAGTAGGGATGCCGTTCCGATGGGCGATCCTTCTCCACGTCCTCCCTCAGCTTATCGTACTCCTTGGGGTGGCCGGGGATGAACCACTCGCTTCGGAACGTGGGGTAGCTCGCCATCGCATAGATCTCGCCGGACTGCGGGTCCATGGCAATGGCCGCGCCCGCATCGCCGCCGGAGCGCTCCACGCTCTCGCGCAGGGACGCCTCGAGCGCGGCCTGCAGGCTGGCGTCGATGGCGAGAGTCAGGTCCTGTCCCGCGCGAGGCTTGTGCTGCTCGTCGACCTCAGGCAGGCTGTTGGGCCGTATGACCTCCCGACCTTTCCTGCCCCTGAGCACCGCCTCGTACATCCGCTCGAGTCCGCACTTGCCCACACCGTCACTGGGCTCATAGCCTGAGCGGAGCAGGCTCTCTTGATCGGGTGAGATGGAGCCGACGTAGCCGATGACGTGAAAGGCCTCCGCGCCCTCGGGCGCGCGGTAGCTGCGGATGAACTGCCTGTCCACCTCCAGCCCTCGGAGCTCGTAGAGCCTCTCCGCCAGGCGCATCACAGTATTGTGGTCCAGGTCCTCGGCCACGGGCGCCGACCTGTACGGATCCCAGCTATAGTCGCAGAGCGTGTCTACGATCTGCAGGGGAGCCAAGGGCTTCTTGCCCCTGCGCTCGGGCGCGCTGCTGGATGAGTTCACGATCTCGGCGACGGCCTGGCCGATCCTGAGGAAGCCGGGCGGGGGATCGGGCAGCAGCCTCTTCCCGGTCTTGTCCACAGCCAGCTCATCTAGCTGTGACTGCCACGGCCCCGGCTTGTAGCCGTCGACGAAGACGGGCGTCACCACGGCGGTCCATTGGGGGGTGTTCGCCGCCCACGGCCGGCCGGAACGATCGTAGATGGTGCCCCTTGCGGCCGGAATGGCGTTGTTCCTGACCAGTGCGCGCTGGCTCTCCTCGCGCCAGTAGTTCGCCTGGGCCACCTGCATGACCCACAGCCGGACGATGATGATGCCCAGGGCGAACACGAAGATCCGCTGGAACCACACGGCCCTCGCGCTTCTGGCACTGCTCGGTATGTCTGGCTCGGGGTAGGCCTGCATGTCGGCTCACCGGCGCTCCGCTCTCCACCCGGGTCACTCGTCCGTGGGCAAGACGCCACACTCCTGATAGACACGCGTGAGGGTGGCAAGGTCGCGCGCCGTCGGGTTGTAGACCAGGTTCGGCCGCCCGTACATGACATCGAGCGGGTTAGGGCTCTGCCCGTCGATCCCCAGCGCCCGACCCACCTCCTGTACAGCCGTCAGTCGTATGCGATGCGGCGCAGGCTGGCACAGCAGCAGGATCGACGAGCTCTCGATGGTCCGGTCGTCTGAGCCGGGCGTCACGTCGGTCCTGGCGATCGTCACACCCTGCGCCATCACGGCGAAGAGGACAGTGATGTTGGCGTTGTCGGGAGCCGCGACGTAGCTGAATCGCAGCCAGCTCAGGCCCTGATCCCACTGGTCGAGTGCATCGCGCACGGCGTCGCGAACCTCGTCCGTTACCGCTCCGCCGGTGTCCGTCAGGGTCGAGGCGATGTGCACACTCAGCGGGTCAGGCTGCGGGAAGGCGCGCGGGGAGGTCAGCCGATCGTAGTAGTCGGCCCGCAAGTTCCCGCCGCTTTCGGTACCACCGGACCAGGGCAGCCCGCCGTTGCATCCCCATAGCGCGAAAGCGAGTGCCAGAGCCCACGCGGCAATGAGAGCTCTCATCGGCCGGTCCCTTCGGACGGACGGGCGCCATCCTCTTCGTTGAGCCGGAGCTCCGACGCCGCCTCGCGGACGATCGGCAGCCCGGGGTGGGGTATCACTCGGGTCACGGCGATCCTATAGGACATGTCCGCGTGTCCTCACACGCGGCGATGTCGGGCCTACCTATCTCTCTCCCCGGTCTCTCCCGGCCAGGTCTCGCTGCACCTGGCGCTCCAGGTCACGCTCCATCAGAGCCGCCCGCTTGTCGTAGAGCTGCTTGCCCCGGCACAGTCCGAGCTCGATCTTCGCCAGGCCCCGACGGAAGTACAGACGCAGCGGGACGAGCGTGTACCCACGCTGGTCGACCGAGCGTCTGAGCCTGCGGATCTCGCCTTTCTTGAGGAGTAGTTTGCGGCTGCGCCGCGGCTCGGGGTTGTGCATCCCGCCCTGCGTGTAGGGAGTGATGTGCATACCGACGAGCCACACCTCGCCCCTGTGGTCGATGGTCGCGTACGACTCGCCCAGGCTGACGTTGCCCTGACGGATCGACTTCACCTCGCATCCGCTGAGGGCAATGCCCGCCTCGACCGAGTCCAGCACGTGGTAGTCGTGCCGCGCACGGCGGTTGACGATTGTCGGCGAATGGGATCCGGAGGACATGGCAGTGCCTCAGCCGGCGCGGTTGCCCGGTCCTACTCCTCAGGAGTACCGGTTGCCTCGGCCTCAGCAGCCTCCTCGCCCGCAGCCGCCAGTTCCGCTTCCTCGGCAAGAACCTGGCCGGCGCCCCTTCTGTGGACCGCGCCGACCACGGTCTCGGCGCTTGTGAGGACGGTGACCGCGCCGGGCACCATAAGGTCGCCCACGTGAATCGGCCGGGCGGAGGTGACTCCGCTCGCATCGACATCGACCATCGGCGGGATGTCCGCGGGCAGGCACTCAACGAGTAGCTCGTCGGTATGCAACTGGAAGGTCTCATTGCCCTCCAGGTCATGCGGCACCGCGGTGACGTGGACGCGGACCTTGACGTGGATCGGCTTGCTCATATCGATCCGCAGGAAGTCGATGTTGTAAGGCTTCAGCGTGATCGGGTGGCGATGGACCGTCTGCAGGACAACCGGCTCGAGGATGCTGCCGACGTTGAGCTCGATGACCGCGGTGCCTTTCATCTCGCGCTGGAGAACGTCGAACGCGCGTCCGTCGACCTTGATGCTGACGGGATCGCGCCTCAGACCGTACACAGTCGCGGGAACGGAGCCGGCCCGACGCAGTTTTCCCGCGGCGCTACTGCCGGTCTCGCTCTCCGTCCTCACGTGGGCGTCCAAACTGAAAACTGGCATTCGTCTCAACCTCCACAGCGCGGCCGGGCTACCTAATGAGGTCGCTCACCGAACGGTCTTCGTGCACGCAACGTATCGCCTCCGCCAGCAGCGGCGCGACCGATAGTACCTCGAGCTGAGGGAACCTCTTGTCTTCCGGCACGGGAATGGTGTTCGCCACGATGACCCGCTCGAAGCCGGCACTCCGCAGCCTCGAGGTGGCTCCGGACGACAGCACCGGGTGGGTAGCGACGGCGATCACACCGGCCGCGCCGCGGCTCCGCAGCGCAAACGCGCCCTGGACCATCGAGCCCGCCGTGTCGATCATGTCATCACGGAATACGCAGAGCTTGCCGGCCACGTCGCCTATGACCTCCATGACCTCGCACTCGTTCGCGCGGCCCCTGCGCTTGGCGACGATCACGAGCTGTGCTCCGAGCAGGTCCGCGAACTGGCGCGCCGACGGTACGCCGCCCACGTCCGGGCTGACGACGACCACATCGCGATCATCGCCCCGCAACTCGTGGTCGCGCAGGTGATCGATGAACATGCCGCCGACCTTTAGCTGGTCGACAGGGATGTTGAAGAACCCCATAATCTGGTCGGCGTGGAGCTCGACCGACAGGATCCGCGATGCGCCGGCCGCGACCAGCATGTCGGCCACCAGCTTAGCCGTGATGGGCTCCCGCGGGCCGGCCTTGCGGTCCTGGCGGCCGTATCCGTAGTACGGTATCACACACGTGATCCGTCTGGCCGAAGCCCTCCGGCACGCGTCGATCATCACCAGCAGCTCGAAGACGCGCTCGTTCGAGGGCGCACATGTCGGCTGGATGAGAAACAGGTCGCGCCCGCGCACCGACTCCCCGATGGTCACGCGGGTCTCGCCGTCGGCGAAGTGCGTCACCTGCGCGTCTCCGAGTGGGATGTCCAGGAAGTGGACTATCTCACGCGCCAGCTCCGGATTGGCGTTGCCGCTGAAGACCTTCATGTCGCGTTCCGCGCAGATCGTGGTCTGTACATACACATACGCTCCGCCGGCGGCGGGTCAACCAGACGCGGCAAGCCGGTCGCGGCGGGTGGCGTATTCAGGCTGCGCGACCGCCCCTATCGGAGGCGCACCGCAGGTCGCTACAATAGCAGATGCGCTCGGGTGATGCAACACTCGGAGCCCGAGGTTGCGCCACCCGGGGCGCTGTGCTATAGTGAGCGTCGACAGCTCTAGCGTTCTTCGCGGAGAGTGGGGCTTGCACCCACTCTTTGGTTTGTTAGAGGGGTGTGATCCCGGTGCACTCTCAGGAGCGGCGCAAGCAGCGGGCGCCGCGAGGCCGGCCACCCCTCGCCAGGTTAGACAAGGGACGTCTGGCCGAGTGCGCCGCGGCCATCGAGCGGGACTTGGCGTCCGACGGCTATGAGCTGATCGATCTCGTGGTCGGCAAGGCCGAGGGAAGGCTTCTGATCGAGCTCATCATCGACCGCGAGGCAGGCATCACGCAGGGCGACTGCGCCCGGGCGCATGAGACGGTGAACCACTGGTTCGACGCCATAGATCCCGTGGGCGGGCCCTACATGCTGCAGGTCTCGTCCCCGGGGCTCGATCGGCCGTTGCGGAAGCCCGAGCACTTCAGGCGTTTCGCGGGTCGCCAGGTGAAGATGCGTGTGCGCCTGCCTGAAGGCGGGTCGCGACGCCTGCAGGGCAAGTTGCTTGGGCTCGGGGACGGCGATCGGGTCTGCGTGCATGTCGAGCCCGCGGGTGTCACCGAGGAGTTCTCGATCGAGGAGATCGCCGAGGCCCGGCTGCGGTTCGACTGGGATGACCTTGTGAGCCGCGGCGTAAGCGCACCCGATGAGGAGACGTGAGGATATGGGCTCCAGCCGCGAGCAGGCGGCCGGAGGGGATGACGAGTAGGCCATGAATCCTGAGTTTCTGACAGCTCTGGGACAGCTAGAGGACGAGAAGGGCATACCGCGAGGTGTGCTCATGGAGGCCGTGCGGGCGGCACTCGAGTCCGCTTACCGCCGCCGCTACGGCGCAACCGGGGACCTGCGTGTCGACTTCGGTCCCAACAACCGCGGTCCGCTGCGCATAGTCGCCCTCCGCCAGGTCGTCGAGCGAGTGGAGAACCCCCAGGACGAAGTGTCAGTGGCCGAGGCCCGTCTCGCCGATCCGTCAGCGGTGGTCGGCGACATCGTCGAGCAAGAGGTCACCCCCAAGGACTTCGGGCGGATCGCGGCTCAGACGGCAAAGCAGGTGATCGTCCAGCGCGTTCGCGAGGCTGAGCGCGAGATCGTATACGAGAAGTTCCAGACCCGGATCGGCGAGGTGGTCACCGCTGAGGTCCAGAGGCGCGACGACGGCAACGTCTACGTCAGCCTCGGGCCCCGGATCGAGGCCATCCTCCCCTTCAGGGAGCAGATACCCAACGAGCGGCCCTATGGCGTCCATCGACGGATCAAGGTGTACGTGCTCGACGTCCGCCGCAGCGCACGCACGCCGCAGGTCGTGGTCTCGAGGACGCATTCCCACCTCGTTCGGCGGCTGTTCGAGCTCGAAGTGCCCGAGGTCTACGACGGTGTTGTCGAGATCAAGGGCGTCGAGCGCGAGCCCGGGTTCAGGGCGAAGATCGCGGTGCTGAGCCACGACGAGAAGGTCGACCCGGTCGGCGCCTGTGTCGGCCATCGCGGGTCGCGAGTGCAGGCCGTCGTGGATGAGCTTGCCGGTGAGAAGATCGACATCGTGCGGTACCGCGAGGATCCTCGGCAGTATCTGTCCGAGGCGCTCAGTCCGGCCGAGGTGAGTGAGGTCATCCTCAGGGATGGTGACCACTCGGCACTCGTGGTGGTACCCGAGGACCAGCTCTCCTTGGCGATCGGGAAGAAAGGCCAGAACGTGAGGCTCGCGAGCCGCCTGGCCGGCTGGCGTGTGGACGTCGTCGGCGAGGCGGACCATGCGCGGCAGCGGCAGGAGGAGCTCTGGGCCAGCCAGGACCCGGCGGACGTCAAGGTGCGCGTATACGACCTGGCCGGCGAGCTCGGGATCACCAGCAAGGATGCGATCGACCTTTTGAAGGAGATGGGGTTGCCGGTCTCGTCGCACGCGAGCACCATCGACGGCTACACGGCGGACGACGTGCGGCGCGCGGCGAAGGGCTCCGAGGCATGCCGCTATGGCCCACGCCCCGAGGGGATCCCGCGCATGTCGTCCGACGACAGCTCCCCTGCGGCCCACACAGATGAGACGCCCGCTTCTCAGGCCGATGATGAGGCGCCAACGCCTGGAATGGGCGACCCGCCGGCACCTGAGTCGGCACCCGAGTCAGCGGATGATGCAGAGGTGTCCGGCGCGGGGCCCGAAGGGGACAATGAAGAACTGGCGGAGCAGGGCACGACGGACTAGTCTCCGCCTGGTGCGGTCGGCCGCCGGAGACTTCGGGCCGTCGGCCGGGAAGCGAAGCACGCGTTGAGGAGCGAGCCGCGCGCGGGTGCGGCGTTTGTCCGTACCTGCGTCGTTTGCCGGAAGCGCTACAGCAGGGAGCGCATGTTCGTGCTCAGCGTGGACGCGCCGGGTGATCTTGGCACCGACGGTGCCGAGATCAGGCGGCTTCGCCCGCGTAGGAGCGCGTACGTTTGCGATCAGCCGTCGTGCGGCGCCGATCCCGGGTTGGCCGCACGAGCCTCGCATGCGCTGGGCAGGGCTGTGGGAGCCCATGAGCTGGCGCTTGTTGCGTTGTCGCCCGCTGTGCCGCAGGGCAGAGCCGGCGGGGGTGAGGTGCTTGAGCAAGATCAGAGTCCACGAACTCGCGCGTGAGCTGGGCATCACCAGCAAGCGCGTGATGGAGGTGCTGGAGGTTCTGGGCATACCGGCCCGGAGCCACTCAAGCACGCTATCCGACCAAGAGGCCGCGGGCGTTCGCGAGAAGCTGCGTACGTCGCGCGCCGGTTCGGGGCTGATCACCGCGCCGACCGGCACCGGACGCGCGGCGCGGCGCACCCCGGCTGCCGGCAGGGCGCGATTGTCGGACATGGCCGTCCGCGAACGGCCTCGTGCCGTTGAGGAGGCACCGCACAAGGCCGAGCCAGGGCGCGTCACCCTGCGCCACGTAGCTGAGGCGGATATGCACGTCGCCGAGGCGGCCCCGCTGGTCGCCGAACCCGCCGAGCCACCTGCCCCTGACGCCGGGCCGTCCGAGCAAGTCACCACAGCTCCCCCACACGAAGAGCAGCTTGCGGAGGCTCCGGTCGTTCGCACCATGCCGGTGACCGTGACCCCGGTCATTACGATCGAGCAGCCGCCTATCGAGACCGTGGTACGACCTAGGGCGCGGATCGAAGCACCTGTGGTGGGAGCGCCTGCCGATGTGGCCGGGCCCCCACCCGTCGACACGACGACCCGCAGGGAGGCGGTCCGACCGCGCGAGGAGCGGCGCGAGCGCGAGGAGGAGCGCCGCGAGCTCCGTGCCGCCCGGAGGGACAAGGGCAAGCCCGAGCGCGGTCGAGAGGTAGTGACCGCGGGGCCCGCGCGGACCAGACGCGGCGTGGAGGTCGGCGCGGTCGTCAAGATCCCCGACCCTGTATCCGTTCGCGGCCTCGCCGATGCCCTGCAGCTTGACACCTCGGACATCCTCCGGGAGCTTCTGGTCCGTGGCGCGCACTCCAACATCAACGCCAGCATCTCGGGCGAGATCGCGCGCGCGATCGCGGCTGACCTGGGCATCTCGGTCGAGATCGTCGCGCCCGACGTACCCACCGTCGACACGATGGTCGAGGCCGTGGAGCACCGGGCCAAGAAGCGCGTCAAGGGCGCTGAGACGGACGAGGTTCGCGAGCGCGTGCCTCGTCCTCCGGTCGTGACGGTCTTGGGACACGTCGACCACGGCAAGACGAAGCTCCTGGACGCGATCCGCAAGACGAACGTCGTGGCCGGCGAGGCCGGCGGGATCACGCAGCACATAGGCGCCTCCGAAGTGGACCACAATGGTCGCACAATCGTCTTCCTGGATACACCCGGACACGAGGCATTCTCCGCCATGCGGGCTCGCGGCGCGCACGTCACCGACATAGCGATCCTCGTGGTCGCCGCCGACGACGGCGTGATGCCGCAGACGATCGAGGCCATAAACCACGTCAAGGACGCCGGCGTGCCGATCGTCGTAGCCGTCAACAAGGTAGACCTCCCGGACGCGAACCCGGACAGGGTGGGGCAACAGCTCACCGAGCTCGGCCTGATGCCGGAGGATTGGGGCGGCAGCACGGTCTTCGTGCGCGTCTCGGCGCTGGAGGGCACCGGCATCGAGGAGTTGCTCGAGATGACTCTCCTGGTGGCGGACGTGGCCGAGCTCCAGGCGGACGTCGGAGGGCCGGCGAAGGCGACCGTCATCGAGGCCAAGCGAGACTCATCGCGCGGACCGGTCGCCACGGTCTTGGTCACGGAAGGCATCCTCAAGACGGGGGATGCCTGCGTCTGCGGGCAGCATTCCGGCAAGGTGCGGGCATTGCTGAGCCCGGCCCAGAAGAAGCTCAGGAAGGTCGAGCCCGGGCACGCGTGTGAGGTATGGGGTCTGGAGGACGTGCCCGACGCTGGCGACAATCTGCAGGTGGTCGAGTCCTCGAAGCTCGCCAGGCAGATCGCGAAAGAGATGCGGGATACCACGCGCGCTCGGATGGCTGCCTCGTCGAGCGTGTCCTCGCTGGCCGGGCTTATGGAGCAGATCCAGGCCGGCGAGGTAACCGACGTCAACATCGTCGTGAAGACCGACGTACACGGCTCTCTAGAGGCGATCACGCAGGCTCTGGAGGCGCTCGATCACCGTGAGGTTAAGGTCAAGGTCGCGCATTCCGGCGTCGGCAGCGTGAACGAGTCCGACATCAACCTCGCAGCCGCCGCCAACGCGATGATCATCGCGTTCCACGTGGGCTGCGAGCCAGGCGTCGAGTCGCTCGCCCGGGAGGAGCGCATAGAGCTCAGGCCGTACTCGGTCATCTACCAGATCATCGACGATATGAAGGACCTGATGACCGGCAAGCTGCGCCCCGTCTTCGAGGAGGTTATCCTGGGCCACGCGGAGGTGCGAGCGCTCTTCAAGATCAGCCACACCGGCGTTGTGGCCGGTTGTGCCGTCATGGACGGCCAGATGCGCCGCGGAGAGCAGATACGCGTGAGGCGCGGCCACGAGGTCATCTACGAGGGCGTCCTCGACTCGCTGCGTCACGTCAAGGACAACGTCCCTGTCGTCGAGGGCGGACGCGAGTGCGGCATCTCTCTGAGCGCCTGGAACAGCTTCCAAGAGGGCGACGTCATCGAGTGCTACATGATGAAGCAGCTCACGCGGACGCTGGCTGACTAGCGGGCCGGGGGGCCAGTGCCGGTCAGGGCGACCGCCGGTCGCCCCCACGTGGTGCGCATGGGATGGGGTAGCGATGGTCGTCGGCGTGCTGAGCCTTGACCTGCACATTCCGGAGAGCGACTCGCTCAAGGACAAGCGTCGCGTGCTGCGGGGCCTGCTGGACAGGCTGCATAATGAGTTCAACGTCTCCGCGGCCGAAGTGGGCGACAACGACGTGTGGCGCCGCAGCCAGGTCGGGGTCGCCTGTGTCACCAACGACCGGGCCCACGCCGATGCGGTGTTGCAGAGCGCTCTCAGACTCGTCGAGGCCGACGGTCGACTTGAGGTGCTCAGGGCCGACCTAGAGTGGCTTTGACGATGCCGGGGTGTTCGCGGTGGGTACGCGCAGGCAGGAGGCAGTGGGCCGTGTTTTGCAGGAAGCCGTTGCCGAGGTCATCCGGCGCGAGGTGAGGGACCCCAGGATCGGCTTCGTGACGGTCGTGGGCGTAGAGGCGTCCGCCGACCTGCGACACGCCAGAGTTCGCGTCAGCATCCTCGCCGAGTCCGAAGAGGAGTGCGCCGAGTGCCTGGCGGGTATCGAGAGCGCGAGGACGTTCATCCAGAGGCTGGTCGCGGAGAGAGTGCGGTTGCGCTACGCACCCGAACTCGTGTTCATCCGCGACCGGGGCTTCGAGAACGCCGAGCGGGTGGCTCGGATACTGCACGAGATCGCGGCGGAGCAGCACCGCGAGGGAGATGCCGGTGAGACGCCGTGAGACGCCGTGAGGCGCTCGAGCGTGTCGCCGAAGTGCTCTCGGCCGGCGACCGCTTCATAGCGACGACCCATGTCAGACCGGACGGCGATGCCGTCGGGTCCCTGCTTGCCTTCGCCCACGGCATGAGCGCGCTCGGCAAGACCGTGTTCGCCGTCACGGAGGAGCCGGTCTCAGCGATCTACCGCTTCCTGCCAGGGTGGCAGCGCGTTTCGCAGCCGGCCACCTACCCCGCCGGAGCCGGCACACTGAGTGCCGCTGTCTGCCTGGACTGCGACGGCATCGACCGCACGGGCAGCGTGGCGCCGCTGATCGCGGCCGCCCCGCCGGTGGTGAGCGTCGACCATCACGGCGGGCTGAAGGCCTTCGGCGACGTACAGTGTGTGGTGCCGGAAGCTTCATGCACCGGCGAGCTGCTGATGGAGCTGCTGGTGGACATCCTCGGGGCTCCCCTCGACCTCGACCTCGCCGTCTGTCTGATGACCTGCCACGTGTACGACACCGGCCGCTTCAGCCAGTCCAACGCGACCCCGCGGGCGTTCCGCAACGCGGCTCTGCTCACCGAGGCGGGCGCATCGGTTGAGGACATCTCGAGCAGGCTCTTCGCGACACGGACACACGGGCGTACGGTGTTGCGCGGGCGAGCCCTCGCCGGGGCGAAGCTCGACCCGGACACGGGGATCGTGTGGTCGGTTCTCTCGCTTGCCGATCTGACAGCGCTTTGTGTCGATCCGGCCGACACCGACGGCATCGTGGAGGAGCTCCGCGCTGTCGAGTCATCGCGAGTCGCGGCGCTCGTCTCGGAGGTCGGCCGAGGGGAGTGTCGCATAAGCCTCAGGTCGCGCGACTCGTCGGTCGACGTTGCGGCCATCGCCGCGAGGTTCGGTGGCGGTGGGCACTTCCGCGCGGCGGGGTGCACGATCGAGGGGTCACCCCAGCAGGCTACGGAGCTGCTGCTCGCCGCGATCCGCGATGCCCTGCACGCCGCATCTGGCGCCGGTGATCGGGCGGACGGATGACGACTCGCCAGATGCTCTCCGGCGTCCTGCTGGTCGACAAACCCTCGGGCCCGACCTCGCACGACGTGGTGGCGGCCGTTCGGCGCGCCGCCGGGCAACGTCGAGTCGGCCACTCCGGGACACTGGATCCGCCGGCGAGCGGCCTTCTGATCCTCCTGCTGGGGTCGGCCACGAGGCTCCAATCCTACGTCATGGGCGGGGACAAGGTCTACTCGTTCGACTTGGTGCTGGGGTCGGCCACGGACACTCTGGATCTCTCCGGTACGGTGGTGGCTACCGGGGCGCTGCCTCGCCCGGGGCGGTCGCAGATGGAAGACGTGGCGCGCACGCTGGTCGGTGAGGTGGCTCTGCGCCCACCGATGGTCAGCGCGATCCACTACAAGGGCGAGCGGATGTACCGGCTCGCGCGGCGTGGCGAGGAGGTCGAGCGCCCGGCGCGACCCAGCAGAATCGGGCGCCTGTCGGTCCTGGGCGACGCCCTGCCTGGCCCGCACGAGGGTGCGTGGAGCATCCCGTTGGAGGTATGCTGCTCAGGTGGCACATACGTCCGCTCGCTCGGCGAGGAGCTCGCACGCCGTCTCGGTGTGCCGGGCTGTATCGGCCGACTGCGCCGGCTGTCGTCGGGCGCGTTCTCCGTAACGGAGGCGACGACGCTGGAGGAGGTAGTCACCGGGGGACGCGACGCAGTGGTCGAGAGGCTCCTATCGGCCGAGGCCGCCGTCTCGGGCCTGCCGGCTGTGGATGTCGGTCGGCTGCAGGCGCGCGCGTTCTGCCACGGCAATTCGGTGACAGGGACCGGAGCGGCCGATGGTGAGGTGAGGGCGCTGTGCGGCACTGTGTTCCTGGGCGTGGGCGTGCTACAGGCAGGCCGGCTGGCGCCGAGGATCGTGCTCGCGGAGGATCCGACTCGGGATGACTGAGGTGCTCAAGGGAGAGGACGCACTCGCGGAGCGTGGGCCGTGCGTGGTCACGGTAGGGGCGTTCGACGGCGTACACCTCGGGCACCAAGCCATCCTCTCCGCCACGCGTGATGAGGCGCGTGCCCGCGGCGTCGCATCGGCGGCGTTGACCTTTCACCCGCACCCCGCGGCCGCGCGCGGAGACACCGGCTTCCGGTACCTCGTGTCCCTCGAGGATCGGCTGGAGCTGCTCGGGCGCTACGGAATGGACGTTGTCCGGGTCATGGACTTCACGAGTGAGACCGCGGCCACCGAGGCGGAACGGTACGTCCGCGAGGTGATCGTCGGTGTGCTCGGGGCGCGGTGCGCAGTGGTGGGGCCGACCCATCGATTCGGCCGCGGCGGTACCGGCGACGTTCAGCTCTTGCGGTCTCTCGGCGCTGAACTCGGCCTGGATGTGCGCGTAGTGGAGCAGACGTTGCACGACGGCGCCGTGGTTTCCAGCAGCCGGATCCGCGCCGCGATCATGCTTGGCGACGTCGGATCGGCCTGCGAGATGCTTGGTCGCCCGGTGACTGTCGAGGGCCCGGGCGTGACCGGCTTCGCCCGGGGCCGTAAGCTGGGGTTCCCCACAGCGAACCTCATCGTCCCCGAGGATCGCGTCGCCCCCGCGCCGGGTGTCTACGCCGGGCTCGCCAAGGTCCCTGCGGGCATCTACCCGGCGGGGATCCACATAGGCCCCGTGCCGACGTACGGCAGCGACGAGCCGTCTGTCGAGGCCCACCTGCTCGGGTTCGACGGCGACCTGGTTGGGGCCCGCATCGTCCTCGGCTTCCTGCGTAGGATCAGGAGGGTCGAGCGTTTCGCCTCCGAGAGCGAGCTCGCGGCTCGCATCCAGGCCGACCTCCGGCACGTCCGCGAAGAGGCCGCTCGCACCCCGTTCACCTTGGCGTAGATGGAAGGGCCGTCCCGGCGACGGCCAGAATAGGCTCCGCACTCGGCGGTCCGACTGGGAGCATAGGTGGCTGATCTCAGAGACAAAGAGATCGAGATATACCGGGAGCTGATGGAGCCGCCCGAGCGGTATGAGGACGGGTTCACCACTCGTGTGCTCACGGGGATCGTGTTCGTGGGGTTCGTCATGCTCCCCGGCGCGATCTACCTAGGCTTGCTGGTTGGGCAGAGCCTGGGCTCAGCGGCTCAGTGGACCACCATCATCCTGTTCGGCGAGGTGGCCCGGAGGTCGTTCACCAGCCTGCGGAAGCAGGAGGTCTACCTCATCTACTACGTCGCCGGCTCGCTGGCGACGGTCAGCGCGGGGCTCGCGCTCTCCGGCGGGCCGTTCGCCGGGCCTATCTGGAATGTCTACTTCAAGCAGTCATCGGCGGCCGCGTCGTTCGCTGAACAGGTACCGGCGTGGGTGGTGCCCACAACCGACTCCGGTGCACTGGACATCCGGTCATTCCTACAGCACGCGTGGCTTCTGCCCATTGCCATCATGCTGCTCGGCCAGGTGCTGTCGCGGCTGAACTGGTTCTCCGCCGGCTATCTGCTCTTCCGCGTCACTTCCGACATCGAGAAGCTCCCCTTCCCGCTCGCGCCGGTGGCGGCTCAGGGGGCGACGGCCCTGGCGGAGTCGACCCAGAAGACGGAGACCTGGCGTTGGCGCGTCTTCTCGATAGGGTCGATGATCGGCCTGGCGTTCGGCGGCATATATGCCGGCGTGCCCGCGTTGACCGGCGCGGTCCTCAAGCGTCCTATCAACATCCTGCCCATCCCGTGGATCGACTTCACGCGCGGCACCGAGAGCTTCTTGCCGGCCGTGCCCACGGGGATCGCTACCGACCTCGGGACGGTCCTCGGGGGCTTTGTCCTGCCCTTCTGGCTTGTGGTGGGGGGCGCCATCGCGGCGGGCTCGGTGTTCATCATCAACCCGACGCTGCTTAAGTATGGGGTCCTGACCCAATGGCAGAAGGGTATGGGCGCCGTCAACACCATGACGGCGAACCAGTACGACTTCTGGCTGAGCTTCGGCATCGGCTCGGGCTTCGCCATCGCCGCCATCGGCATCATCTCACTGATCATCGCGTGGAGTCGGCGCTCGTCCGGTGACCAGCGTGCCCAGGCTAGGATCGCCGGCGACAGGGGCGACTTTCGCACGATCTGGATGATCGCCGCATTCGTGCTGTCATCGCTCGGATACGTGTACCTGTGCAAGGTGCTCGTGCCGGACTTCCCGATGTGGTACTTCTACGTCTACGCTTTCCTGTTGACGCCGTTCACATCGTACATCAACGCCAGGATGGTGGGTCTGACGGGCCAGGGGGTCGGGTTCCCGATGATCCGTGAGGCGACCATCCTCCTTAGCGGCTACCGGCAGGCGGACATCTGGTTCGCCCCGCTTCCGCTGCAGAACTACGGAGGCATCGCCGCGAGCTTCCGCGAGCAGGAGTTGGTGGGCAACAGCTTCCGCGGCCTGCTGAAGGCCGAGATCTGGATGTTCCCGATCCTGATGGTCGCGAGCTTCGTTTTCTGGGAGTACATCTGGAAGCTGGCGCCAATCCCGTCCGCTCAGTTCCAGTACGCCAATGAGTGGTGGCCCTACTACGCGCGGATGGGCGCGTTCTGGATCAAGGGAGCCACGACCGACCCCGACCTGATCCACAAGTTCCTGAAGCCGACGTACATGGTCGAGGGCTTCGGCATCGTATTCGTCCTGTACTACGTTCTCAATCTGACCCGCATGCCGGTGATGCTCATATACGGGCTCATCCGAGGGTTCGGGAACATCTGTCACTACGCGATCCCGGAGCTGGCCGGAGCGCTGCTCGGTCGCTTCTACTTCGCGCCTCGGTTCGGCATGAAGCAGTGGCGCCAGTACGCGCCGGTCCTGCTGGCCGGTTACCTGTGCGGCACCGGGCTCATAAGCATGGTCTGCATAGCACTCGTGCTGATCGTGAAGTCGATCAGCCAGCTTCCATTCTAGGGGGACACGGGTCATGCCATTCCCAGACGTTGGCCCACGCCACAACCGACCTTACCCCCCGGCCTACGGCTGTTCCCCCTCTCCGCTAGCGGAGAGGGGGTCCCCGAAGGGCGGGGGTGAGGTCGCCGGCGGGCAGCCACGTCGCACAGGCAACGCGACCGGCAAACGGTCTCCCTGGGGCTGGATCGCGGGCGCGGCGTTCCTGGCCGCACTGTGGCTGGTGACATTCTACGCGACCGGCCTCCTATGGTGGAACGCGCCCGACCCGTACGGAGCGCGCACACCCAGGCCCCCCGCCGCCGTTGCCGGCGTCCCGACGGAGAGCGCCCCCTAGCGTCCGCGACCCTACGTCGCCGCCCACGAAAGGACTGACCAGCCGTGCGCGTATACGTTCAGCGCAATCGCATGACCGAGTGGAGCCTGTCCTCCGGAGTGCACTACACAGACCCGTTCAACGACGTGCGGTTGGACGCGGTGGTCGTCGCGCCCTCGGGGGCCGAGCTGCGAGTCCCGTCCTTCTGGGCGGGGGACAACACGTGGCGCATCAGGTTCTCGTCGCCCGAGCTCGGCACCCATCGCTGGCGGACCGAGTGCGATCAGGACGACAGCGGGCTTGGGGGCCGCGAGGGTGTCGTTGAGGTGACCGAGTACGCGGGGGACAACCCGCTCTACGCGCGCGGCCCTGTGCGCGCCAGCGCCGACGGCACGCATCTCGAACACGTCGATGGCACCCCGTTCTTCTGGCTCGCGGACACGTGGTGGATGGGCCTGGCGCGGAGGCTCCGCTGGCCGGAGGATCTGCAGCGCCTGTGCGCCGACCGCACCCAAAAGGGCTTCTCGGTAGTACAGATAGTTGCTGGACTCTACCCGGACATGCCCGCGTTCGACCCGAGGTGCGAGAACGAGGCCGGTCAGCCGTGGGGACCCGAGTTCGCGCGCGTTAGCCCCGCCTATTGGGACGCGGCCGACCTCCGGATCCAGTGGCTCGTCGACCGCGGGATCGTGCCGGCGGTGGTCGGGTGCTGGGGCTACTACATCGAGTTCGCGGGCGAGGAGACGCTCAAGAAGCACTGGCGCTACATCATCGCCCGCTGGGGCGCGCTGCCCATTGTGTGGTGCCTCTGCGGCGAGGCGATGATGCCCTACTACCTGTCGGAGTACTGGGGCCGCTGGGCCGACTACGCCGCGGAGTACGGCCCCGCCTGGGCGCGGATCGGGCGCTTCGTGCGCGAGACGGACCCGTTCCACAGGGCGGTCTGCATCCACCCGACCGGAGATCACGGCGGGCGCGACATGACCGATGACGAGCTGCTCGACTTCGAGTGGCTGCAAACAGGCCACAGCGATCGCCACAGCTTCCCCGGGACCGTGCAGCTCGTTCGCGAGGCCGTCGCTCGCAAGCCGCGCAAGCCCGTCGTCAACTCGGAAGTGACGTACGAGGGCATCCTTGGGGCTAACGGGGCCGACGTGCAGCGGCTGATGTTTTGGGCCTGTATGCTCTCGGGCGCGTGCGGGCACACGTACGGGGCGAACGGCATCTGGCAGATGAGCACCGCCTCGGAGCCGTACGGGCCGTCGCCGCACGGGTCATCCTGGGGCGAAACGCTCTGGGAGGAGGCTTACCGTCTGCCCGGGTCGGCACAGCTCGCGCTGGGCAAGCGACTCCTCGAGCGCTTCCGCTGGTGGGAGTTCGAGCCCCATCCCGAGTGGGCCACGCCGCACTCAACCGAGGAAACTCCCAACGCGCCGTTCGCCGCCGGCATTCCGGGGAAGGTACGCGTGGTGTACATCCCGCTCTTCTCGGGGCTGCAGGCAGTCGAGGGCCTCGAGCCGGGGGCGCGGTACGTCGCCTACTACTTCAACCCGAAGGACGGCTACGACCGGCCCATCGGCCCGCTGGAGCCGGATGCGAGCGGTCGGTGGACGCCGCCTCCCCCACCGGTCTTCCTCGACTGGGTGCTTGTACTGGAGGCGCCCGGAGCAAGGCCAGGCGAGTCCACACGAGCTGACTAGCCGGCCTCGCCGTCGGGAACGTCTGTGGCCTTGCTCATGTAGTACCTGTCCACCTCGTAGCCGAGCGAGCGATAGAGGGCCACCGCCGGTTCGTTCGAGGCGGTGACCTGGAGCGTGACCCGCTCTGCACCGTGCACCTGCGCGAACGCCTCCGCTTCCTCCATCAGGCGGCGGCCGACGCCTTGCCCTCTGGCCTCGGGCACGACGGAGATGTCCTTCACGAGCACGACGTCCTGCACCGCCTCATGTTCGAGCCAAAGCGCTGACACCCACAGGAACCCCACGATCCCGCGGCCTGGTAGCTCGGCTACGTACAGCCCCTCCACGCGCGAACGGTCGGCAAAGCGCAGCAACTGCTCGAACTCGTGGATGAACCTGGCGCTGCAGTGGAAGCCGGGGAAGTTGGTGCTGTAGGTGTCCTCCTGCATGTCCAGCACCTGCTGCAGGTCCCTCCGGATGCTCATGCGCCGAACGGCTACTGTGGACTTCTCGCTCATGGGGCTCCCGCGACAGGTCGACTAGGTGGTGCGGCGGAGCACGAAGTCAACAAGCTCGCGGAGCCGCTCCAACCATTCGCTGGACGGCAGCACGCTGAGCCAGGAGCGCGCCTCTTCCGCAAGGTTGCTCGCCCGTCGCTGCGCGCCGTCCACGCCGAACAGGCTGACGTATGTGTTCTTGGACTGGCGCTCGTCCGCGCCTGTCGGCTTGCCGAGGGCCTCGGTGTCACCCACCACGTCCAGCAGGTCGTCCACGACCTGGAAACAGAGGCCGAGGGCCCGAGCGCTGCGGCGTGCCGCGTCGCGGAGCGCGGTGGGAGCCTGCGCGACGGCCGCCCCCACGCCGGCCGAGGCCTCGATGAGCGCGGCCGTCTTCAGAACGTGAATGCGCTCGAGGTCGTCGGGGCCTATGACACGTGACTCCGAGCTCAGGTCCTCGACCTGCCCCGCGATTATGCCGCTCGAGCACACCGCTCGAGCGAGGGTCGCCGTGACGTCGACCGCCACCGAGGCGGGGAAAACGCCCAGCTCGGCTTGCTGCGCCACGAGCTCGAACGGATGGACGAGCAGCCAGTCGCCTGCCAGGACGGCGGTCGACTCGCCAAAGGCCCTGTGGCAGGACGGCCTACCACGCCTCACGTCGGAGTCGTCCATGCACGGTAGGTCGTCGTGTATCAGCGACGATACATGGATCATCTCGATGGCGGCGGCAGCCGGCATGCACGCCTCGTCGTCGCCGCCCAGGGCCCCACAGGTCGCGATCGCGAGTGCCGGTCTGAACCGCTTCCCTCCGGCGAACACGGTGTACCGCACCGCCCGATGGAGCTCGGCCGGCTCCGAGGACTCCGCGGGGAGAGCGGAATCGAGGAACGCGTCGATCCGTGCCCCCTGATGCTCGAGGAAGTCAGCGACCGTCATGGCGCAGTCGGCCCACCCGCGCTCTGTGGGTCGTCGATCACGTCCACCTCGATGCGCTTGCCGCGCAGGTAATCCAGGGCACCGTCGATCTCCTCGTCGTCGCCCTCGAACTCGATGGACATCCAGCCGGTGCCGTCGAGGATGTTGGCGCCGCGGATGCTCGTCACGACGTTGTACTGGCGGCCCACCGCCCAGATCACCGGCTCGCGGACCTGATCTTCGGGGAAGGTCAGGTGCACCCTTCGCCTCGGCATCGCATCTGCCACCTTCCGCCGGCAGGAGGCCGGCCGCTAGTCGCTGACCCCGAACGAGCGCAGCGCGGCCCGCAGGTCGTCCGCGCTGATCGGCTTCGTGATGACCAGGTCGATGCCCGCCTCGCTCGCAGCGGAAGTGTCGACCTCCTGCACCCAGCCCGTCAACACCACGATCGGGGCCTGGATTCCCATGCCGCGGAGCCGCTTGGCGAGCTCGAACGCGCTTAGGTCGGGCACGCCAAGGTCCGTGAGCACGAGCCCTACCTCCCGCTCGCGCGCCACGATCTCAGCCGCACGGCCACCCTTAGCCGCCACCACCTGGTAGCCTATGGCTTCGAGCAGGTCGCAGATAGCGGTCCTCACGTCGTCCTCGTCCTCGACCACCAGCACGGGCCCCGCCAGCGCCCTGTGGTCGATCCCGGGCATCTGTCGGCCGGTCAACCCTTGGCCCGGGAGGCGCACGGTGAACTGGGCGCCCCGGCCCTCCTCCGTCGCCACGTCGATCGATCCGCCGTTCTGCACGACCGTCGCCTGCACGTAAGTTAGGGACAGGCCGGCGTGGGTACCGTTCTTTGTGGTGAAGAACGGGTTGAACACCTTGCTTGCATCAGGCCCCGGCATGCCGACTCCGGTATCGCGTACCTCGAGCACAGCCCATCCGTGATCCGAGCGCGTGGTGACGTTCAGCGTGCCACCGTCAGGCATCGCCTCGGCCGCGTTGGACATGAGCGCTTCCACCGCCACCTGTAGGTCGTCGGCGGGCATCGATACGGCCACGCCGCAGTCCAGGTCGAGGACCACGTCGATACGGACGCCCTGGGTGGACATGAGAGCCGCGACGAATCCCTCCAGGTTGCCCGCCGCCTGCCTGACCACGTCGTCCAGGACATCTCGCTCCAGGCCGTTGACCGGCCGGCGCGACGCGTAGCTGCTGAACCTCCCGAGGAAGTCGCAGCAGCTCCGGGTGGCGGCCACGATCTCCTCGGCGGAGTCCCGCACCATGTCGGACTCAGCGCTGAGGGCGACCAGCCCGGCGCGCGCCATGATTACCGCGAGCCGGTTGTTGAAGTGGTGCGCCAGCCCGCGGGCCAGCGACTGGTAGGCCCTGCTGCGCTCCGTTTGCTCCAGCTTGTGCCTGATGCCGATCCGCGTCCGCTCGAACTCGCGCGCGGCCTCGCAGTCTCGGTCCAGAGCCTGGCAGCACGAGAGGAGCAGGCGGGCGGCCAGGCTCGGGGCGGTGTCTTGGAACGGAGCGCGGTCGAGAAGCGCTACGAGCTCAGTGCGCTCCGGCGGAACGATGCCGCTCGCGTCCCAGCGCGCGAGCAATCCCCTCGCGGCACTCTCGAGGGCTTGGCCGCTGAAGCTGATACTCGCGAGGTGGGACGGCTCGCCGTCGCCGGTGGCGTTGACCTCGCTGCCGACGATGAGGGCCGCGGCAACACTTTCCCCGGCGACGAAGCGGACTGGTCCCTCGGCGTCTTCATCCGCGCCGTCGGGGGGGATGTCCCCGGATGCGAACAATGCCGCTCGCGGGCCGAGCTCGTCCGCCAGCGCGTGTACGCACCTCGCGATAGTGGCCAAGGTCCCGGTCGAGCACACAAGCGGCACCGTGCCGTCGCCTGAACCGCCCTGCCTGTACATGGTCGACATCGGATCCCGACGCGAAGAGCAACCGGCGCCGGCCTTCCTGATCGGTGATGGGCCGCTGCGGGCCGAGGCAGGAGGTTCGCCGGAGCGTGGGGCATTCCTGCCGGAGCACCCCGTCCGGCCCCGAGGTGGACGCCCGCCCCGGGCCGAACAGCGCGCGCGGCTGCGGTGCGACAGCCTTCACGCTCCGCCATGCCGCGGGTATACTCTGATCGGGAGGTTCGTTGATGCCGCTTCTGGTCCCGGCAGGCAGTCGGCACGGCTCTCGCATCATCGCATCACCTGAGACCCATGAACTAAGCATGCTCGCCCTGGAGATCGCGCTCCTCGCCCCCGGCGAGGCGTACGCCGCCCGCACGGACGGGCGTGAGCTCGGGATCGTCGTGCTGGGTGGTTCGGTGAGCATAAGCGCGGGGGGCTCATCGTTCCCTGCTGTCGGCCGGCGCGCGAACGTGTTCGGCGGACGTGCCACGGCGGTTTACCTGCCGCCGGGGTGCGAGTTCCGTATTGCGGGTGCCGGCGAGGCCGGCGGCGAGGTGGCGCTGTGCTTCGCGAAGGCCGAGAGCGGCGGCCCGGTCACGCTCGTCCGGCCGGAGGACGTCGTGTCCCGGGAGGTCGGCAAGGCGAACTGGTGCCGACGCGTCGAGGATGTCTTCGCGACCGCCCCCGCGTCGACGCTGCTGCTGGGGGAGACCTACAACGCGCCCGGGAATTGGTCGAGCTACCCTCCCCATAAGCATGACAAGGAGGAACCGGGCAAGGAAGTACTGCTGGAGGAGATCTACCACTACCGTCTCAACCCGCCACAGGGGTTCGGGGTGCAGTGTGTCTACACGCCCGACCGCTCGATCGACCGAGCGTACATCGTCCGCGACGGCGACACGGTGGTCATCCCCCGCGGGTACCACCCGGTCGCCGCCGCGCCCGGCTACGCTCTGTACTACCTCTGGGCCCTCGCAGGCCCAAGACGGGTGATGAGGCCCAACGACGACCCGGCCCACGCCTGGGTCAAGGCTGTCGAGGCGATGCTGGCCTGAACACTGCGGCGACCGCGCTTCGGACCGTTCCGCTCGTCCCACAGGGGGGCTCACAGCCAGCACGTACGCCGATCTCAGACGCATCGAGGAGGTATCCGCTCGCATGACCGACTTGCGCTCGAAGATGCTTGTTGGACTCGTACACCCGATGGCCTTCCCCGAGACGGGCAAGGGTGAGGGCCCAGTTGCGGAGACGGTCGCCAAGGTGGCCGCCGACGAGTTCTTCACGGCCATCGAGATACGCCCGACCATCTCGGACGAGGTGCGACGGCAGGTGGCGGCCATCATCGCCTCATCCGGCATCCTGCCCATCATCTCCGGCCAGCCTCCGCTGTTGCAGGGCAAGCTCGACCTCAACGCCGAGGACGAGGCCGCCCGGGCCGCGGCCGTGGGGTGCGTGAAGGCGTCCGTGGACGAGGCCGTGGCGCTCAGTGCTCCCTACGTGGCGGTGCTCAGCGGGCCGGACCCGGGCGAAGCTGGGCGCGAGGCCGCGGTTCAGCGACTGGTGAAGTCCCTGTGCGAGTGCTGCGAGTACGCCCGATCCGTGTCGACGTCGACGGTTCCCATCCACATCACCCTCGAAGCCTTCGACCGCGACATTGAGAAGAAGTGCCTGGTCGGCCCGACGAGACTCGCCGTGCGCGTGATGGAGCTGGTGAAGGCGGCCGGCAGCCCGAATGTGGGCCTGCTCATCGATCTGTCCCACCTGCCCCTGTTACAGGAGACCGCGCGCGTCTCCGTCACCCTTGCGGCGCCGCATCTCATCCACGTCCACGCCGGCAACGCGTTCGTCAGGTCGCCGGACGACCCGGCCTACGGCGATCAGCATCCGCGCTTCGGCTATCCGGGCAGCGTCAACAACCTTGTCGACCTTGCGGAGTTCATCAAGGTTCTCGACGAAGCCGGCTACTTCGACAAGAAGCTCCCTACGGGCAGGCCGGTGTTCACGTTCGAGGTCAAGCCGGTACCTGGCGAGTCCAGCGATCTGGTGATCGCAGGCACTAAGCGCGCTCTGAACGAGGCGCTCAGCATGCTTGCGTAGTGTGCTCTGTCGGCGCATCGCGCGCCGAGACGATGTTGCGTGAGGAGACGTAGATGAAGGTCGGAATGCTCACTGCCCCGTTCGGCGGGGAGCCGCTCGCGAACGCAGTGAACTTCGCGGCGGAGGTCGGCTTTGACTGCCTCGAGGTCGCCACCGGGCCGAAGAGCAACCATTGCGACGTGGCCAGTGGAGACATGGAGGCGGCACGGAAGGTCGGCAAGCTCGTGAAGGACGCCGGGCTCGAGATATCCAGCTTCGCCTACTACACCAACGTGTTCGGGGACGGCCCATCGGTCCGCGAGGACGTCGTCACGGCGTTCAAGAGCGTCATCGACGCCGCGTCGGAACTCGGTGTCGGGGTGGTCTGCGCATTGGCGGGGCTGCCGGTCTCCGGCGCTCACAAGCACCCCATGATTCGCGACTGGGCGCCCAAGGCTTGGGGCCCGCTGGCCGAGTACGCGGCCGGCAGGGACGTGAAGATAGCCTTCGAGAACTGGTTCGCAACACTCCTCCAGAGCCCGGCCGAGTTCGCGATGCTCTTCGAGAACGTCCCGCATGAAGCCCTCGGTCTGAACTACGACCCGTCTCACCTCGTCCATCAGGGCTGTGATTGGCTTGCCACCGTCGACGAGTTTGCGTCCCGCATCTTCCACACACATGCAAAGGATACGGAGATCAGGCAGCACGTGTTGCGGCGCATCGGGAACCAGAATAGCGGATGGTGGCGCTACGTGATCCCTGGTTTCGGTCTGATCGACTGGGGGGTCTATGTCGCGACACTAAGGCGAAACGGCATCAACAACGTCCTGTCCATCGAGCACGAGGACGGCGCGGTGGGGCGCGAGGAGGGCTTTGTGAAGGGCCTACGTCACTTAAGGCAGTTCGCCTGACCGCGCTTGGGGCCGGGAGGGATGTCCTCCCGGCCCCAAGTACGTTGGAGCAATGGGGTGTCGCAAGTATGCGTGTTTTGGTTCTCAACTGTGGTAGCTCGAGCCTGAAGTACCAGCTTCTCGAGACGGAGACCGAGCAGACTGTGGCCGCAGGTCTCATCGAGCGCATCGGCGAGGAGGACTCAAAGGCCCGCGTTCACCATCGCGCGATCCGCAAGGACCGGGTGGACTACGAAGCCGACGTCGCCGACCACACATTCGCCGCTCGTGAGATGACCAAGCTGCTGACCGAAGGTGAGGGGCGAGTGCTCGACAGCCTTGACGAGATCGCGGCTGTCGGCCACCGAGTCGTCCACGGAGGAGAGGATTTCTCCTCGTCGGTGCTCATCAACGACGACGTGATCGCGTGCATACACCGGAACTCCGCACTGGCACCCCTACACAATCCGCCGAACCTCGCGGGCATCCGTGCTTGCCTCCAGATACTGCCGGACAAGCCGCAGGTCGCCGTGTTCGACACCGCGTTCCACCAGACAATGCCGAAGCAGGCCTATCTCTACGCCGTGCCCCGCCTGTACTACAGGAACTACGGCGTGCGCCGCTACGGGTTCCACGGAACCAGCCATTACTACGTCTCCCGGCGCGCAGCTGAGATGCTCAGTGCGATGAACCGCGACGGCGACTCGGCACGCATCATCACTTGCCACCTTGGGAACGGATGCTCGATGGCGGCCGTGGCCGGCGGCAGGTGCGTGGACACCACGATGGGCCTCACGCCGCTTGAGGGCTGTGTCATGGGAACGCGCTGCGGGGACATCGACCCCGCCATCATCCCGTTCCTCGGGCGGACGCTGGACATGTCTCATTCGCAGATCGACGGCGTCCTGAATAAGAAGAGCGGCCTGCTCGGGCTCTCCGGCGTCTCCAACGACATGCGCGACGTGCTGGAGGCGGCGGACAGTGGCAATACTGACGCGCGCGAGGCCTTTGAGGTATTCTGTTACCGGGTCCGCAAGTACATCGGCGCATACGCAGCCGCGATGGGCGGCCTCGACGCGGTCGTGTTCACCGCCGGCATCGGCGAGAACTCCGTCCCAGTCAGGCGCAAGGTCCTCGAAGGGCTGGAGTTCCTGGGCATCCAGCTCGATGACTCGGCCCAGGACACAAGGGGCGACCGAGCGATCACGACACCCGACTCCCGGTGCGTTGTCTTCGTCATCGGGACCAAGGAAGAGCTTGTCATCGCCCGAGAGACCGAACGAGTATGCGCGGGGCAGTGATCTCCTACGCGGATGCGCGCAGTCCAGAGCGATCTTGAGCAACTCACAGCGGTGCTCCCGCCGCGGGTTCGCGAGCGCCTCGAGTCACGCCCACCCGACGAGCCCGAGCTCTTCGAGGTGGTCCTCGACCTCGGGCGCAACCCGGAGGTCCGCTTCCGCGGCTCCACCGGCCTCCATGAGCTCTGCGACACTCCGGTGACCGAGCAGGATCTGACCCACGTAGAGGCGCGGATCGGCGAGTTCGGCGACGACAACCGCGCGGGCATCGAGCGGACCCTGCACCGCATCTCCGCCATCCGGAATCGCCTCGGCAAGATCGTCGGCCTGACATGCCGCGTAGGGCGCGCTGTGTTCGGTACGATCGACATCATCCGCGACATCGTCGAGAGCGACCGCTCGATCTTGCTGCTCGGCCGCCCCGGGATCGGCAAGACCACCAAGCTTCGCGAGATGGCCCGGGTACTCGCAACCGATCTCGGACGGCGCGTCGTAGTGGTCGACACTTCGAACGAGATAGGCGGGGATGGCGACATCCCCCACCCCGCAATCGGCCGCGCGCGGCGCATGCAGGTCCCTCGAGTGGCCGAGCAGCACGCGATCATGATCGAGGCGGTGGAGAACCACATGCCGGAGGTGATCGTGATCGACGAGATCGGCACCGAGGCGGAGGCGCTCGCGGCCAGGACTATCGCCGAACGCGGCGTGCAGCTCATCGGCACCGCGCACGGGAACACGCTCGAGAACTTGCTCGTGAACCCCACGCTGTGCGACCTGATCGGGGGCATCCAGGCCGTCACGCTCGGTGATGAGGAAGCCCGCCGCCGCGGCACTCAGAAGACGGTCCTCGAGCGCAAGGCGCCGCCGACCTTCGACATCGTCGTCGAGATCGTCGCCCTCGAAGAGCTGGCCGTGCACCATGACGTAGCGCAGTCGGTGGACATGCTGCTGCGTGGCGTCGATCCGCCCAGGGAGATCAGGCGCCGGGCCGAGGACGGGACGGTCGAGAAGACGTGGGAAGAGCCCGCGCCGACGGACCGTGAGCGCGAGGCTAGGCGCGAGGTGCCGATGTCGTTCTCCCTCTATCCGGCCGTCGGGCCGAAGGAGGAGGACCGAGTCCACCGCATCTACCCATATGGGATCAGCCGGGATCGCATCCAGCGTGCTCTGTCGGAGCTCCGCGTGCCGGCTCTCATCACGAAGGACCCCAAAGACGCGGACATGATCGTGACCCTTAAGGCGCACCAGAGGCGCTTCGCCGCGAAGAACCGTAGGCTCGGCTCCGCCCCGATCTTCTACGTCAGGAGCAACACCTACGCGCAGGTGTTCGGCTGTCTCAGATCAGCGTTCTCAAAGGAGACCGCGTCTGCGGAGGAGGGCGCGCTTGCCGAGGCCCGTGGCGCATCCCTCCGGGTGCTGGCCGAGGGTGGGCCCGAGGAACTGCAGCCGCAGGCCCGGCACATCCGGCGGCTTCAGCACGAGGTCGCCGACGCGCATGGCCTCGTTTCTCGCAGCATCGGGCGCGACCCGTTCCGGCGCGTCGTAGTCCTGAGACCTGGCGACGACGCGTTCGTCGATGCGGGCGAGCCCCGGGCGGCGGCCTCCGTCTGAGCCTCGGCCTCGCGCACGGCCCGAACCACACGATACATGGACGAATGAGGTGATCATGTTGCCGAAGGTGGCATCTCGTGCGTTTGGCATCGAACAGCGCACACTGCGCGCGCTCGTCGGATGGGCGCTGACCGATCGGGCCGAGTACGACGCCCTCGAGGCGCTCTGCGACAAGGTCGGCGGCCGGCTCGCGGGGACGCCAGCGTGTGCCGCGGGGGAGCGCTGGGCGGTCCGGCGGATGCGCGAGATCGGGCTGCGGAACGTCAGGGCGCAGGGCTTCCGAACGGCGACCTGGCAGCGCGGTACGTGCTCGGTCGAGATCGTGCGGCCCGGCATCGGTCCGATCCCCGCCCTCGCACACGGTTTCGCGCCCGGATGCGCTGACTTGGAGACTCCGGTCGTACTGGCCGGCCACGGGCTCAAGGAGGAGATCGAGCAGCTAGGGCGACGCGTGCGCGGCAAGCTTGCCCTGGTGCGCAACGGCGCCCCCGAGGGCAAGCGCGCGCCGCACCGGTCCGAGAAGTTCGCGTGGCTGCGCGACGCCGGCGCGGGTGGCATGTTGCTACTCAGCGGGCTGGCGGGCCTTCAGCCGCAGACGGGCATGTGCGCGGACGCCGAGGCGCCGATCCCCAGCGTGGGCATCACGCTCGAGGACGGCGAGAGGCTGCTCCGCGCTGCCGCCAAGGGCTCCGGCCTCGCGGCCAGGCTGTCTATGAGCAACACCGTCGGCGCCGGCAAGGTGGCCAACATCATCGGGGAGATACCCGGCAGGACAAGGCCCGAGGAGGTTGTCGTGGTCGGCGGCCACTTCGATTCATGGGACGTCGCACAGGGCGCCGTGGACAACGGAACCGGCTGCGCAGTCGTGCTGGGTGTCGCGCGCGCTCTGATGGCGCTCGGCCGTACTCCGCGCCGGACGGTGCGCTTCGCGCTATGGGCCGCGGAGGAGATCGGGCTCGTCGGCTCCCGCCACTACGTCCGACGCGAGTGGAAGCGGATGGACCAGCACATCGCGTATCTCAACTTCGACATGCCGGGCGATCCCGAGCGGCTTCTGCTCTCAGGCCGGCCCGACGAAGCGGCTGTGCTGGACGACGTCGCATCCCACATGACCGGTCTGGGAGTCGTGCAACCGCATTCGACCGGCATTTGCCTGGCGACCGACCTGAAGGCATTCGTCTTCGCCGGCGTGCCCGTGCTGTCGGTCCTGGGGGGCCTGAAGGGTGCTGGCGGAAGCTGCTATCACACGGCGAGCGACACGTTCGACAAGGTCGACCTCGGGAGCCTACAGCGCACGACGGCTTGCGCGGCGGCCCTCACATGGGCGCTGGCGGACGCGGACCGGACTCCATTCTCACGCCAGACGGGCACCCAGGTGCGCGAGGCGCTCGAGCGCGAAGGCCAGGCCGCCGCGCTGGAGAGGCCGGATTGCGAGGTGGCGGAAGGGCTGTAGGGGGCGACCGGCCGGTTGCCCGTCGGGGCGGGTGAAGGATGCGGCGTGGCTCACCAAACCGCTCATCCCGAGTAGCCGCGGTTGGTGCGGCGTACCGAGGGACCGTTGGCCTCGCGCGCGCAATCGAGTGGGTCCCTCGTTACGTCACTCGCATACTACGCTCGCTCCTGCTCGGGATGAGCGGGGTGGTTTGGGGCGACCCCGGCCTATGTTTCCGCCAATGGGGCGGCCACAATGGGCCGCCCCTACAGGTTCTCTGCCGCCGCTTCCAGCCGCGCGATCGTATCCTGTAGCTCCGTCTCATTGGCGCGCTCGCGCTCGACTATCGCCGCGGGCGCCTTGGACGTGAACTCGGTATCGGCAAGCTTCGCGCGCGTCGATGCCAGACGCTTGCGGGCGCTCTCCAGCTCCCTCTCGAGCCGCGCGCGTTCCTTGGCGAGGTCGATCACGCCCTCGGCGAAGATGAACACCTCACTGCCGCCGGACAAGGCCGTGAGCGTTCCCTCCGGCCTCGGCTCGTCCGGGCCGATGAGTCCTAGCTCGGAGAGCCTCGCTAGGCGGCACAGCACGCCCCTGGTTTGGTCCAGCGCCACTCGCGTGGCCTCGTCGCACGGCCGCACGGCCACCCTCGGAAGCACCGACGGCGCCACGCCCTTCTCAGCGCGCACGTTGCGGATCGTGCGGGTCACGTCCTGCAGCGCCGCCATCGCGGTCTCAAGATCCTCATCGATCCACTCCGGGTGCGCCTTGGGCCAGGACGACACCGCCAGCAGCTCGTCCGCGCCGGGCACATACTGCCAGAGCTCCTCGGTGATGAACGGCATGATGGGATGCAGGAGCCGCAGCCCGATGGTGAGCACTTCGCGCAGCACCGCCTGCGCGCGTGCCTTGGCCGCCGCGTCGTCGCCATAGAGCGCGGGCTTGCACATCTCCACGTACCAGTCGCAGAACTCGGACCACCAGAAGTGGTACGCCGCGTCGGCGGCCACCGAGAGCTCCATCGAAGAGAGGGCCGCCGTCACCGTATCGATCGCGCGGGCGGCGCGGCTGAGGATCCACCGCTCCTCGAGGCCGAGCTCGCCGAGCGGCGGAACCGGCGACGGCTCCCAGCCCTCGAGGCCGAGCAGCGCGAACCTGGCCGCGTTGTACACCTTGTTGCAGAAGTTCCGCGCGCCCACGAGCCGACTCTCGCCGAAGCTGATGTCCTGTCCGCCGGTCACGAGCGATGTGAGGGCGAAGCGCGTCGCGTCGGTCCCGTACTCGTCCATCAGCTCGATCGGGTCCACCGCGTTGCCGAGCGACTTGCTCATCTTCCGGCCCGCTTCGTCGCGCACCAGGCCGTGGATGAACACGGTGTCGAACGGCACCCGGCCGGTCATCTTCAGCGACATCGTCACCATCCGCACCACCCAGAAGAAGATGATGTCATAGCCGGTCACGAGCACAGAGGTCGGGAACCAGCGCGCCATGTCCGGGGCGTGGGTGTCCGGCCAGCCCATCGTCGAGAACGGCCAAAGGCCGGACGAGAACCAGGTATCGAGCACGTCCGGGTCCTGGGTCAGCCCGGCGGAACCGCACTCGGGGCAGGCCGTCGGGTCCTCGCGGAACGCCGCCTGCTCCCCGCACGAGTCGCATGTCCATACGGGGATCCGGTGGCCCCACCAGAGCTGCCGCGAGATGCACCAGTCGCCGAGCTTCTCGAGCCAGTCGAGGTACACCTTGCGCCACCGCTCGGGGCGCCACTCAGGGCCGTCGCCGGACTCGTCGGCCCGGAGGGCAAGGCGCGCGAGAGGCTGCATCTTGAGGAACCACTGGCTCGAGATGAGCGGCTCGATCACCGTGTCGCACCGGCTGCACTGCCCCACCGAATGTGCGTAGTCCTCTATGCTCGCAAGCAGGCCCAGGCCCTCGAGCTCGGCCACCACCCGCTCCCGACAGTCGTCGCACGGCAGCCCGGCGAAGCGGCCGGCCCCCTCGGTCATCACTCCGTCGAGCCCGATCACTGTGATCTGTTCGAGGCCGTGCGTCAGCCCGATCTCGAAGTCGAGTGGGTCGTGCGCCGGGGTCACCTTCACGGCCCCAGTCCCGAATGCGGGGTCCACGCGTTCGTCGCCCACGATGGGGATCTCGCGCTCCATGAGTGGCAGGATCGCCGTCTTCCCGATCATCGCCTTGTAGCGCTCGTCGCCCGGGTGCACGGCCACGCCCGAGTCGCCGAGCATGGTCTCGGGCCGGGTCGTCGCCACCTCGATGCAGCCGGAGCCGTCCGCCAGCGGGTACCTTAGCCGCCACAGGTTGCTCCGGTGCTCGTGGTGCTCCACTTCCTCGTCGCTGAGGGCGGTGCGGTCCTTGGGGCACCAGTGGATGATGCGCCGGCCTCGGTAGATGAGCCCTTCGTCGTAGAGCGCGCAGAAGGCCTCGCGCACGGCCCGGGACAGGTTCTCATCCAGCGTGAAGCGCTCGCGGGTCCAGTCCACCGAGCAGCCGAGGCGGCGAAGCTGAGACGTGATGACGCCGTGGCTCTCGTGCTTCCACTCCCACACGCGATCCACGAACGCCTCGCGGCCTATCTGCTCGCGGCTCAGCCCCTCCTCCGCGAGGTTGCGCTCCACCACGGCCTGGGTCGCGATCCCGGCGTGGTCGCACCCGGGTAGCCACAGCACGTCGCGGCCTCGCATCCGATGGAAGCGGGCGATAATGTCCTGGATCGCGTTGTCCAGCGCATGTCCGATGTGCAGGACACCGGTCACATTGGGCGGCGGGATGACGATGGAGAACGGTTCGCCGCCCGTCCGGCCGGCAGTGAAGACGCCGCGCTCGACCCACTCGGCGGCCCAGCGGGCCTCCACGGGCTGCGGGGCGTAGGCGGTGCGTGCTCTCAGGTCCTCCATCTTCCTTGCCTCCATTCTCGCACTTCCCACGCGGTTCGCGATGCGGCCGCGCAAGGTCCGTACACAGGAAAGCCCCGCACGCATCGCGGTGCGTGCGGGGCTAGGTTGCGTCAGTCAGGGGGGCGCTACCCCGCACCCACCGCGGGGGGAACGACTACAACGACGACTGTCAGCGCCCTGTTGTATAGCATACCTAGCGATCTCCCGATCTTCGCGCGAGCACATTATGTGCGGGCCCCGGCGCGGCTGTCAACGGTGCTCTCCGACAGGTCCGACCAGGCCGACCGCCGAATGCAGGGATCGCTCATTAGGAGGAACCGGGTTTTGTTCTCCCGCAAACTGATCCTCGCCGTCTCGGGGCTCGGGATCTCGAGGCGGATCACCCGCTCCCCACGCGTCTACAAAGGACTGGTTCGGCGTTTCGTGGCCGCCGAGACGCTCGAGGAGGCGCTGCAAGCGCTGGCGGCTCTGCGCGACCAGCGCATGAGCGTCACCCTCGACTACCTTGGCGAAAAGGTCACCGACCGGCCGCTCGCGCGCAAGGTCGTCGACGAGTATAAGCGCGCGCTCACGGACGGACTGCCGACCGCTGAGGGTCTCGACGGCAATGTCTCACTCAAGCCGAGCCAGCTTGGGATGGACATCGACCCCGCTTTCTGCCTCGACAACGTCATCGAGGTGGTCGACTGCGCCAGGACAGCCGACTCGCGCCTGGTCCGTATCGACATGGAGGATGCGTCGTACGTCGATCGCACGATCGAGCTGTACGAGCGGATCCGGGACGCGGGTTACGACAACGTGGGCATCGTCCTGCAGGCCTACCTCCATCGCACTCCGGGCGACCTTAGGCGGCTGATGGAGCGCGGCGCGTCGATTAGAGTCTGCAAGGGCGCGTACAACGAAAGGGCGGATGTCGCGATCCAACGGATGCCCGAGATCCGCGGGGCCTTCCTGCGCCTGGTCGACACGGTGCTCGAGGGGAACTGCCGCCCGGCCTTCGCTACGCATGATAACCGTCTCGTCGCGGAGCTCGAGAAGCGGGTCAAGAGTCTGGCCCGGCCGAGCAGCACGTTCGAGTTCCAGATGCTCTACGGGATCAACCGCGAGCTCCAGCGGCGCCTTGCGCGAGAGGGCTATGCGGTGCGCATCTACGTGCCCTACGGCGCCGAGTGGTATGCTTACTTCAGCCGCCGCATAGCCGAGCGGCCGGAGAACCTGTGGTTCATGCTGAGGTACCTGGTGAGGGATTGAGGGGCTGCAGGCGGGCTGCGCTTGACGCCCCTCACCCCAGCCCCCTTCGATACCGTCCTGCGGACCCACTCAGGACATGCTCTCCCGGGGCGAGAGGGAGAAGGGGCGGACCGAGGAGCTTCCTACGCCTTGGGGGGTGATGCAATGCAGCAGAGCAAGCCTCGCAGGTGGCGCAGGTTGGCGCTGCCCTATGCTGTGCCTCTCGGCATAGCCTTCGCGGCTGCAGTCACGGTAACGGCTATCATAGCTGCGAACCTTGCGTGGCGAGCCACCGACCCGTTCCGGGACGGCCTCGGGTGGGTCGACAGCCGGCGCCTGAAGCTACCGGCCTATGAAGTGCCCCCGGCTCCCGCCGACAACGCATTCGACGATTACCTACTGGCCGGCGTGATGCTGGCTCAGGAGTTCCCCGGGCGCCTGGAGCCGCCCTGGGCCGAGGCGAGACGCAGCAGCGACATGGACGCGTGGCTCGCGTACGAAGACCAGGTGCGAGCTTGCATTCAGCGGTACCAGGACGCCCTGCGTCTGCTGGAGGGAGCAGCCGACAAGCCTTGCGTGACCCCCCTCGCCCGGCCGGACCCGTACCGGACCATACGGTACGCGATGTCCATTGGGCGCATCACCGACTTGGGCGCTGACGCGGCATGGGTCGCCCTTCTCGACGGCGACGCATCGCGTGCGCTCGACCTGGTGGAGGCACTGACCGCGCTTGGCGCCGGGCTGGCTGCCGGTGGGGGCGCAAGGGGCGACATCCTGATGGCCAACCGGGCCGTCTCCCTCGCGCACCGAAGAGGGTTCTCGGTGATCACGAGCGGCCGTGCCACCCCCGCCCGGCTGCGCCGGCAAGCCGCGCGCATCGCCGAACTCCGCGAGCGCTGGCCACCGGCGTGGCGCCTGGGGTTGTGGTACGGGCACGAGTCGCTGCAGCACCTCGACAGCCTTCAGCAGCACGGGCTGCGAGATGACGATCTGGCCATGACAGAGTCTGGAACGCCCATCCCGCCGCGTTGGGAGGAGCGGGCCGCGCTGGGCCTGGCATTGCGCCACTACCCTCAGACCCGAGTGTGGCTCGAGGATAGCTACGCTCGCTCGGTCGAGGAGCTCCGACAGCCGCCTTGGCTCGTCGATGTCGAGGGATTCGATTCCGCTGTCGAGAGCGCCCAGGACGCCCGCCACGACTACCTCCTCTACCGGGTGGCCAATCCAGGCGTGGGCGGTGCGGTAGTGAGCACGTGCAGGATCATCGCTACGCTGACGGCCACCGAGGCGATCGCGTGCCTCGAAGCGTACCGCGCCGAGCACGGCCGCTACCCTGAGTCCTTGGCCCAGTTGGTTCCCGACTACCTGCCCGAGCTACCGACCGATCCGTGGACTGGCGACCCGATGCCGTACCGTCTCGCTGGCGACTCGTATACTCTCTACGCGGCCGGCCCGAACAGGCGGGACGATGGTGGGGTGCACGATGCCAAGGTTGATCTGGTCGACGAGGGAGACCAGGTCTTCGTGCCGCCGCCTTGGCGGAAGGCCGCGCCGTCATGATCTCCCCCGGGGCCGCGCGTGCCGCCAGGCGGTGCCGGCGGGACGCCGGCGCTCCCGGTCCGGCTCATGCCTCGTGCAGCACATGCAAGCACCTTCTGAACGACCCCGTCTGCTGGACGGCGATGCGGTCGACTCGCAGGCCGGCACGCTCGGCGTCGGCGGATAGATCGTGCCCGGCGAAGACCGCCGCGCGTGGAGCCAAGCGCGGCAGGTTGCGGAGCGCGTCCTCGTAGAAGCCCGGCGGCACGTGACAGAACACGTCATAGGGCAGGTTCGTGACCACCGCGTCGAAGTCGCCCCCTAGTGACCTGATATCGCCGACCCCGAAGAGCGCGTCGAGCGAGAAGTGCCACGCGTTCAGCGCCGCCCGGCCCGGCATCTCCCACGACACATCGAAGCCCGCGGCTCGGACGCCCATCGACGCGGCCTCGATGACGATCGTCCCCGACCCGCAGCACGGATCGATGATGGCCTGGCCCGGTTCGGCAACGAGGTTCACCGCGGCCCGCGCGACGCGCGGCTCGAGCGATGCGCTGAAGCTGAACGGCTTGTGGATTCGCTCGTGCCAGTCGGTGGTGTTCCGCGCGAGCAGGCGGCCGAACAGAACGTGCCCCTGGTCGATGACGAGCGCCAGCTCGTGCTCGGGGTCATCGAGCCTAGGGAAGCCGTTGATATAGCGCCCGATCTCCCCGCACAGAACCTGCCGATCCGGGCCCCCCTTCCGCGGGAACTTGCGCGCGTCGATAGCGAAGTGTTGGGCCTCCTCCGGGTTCGCGGCAAGGTGCGCGAGCAGGCCCTCCGTGCTCTCGCCGTGCCAGATCAACTGAGCGACGTAGGCCGCGTACGCGGTCCTCGACGGATCGACGAAGCGGTCGCTAAGCACGGTCCGGGGGCTCGGCCGGGTGCCGCCAAGGAGCACCTCCGACTCAGCGAGGGCAACTTGAGAATCCTTGTCGGTGGACGCGATGAGGTAGAAGTAGCGACTCACTCGGTCATCACCGGCGGCCTACAGACGCCGCACGGCTCCAGCCCCCGCGCGACCGCCGAGCGAAGCGTCAGCCGCAGGGCGTTCTTCACGTGCTCGCAGCCTTCGCGGTGGTACTTCGTCCCGGTGCGCGTCGCGTAGACCCAAGTGGTGTCGGGGTCGACGGCCGGCACTCCCTCGAGCGTACTCGGCGTCGGCGCGTCCTTCTCCTTCGCCCACCCTTCGATGTCGAACGGACTCGGACCGATGCGGTACGGCCGGGCCAGTCCGCGTCGCAAGAGCTCGGAGTTGACGCACACACGCCCTCCGCCGGAGATGACGTACGCGACCCCGAGGTGCCGCCCGTACTTGTCGACCGGCTCGATCGGGCTGATCGCGATCTCCACGACGCGCCCCGTCACCATCGACCGGGTGAAGGCAGTCGCCTCGTCGGCGCCGGGGGTGCCCACCTCGGGCGCGTTGATGCCCACGAGGCGCACCTTCCCCAAGCCCGGCGCGTCCAGCGTGTCGCCGTCCACCGTGCGCACGTTCGCCACGGTGTGCACCTCCGGCCGCAACGCGGCAGCGAGGGCCTCGCGGTCGGACGCAGACACCCCTGGCGCACGGCCGCGCAGCAGAGACAGGGCCCACCCGCCGAGGCAGGCTGCGACAGCCGCGACGATGAGCGCTCCTCTCAGACGTGCCACACCCTGTATCCGATCCTGCGCTTGCCGCGCACGAGCTCCCAGCCGGCGAGATGCGCCGGCTCGGGTCTGTCTGTGCGCACCTTGTGAACAACCCGGAGCCGGGCGATGCGGCGAGCTTGGTCCACGGCCTCAGCGGCCACCGGCTCGCGGAGGCCCACCTGCCTCAGGGCGCTGATGTCGCACGAACCCGCGACCTGCTCCGGGAAGAACGGGTCGAAGTACACCACATCATAGCTGCGGTCGGGCAAGGCGCGAAGCAGCGCCGCGTGGTCGCCGGTCATCACATGCACGCGAGCCATGGCCAGCGCAAGGGCGCGGCCCTCGACCCGAGTTCGCTTCAGTCCCTCGCGCACAACCGCCGCGACGACGGGATGCCACTCGATGCCGTCGACCCGTCCTTCGTCCCCGACAACATGCGCGGCGACCGTCGCGTCCGTGGCCTTGCCGAGCGTGGCGTCCAGGAAGGTCATCCCAGGCTTCAACTCCGCGGCGCGGACCAGCGTGTCCGGCTCACCCCGGAGGAGGCTCCTGATCCGGTTCTTAGCCAGGCCGGGGTGGTAGAAGAAGGGCTCCGCGCCCGGCGTGTGATGGTAGGTGACGCGGTCCGGGCTGACCGCCAAGACGCCCTCGTACCCTTCTCTCAGCACGCCGCTCACCGTGCGTCCGCGACGCGGCTCTACTGTGCAGCGGAGCTCACCCGCGAGCCGCTCGGCCACTTCCAGCGTCTCCGGCGTCGCGTGAGGCGGGAGCAGGACTACGAGGCGTCCCGGGATCACGGCTGTACTCGGCGGAGGAACTCGATCGACGCCGCCCATTCCTCGGGTCGCCCGGCGACCTCCACGGCGCCACGATAGCTCAGCAACTTGAGCTCCTCCAGCAGTCTAGCAAGGTCTATCTCACCGTGTCCGCGTCCGGGTGCCACGCGCTGCCCGTCATGAGCATCCTCGGCAACAACGTGACCAAGTACATCCGCCGTCATGTCGGTCGCGCCGCTAATGGTGTCGAGCGACGCCTCGGCGTCGAACGTGTTGAGCGTGTACCGCAGCGAGGGTTGCCGCGCCGCCCTGATGACCTCCGCAAGCTCCAGGGCCCCCTCGAAAAAGGAGTCCATCCCGGACGCGATGGCAACGGCGTGGCCGTGGTCGTCCGCCCACTCGCCTACGGCACGAAGCGCGGCCAGTGTGGCCAACCTGAACGCCTTCACGCGCTCGATCGAGCGCGTGTCGTCGGGGCGCACACGCGGCGGCGGCAGCAGTATGAGCGTGGGGGGACTCGTAGGCGGGAGCAGTGGCAGAGCCGCCTCGTGCGGAACGGTACCGGCCAGGCGCACGGCCACCACAGGGAGCCCCGCTCGGGCACAGGCCGGCGCCAGGCTCAGCCCGCCCTCGAGGACGGCGCCGTCGGCGCCGGCGGCTAACGCGGCGGCGATGTCCGGTTCACAACCGATGGCGACGCACAGGGGGATCGACAAGGGCTGTCTAGTACTCCTCTCCTCTGCTTGTCTACGGCTTCGTCCACTCTCTCCGTTCTCCTGTCGGATAGATGGCGCCGCCCGCGTCCGTCACCTTCCCCTCCTTTGCTCGTCCTCTTTCGCAGGCCGCGGCGCACCGGTCGCGGAAACGGGCCCACGGACGATGGTGTCCTGTGGGGCAGTCGTGCGAAGGGAGCGGTCGCGATGCCAGGTCTGATCACCGGGCTCATC